>Ga0210040_10011374_pt1 | contig 10082 bp, 5 predicted proteins | sample CryGeyCG12114_NA_FD_185462 | JGI IMG/M metagenome (GOLD analysis project Ga0210040, IMG submission 185462) | Groundwater microbial communities from aquifer - Crystal Geyser CG19_WC_8/21/14_NA (SPAdes) (version 2) | ecosystem: Environmental > Aquatic > Deep subsurface > Groundwater | place: USA...
TAGAATCATTATCGCTACATCATCACATAGAAATCAATTCACCATGTCACTATACAATTGAATATATCTGTAGTCTAACTAACTAAGTTACAAACTAACTAACTAAAGGCACCGAATAATCGTCCATTGCTCTGATTATAAAAAACGGACACCATTAGCTTTTACTATAGGGCTCATTAGATACAAAGTTCAAATTGAGAAACTTCTCTGCTTTTTGGTATAAGTATAGCCAACAAAGCCCACTGGTTGCTTAATAAAGACGAATATGACGTAGACGAATAATAAAGCCTTTCTGTCCCTACCTTAACCCTTTCTCTACGCTGTATTATTTGCACACTCACTTTTGCAGTATCATGGATGGACTTATATTCTTTCCTAGTGCTTCTTCCAAACCCTAATAGTATTGCATAAAATGAAACATACTACTTTATATAGTGGGGATTGGAGGAGCAAGCAAAGCTTAATCGATGGCTTGCAGACGACTCAAGAGTTTTTGCTTCCCTGCATTTCATTGTAGACTAAGGTTGCAATTTTTAAGCCTTGAGTCCTTCATTGTGCTACTATACCTAGACACAAACATTCTTCCATGATATAAACCCCTAGTTCGTCTGTTATAGATACTCAATATGAATCTTTCAAAGGCAGTAGTGCTGAATTATTGAGCATGGGAATCCTCGCACGAACGAGGCCTACATACAGATTTAGAATGTACATGATTCAATTAAAAAAGCCCGAGGTAAACAATGAGATAAATGGTATATTTGTGAAAATAGTTAACCACAGGATATTTAGTTTCACTTCGACTGCTTGAAAACAAAAGCAAAATGAGAAATCATTGACTTTCTATGTAATTATGATTATGAATCAACTTACCAAGTTTCACAACGATATACCTTGAGTATGCAGCTGAATAGAAAACGATAAAAATTGCTACAACAAGTGAGTAATACCGAGTTTTCATTCTCATCATTTATTCATTTAAATTTTTCGATCCATAAAGCTTTGAATGGTATTATGTGAGGCAAAACCTTGCCATCTCACATTTCATAACAAATATATAGTAATTACGAGTAAATCATGTATTTTATATCATTTTAATAATAACGATCACTTTAGAAATTTTACCCCTCATTTTATCTACTGTTTTAAGTCTACGTTCCATTTCAGAGAGACATGTATAAAGTTAAAACAAAAGTAGTGTATAAGAGAACATGGAATGTAGAATATAGTCATAGTAAAGAATGATCCCAAGTTATAAATATAATGGCTATGACGGTTCATTAGCATTGCACCAAAAAAATAATGCTAACAAGGTGGAGAAAGACCCAATACTGTAACAAGAAAGGCACGTACAAGACAATGATATAGAAATGTTAAATCCTAACTAACGAAAAGAAAAGTCGGAAATTAAACTTATAGGTTTCAATAGCTAGGAATTCAAAAAATAGTGTCCTACTAACATGGCCCTTTAAAAATCACCCCTTCCATTTCTGTTTGGCATCAGTTTTTCCACCGTGAGATTGCATCCAACTTCCAATCCTGTTCTTTCCATCACTATTGTCCACCATATAAGATATGTACCATAATAGTAACGACAGTAAATATACATTTTGGTTTGGCCCCTCTAACACAAGACTACAACAGATTAAATTGACTACTGACATCAGAATACTATATGAAACATATCTGAGTCTCAAAAACAAAGACAAACTGAATCTTTTAGCCTAGAAAAATGATTCAGTAAAGTAAAGTAGCTTATCATGGTTGTTGTTTACTCGTTAAATTCATGGCACATTTGGTGATTCTACTTTTTGTCGTTGCATTATACTAATAACATTGACTATTGACCAGAATAAATGTAATTAAAATTATAATAATAGCTGAATGGAATCTTCGCACAAAAAGAATGATTATATAATCTTATATTGCCAACTTGGCAAGTTTTTGCAAATGATTATTTCGGAGAAAATATATCATGCTGCAAAACTGAATTTCATCCAGCATTAGTCATATTGTCATTTGATAAATATTTTTCCACATTTCCAAAAAAAAAACTTACTCGCTATATAATATCACCATTAGCATTTCTATACAGTATACATGAACAATCTATATGCATGGGGAACGAACACTAAAATCATGTCAGGCACGCATGTCAACATAGTAAACTACAGTTAAACGTCCGCAAAAGTAACTATCACTCACAATGAAGGAATGAGAATTCGATGAGTATGAGTTATTTCGCTTTCATACATGGCTATGTACTACAAACTACTTTTACCAGTAAACTCGAAAGTCCGTCACCAAAAGTTAAAACGAAACAACGAAAATTAAACTAATAAATAATGTGGTTCCTATATTCCATATCTCCTCAAGTGAACAAATGCCACACAAGTTACAAATTTAATGCCTAGCAAAACTTATGTTGAACCTAACCACTAATCATAGATGGAGGATCCTCTTCAACCATGGAAATTAATTCTTCAGTTGAATGGCCAACAAGCTCTTTTAAATTGCACACGAATTTGTACACAAACCGACGACCATGAACCTTCAAAAATATGCTGTTATTACTCAAAGCTGTACACTTACACAAAATGTACCAACATGGAATTTTTAATAAAGATATTGATACCTTAGCAATCATTGATTCTGAATAATAGTACCGTAGCGCACGACTCAGTTTTTCATAGTTCATTTTTGGTTTGTTTTTACGTTCACCCCACATCTGAGCCACCAGCTCTGGATCATTTAATTTGAATTCCCCATTTGTTCCCACCCACTGAATCACATTTTTTCTGCAAGGATCACTTAGAAGTTCCAGTAGAAATTGCCACAGCTGAATTTGCCCATTATGGCCTGTCATAAATGGACGTTTTCCACTTGTTCCACCTGCAGAGACAAAAATAAATACTGAATAAGCTTACAAAATAAACTTCCAAACAAAATATCTCAATGATCATACCATTGCTGGACGTACTAGCTGATGATGCAGAAGATGAAGAAGGGGTCCTCGGTTTCTTAATTCCATTTTGGTTTCGCTTCACGGGATTTTTAGTTACACTATTACTACGAGCATTGTTGTTACTTTTTTTAGTACTATTATTGTTGCTAACATTAGAGCTGATAATGTTTCCTTCGGAATGCTTATGTCCATCTCCACTTTTATCTACAACGGCTGCTCAGAACAAATCAGTCAGAGTATCAGTATGAGTTGTTGGAAACTCCAATTCCTAACTTTCAGGATAAACACACTAACTTACCAAAAATGCGACATTTTCTGAGCAACTCGATATGAGTCCACAAAAGATTTTGAGGATCACTAGGCACAATATTTTGAAACTCTTGTAACGTCATTTGGCACAATTGTTCTCCAGTCACGTTCCACATACCATCCGACATTTGGTCCACTTTAAATTCTTGCATAGCCCATCGTAACCAGTGACGAATTTGAACTTCAGTCCATTCAGCGGGATCTAGATTACACACATATGACATATAAATTGTTAAAAAAAACTTTGTACCATCTATCATTCCTCTCCTTCTAAGCGTAATTAGAAATAGAACCAGAACATACTTCTAGGTAATGGAATCGGGAATAATGAATTGATATCTTCATAAATAGTCCATCTTGATGGTACATTTTCATTGTTTTCTACAGGTTTTGAACTCTTCATCGATAAATCTTCTACCATATAGCTGTCTTCTCCGTCATCAATTTCTACCCCTTCATCTTCTATTGTATCTTCTGGGGAAAAGTCAGTAGGCAAACATGAGCAAATGATTCTAATATTAAACCAAATACATATCCAAGTCGAAAAAATTACCATCATCTGAAGAATCATACGGATATTTGAGTACGTCAATAATATTGATCCGATTGTGACCTCCTAGCTGTTTCAACTCCAGTTTAACCTGTGCCATCCCTTTGCTCTGAATGCATTGATCCCCCAGTGATTTTTGTGGCTGTAACTATACAAATCCAGAATCCACAGAATATTAGCATACACTTTTCCTCCAATCATTCAGCAAAATCATCACACACTGTGAACGAGTGTGTGAAGCAATAAATATCCCTACTCCCTACAAACAAACATGCGAAATAAAGAGAAACAGGAAATGACGTTATTTCATTGCAACGGAAGTTAGTTACATTATACTTGATGTATTCTCCAGCTCACAAAATTCTAGCTATATATTAAGAATACACGCACAACATAAACTGGATCACCTATAGTCAAAACTTATCAAACAAAACTACAAGTCATGCAGTTTCTTGCATTTTTTTCTGTCGTAACAACGAATTGACTCACCTTAGCTTTATCTTGCAGCCAAATCTGAAAACATGATAAATCTACCCCAAGGCGTCGTTCTAAAAGACATCTAAGTGCCTCTAATGGCTCCTCAATATCCATTACTTGAAGAATTACTCCAGTCTTCAAATACGTTCCTTCAGGGAGCCGAGAATTTTCCACCATATTGGCGATTTCTGTAATAATTAACACAATTTTTATTGTACCGAGCGATCTAACTGAAAATATTCTTAATTTACATAAACACTATTAGTTTGTCAGCATTAAAAGAGCACAATGGTAAACACAAAATGCAAACAAAAAATAATACCGGAAACAGGCTCCTTCTTTGCTCTTTTGCTAGCCGACGACATGGACAAATCTTGAGCCATACATGTCATCGTGTCCTCCAAACTCAACTCTCGTTTCATGGAAAATTCTGAACCACTCACAATAAGGCTGCACGTATTTGCACCAGTGCCCTTTCTTCTGTTGATAGAAATTCCAGTACGCTGCTGTACACCATTCTATGAAAACAAACGAATCACATTCAGTTTCTAACTAAGCAAGTAGCTTCAGTCACTCACTGTGAGACGGATTGAGTATACAGCGATTTCTCTTATGGCCAGGAACAATACACTATTAACATTTTCTTTTAATCATAAAAGTTTCAAATTGATTCCGACACGACGACTTTCCAAATCAAATCAATTTGCTAACAACTTGAATTTTCCAGCAATACATAATGTAAGTATGCAATTTATTTGCATTGAAATTACTCTGACTCTGAACTAGCCCTTGCCCCTCCTCCGGTTTCGAAAAAAAATTCTTTACTACTGCTTTAATACGCTAACCAAATACTGCTGCCAAATCACCTCTAAATTGCCAAATCCAAAATCCATCAACCTTATATTGCGGTGGGTTAATTTTGCACTGAACTTGTTCCTCAATTTATTATGGAAACCAAAAACTGGATATTGAGCATATATGTACACTTACAGTAGCAACAGACGGGAACAGTTCCCTGGAAAAACTGAGTTCTTGGAACTAATGCTACACATGCAATGTGGCACAGAAAACAAGTAATCTTGTGATAAAAAATTCCAAGTGTTGATAAAAAGAGCGTAGTTAGTTACATAGTTAGTTACTAGCAGTCAGCAGCTAGTAACTAAAAAATCTCCTAGAAGAACAAACAAAGGCGAAGAGGAAGGAAAAAGAATTAAAATACAAAATCAGACCCACACACATACACACACATACACACACGTGTAGGATATGTGTGGATCTACAGGCAGCCAGCAGCAAAACAAGTCACAAGTTGCTAACTAAAGAAAAAAATAACATTCAAACATCTAACTAACTAGCTAACCACTAGTTCATGCATATTACAAGCTAATGCTATAGATGATTTTTTGCACGTCGCGAATAAACACAAGATTCAGATTTACTTGTTATTATTAACGCTTGGGAACATTCAGATACGCTTTATATGGGTAGTACATTAAAAGTTAGTGCATGTGTGCTTAGTTAGATCCTAATTTATTACGATGAGTGGAGGGAGATGAGCAAACCACAGCCTATGACAGTCACTTGGACTTGGACTGATCCTCATCATACATATTTTATGTCTATGTCTGCTGTTGTTTAAATCTTGGGTCCAGTATCTTATACATTCTTGTGACGCACTGGACTATTGCAGCCAGTTTATAAGACCCCAGGCCCGTAGCATGAAAATTCCAGTTTCATACGTAAAAAACAATTTGCAATTAAACTATGAATGAGTGAGTGAGATCTATTGCTGACAGTCGTTTGCAATCTAATGCAACTGCTGTATTATTTACTGATTACTGAAATTTATTATTATTATTAATAGTAATAGTAGAAATATTTTATTAATAGTATTAGTTATGAAATGTCGTCGATTCAAATATTACGAATCTCAAACATTAATGAGGAAAAGTGGCAATAAATACAGTACAGATTTTTTTCTAAACAGCAATACAGCAAAATGTGCAAAAATGTAGCTAGTACACTTAAACATAAACTGCATTGGATTGAATAAATCAATATTACTATATCGACAAGCAAACTGCATGATGTACTTTTATGATTGCTATTCAAACTTCAATCCAATCAGTCTGTAATTACAATTTATTAGCCATGAAATTAAAAAATCGGATTCCTTCTTGCCCTAAATATTTAGGCTAATATTTAGATTTAGGTTTTGGGATTACATCATAAATCAAAATCACGGCTACACTTACAAATTATTACCACTTGCAAAATATATGTCACACCTCACACGTTTTCAGAGGGCTAATATCAATGGGAATCCGACCACAAATTGCGTTATTATTATTCTACTTTGGTATATACTACGGTGGATAATAAAGTAAATGAAGTGACTAGGCACGAAATCTTTATTAGCAAAAGAGGAAGGAAATGCGAGATGAGAATTACGTTACATACAAGAACACTGAATGTGTATGCAAGAGTATGTAGCAAACTTCACAGTGCGAGAGATTAATAGATGAGCTAGTTGCAACACAACTAACGCCGTAAAAACCAAAACACGGTATTTCGTTTTAAATTTTAAAAATTTGGGCAATCCTAAACACAACCAATGTCAAAATTCAAGTCAATCATGTTGGAAAATGGACTACACAGTTCAAACCATAAGTAAATAAGTTTAAGTGGGCATTAAAAACTGTCAACAACATTACATGTGTTTTCACTGCTCGTCAAAATCAAAGTAGCCAAAAAGAGGAAAGAGTTCAACTTGAATAGTCTTCTTGAAGTTAGTCAGTTAGCAACAAATTTTAGGCAGTAAAGTGAGTGAGTGAGTAAGCCATTTGTAGCTCCATATGTAAAGTTATGGCAAAGCATGAGAATCTGCTCAATTGAATAATCAATTAGAAACTTCCGGGTGGTGCTCTCATACAACAACCGGAAGTGGTCCATACTATGCATCATCACATTAGTTAGTGCTCCTTCCTACTTATTTTTTCTCCAACTCAACAGCATGGTTCAAAAAATGTGACATGTTCATTTCATTGCAACGTATCACAGACTATGGATACACTAATCCATGTCTAATATCGGCAACTAGCTATAATATCACGTTAGATATCAAATTGTATACGTGGGTGCATGGGCGGAGCGATTTTAGCAACAACAAAAAAAAAACTTTTCAACTTGTTTTCACACACGGAAAATTATACAACAAAGTGGATCCATTGGCAAAAATTATCATGCATGAGAAATATATATGGCTGATACATCCTTAAAGTAAGACTAACAAAAAGTCGAGAAAAACGAAGATTTTTCTATAATGTTCAACAATAACTAACACTGCCGTTATAAATATTAAAATTGTCAAATATTATAAGTGGACAACAGCGATTTACAATATGGAGACTAAACCCGGAAGGAAGACAAAACGGTTACCTTCAAATACAGTCGACGATAGATAACTCACTCGTTCACATGAGTATGAGCACAATGTACAACTTTAAAGGAACAAAAGCACAATTATTTAACTATTGCTTCCATGCACAACTCCTCCCCACGTGAAACTGAATACAAAGAGTGGACTACTCGCCAGATTCTGCATACAACAAATAGTTACAAGAACTATGATGATGATGATAGTAAATATTAGTTAGTTAGAGTTAGAGCTCCATATAAAACTAGCTCAAACGAGCTATCCAACACACTAAGCGAGTGAGTGAGTATAAAGGAATCAGAAAAGAGAACCTAATTTCGTTTCCTTACGATTTTATAGCAATAATGGACACAGTGATATGCAACTTCCTACTTTACTTCACTTAACCAACTTACTCGCTAACTAAAAGTAACTAACTAACCAACTTACAGTTGGCTGCCCATTTTATTCCATTATTCATCCAACAGTCCTTGCGCATATATAGAGAGTTCCCTGCATAAGGAGCAAAGATGTGCAAAAAATAAGAACAATGCAAAAAAAATAATTTCTTGTGTTCTGAGGGGAAAACAAACTGTAATGATAGGTTTCAATTTTCTCTCTAAAGATGATATGTAACGCAATACATTCTCAGTCTTGAATACGAGATATTTTTTGGCACTTCAGAAAAGTAACTTAAATTTTACCAAATACGATTAGTAAAATATTGTGAATAACCCTACGCAGTAAACAGGGAACATTTTTTCGTCATATTAAAAACTTTTTTTTTCGACTTAACGCATTAAATCCTGTTTGCCTGCCTAGCTTTAACGTACAGTCAGAAACAAGTTTCCAGCTTGCAGCATTACCACTAAACCAACACTAGAAATCTTAACATAATTTACAGTATCCAAGATGTGCTTTTTTATCTGGATAGCAAAAATTCTTTTTTTTTGCTGATGCTGACTCGACACATAGCGTTGACTTTCAGTTTCAAGGTCTTTTATAATGTACTACGACTACACTACAGATAACTGGCCATCTTTGCACTTGTCATCGTTTGGGTTATGGGCTTGTCTTTTTGCTAAAGAATACCTGCTTAATTGCTTGGCAAAATAAATATACGTTTGGAATAGTTAGTCCGATAAGTATAGTTAGCAGTTAGCACTGATTTCTTATGCAAGTTAATCTGTGCACATTTTACAGAATAAAATGCGTTGACAGCATTTGCAACTATTATTTGTTTGTTTATAATCATAGTTTTAATCAAACGTGTTAGATACTGGGTTAATTAAATAACTGCGGTCAATACAAAGATATCAAAAACAAAAGTAGCATGCTAAACTGTTGGGCCATAAACAATAAAGTGTCCACGCTATATTATCTGCCTCTATATCATGATGGCTAATAAGGGTAACCTATGCATCTCACCTTAACAGTTAGTTGGAAATTCCAAACAACAATCCAAAATCCAATTCCGAAAATTCCAAAAATTAATAAGCCCTCTATCTCGGGCTAGCACGTACCTTTTTCAACATCCTGGAATGGAGTTGATAATAGACGATTAAAAAAATCCCAGCCTTTTCCAGTCACTTACAATTTTCAATAGCTATATTTCGATTTTCGGCTTTGGCTAGCAGAAAATATCATCATTATTTGATATGGCGATCCATACATCAGTTCAAAAAATGCATCCAAGGTCTTCACAGTCAATCGATCCTTGACAAGGATGATATGAATAGTCCAACACTAACTAAAGAAGCTCTACGGATTGATTATGTTCGTTCCCATTCCATTTCCATTAAAAAACCAGTAATTTCCAAAACTTCAGCACATCAAGTCTTCAAGTCTAAACTTTAGTCTAAACCACTATGGTTAAAAACAGCCTGCAATAAACAATAAATGACAATGAACTACTTCGTCCAATGAAACGTAGATAACTACTGCGTGCTGTACACCGAAATTATCACAAATGTATCATTCCATCCACCACCAACCAGTGCTTGGTGTTACAAAATGAAAACAAATCGAATGAGACAATAAAAGTCAAGTGCCAAAGTTACCTTTATCAAAACTCCATGATGATGATAATGATGCTGTTGTTGAGGGCATCCAATCTTCGTGTCCCAACCAAAAACGAGAACTTTCTTATCACATAGCCAGAAGTCTGGAGAACGAATTTAATTCCACGCTAACTAACTAACCAGCTTCCAGCTGTCTCCCCTTTCAAATCAGTTCCAAAATACACAAAAACAAATTCAAGTCTATCTCCGTCTTTTTACTACACTATATACTTACTCACTATACAACAACACACTTTTCCAGTTTCACTCTTGTGGAGCGGATATAGTCCCCAGAGGTCTGGAATT
>Ga0210040_10011375_pt1 | contig 10080 bp, 4 predicted proteins | sample CryGeyCG12114_NA_FD_185462 | JGI IMG/M metagenome (GOLD analysis project Ga0210040, IMG submission 185462) | Groundwater microbial communities from aquifer - Crystal Geyser CG19_WC_8/21/14_NA (SPAdes) (version 2) | ecosystem: Environmental > Aquatic > Deep subsurface > Groundwater | place: USA...
CGACAAGAACAACATCGAGCCCCGCTACGAGTTCGGCTTTGGATTGTCATATACCGACTTTGAATACACAAACTTGACCATCGAAGCGCTGAAGGTCAAATCCTCCCTTCCAGCTCCGGCGCCCAAAGGACTTAGCGCTCCCCAATACCAGAATACTCCGCCAGCTCCAGCATCCTGTCTTTATCCAGAAGGATTCCGCAAACTGAAGAAACATATTTATCCATGGATCAAGGACACGAGCCAGGTCAAACAAGGGAAATATCCTTATCCTCGAGGCTACGATATTGCGAGAAAGCCAAGTCAAGCTGGCGGTGGGGAAGGCGGAAATCCTTCCCTGTTCGAGCATCACATAAGGGTTACCGTAGACATCAAAAACACTGGGTCGCGAACCGGTAAGGAGGTTGTCCAGTTGTATCTCAGCTTTCCAGAGAACATCTCAGACCCAGTCAGTGGAGAAGCCGTCGATATGCCTGTGAAAGTCCTTCGCAACTTTGACAAAATTGAGCTTGACGTTGATGAGACGAAGTCTGTCGAAATGTTCTTGACGAGAAAGGACCTCAGTTACTGGTCTGTTGTGCAGCAGAATTGGGTTATGCCAGAGGACGACGAGTTCACCGTTGCGGTCGGTCGGAGTTCGAGAGACGTCCGCCTGCGAGGCATATACTGAGGTCTTGCGCAGCGTCGCGTCGAGGGCGTAGCGCGTCATCTGAGTTCATCCCGAGCCTATCCTGTCGACATTGATTCATCTGGTTCTAGCCTGGATGCTCGATCTGCTGCTCAGTTAGAGGAAAGTTTAGGTTTTTAGATGAGGCAACCAGTCTCCGATCCTTCAGGCCGGCCAAATACGACATGGTCATGCAGAAAGGAACTATGATCAGCGTGTTGAGGCTGCTAGCAGTGCAGCACGACGGCCGAGGCAGTAATCACGGTTCATTTGCTAGTTTCGTGGGGTGGCTTGCCACCTCATGCGGGGAATTTTTTGTTCGCGCCTAGTCACTCTTGCGCAATCGCAGCAACGGACAAGAAGCATATGGAGAGTCTCCAGCCACAGTCTGGGGGAATATCACTTCATGTGTCATCACGCGCTGCTCGCGCGTTGACGAGTCGTCCGCGGGCCTTCGGTGCACTCAAGGCGTCCCATGGAAGCCTCGGTCCCCTCTTTCTTGTTTATGCTTGGCTCGAATTCATCCGCTCTACTACAGCAGCACCTCAAATACAGCTGGGATCATGGTATGTCCTTCGAGTCGACCGGTCCGAGTCAACGTACAATCTGTCCAGAGCGCCTTATAGTCACCTTGTCACATCGTCCTTGCTGATTGTGTTGATTCTCACTTTCAAATTGTGTTTCCTTGCCGCTTTCACCCAGACTTTCACCTGCTACACTCCCTTACTTTTCGTTGCCTACAAGTCATCTTATCAGCCATGGCACCCGACATAAATGCACTCGCAAATTTTCAAACTGACGGCTATGCCAACAATGGTGTTCCTCGTGATCCCAAATATGAAATTCCAGATATCATCATGCACGCACCCACAGTACGCAAAGTTCGCGTGCTCAGCATTGGCGCAGGTGTCAGCGGCATCATGAACGCCTACTACATTCAAAAAGAGCTCGAGAATGTGGAACATGTGATCTACGAGAAGAACGCAGACATCGGTGGTACTTGGCTCGAGAACAGATATCCAGGTATCTTTCACCTTTCTATGCTATTATAAGATCATGGGTCTGACAGATTTTTAGGATGTGCCTGTGACATTCCGTCCCATGCATATACGCTGCCATTCGCGCTGAACCCTGACTGGCCAAGATTCTTTAGCTACAGCCCCGACATCTGGAAGTACCTGAACAAGGTCTGTGAAGTGTTCGATTTACGGAAGTACATGCACTTCAATCACGAAATTGTTGGCTGCTATTGGCAACAGGAAACCGGCGAGTGGCTCGTGAAGATCAAGGAAACCAAAGCTGACGGTACGACCCGACTCTTCGACGACCGCTGCCACGTTTTGTTGCACGGCACCGGTATCCTCAACAACTTCAAGTGGCCCGCTATCGAAGGCATCGAAAAGTTCAAAGGCCGCATTCTTCATACTGCACGCTGGGACCCTAACTATCAAGCCGAACAGTGGAAAGGTGATCGTGTGGCAGTTATCGGGTCGGGGGCGTCCTCAATACAGACTGTACCGACGATGCAGCCTCACGTCAAACACATGGATGTCTTCGTCCGGACAGGTGTCTGGTTCGTTCAGATCGCGAACAATTTTGGAGCGAACCATGAGTACACAGATGAGGAGAAGAAGGAGTTCCACGACGACCCAACGAAGTTGGTCGAGCACGCCAAGAGCATAGAAGATCAGGTAAACGGCTTATGGGGTGGGTTCTACAAGAACTCAACCGGACAAGCGGAAGGTCAGAAGGCGCTCAAAGAACGAATGGCGGAACACATCAAGGACGAGAGGTTGCTCAAGGGATTCACTCCGGAATTCGGATTCGGATGCAGGAGGATCACGCCTGGCGACCCATATATGGAAGCCATCCAGAAGGACAATGTAGATGTCAACTTTACGGCCGTTGAGAGAATTACAGAAAAGGGAGTCGTCGGTGCCGACGGTGTCGAACGTGAATGCGACACAATTGTCTGTGCCACCGGCTTCGACGTCAGCTATCGACCACGGTTCCCCATCGTTGGGCAGAATGGCACAGAGCTGGCAGACAAGTGGAAGGTGTGTCCGGAGTCGTACCTCGGTCTAGCTATCCCAGAGTTTCCCAACCTCGTCGCCTTCATAACGGCTGGGACCTGGCCAGTCGAAAATGGCAGCGTAAGCGACAGCGACATGCTGGTCCTACCATCATATGCTAACCATGTCTAGGTCATGGGCCCTCTAGCCTACGTCTCCCAATACGCCCTCCAATACATCAAGAAGATCCAAACAGAATACATCTGCAGCATTGCCCCCAAACAATCCATAACCGACTCCTTCAACGCTCACGTGCAAGAGTGGGTCCGTCACACAGTCTGGACGGATGACTGCCGCTCCTGGTACAAGAACAACGAGACGGGTCGCGTGAACGCTATTTGGCCTGGTTCCTCCCTACATTACATCGAAGCGATCAGGACACCGCGGTACGAGGATTTCGAGATCACACATCTTGGACCGGCGAAGCAGAACCCGTGGGCTTTCATGGGCATGGGATTTGTGAGGGACCTCATCGAGCAGAATGATGTTTCTCCGTATCTCAGTGTTGATAACATCGATCCGAAGTGGATGAGGGCGAACGATATCAATACAGACAAGATATTGGAGAGTAAGGTTGAGAGGATTAAGAGGGAGTGGGAGGGGAAGACGGCCGAGGAAGGAAATACGAAGGAGCACTTGGAAAAGGCTGATATTGCGTGAAGTGCTGCGACGAGGTATCTTGGGTCTGAATCACTACGACTTGGATTGTCTGGAACAGCGCCGCAAATTGTGCAGATATAGAGTCCAATACACCTACTATAAGTCCTGATGACGCAGGACTGAACGCTTCTAGCAAGGTTACTACTAATGCTATGAGGAGCTAGGTTGAAAGGAGATGATGACTAATAAACTGTGAGCTGCGCACCTAGCAGTGTTTAATAGAGCAAACGAGCTCTCTAGGTCCACTGTGGGTTTGCTTGAACTTCTTGGTCCTTGACCAAGCACCGAGTCCGACGTGGCCCTCGTTGCGCCGATACTATGTTGATAGCCTTCAGAAAGCCTACAATTACAGAGTCGGAACTTAGACCGATAGGCAGTGGCGGAACTACCGCCCTGCATGTGAGTCAGCACCGTGATTCGGCGGAGACGGATAGGCCAATGCGATACAGGTGACTTTGTCAATGTGTATGAACCATCGCTCATGCCATCTCCACTTTCCTTAGACGAGCAAGCGGTAAGCGTGAAATCGGGGGTTCCGCACTGTGAAACTTTTCGCAAAAATCTTGATTCAGGATGTTCTCGGTGCTGCCTAACTCTGTGCATGTATTTCAGAGCTGCGGAGAGGGTGCGTTTTGACAGCATTTCTCGCCACCGGTCTTCCCAAGGATATCAGGCAAGGTCGTTTGTTCCAACACAGCCGTCTCTACGGGACCATAGAGCACCATTGCTCAATCTTTACCAACGTTCTCTTTTTGGTGTATGAACACAAACCGAGACAGGCGTGCCAGCTCGACTCCTACTTCCATGCTATTGCGACACTCTTGTCTCCCACGAAAGCATGTCGACTTCCCTCGCTCTTACCTTGAGGTATCCACATTTGGTAGTGGCAGGTCATGCTGACGAGGCTGGGACGAGTGTTGGTCTGCTTCATGGGGAGAAGACAAGGTGGCGGACGGGTCACTAAGATGCCGGTGTACCACAAGGCACGTCAGTGGCCCGTTGTGAAACTTGACTCGGTCAGTGTAGCGATCGTCGACCAATCCTAACCACACCGCTCAGCATTCTTGATGTATTGATGGATGTTGACCAGCGTGGACGTGCCAGCTTTAAGCTGCGATGGTTGGCTGTATCCCAAAGAGATGTGCCAATGGTGATGTGACATACCAATGTTGAGCGTGATGCTACCTGCGTGTGACGCAGCAGAAGATGCCTTTGAGATGACCTCTCCGGACTCACAACAACCAATAGCAATAAGCGCAGCTTGTCCGACCTTGCGAACTGCGACAACTTGCGAGCGCTTGACCAGATTTGGCCGAGTGGATGCATTTTCTCACCGGTTACGGCAATGCATGCTCCAGTAATCATGAAGTGAACCAGATGTTTGCCTACGCATGGAATGCAAGAAAGGCACCAAAGCGACCATACAATCAAACACACCAATCAGCTGTAGAGGGGGAAGTAGCTGGCCCTTTTCAAGGTGTTGCCATCTAATCAGGCAGATTACACCAAGGATGTCGCCTCGGGACTGAGGTAAGGCAGATGTTCGTGGGAATGAGCCCGCATCCAGTGAATACAAAAGGGCTTTGGACCTCACCGCTTGCTCCTCTGGTCTTGTATGCATCGTCTTCACAGCACCTTCGCAAATATTCAATCTCTTGGACAAATGCCTCATGCCACATGTTCCGCACTCATGATCGTACCGAGCACTCTCGGCGTCAGAAGCCCACGCAGAGACAACGAGACTTGGAATTCACAGACGCAGACCGCTATGCAAATTTGTCGATCGCGAGTGACGCCGTCGAGGACCCAGACAACACCACAACTTATCGCTCGCAGAAGTCCATCACTAAACCTGAAGTGGTGTCGGATGGTAGCAGGGCCTCTACCGGCACCAGCACGTGGCCAAGCTCTGCCAGTGCCGGCATAGGGTTTGCTGATCGGTCTCAGTTGGTGGTCGAGAAAAAGAAGCTTGAGCGATGTCAGGAAGTCCTTTTGCGAGCCTTTCGCATAAGCACAGAAGAGGATACAGAAGATCTTGTTTGCACCATCTCCTGCACATTGAGCGCCACTCGTTGTCTGCACACATCGGAGATGAGAGACGCTATAGCTATGCACGCATACGCACAACGATCTGAACGGTATTGGATCGATCACTCAACGGCAGATTTTCATGCCTGGCTGATGAAGTTTGGTGCTCTGTTTACCATCAACGATGAGGCCTGTGTTGCTTTCGGTATGGCAGAAATGGCACACTTCTTGCGCAGTTTTCGCATTCGTGGGATCGACAGCAGCCATCGGACGGTTGCTATGATTTGCTTGGCTTTTCGGGAGCTAGACAATCTCCGACGTGTGAAGGGGATGCCATCTCCTTTCTCCAGCTATGCTGCATGCAATTGGCAGCACCACCACCGTATTGCCGCGAAGTCAAGCATATCCCTCAGATATGAAAGGCTGGCGCGAAAGCGTTCGGGCTCTCGTGACAGACGGTCGACAGCATGCAGTCCTCGCCGAAGGAACAGCTTGTCACTTGATAGAATGCAGGTCCGACTTCACAAACTCGAAGTGGAGGATGAGGCAGAGGACTGGATACTGATCGACAACAGATGAGAATGGCTGATAAGCGATTGTGTTGGCTTATACCTACTCCTTACTGTGGGTGATCGGATGTATCGTTCAGACCTAGACCGACTCCACTCCGTACAGACCTGTTCAATAGGACTATCAGTTGCAAAGACTGGTTCCACGCATTCGAGCTGTCTGCCCATGTGTGCGCAATGACCCAGTAAGCAACATTATGCATAGCAGAAGTGTACTTATTCCTGGCGCACGTTTTTATGAGGGTTGTGCGACAAACATTGCCACAGACTTTGTGAGTCGAGCTTGTACACTGATTAAGGTTGTGAATTCGTCTTCGCTGTGCGTACAGAGCCGTTCGCAGCACTCATGCGATACGCAGCTGATCCTATATACAGTTATGGCGCAGGTACTGGCACTCGATGCTCTTGGTGGATACTTTCCTGGGATCAAATCAACAATAGCATTCTGCTTCAGACAAACCAGCTTGTCCCGTCTAGCTCTTCGTACGGACGAAAGTTCCCAAAGTCATGCATCGCTAAGCAGATGAGGAAATGCTGGGAGATTGAGGTCATTCAGATACGCTGGTTGAAGGCCAAGCAAACCCAGAGACTCTACCGTTGCATATCTTTAGTGAGGCCGTTCTAAGAAAGACGAGCCAAGCGGCATCACACAACAACGATAGTTTGAACTGTAGCAGTACCGGCAATAAAGCTTTTATGATGTCGTGGTAAGTGTCAGGTGATTTTCGACCTCTGACGGAGGGCCTTGCGTTGTCAAGTCCATTCATGCCGGGTCTATCCCCTCTGCGTACAAAATGATCCTTTTAGCGGCTCTACCGAAGTTACCCCGTAGTACTGTACACTTACTAAAATAATAACGCACAATAAGAATAAAGTTATACGCTTTTATAGAGAGAATTACTTATAACTATCGCGTATTATTGCTAATTATAGACTTATATAGATAATTTATAGTATTAATCTCGACGGTTTACTACTACCTACTACCTCTATAACCTCCCTCGCCTTCCGACGCTTCTCCGGTCTTATAGGTAGGCTATATACCTAGTAATAAGCCTTCTAGTACCCTCTACTAATATATAATACCTTTATATAAGTCTTATAGTACTCCGTTATTCTACTTAATTAAAACTACTTCGTAGAATTACGTATCGTAACTAGAACTTAGCGTTAATTATATACTTAAGGTTAATAGCTACTTTAACTATAATAATAACGAGTCTTAAGATAAGTTAACTAATATATATCCTCTACGTTATATAGTAGCCCTATAATAAGTTCTTAAAGAAAGAAGTCTTACTTTTACTTATCGATATATTTATTCTATAGCTACTTCTTTTATATAAGAAAGGTATTTACCTAGCTAATATCGATAAGGAATACTAGGAATTACTTTATTTATTTACGCTAGCGAGTTATTCTAATTATTATCTCGCCTTATAGTTAGTTATTAGTATTTATTAAGCTTATATAGGTATTATAGTCTACTACTATAGCTAGCTACTCGATATAAACGGTAGTAAAGCTCTTTAAAGTAGTTCTAGTACTATATAAGTACTTAGATCTTTAGAAAATAGTCTTAATCTAACTAGGCTTATATATAGTAGTAACTAGCGATACTTAGTTCTTATATAAATCGTTATATTAAACTATATAATTAATAAAACCGTTAATAATACTACTAGTTACTACGTTATTAAGTAGTAACTTAGGAAAGCGATACTAAATTATAAGTAATATTAGTAGTATACTAGGTATATTCTTACGCGTAGTATTATAAATACTAATATTAATAGCTAATAGCGCGTAGGCTATATTAATATTAATAAAGAGGTTATTAATAAAGTAAATATACTATAAGCTACACTAGGCTACTATTACTCGCTTATAAAGTATATATACTATTAATTTAAGTAGAGAGAGAGTAATATTATTTACTATTATACTTATTATACCTTATTTACGCTTTTAAGTTATCTTTATTACTAGGTTAATATTAATACCCTCGAGTACTCCTTTTAGCCCTTATTAGCTAGAGTATATAATTTAATCGTATACTAGGCTACTATAACTAGTAAGAACGTAGTAAACGAAGCTATACTTCGCTAGTTTATAATTAAGCTTTATAGCGTTAAGTTTACGATTATAAAACTTAATTATACTCTCGTTAACGTATATATAACTAAAGAGTACTAGTAGCTTACTTAATTAAGCGCGAATAGCGTTTACTATATACTAGATCTTTTAGTACTACTAAGTATAAGAGTCTACTCTTACTTTACTCTTCGATTAACTATTTAAGCTAATAAAGTATTTAATAGCCTTATACCGTTAGTAGTTAAGCTATTATAATACTCTATACTTATAGAATTAAAAATCTTAGATTTTAGCCTTCGAACTAAGTATAAATATTATCTTAAGGCGATAAGCTAGCTAATATTATAGCTCGATCGCTATTATCTATCGCTATAGTTTTTATAATATAGTATATCTTTAAACTACGATATTCGTATACTATAGTAGTAGGTTAAGAACTAGCTAGAAGAAGAGTAAGAATAGCTAAATAGCTAATAGCTAGCTATATATACCGTCGCGTACCTCTTAAGAACGGTAGGCCGTCGCTATTAAAGGTTAATAGTAGAGTAACGGCTTACTTAAGTGCTATTCGTACTGTAATTTAGTAGTACCTTATATAGAAGGTATTATACTAGGGGGTTTTAACGCGTCGCGCGTATTAAAATTTACGACGTACTTTTTAAACTACTACTAAAATTCGAAGTTAGGTATAATCCTAATAAGATTAGTATCGTTATATAGCTCTCGGTTAGACGAATATAACGGTATAATAAAATATCGTTAATTATTATTATATAAAGGACGGTGGTGTTAACAAGATAGGTATAAGAATCGTAGAGCGCTAGATAAGGTTGACGCTAAAAGGATCATTTTATACGCAGAGGGGATGGTCCACCCATGGAATGGACCAACTTGTAAATGAGAGGTCAGGCCGCGGCTGATGGACTCACTTCGACATATGCCCACTAGTGCTCAGTAGCTCACGAGAGCGGGTTGTCCCCTACAACAAAGCATGCCAAGGACTAGCATGCGACAATGACGCGACGGCGTAAATCGAATGAGCAATGGTGGAGTGCATAAGCCCTAATTAATGCAAGCTAGATTCAGTCATCGCTTTCGTCGCGTTTCAGACGAATGTATCACACGAGCAAAGCCTGAAAAGAATGTTTTCGACGCTACCTGCTGTACAGTGTGACAAAACGTACGAGCACGCGGTCTCTACTACACCCACTGCGGTCACTACACAGCTTCGTCTGAATGGCCAGATAACGCTATAAGAGGCACAGGAAAATAGTAAAGCTAAGTCGGCAATTCCCTATGCGGTCCTGCGGTGCGCACTGCTTGAGGTGAATCCTTGTTCTCCGGCTTTGAGTCGTTGCGATACCTTGCGAGACCTACGGAAGCGTAATTCACGTAGGCAGCATGCAGTCAACGATAGGACGTGCAGGTGTCGGGCCATGGAATCCAGACTGTATCCAGGATCAGAGCTTCACCGGGGAAGGCCCTTCTGCCAGAAGCTGAGCGATATGATCCAGCCATGGCTCCAGACGCACGTCTTCACATGTTAGTATGAACGTTCAACACGTTTGCCAGTCAGAGTCAGCGCACTTGGAGCATTTCGGTCTAAGATTGCGATCAAACTTCGGTAATGTCATCGCAGCCCATGTTCAGCATGAAATCGTCACGCCCCGTTGAGTGTGTCACCGTGCTTCCCAGACTTGCACATTTTTATCTTGCCAAGCGATTGGCAGATCATTGGTTGCGCCAATAGACGACAGATGCGATGCTGCTCGAGAACAACGCTGTAATCAGGGTTTCATAAGACCTCAGATCGCGGGACGTTGCCAGGCACTGCGGTGGCAGTTCAGAAGATGCAAAGTTTATATTTCCGTGAGAGCCAGTAACAACCTGGCATGGTTTTCGTATACCATTCATCACCATCTCACCGATTACTCCAAACAACCTGTTCACCGATCAACCACCTATCTCCCACTCAAACATCGGAGTAGTC
>Ga0210040_10011376_pt1 | contig 10080 bp, 6 predicted proteins | sample CryGeyCG12114_NA_FD_185462 | JGI IMG/M metagenome (GOLD analysis project Ga0210040, IMG submission 185462) | Groundwater microbial communities from aquifer - Crystal Geyser CG19_WC_8/21/14_NA (SPAdes) (version 2) | ecosystem: Environmental > Aquatic > Deep subsurface > Groundwater | place: USA...
ATGTATTATTATTGTTATGTTTATTGGTTTTGTAAATATTTTTTAAACTAATGTATGCACACAATGAGATGGTGGGAGGAAAAAATGACGGTTTTCCAATATTTTTGCGTGTTTTTTACATCATTTTGTGAAATGGAAAGTTTTTTGTACATTTCTTTGCATTAAGAGAAAAAAAGATAGATTGCAAAGTAACTAACTAACTAACTAACTATATGTTAAACCAAGCTAAACTAGTTAGTTAGTTAGATTCTATAGTTCTGAATTGATTCTCTATCATGTCTCACAAATGCATAGGATTTGGCTCCTCTGCATGCAAATCAATGGTGGCCAGCAAAAAAGAAAATTTTCCAATCCAATAAAGACTGAATTGTAAAACAACGGTAGACCAAGTATGTGTCATGTTATTTTATACTTAAGCCATGGCATGGTCTTCCCTCACATTGCTATTAACTACACAGGCACTTTACTTTTCCGCAAGTTTCACCGCACCAATACGTATTTTTCGTCTTTCCAATCTCCTCCACTAACCCTATCCAATTCACATAGTACTATATGTATTCTTACGTGCTTAAAAAAGTACAATGCTACTATACTGCTACATCCCGCATTGAATTTGCATGCAGCCAAGTAAGTTAAAGTTACCAACTGACTCACTGGGTCCCCTTTTCTCTGATTCTTATCTCCTCTCCATATATAAATAGAGGTTAGGGTTCTACGCAGCCAGTGTAATGAACCGTGAATCAAGATTAGAGACGATACCCATTGTATTATTACTTGTAGTACAAGCCGGTCAATAAGTAAAAAAGAGCAAAGCTTAATATATGTACTAAACAGCTAAAACTAACCAAACCAGAGCTAGTCTTTTGCTAGAAAAAGGTATTCAGGAAAGGTATAACATGCGTTAGAGGTACAATTTATCAAAGTGCTTTTGTGGGTGGCTCACAAAATTTTAAGAGAAAGTCAGCCAAATTACTGCACAAGATTAATTCCTCAAGAAGATGAAATCCATTAAATTTGAATGCTGGAGCTATTAAGTTATGAAAGGGTTATGGATCCTTGTGAAGCTAAATTAAATGAACGTTTCAAATTGATGCTGTATGGACTGAAAGTTTTGTTAAGAACCCACTTACTGCAGAAGTAACTAACTAACTAACTATTCAAAAAACAATACCATTTAGCCTCGAAATGTTGGCTTAAAATTTCATGCATTTCACGATATATTGTGTCTTTACTGCATCTAACTATGGGAGCACCATACGTAAGCAATTAATGTCACATTGAACTTAACATTTTATCGTATAGCTGTCTCCCATTTAAGCCAACAGTATCTTTTCACATGATGGATTACTGGTTACAATGTATAAATCATTACTACAGCACCTTGTCAGTACTCAATGAACATCTGATGGAGTGAAACCACAGGGCTGTGGTCAAATGACTTGGGGTTGCCAATTTTGGGTTCTGCAACTTTTAAGTAGCTAAACTACCAATGAGCATATCGCATATCAAAAAGTCACATGCATCCACTAAATCCTTGTATAACCTGAACTATTCAATATCATTATAGTAGCTATAGAAAGTAAGTTAGTTCAAAAATCGTCAAAATTGGGAAAGTTAAAGTTAGTATTAGTTTACCGAGTGAAACTGATTCCCCCTTTATATTTGCCATGAACTGAACTAACGAATCAACTAGCTGTAACTAACTAACTAACTAACTACCAAAGTCAATACGCTGAGCTAAACGCAAGCATAAGCTACACATTATAGAGGAGCACATATATGAGAATTTGAGAGTTGGCACCAAAACATACACCCACAACGAAGCAAGCAATATAAAAGATAGAGAATACAATAGCGTTTAAAGCGGTCTCTCTCTATTTTTTTCTCTCTCCTTTATTCCTTTCTCCTCCGTCATCATCATACCAATACTTACTCCTAGTTTTATATTTCCTGGGTCGGGTTATCACCTAATCTAAGGGGAAAACAGTTAAAATTGGCCACACATGAAATCATAGGCTTGTACTTTCCCCTTATACTATGTTAGAATGGTTGGTTAGTTACACACAGTGTGTGTAAAACACAGCAGTTTGCGTGAAAGTGGAAAAACGAATGAAAAAGATAGTAGCATTGTCGGATTTGGATTGGATAGATTGAAGACGCGCATTTTGGAGCGTAACTCGATTTCTGTGTGATTAGATTTTAATTTGAAGTAGCGGCCTTTCCATTATAGACACAGTGGTTGGTAAGCTCATATTTCTTGCTAGTAACTAGCTAAAGTGGTTGGATTCAGTTGTGCAAGAGTAACTCATTTTCCGAGTGTTAATATTGTCTGCTCTGTTTTGTGAGACGGTCAATCATATGTTCTGTCAATACATTTTTAGATCCTTCAATTCTTGACAAGGAAGAAGACAACGTCTGATATCTGGACGAAATAAAAGGATTCCAGTCGGCATAAAGTTTTGGAGCAAAAAGAAGGGCGAGTTTATAGTTAGTACAGGATCTTGGCTGTTTAATATGTGGGTCTCGTTCGTCGAGTCAAGTCAACCAAGATAGCTACAGTCATCGTCCCCGTATATAATCATGCTCCACACTTTTGGCTCCCGCTCACAAATATATACCGGGAATCAAGTTTACGGTGCACTCTGTCTGTATACCGTAAACTGGAATTTTTTCTATTTCAGATTTTGCTAGTAAAATAGTATACTCAAAAATCGTTTTTTTAATCAAAATAGACGAGACAATCCCAAATATATCATCCAAACACAATCGTAATCATTCTTATCTTTACAAATTATCATTTTCAGACAATATATGATCCAACTATGTATATGCACAATACACAGAAAGTTTTTTAAAATCAGCTCGCAAAAATGTGTAAATTGGCTAATTCAATCTCGCCCAAAACCGTACAACCCACCCATACTATTAAATTCATCTGCTTTCCAGACTGATACCTGTAAAAGAATCCAATACCTCTAACCCGAGCACACTGGAAGCTTTAGCCTTATAAGCGGATTAAGATCCCTGAGCTTAAACTTGTAAAGCCTGCTTATCACCCTGGGTGTACTAAACCCTACTTTACGAACACGCATCCAGAGCCAGTCGCTGGAAGCATAAGCAAGTACGTATTGACGTGTACAACACGATGATGACGACGGCTGCTGCTGGCATGAAACTTTTTCCACTCTCTCTCTCTCTCTCTGTCCGTACATTATCCATGCGCTCCTGTTCCTATGCAGAGAAAAGTGAAGTTACTTTGAGCATTACACGCTTACTCACACTACAAGCACTTGTGCCTTCCTTCGTGCTGGAATGAAATGCTCCAAGTGAGCCAGTTTGCTGTGGCAGCTCAAACTAGTCAGTAGGATGGGAAAACGGGTGCTGTAGTTTTCTCCACCAGTTTGTGAATCTCATGGCCATGTGAAGCAAACTTTCAACTATAGCTGTCTACATACCTACCTAACTGACGACCACTACCACGTGAAGTCAATCAGGTGAGTATAATTTGAAAAAAACAAATTAGTAGAATAGGAATAAGTTAGCTTTTTCTCTCAGGAGATATTCGCTTAAGGGAGGGGGACAATGTGAAGGTGAATATTGTAAAATTTCATATGGAATTCGTAATAAACGGAATGGTCTATCTCATTGCTCGTTTGAGTGATCTCTGGAGAGATGTGATCATGCCTTTTACTACTGACAGCCAGCATTGCTTATTCATTCATAGAGCTCGAGTATACATTCAGTTTATGGAGCCTAGAACATGCTCTCTCCCTATATAGAATGCATTAGTTGTGTGTGTTTGTTGGCAATATGTGGGCATAGAGTTTCATACCGTTTTAGTTATCTACTCTTTCACTCATCATCAGTAGGCTACAGTGAAATGGAAAGTGCAGATGAGTAGGCTAGGTTAGCAGTTAGTTAGTTAGTTAGTGAGTGGCATGGGCATCAGGTGCTGTAAAAACGAAGAGTTTTCTTTGGCAAAATTGCCATGTTTTTTCTTTCCAAATGTATAATGGAGATAACATATCAAATACAAAGGATATGTAGAGCAGATTGGATCATTTAGTATGGTTGGACTCTACTGGTAGAACGGATTGATTTAGTTGGTATGCAAAATTGTAAGAACCATAATGTTGCATATGCAATGAAACAATATGAAAATAATATGTTGAATGAAATCTATATGGGAGTTTTGCACGCAGATTTTTAGAGCTATCTATGAGCTCAAATGATTTGTGTTGTGTGGTTAATACACACGAAAAGGTTGTGTACGATAAGAGTTTTCCATTTTTCGTATCCCATCAGAATCTATAGTGTGGAATTCATGGCACCTAGAGACTCACTGTGTGTGTGTACAGCAATACGGACGTAATGTTCCTTAGATTTCACACCAACGTATGGAGTGAGTGGTTAGTATAGAGACTGTATAGGGTGAGAGAAGGGAATATTTAGATGTGTTTAGCTGGAGAAAAGCCACATCTGTTCCCTCACCACTCCTTGAAATAATACGGAGAGTGAGAGAAGATTCGGAATCTTTTCGGTTCCACTCTCCTCTCACTCCCTTTTTGATGCAGCACAAAGCCCGGGAGTGTTCAGATCCCTGTTGTTTCTGCTGTGAATGTTTTCACTTGGGGTCAGAGGTCGGATTTGGGAAGTTTATTCTTTGAATAGTTTTGAATTCGTTTTAAAATTTAGTTTTTGGCAATTTATTCAAAAAATCATTCTAAAGATTCAAACTGTTCCTAGTGTGATTTTAAAGTGTAAAATTTTACGCTTAATATAGCTTGAAATTAACAGATTTTAGTTTTTATCAGATTTGCTAAAATATGTGAAACAAAATTCAGGCAAAATCTGTCCAGAATTTATATTTCAAACAAGAATTGCCTTTCGTTCTGATTTACTAAATTTTAGTTTTCTGATTTTAACTTAATGCTAACTTGTTACGTGTTGCATTTTGATGTATGAAAACTACATACAAAGTGTTTTCATTCCTTTAGAGAGTGCATTTTGCCAGACACTTTTTTATCTACAAATCAATGGTCGCTTCAAATTTCGACCTTTGCCCCATCATGCCTTGGCAATAGCATGTCTTGAACCTGGTTCGTTGAATTGACTTTTACTTTCACTCGGTCGTTCGTGCTTGTCATTACATAGAACAGAGCATAAATATCATCATGTTGTTGGTACACACAAAAAGTTCCGTGCTACTAGGTACCTCGCACTCGTCCAAATCCCAAAAGACGCTATGAAACCGTAAATTAAGCGTCTGATTTATATTCTGCGGTTCCGCTACTTAAATGAGGTTTTGATTTAAATCATAATGGCAGTATTTCACTGCCTAGTTCCAACACTCTGAAAATCCTCTTGAGAGTCCTTTTATTTGGAAACAAATGCAACATCGTTCAAACATGCCACTAAAGTGTGCTACATAGCTCTAACTAATACAAATCTAATGTAAGATGCATATTTATATGCCCATTTTTCGTCAGATGCAAAAATTATATAGCATCTAAAATAGCATGCATGAATGCAGTTCCGATCTGACCCAATATTGATCAAATTTTTATCACTTTAATAATACAACACTCATATTATGTTCCCATGTAAAGGAAAAGCATAAGCTCCATATTCACTTTACACAGCATAGGAGTACAAAGCGAGGGTGGATTTCTCATTTCTAAGGTGCATGGTACCATTTGGTACGGGCACAAACAATGCGCTCATTTTCAATACTCCCAGGTAATGTAGCATATCGGAAAAGTACAGTGCACAAGTTAGTTCGTAACTTACAATGCTTTCTGATGGTGGTCTCATTCTTTTCATCCTATTCTTGTTAACATTATCTCATTCTACTATCCAATCAAGAATCCAATTTCATTTGAATCGTATCAAAGTGGATTCATCACTTTTGCATGCACCGTGTATAATATTATCCATAACTATGAGCACAAATATAAATTTTCGGATTTCTATCTATATAGTGCTGTGTAAACACATTAGCCAAAGCTTAACTTACAAGATTGAGTGACGTTCACGTTATTATATGTGATTTACTTTGTGTACACAGAATGGGGATGACAACCTGAGCAAACATGAGGCTACTTGACTGAAAAAGATGAAGATTGGACAATCGAAATCTAGCGCTTGAGAAAACTACATGGTGAGTATTTGTATTGTTAGTATTGTAAAGTTGCGCAAAAAATGCTTGACATTCCATAGCAGTCTGATTAGAAGCATTGTATAGCATATCTGGGAAGCTCTAGTAATGTAAGACTTTATAGCCACGAATATAATAATAATAATACCAAAAAGATTCGTTACTTTACTATTAGCACACAATGGATGGAAAGAGGACAGAAATTAAACACAGGTTGTGTCCATAATGAATGTGTGTGCATTAGAAGCAATTACTGCAATTCATCAGCTTTGCTGCTGGCAGCCACTGTGTGTAGGTTCGTTTGGAACCATTGTTTTAATTAGAATGGACCAAAACTTTGGCATTGTTGAATTAGTTTTCATTGTGTACATTTCAAAGGATTGTAATAATCTGTTCAGAGAATTTCATGGGTATGTATTTAGGGAGCAATATTAAGTGCATACATAGGATGTTTTGTCTGTATAAACTGACGAGAAATATTTCATTTTTGGATATCATTTTCATGCTTTTTTGTATTTCATATTATGCACGTAATGTATAAGGGAAGATGATGTTGAAAACCTGAGGGAGCAAAATGCCATCACGATATAATGATTGTGCGACCAAAAAGTCATGTTAAACACACAGTGTATTGTTGAACTGATGACATTCTTAAGAATTTTTCCCACTTGTTTAAGTTGAAGTGAACAAATTGACTTTGACTTTGTTCATTCTCCCTTGTTCTTGTTTTTTGTCTCGCATTACAACTTGTTTCACTCAAGGGAGACAAATGAAGATTGAGCGCCTGTTCAGTTTATATACCTTTCTATTGTTCTCCATATCTTGAATACCGTAGTGACTGAAATTCTGACTTTTCTTAGATTTTTTGTTCATTCACCCCATATGTATTCGAAATCTATCTGCTCGCGTTTAAAAAAGCAATCAACATTGTAGTTTTCCTTGGATGCGTACCTAACTAACTAACTATAGTCGCAATAAAGAATACAATGGAACCATTATTCAATTTTTAAACAGCAATGTGCTTACACATTTTTTACGGCGTCAATAGTGTTCTCATATTGCCTAAACTTTTTGTATCATCACAAAACAAGCCGATACTTATTTTTTATGAGAGCAAGTTAGTTAGTTAGTTACCCTTTACCTATGCTCAAAGCCAAACAGCAAAAAAAATCCTAATCAAAGTCATAGCGCACTCACTCATATTCATTTTTCAGTCTCATGTTTTCCCTGCATTCATAATAATAATAATAACATATTCTAAATGGTACTGAAAAGGTCGACAAGGGAAATTTTTCTCACTCACTCAGTCAGTCTAGGTGACATTAACAATATAGCATGGCAATTTTTCTTGTTTAACAAATCCACTGCATACATTTTTCATTTTCTACTGTTTCACGGTTAAAATCTCAACTCCCATGACTTTTTAAACACCACTCTGATTGTTTCGTGTAACTAACTATACGACTATGAATGAGAGAAATTGTAGAATTTACCCATCCGAATGAAACATCCCCCTGAGATAGTGAAACAAAGTGTGGTTCTTTCAAACCGGGAATTTACCAGCGCATGCATAATACAAATATAGAGAAAGACAAAATGGCGTTGGGAGTGAAGAAACCTTCGGGATATCGACCGTTCATCACCCTTTTTGGCGAGAATGCAAAAGGACTACACACATACAACTCACTTTACGTGAGCAAGCAAGCAACCAAAAACGGAGGATCGTATGCTTGGGTAGGATTGCACGAAAAACACGAGTAGTAGTATGTAACTAACTAACTACTATAAAGGAATTGCTGGTTGGCTGGTGGAGCTAAAAAACTTGGTGAGCTCTTCACGGGAACCAAATGTTGTCGTCATGCGCTACTATTCGCTCTTTGGCTCCTTCCCTTTGGAAATTTTGGGCTCTCCAGTTCAACCCTATGTATATATAGTTAGTTCGTATGAAAAGAGCTCCAATTTTATATGCATTCAATTGGAGGGGATTTTCCAGGGCTCCAGCATTTGCATACACATGGGAATGGTGGATCGTGAAATTCATTGGCAGTGAGTGAACTCAAATACAGGATGTATAGGCAAAAGTGCCTATCTAATTAGTTCCTTATTTGGACGAGTTTTGTTCCCGAATTTTGTAGATTTGCTTTAGTTGGTTAGCTTGACCATGAATTTTAGGATTTTTAGCAAATTGACATAATAAGTTAATCTTAAACCACTTGGTTAGTTAGTTAGTTAGTTAGTTAGCTGAAAGTAATGGAGGCTAAGTAAATGAGGATCGTTTATCGTAGCATTCATTTTGGAGACGGATATATAGGATGAAATGATGTGAATATATTTGACAGGAGTCATAATATTTTTACAGCTTATTTTGCATTAGTATAGAACTGGTCTTGCCGCGAATTAGAATTCATTGGGTCTTTAGCTAGCTTTAGAAACCAAAGCGGTAAGTGGTGTGATAAAAGTTTTACTATCTCAATAAAATGAGTGCAGACACGCCTTCCCCTAAGTATTTAAAAGGAATCATGCAATCCTATCATTATGATCATCATCATCATCATCATGAGTTTTGAAATTGGTTTCTTTCTTATAGATGCATACTACAGGATTTTGATTGTGCCTTTAGTTAGTTAGTTAGTTAGAATCTTAAGCTCCCTCGTTTTAGCAAGTTAGTTAGTTAGTTAGTCACTAGCCTTATAAAGCTAGTAAATACAGGCGTCTCGAAAATTAATTACTAAAGTTAGTTCCGTGTGCATTCACCTTATTCATTGCGCACATTCCATCACCAATAATATCTTTTAATTAAAGGCTGGGATCGGAAGTCATTAAATTTAATATCTGTACTCACTGGCTGCCTATGAGAATGGTTTTTAAATAAGATCTTCCCAGAATATATTGGTAGTTTTAGTGTGTTAAACCGGAAAACAAGGATTTATCTGTTTTCAAAGGAAAATTACATGTTTCACACTATATTCTGTGCTATTTGCTTCTCTTTGAATGACTATATTGCCGAGTTTGCAAGCTTTTTCCTTGGTGTAGAGACATTTTCTACCGTAAAACTTGTTTGGCTTATAAAAATGGATTTACGATTTACGGCCGGACCTAAAAGTAAGTGCTTTGGTTGCTACTCTGGGAAGCCATTACAACTTGTTTGATGATGATCCTATCATCAAAAGTGTAGGCTGTAATAGCATGTCGTTTTGTGCTCTCCATTGAACACGAGAGGATATCATTATTATTGAGTGAGTGACGTGAGTATTTCTTCCTGGCTTGAATTGATCACCAGACTGATTTTTGTCTGTGACTGAAAAATTCTTAAAATCTCACCATATTCTTACTATATCCCTTACACGAATTCCATACATGGATGGATTTTCAATTCATCTGTAGCCTCCACCCACAAAAATCGCATGGAATTTACCATAGGATCTCTATATAGTATCCCATTGTGTGCGTGTCATGTCAGCTATTTTAAATGTTAGTTAGTTAGTTAGTTTTAACTATCACTATCTAAGGGCTCTTTTTCTGCTGCTCCTGGAAAGAACAAAATGATGCAGATTTCTGAGTGTGAAAAATTCTTTCTATTACGCCCAGATTCCTCCATTCGCAAAGGTAGTAAAATGAAACACGACTTACATTATTGTGCGTCACGATTTGGTGATCTTCTGTTCACTCCCGATAAGACGATCTGATGACAAAAGGTGACATGCTAACATTTATTTTGGTTCCCCCCTAACAATTCTTATTTTTATCACCGTCATCATCATTAGCACTCTTTTGCTTTCCTAGATACCTTTTCTGTGTCTCATAATAAACGGACCCTGACATTGCATCTAAACAAGGGCCATCGCTCTCATGTGTTTTAAATCTCTTCTTTATGGGCACAATTGAAAGAAATGAGCCTTAGCTACATTTATTTTATATCCAGC
>Ga0210040_10011377_pt1 | contig 10079 bp, 9 predicted proteins | sample CryGeyCG12114_NA_FD_185462 | JGI IMG/M metagenome (GOLD analysis project Ga0210040, IMG submission 185462) | Groundwater microbial communities from aquifer - Crystal Geyser CG19_WC_8/21/14_NA (SPAdes) (version 2) | ecosystem: Environmental > Aquatic > Deep subsurface > Groundwater | place: USA...
GGTCCCCACCCACTAGCCCGGTGCGGGCCGCCGGTCACCAGCCGGTGTCGAGCAGGGAGTTGACCATGACGGCCCAGCCCGCCACGAGCACGAGGGCCACGGCCGCGCCCCAGCGGCTGCGCACCAGCGCCAGGCCGGCGTAGGCGACGACGCCGAAGGCCAGCCAGATCCGCTCGGTCTCGGCCTTGGACATCGCCGACAGGTCGGCCAGCAGGGCGGCCGCGGTCCCGGCCGTGCTGAGGAGGGCCACGACGACGTCCTGGGTCCAGCCCAGCCGGCGCGACCTCAGCAGCACCCCGACCGCGCGCACCACCCCGTACGCGAGCAGCGGTGACCAGGCCACCAGCCAGGCCGCCAGGTTGGCCCAGACGAAGTACGAGTAGGGCCGGTCGGACGCGGTCTGCTGGTAGTAGCGGACCCGCAGCCGGGCCAGCCCGACGAACCAGTTGAAGCCCAGCGCGAAGTGCGCGCCCGCGACGAGCGCGACACCGGCGACGCTCACCAGCCAGGGCCGCAGGACGGTCCGCAGCCCGCCGCCACGGGCCGTCACGACGACGGCCGCGAGCACGACCACGCCGAAGAGCACCAGGCCGTAGTTGAGGTAGATCGCCATGCCGAGCAGGACGCCGCCCGCGAGGCTCGAGGCGAGGCGGGCTCGCGGGTGCGCCGGGTTGGCGCCGCGGCAGGCCAGCGCGAGGCCGCCGACGGCCACCCCCGCGAACAGGCCGTCGGCGGACACCGCCATCCAGACCGACCCGGGCAGCAGCGCGGCGAAGGGGACGAGCCGGCGCGCGGCATCCGGGGCACCGAGCTCGCGCAGGACGACCGGCAGGCCGACCGCAGCCGCCGACGACACGACGATGCAGAGCAGCCCCGCCCAGAACCCGCCCGCGAGCCCGACCCGTGCCAGCACCCAGAAGACGAGGGTCGCCAGCGGCGGGTGCCCCGCGACGTGCGTGGTCCAGCCGTTGGTGCCGTCGACGTCGCCGCCGAAGGCGATGTAGTGGCTGAAGGTGCGCAGGAACTCCGGGGCGCTACGGATCCGCGGGAGGTCGTGCAGGTACTCGTTCGGGTTGGTCAGCACGTCGAGCCAGCCCTTGTCGAGCCCGTCGATCATCACCAGCGCGACCATCCAGGCGAGGGCGAGCAGCCAGCCGGCGAGCAGCAGACGGCCCCACCGCAGCTGTGGGGCCCGCCGCTGCAGGAGCAGCCCGAGGAGCAGGCAGAGCACGGTCAGCGGGGTGCCGACACCGGTGTGCGGGTGCCAGAAGGCGAGCAGCGGAGGGTAGGGCAGGACGATCGGCAGCCCGCGGGCGTTGAGGCTCTGCCCCACCAGCATCGACAGCCGGATCAGCACCAGGGCGGCGACGACGGCGAGCAGCGCCGGCCACCGCCATGCCGGTGCGGCGAGGTCCGGCAGCGCGTGCTGCACGGGTGCCGGGCGAGCCGGCCGTGCTGTCGCCGCCAACGAGGGCGCGTTCGGACGTGCCACGGGTCTGCCTTCGTCGCGGGCGGATGGAGCGCCTCCCGCACCGCGGGAGCGCATTCACCCTATTCTTCACGCGGGAATCCACCCCTCCTCCCACGCTCTCGGACCGACACCCCCGGAAGGCCCGAACCATGTCCCTCCCCCGCGCGCGTACGCCATGAGCGTCACCGTCGTGCTGCCCTGCCTCGACGAGGCTGCTGCCCTGCCCGGGGTGCTGGCCGCGGTGCCCGCGGGGTGGCAGGTCCTGGTGGTGGACAACGGGTCGCGTGACGGCAGCCCCGAGCTCGCCGCACGGCTCGGCGCCCGGGTGGTGCACGAGGGCCGCCGCGGCTACGGCGCGCCCGTGCACACGGGGATCGAGGCGGCGACCACCGAGGTGGTCGCGGTGCTCGACTGCGACGGTTCGCTGGACCCCGCCGAGCTCGTCGGTCCGGTCGAGATGGTCCTCCGGGGCGACGCCGACCTCGTCGTCGGTCGGCGCCGGGTCGTGCAGTCACGTTCCTGGCCCTGGCACGCCCGCGCGGGCAACGCCGTCCTGGCCGGTCTGATCCGCGCCTCGACCGGGGTCGCGGTGCACGACATCGCCCCGGTCCGGGTGGCCCGGCGGCGCGACCTCCTCGACCTGGGCATCGTCGACCGACGCTTCGGCTACCCCCTGGAGACCGTCCTCGCCGCGGCGCAGGCCGGCTGGCGGGTCGTCGAGGTGGACGTGACCTACCGGCGCCGGACCCTGGGCGGCCGCTCGAAGGTCAGCGGCTCCGTACGCGGGACGCTGCGGGTGCTGCACGACTTCACCGAGGTGCTGCGGCGCCGTCGTGGGGCCCGCCCGGCACCGGGCGGCGACGCGGGACCGGCCGTCTCTCATCCGAACGCCCCGACGGCTCCGAACTCACTCACGTGACGTCCGCCCCCGCCCGCGCCCTGGCGCCGGTCACCTTCGTCGTGCTGGCCAAGGCGCCGGTGCCCGGACTGGTGAAGACCCGCCTGACCACGATCTACTCCGAGCACGAGGCCGCAGCGCTCGCCGGTGCGGCCCTGCTCGACAGCCTGGACGCGGTCGGCGCCGCCGCGGCCGGCCGCACCGACCGTCGCCTGGTCTGCGCCCTGAGCGGCGACCTCGACCGGGCGGCGGCCCCGACCGCGCTCCGCAGCGGCCTCGGCCCGTTCACCGTCGTCGCGCAGCGCGGCACGGGCCTGGGGGAGCGCATCGAGCACGCGCACCGCGACGCGGCCGGCGACTTCGGCGCCACGGTGCAGATCGGCATGGACACCCCGCAGGCGAGCCCTGAGGTGCTCGCCGACGCCGCCGCGCGCGTGGTCGCCGAGGACGGGCCGGACGCGGTGCTCGGGCTGGCCGAGGACGGCGGCTGGTGGCTGCTCGCGCTGCGCCGGGCCGCCGACGCCCGGTTGATCGTGAACGTCCCGATGTCGACCTCCGAGACCGGCCGGCTCACCCGGCAGGCGCTGGAGGACGCAGGCCTGCGGGTCGAGGCGGCCCCGGTGCTGTCCGACGTGGACGAGCCGCCGGACGTGGTGCTCGTCGCGAGCCGCTGCCCCGAGAGCCGGTTCGCCGCGCTCGCCGGCGTGCTGGGCGGGCGTCAGGCGGTGGCCTCGTGACCCAGCCGGAGGCGTTCTTCGAGCCCGGCTTCGCCGAGGGCCGTGCCCAGCTCCACATGCGGGGCGGCGAGGTCTGGGAGCTGCCCGTGCCGCGGTGGTCGGCCGACGCCGGACCCGGTGACCTGCGGATGCTGTCGCGGTGCGTGGGGGCGACGCTCGACGTCGGCTGCGGACCGGGGCGGATGGCCGCCGCGCTGACCGGTCGCGGCGTCCGGGCGCTCGGGGTGGACGTGTCGCCCTCGGCCGTGGCCATGGCGCGCTCGCGCGGGGCGAGGGCCCTCAACCGCGACATCTTCTCCCTCGGCGGCGGTCGTCGCTGGCAGCACATCCTGCTCGTCGACGGCAACGTCGGCATCGGCGGCGACCCCGTACGCCTGCTCTGGCGCTGCCGCGACCTGCTGCTCCCGGGCGGCACGGTGCTCGTCGACGTCGCAGCGCCCGGTCACGGCCTGCAGGTCACGACCGCCCGGCTCGTCGGTGCGGGTGGCGCCGGCGGCTGGTTCGCGTGGGCCGTGCTCGGCTTCGACGCGCTCGAGGTCGTCGCCGCCGCGGCCGGGCTCCGGGTCGCGGAGGCCTGGTACGTGGAGGACGAGCAGCGCTGGCAGGCCGAGCTCGTGCACGCCGACTCGTGGTCCGCCCCGGGACCGGCTGCGTGAGGGTCCTGCTCACCGGCGGTGACGGCTTCATCGGCCGCCACGTCCGGCGTCGTCTCGACGCCGCCGGGCACGAGCCGGTGGTCTTCGACCGCGCGGTGGACCCGCTCGACGACGTCACCGACCTCGCCCGCGTCCGGACCGCGCTGGCGGGCTGCGACTCGGTGGCGCACCTCGCCGCCAAGGTCGGCCTCGGGCTCGACATCGACGACATCGACGACTACTCCCTCAACAACGACGTCGGCACCGCCGTCGTCCTGCGGGCCGCGGCCAACCTCGGGGTGGCGCGGATCGCGTACGCGTCGTCGATGGTCGTCTACGGCGAGGGCGCCTACGCCTGCCCGGTGCACGGGCCCACGAGCCCGCCGCCGCGCGAGGTCGCCGACCTCGACGCCGGCCGGTTCGACCCGCTCTGCCCGCGCTGCGGCTCCGACCTCGTGCCCGGGCTGGTGGGGGAGGACGCACCGATGGACCCGCGGAACGTCTACGCCGCCACCAAGACCCACGGCGAGCACCTCGCCGCGTCCTGGACCCGGGAGACCGGCGGTTCCGTCGCCGCGCTGCGCTTCCACAACGTCTACGGGCCCGGCATGCCGCGCAACACCCCGTACGCAGGCGTCGCGTCGCTGTTCGCCAGCGCCATCAGCTCGGGACAAGCCCCGCGGGTCTACGAGGACGGCGGCCAGCGGCGCAACTTCGTGCACGTGGACGACGTGGCGGCCGCGGTCGTGGCGGCGCTCGACGCGGACCTGGCCCCCGGCGTCACGCCGCTGAACATCGGGTCGCCGGACGTGACGACCGTGGGCGGGATGGCCGCGATCCTCAGCGATGAGCTGCACGGGCTCGAGCCGGTCGTGACCGGCCAGTACCGGCTGGGCGACGTCCGCCACGAGCTGCACGGGCTCGAGCCGGTCGTGACCGGCCAGTACCGGCTGGGCGACGTCCGCCACATCACCGCCGACTGCACCCTCGCCGAGCGGGTCCTGGGCTGGCGGGCCGTGCAGCCGCTGTCGAGCATCGCCGAGCTCGGGCGTACCTGAGAGCTGACTCCTCGAACATCGCGCAGACCGCCTCGTCGACGGCGCTGCCCGACCGGTACGAGCTCTCAGGGCACGGGCGCCGCTTCCCACGAGGAGGGCACGGGGAAGTAGGCGTCGAGGAAGGCGCGAACCGTGGCGTCCGGAACCGGAGGACCGCCCGGTCCTGGAGCGTCGTTCAAGCAGAACACCGCACGGTCGCGTGCGTGCAGGAGCCTGCGCAGGCGGTCCTGCTCCTCGGCCACTCCCAGGTTGACGTAGTCGTACGAGATCGACGACGGCACCCCGGCGCCGATGATCTGGAGGTAGTAGTGCAGCAGCTGGTCCGGGGCGATGTCGTCGTGGTGGCGAAACGGGTGCTGGAGCACCTCTGCGTAGGCGTCGGGGAAGAGCGACTCCAGCTCAAGCTGCCGGCTCCGCAGCTGCGGGTAGGGAGTGTGCCGGATCGCCCGGCTGATCGTGACGTCGAACCGGTCCTCCAGCAGCGTGCGGATGTTCCGGCTGAGGTTCACGTGGGGCTCGTCCACGGTGCTCACCGCCCCGAAGGGCCGGTGCAGCTTGGCTGGGAAGAGCCGAGCCACCCCGCTGGGGTGGAAGAAGGCCTGAGGGCGGACATCGTGGCCGAAGAACATGTCGTCGTTCAGGTAGAGGTAGTGCTCCGCCAGTCCCGGGATGTGGTGCAGGCGGCTGATGATGGCGTTGCTGTTGAACAGAGGCAGCACGGCGTGGTCGTCGACGATGTCGCGGTGGTCCACCACGGTCAGCCCGGGGGTGTCAGCCGCCAACCAGCTCGGACGCTGCTGGTCGGTCACCAGCCACACGTGCCGGACCCAGGGCGCGTACGACTCGAGCGAGCGCAAGGAGTGGCGGAGCTCGTCGTGGCTGGTGAAACGGTGGGCAGAGACCGACTCGGGGTGGAACTCGACCCCCTCCTGCCGGGCCCGGACGCGCTGCATCCGCTCCTGCCAGGCGTGATCAGCGCCGTCCACCCAGGTGTAGACGACGTCGATGTCGAAGGTGATGTCTTCAAGCATCGTCTTGGCGAAGACGCGGGGGCGCGCGTAGCAGCGGCCCGCGACCTCGACCGGCTCGGTGTCCGACAGAACCTCGAGCGGCAGGACGTTCGAGGCGACGTTCGTCCGAGGGGCCAGCGCCATCACCTCGTTCACACCAGGGGCCGTGCCCTTCCGCCAGAACTCGATGTCGCAGCCGTACCGCTCACCGACGCGGAAGGAGTCGGGACGGGCCTGCACGCGTCGGAACACGCGAAGGACGCTGCTCTCGTCCCACGAGGTGCTGGACACGGCTGGAGCGGCTACCGACCGACCGACGGCATCCGTGCCGCGGACGCGTTGCACTCGTACGTCGCGCAGCCGTGGGTCGCACGCGAGGGCGGCCATGACCAGGGCGCGGTCGTCCTCGGAGACTGCGACCGAGTGCCGGGTCGGCGACGTCGTCCGCAGCAGCACATGGGCGACGCCGTACGCCTCCAGCGCCGCCGCCGTCCGACGGAGGTTGTCGTCACGGAGCCGCTGGGGTCGCCAACCTGGATCGATCTCCACGCCCGCCGAGGCGGGACGTTCTCTGGACCCCCCACCAACGGCGCGTCTCGACGACGGTGCACCGGCTGACGTGGTGCGCGGAAGCGACCTGCGGCGAGGCAGCACGACCGAGCTCACGGCTCGCGTCCCTCGTTCGCCCACCGCGACACGCACCGCACTGCCGAGGTGGGTCCGCGCAAGGCGGAGCACGACGTCGCGGTATCCACTCATGAGGGCGGAATCATGCCACGCAGTGCCGGTCGACCAAGATCAGCTCGCCGCACGGTGATCTCAGCGCTCAAAGCCGCTCGGCAGCGGGAAGTAGCTCTGGAGGAAGCCGGCGACGACCTCCACCTGACGCTGGGTGGTGAGCCGGCTCGAGTCGTGGTCGTTGAGGCAGAAGACGTCGCGGTCACGACGTGCGAGCAGGAGGGCCAGCCGGTCCGGGGTGTCCTCCCGGGCGATGTCGGCGTAGAGGTGGCGCAGCCGACCCGGCACGGCCTTGCCGACGAGGTAGCTGTAGGCGAGGCCCAGGGAGGCGGAGGCCGACAGGTCGGACGGGCTCCGGAACGGGGCGGAGGCCGTCGCCTCGAGCTCCTCGGCGAAGAGGTCCTCGAGCTCGAGCATCACGGACCGACGCAGGGAGTACGGCGCGTGCTGGAACCTGTGCAGCGTGGTCCGTCCGAACTTGTTCACCAGCAGGTGCCGGTTGTTCTTGGCGGCGCTCGTGATGGGCAGGTCGCTGGCACGCAGCTGCCCGGGCGCGACCTTCACGCTGGAGAAGAAGATCTTGGGCAGGCCGTTGCCGAGCACGAACAGGTTCGGGTTCACCGGGCGCCCGAAGAAGAAGTCGTCGTTGAGGTAGAGGTAGTTCTCGGCCAGCCCGTCGAGGTGGTGCAGCTGGGACTCGATGGCGTGCGAGTTGAAGGTGGGCAGCCGGCCGCGGGTCCCGAACAGCTCGGCGTGGTGGACGACGCTCAGGCGCGGATGGTCCACGTCGAGCCAGGCCGGCACCTGGTCGTCGGTCACGAGGAAGACCCGACGGACCCACGGGGCGTACATCTCGAGGGACCGCAACGAGTAACGGAGCTCGTCGCGCGACGCGAAGCGCGAGTCGTTCGCCGCCAGGTCGTGGAGGGGAGCACCTCCGACCTCGCGGAGAGCGGCGTCGCGCCGCGATCGCCACGCCGGATCGCTCCCGTCCACCCACGTGTACACGACGTCCACCGGGTCGAGGTGCTGCGCGAGGTGCGGGTGCGTCAGGGAGGCTGCGACCGGGCGCGTCGAACCGTCGACCGGACGTTCGACGATGCCGACCGGTGCCGGTTCCACCGTCTCGGGCACGGCGTCGAGCGTGCGGTCCCCCAGCAGGGTGCCGCTCGCCAGGAACTCGCCGTTCGAGGTGAGCTGGTGGCTCGGACCGACCTCCTGCCAGAACTGCAGGTCGCACCCCATCTCGGACCCGCCGAGCAGAGCACCCGACGCAGCGGCCAGCGGTTGGAAGACCCGCACGGTGGTGGTGCGGGGCGCCCTGGCCGTCAACGGCCGGCTCTTGAGCGGCTGGCGGGCGCAGATCGGTGCCACCCGGAACGCCGTCGTCGTCAGGTCGTCCGCCAGCGCGCGGTAGGCCCGCTCGCGCTGATGATGAGGGACGACGATGATCCGCCGGCGGAAGGGGTCGACCGACACGAACACGTGGTCGACGCCGTGTGCGGCGAGGGCGTCGGCGACGCGTGCCGCCTGCTCCGCCCAGACGCGGTCGGAGGAGAAGGTCTCGACGACCCGAGCGAGTGCCGGTCTGCCCTCCACCTGCACCAGGAGGAAGGTGTCCGCGCCACCGGAGCGCTGCAGCGTCTTGAGGAGTCGCCTCTGCAGCGTCGCTGCCCGGACGTCGGCGATCGCGTGCTGCGGTCGGCTCTCCCGCTCCAGGAGGAGACGTACGCACCTCGTCACGGGGGCCGGCGCCAGGCGACCGACGCGTCGTCGGAACGCAGGCGGGACGAGCAAGGACATCGGCACCCTCCGTGCGACCGCGGGACTCGGCTTGGTCGCCGTTCATTTCCCTGTCGGACACACTAAGTTCGCAGCGCTGGCTCGTCGCGGCACCACCGACCCGGTGTCGCCGACTATTTCGGGTCGGCAGCCCGGTGCCTCGGCGCGGTCGGGACCGGCTAGAGGTGATCCAGCTCCCTGCGCAGCTCCCGCTTGGTCAGCGACAGCAGCTGCTGCACGGCGTCCTCGATCTTGCCGTGCGTCGCCCCACCCGCGAGGTCGTGCTTGCCGACGGTGAGCGCGGGGTCGATGGTGATGCCGTCGTTGAAGAGGTCGACCAGCCGGGGGTCCACGTAGGAGCTGCGCGCGACGGCGGGGGTGTTGCCGAGGTAGGTCGACACCGCCTTCATGGTGGCGCTGACCGCCCGCTTGCGCTTCGAGTCGGTCGTCGCCTCACGGACCCGCTCGGCCAGCTCGACCGCGGCGATGACCGTGCCGTGCCAGGTGCGGAAGTCCTTGGCCGACACCTCGCCCTCGACGATGTCCTTGATGTAGGCGTTGATCTCGGTCGAGGTGACGTCGTGCCAGACGCCGTCGTCGTCGGTGTAGGCCAGCAGCTCGGGGTTGTCGTCGTCGCGGTCGACCAGGGCGCGCACCGCCTCGGTCACCGGCTCGTCGACGAGCGCGATGTAGCGCTCCTTGCCGGACTTGGCGATGTAGTCGAAGACGACCTGCTTGCCCTCGAACGAGACGTGCTCGCGCCGGATGGTGGCGAGGCCGTAGCTGTGGTTCTCCTCCGCGTACGCCTCCCCGCCGATCCGGAAGAAGCCGAGGTCGAGCAGCCGGAAGGCCGTGCCCATCGCGCGGTCCCGGGGCATGCCGTCCAGGCGCAGGTGCTTCGCCGCCTTCCGACGGGCCTTCGGCAGGTTGTGGGCCGCCTCGAGGACTCGTTCGTGCTTGGCCGCGTCCCGCTTGATCCGCCAGTACTCGTGGTAGCGGTACTGGCGCCGGCCGGCCTCGTCGGTGCCCACCGCCTGGATGTGCCCGTTCGGCAGCGGGCAGATCCAGACGTCCTCCCACGCCGGCGGGATCACCAGCGAGATGCAGCGTTCGGCGTCGGACCCGACGAGCTCGGTGCCCTCCAGGTCGAGGTAGACGAAGTCCCGGGTGGGGTCCGGGGGGACGCGTCGGCGCGTCCAGCCGGGCTTGGACGGGGACACGGTGCGTAGGCGGACCACGCGCCCTTGTTACCCGGTGGACCCGCACGTACGCGGCCGGTCGGGCCCCGGCTCGGCGGTGGTGCTCCTGCCTGGTTCGCGCGCCGGGATCTGTCGGAGGTCCCACCTAGGTTGGCGCCATGAGCGACAGCACTTCCGAGACCACGTCCACAGCCAACAGCGACCAGGACTCCACCGCACCCGAGGGCGAGTTCACCTCCGAGACCAGCCAGGCCGCCAAGGAGGAGACGTCGGACGTCCAGGCCTCCCCCGAGCACAACGGAGAGGTGCTCGGCGCCTCCGGCAGCGGGGACCCGTCCCTGGAGAAGGACCCGAGCGAGTGGGTGACCGGCGGCGACCCGATCACCGCCGCGCAGAAGAGCTACCTCGACACCCTCGCCCGGCAGGCCGGCGAGGAGATCCCCGCCGACATCACCAAGGGCGAGGCCTCCGAGCAGATCGAGCGGCTCCGCAAGGAGACCGGCAAGGACTGATCCGCAGCGGGGGGTGTGGGGGTCGGCCCCCACATCGAT
>Ga0210040_10011378_pt1 | contig 10079 bp, 10 predicted proteins | sample CryGeyCG12114_NA_FD_185462 | JGI IMG/M metagenome (GOLD analysis project Ga0210040, IMG submission 185462) | Groundwater microbial communities from aquifer - Crystal Geyser CG19_WC_8/21/14_NA (SPAdes) (version 2) | ecosystem: Environmental > Aquatic > Deep subsurface > Groundwater | place: USA...
GAAGAAGTATCGCTTTCCATTGGACCCTGACACCTTAGTGGGAAGCTTATACTTGCTCGCACCCAGCCCGTTGCTCGAAAGATTCAAGGACATAACGCATCCAGAAAAGAAAACGTTCTCTGAAATTGAAGAGCTGTTGGAAAATATGGATCTCAAGGCCAGATTTGGAACAGTGACTGATCCTGAAACTGGGTATACTAGGTGGACAATCGTTGAAAGTGATCACCATGTGGACGAAGAAAGGTATCGAGATGATCAAGAGGCAGGACATCCCAGCCCCGTCCGCGAAACCGACGAAGTTGATGGCTCAGAAGATGACTCTTCCAGCAGCACTAGCGAGTCTACATCTAGCGTCAGGAACAGATGTCGCCGTGAGCGGCAACTCAAGCCTTACAGAGACGAAGAAGCTACTTCCGAGGATGCTCTCAGTTCCGACGATGAACCTGGTGATGGCACAAGCAGACAAACCATGAGAAGAAAGCGAACCCATTCCGGAGATGAAACAGATGACACTGATTCTGTCAAACGAGTATCCGACAGAGCTCCTGAGCATGGCGCTCGATCAGACGAGCCTGAAATGGGTCAATGCACGACTCAGACCGAAGACAACCCCGCTGCGAAATCTCAGACAAGCAAAACTAGCGATGAGAAAGATCGAACAACTTCCAGCACAAGCCAAACCATTCAGTCAAACCCCGCATGGAACAAGTACTTGAGGTACCAGATGAGCGATCTCCCTTCCGTAGGACATCTCAAAGACCCACAAGCAGGTGTAGATGGAGATGTAAACCCACAGAAGTACGCTTTGGCCGACTTTCCGAGTGTGCAATCCCTTCGTGAGCCGAAGCCACCAGGAGAACTGTCCCGGGACCCAGGCAGCATGCCCCTTCGAGCCAAAATGAGTACTCCTGTAGACCGCCCATCTCAGGCTGAGAATCTCACACACCCAACCGAGCAGGATGAGCGCTTTCAAGGCCCAGCTTTGGAGGAGTCCCACAGTGATGAGAGCGGGGTTGAAGCTCTTCCTTCTAGGTTTCTCGAGGGTGACGCGAGCGATGACAAAATTGTTAATAAGAGTGGTACTACGTCTCATCTGGAGGGTGAGAATCTGTTCCATGGCTCAGAAGCCGATGATCTGGGGCACGATCGGCAAGACGCCGACGGTTTGATGCCATACTCTCCTGTTGTCACCAAAGTCTGCGATGAGGAGGGAGCCGGCAGTCTTGGCGTTGACGTGGGTCTTGAAGATGGAACGAACTCAGGGCCAAACGATCTTGGATTGCATGTTAAGTAGTAACAACGTTGGTATGGGCTTTTCAAACCCCCGGTTTTGCTTAGGCTAGCTGTGTAATAAATTGTATATTGGTCGAGGCAGGGAATGAGAGGTGAAACATGCACCGTGTACAGCACTGCAAAAGCGAAGCTGGGCTTGACTGGTAAAGGAACAGGCAGGCTTTGACGGACTGTATTCAAGGCAAAAGACAGCCAATGGTATTTCCTATGCGAAGTTCTCATCGCTGCTGGTGCTCAACCATACCACAAGGCCGCGCTCGACAACACTCGGCTGCGCGTGACTAAGTTCAATGTCCCCAGACATGTCTTTGGCGTCAGTGGTGCAGCAATGTTGGAGAAACAGATTGTGGAGAAAACCAGGGAAAGGGATAAAGCGCATAGGCTGTGTGTAACGGTATAATGCTACGCTACTAATCTATGATCTTGGTATGCTCTCGAATTCAGTAATCTCACTACGCGCATGAATTTCTGATTTTACAAGCCTGAATCGAACTCCGCTTGCGTCGTGCGTCAGATCCATCCATGCCTTTGTATGTTTCTCGGGCGGGTTTGCAGCCTCGGTGATTGCCGGCAGTGTGTCTTCCGAAACAACTTGCGCAATCGCTTTCCACGAGTCTCCGATGTCCGAATGTTCAGTTCGTGCCAGAAACAACGTAATAATAACCACTTGCAGCACTAGATGTAGAATTAGAATGATAAGTACGATGATGAAGCCGGTCCATCGAACAGGAGCGGTGGCAAGCGTTGAGTACGTAAATGTGCCCGGGGCCGCCATAGCGAAGGCGTAAAACGACTCGTAGTATCTGACCGAGAATAGCACGGTCAGGAGTGCTTGTAATGCCAGTGCAGGGTTCTGCGTTGTACGCAGGATATCCTGGAATAAGGCGACGTGGGTGGGATGAACGACGCTGTCGCTCTTGGATGATCCAATGCTCTCCGACACCATCAGTGCGGATAGGCCATTGAAGTTTGGTACGAAGTCGCCAACCTGAGAAGCGTAAACCTCTTTCTTTGTATCGGGACGGGTGATGTTGCCTAGCTTGGTCCATTCGCTCGGGGATTTGAGGGTAAACAGCCCCCGGTCTGCTTGTGACAGCGATTCTCCCGTTGCTTGGAGCTGCTTTCGAATACTCTCGGTTCGAAAATTTCCGTAGCCGGCGAGCTCAAGGATAGGCTCCGATCCATTCTTGTCGCCACTCAACGACACCAAGAAGTTGGAAGCGTAAGGCCGGGTAAAACACAGGCTGAAAGAAAGAGCGATAGCGCCGTCCGCTAGCTCAGCCGTGGTCCACGGGCCGTTGTCGGTGAAAGTTGCGGCGGAAAAATTGCGCTTGGTGCCTACCTTGCCAACCCAATCACTACGTCTGCTCGTCGTATTTACGAGCAAATACACGTCAGTGACGTTGTGCGTAGGGTCGGACTGTAGAGGGCTGCGCAGAGCAGGCGCGTATGCGGACTCGCTATGATCGTTCCGTCGACAGATAGAGATCTGCCATTGTGTATAATTGAGATTTGATGCAAACGCGGCCGTGGTTGGTGCTAGGCAGCTGAATTTCATTGTTCCGAGGTCTTGTGCCGGAGACTTTTGTATATCAAGCGCGCCTTTTACGTCTTCGACATGAGTAGTGGCGTTGATGCTGATAGCATCGTAGACCCCGGATAAGCTTAAGAGGTCATCAGAATTGAGGACAGGCTCGGCGCTATTTAGCTGAATCCGTGGCTTGACGCACAGGACACGGGCATCAAGTATTGGAGTGGGCCCATTGTATGCGCGAAGAGCCGTTCGATCACTTGCGTCTCGAATGGGCAGAAAGGCCCGTAGGGTAGTACCGGTGTCCAGTAACTGAGGTCCCTGGAGTGCTATCTCTTGACGCTCAGCAAAGCGCGGGTAAGAAGGGGGTCTGGTCAGCCAATGGTTCGCTCCAGGTACTGTAAAGTTTGCGCTATACAGCACATTGTCGGTGTAAGGATAGCCTTTGACAGCTACTGTTGCAAAGTCAGATAGCAGGATGGTGGAGATGAATTGAGAAACGATCGTGACGGCAACAGCTAGCAAGACACCAGCGACGATGAGAGGCTTTGCCCGGCCGTATCTTCGGGTCGTCAAGATGGACCAGGCGACGTTGTGCGGAGCGACAGTCGATGCTCTGACGATTGACAGGAGTGCCACTTGACTCAAGGGAATGTCGCAGTGTTCAAGGATGAGTGAAGCGATCGCGGCTGTAAGAATGCCAGATTGTACTCCTATCGCAGTGCGTATAGCGGCGGAAGAAACGGTAACTGTTTGCGGTCCGTAATTGTCGTACACAATAGCCTTCCAGGTTTCGTTCCTTTCGTCGGCGGCCCAGACTATGAGGAGCACCGAGAGGCCTAAGATGATGGCTAACCAGCCAACAACGATGGTGACCAGGCTTTCGGTACCAAAGCGGATCCACCATTTGTGTTTGAGTGGAATCTCAAAAGACGTGTCTGGCGTGTCTTCGTCCGCGGGCCAAAGAGGCTGTTCATCTCGTGACGTGCGCACCTGCAGCGCACTGTAGGTTGTCATTGAAGTGAGAATGTCGATAGTCCTTGTATCCAAGGTCCACCTTTAACGTACCAGGACTCCGAGACGTACTTTGAGGCTCCAAGGCTATATTAATGCTGAGGCGAAGCTCTACCGCGGGGCAGTGCATGCGGGCGGTCGCTTATCTGGGGGCGGAAACCCACGACGTTTCAAGACCACACAACGTCTAGGAAAGGTCCGCGATCATACGGAAACTAGATATCGCGATGCGAATGCCCCAAGACATTCTGGTCAAGGTAACTTATCGCCAGCATCGGTCGTGGTACTTAGTCAAAAGCGACCTGACTTTCGAGGCATAGAAGTTTGTTCGTGGCTGACTAGCCTCGCGTAGTCGGGCGGTAGAGATTGGGGGCCGAACATGGTGGCGCAAACTTTGAAGTAGCGCGGAAGGGACGATTGTACATCATCAGTGAGTATTTGCAATGGCGCGGAAAAGGTGTCCCCAATTACTGATCGAATCGGTAACTTCAATCGAACGGTGTAAAGGTGCATTGCCAGCGTTAGCAGAGACGAGGAAGACTGTGCTAAGAAGCATATGCGCGACCGTGACATTGAGATCAAGTCGTTGCATCTTTTTCGAGATTGATGTTGACGCACGCAGTATTGTTTCCACCATCGCATGTGATTTTGAACGCTTCTTCGGACTTGGCTAGTGGTTCGGACGAGGTAAACAGTTGGACGATTGAAAGGCCCTGGAAGCGTTGGAGGAGTTGCAGTCGTGATTTGAGGAGACCTGGACTGAGGGCTTGCATAGAAGGTGGACGTTGGCGCTAGTGTACCTGGTGTGGTGGTTCGTGCCGGTGTTTGCTCCGTCACGTCCACGTGCGTCACGCTTGCTAGTTTCCTCCTCGACAATTGCCCAACATCAAATTTCTCCCCTTCCATGCCCTCTGACCGGTAAACCACACTCTTGAGGAAGTTCAACCTCAGCCGCAGTTGAAACCGCCTCCTGACCAGCGCACGACATACCCGAGAGAGCCCATCACCTCAATCACCTCAAAATTGGGCTCAAGCGACTTAAACCCTGTTCGCGGCAGTATGGCCGACATTGAGAGGTGTCACGAGAAACTTCGAAAGTAAGTCTTGGCTATTCTCGTTGTCTCAAACATACTAACACTTTCGCCGACTCTTTACTGAAGAGCAAGAGCTCAAGGTCGTCGACGGAATCCAACAGCTGGTCGGCCGGCATGGCGATATGCGGCAGTTGATCGAAAGCTGTAGTCAGGATATCGAGGACCACACAAACGTCATAGCCCGCATCAAGATCAATCTGGGCATCGACCGCGACCTCGAAGCCGAGATCCTGATCGCAATCGACGAATACAACATCGCTGTTTGCCGAGACCTTGCGAATCGTGGACTTGCGAAGCTACCCCGCGAGCTACGCGATATGGTGTATATATATCTCGTGCCCGATGAAGTCCGCATCTTCGTGGAGCCGTCGGAATCTCAGATACCCCATGTACAGCGCGAAGGCTTTACTGAGTCTCAACCATACTTTACTGCCAGCCCATGCACCAGCAACGACTATCTCTGCTCGGAGCATTATTGGCGCGACGAAGCGCTTGGTGTCGACATGGCTCGCGAACTGAAAGAGAGCTTCTATCGCAACCCAGCATTCTGCATCGAGCCCGCATATTTCAGTCGTGGTATGGAAGGTTTCGAATCGCTTAGCCTGACATTTCTGGCGCAGAATGATCGGTTTGGTAGCGGTATTGAGCCACAGAAGCTGATATCGAAGCTCTCGTGTCGGCTGGCGATCTGCGGAGTTGACAGCTTGAGTCCTACTCAGTTAAGTGACTGGCGCAACATGATATTGAACTTCATGAAGGAGTTGTTCATGCTCAAGGATAGAGCTGTCGTCAGGTTCCGCATTTTCTTGAGTGACGACTGGGATCTTGATCGAGACACCCGATCAGTCGAGAGGCTGATGGGGCTGATCTTTCCAGACCTGTTGCGTCTACGACGTGCAAAGCGACGGGTGACAGTGGAACCTGGGCATCGATGGTGGGATCCTGAGCAGAAGGCCGCTCTAGCACAATGGCTGAAGCGTGTCGAGGACGAAGCATAAGTAAGTGGGCACCATCATCAACGCTGCGGCATCAGCTAACAGCACCGGTCTCTTGAGTAGGTGCGTTTTGGACGATGGTCTCTCGGAAGGAATCACGAGAGACCTTTGGAGCAATACCAATGGTGGGTTGTTTTGAGACACAAGTAGGCCTGACTGGTTCCAGACGCTGCTCGCAGGTAGCTCGGATGTACAGCGCTGCGAAGGTAGCGGAGTGCTAATTACTCTTCAAATGCTTCTTCTTCCTCTTCTTGTAGTCGACAGACTCATGTGTCGAAGGCCTTCCGAAGAATGTAAAGTCTCTTGTCATTGTCTCCATACTTCCGTAGCCGCAGAAGAAATACTGTTTGGCGGCAGCTCACACTCAAGCAAAGTGCATTGACTGGGCTGAGGTACTCCGCAATGAGCATAGTTATCTCATCTGGCATACGGTAAAGCAGAGACGTCTTGCGATTCGCACATGATGCTGCGTATGCCTCCTTCCAACTGGGAAAGACGCGCATATTCTCGGGCGCCATCATGATGCTTAATGAGTTGTTGAACGCCGCAAAACATAGTTGTAGATGCAACGAGGGATTTGGGCGTTGTCCGGGCGCAAGTATAGGCCGTGGTGTGATGGACCGAGGTGGGTGGTGGATGTTCCGTTCTCAACTTTGACCTCGTCTCCGCAAATTCTGTGCGCAGCTGATGTCCACCAGAAAGCTTTTTTGCGATGTCTCAGTGTCGGGAAGTGGACACGTGCCCAGCGGTATCGCAGCCGTGATCGGAGCATGCCATCTTTGGTTCCATGGTCGCATTGGGCAGCAGTACCAGAGTTGATGGACCGATAGAAAATTACACGGACACGATCAGGGTTTCTCTTCTGAGTTTACCAACCAATATCGCTGGTGAACGTATGACTCCATCGAGAGAAGATTCCGGGCTACTGCTCTTTGCGCTAGCCCACAGTACTGCCTCGCAAGTCGACCTTTCTTCCTCTTGTTACAAACTATCCTTCCCCGTACAAATTCTCCGTGTGCTGTGCGGTCGGCCATAGTGTTGAGGCGGTTATCAGACTATTTGCTGTGGCTGTTCACGAGGCTTCAACGCATCTTCTCTCCACTCCACACCCAAGGTCGTCCACCGCTGCAAAGCTCTAGGTGTAAAATTGCCACGGGCGCAGTTCGATCGGAGTGCATGCTGGGGTAACATCGAATCCCCAGTGAGCATGTGTCCTGCGTCTTGGTATGAGTCGAATGATGTCTCGGACGACCAACGTAGACGACGCTACAATTCGAGAGAGTCAGGGACCGCGACTGAAAAGCAGTCCAGGGGCGTTATTGAGAGGAGACCTCCAAAGCATCACCATTAAAATTCAGAACGCTCGGAGCGCGTGCAACTGCACATGTGCGAGATCGCGGAGTTTCTCATTAACGATTTGGTGTCCTCAAGAGCTCGAGTGTGGTCTTCAAATCCTATATTGCATGTGGGAATGAAAAATGAATACACGCTGTGGAAGCCGGGTTTTCCCGGGCCTGAATTTTCCCCGCGTTACCCCGCACATGTTGACGGCGCTTGTCGATCGCACAAGCTCCAACGGCTCCCGCTACCAAGTAACCTTCATGCAACTTCACCTTCTCCCATCCTTCCTATCATCATCTCTCGATATTCAGTCAAACTTCACCCAAGCCTTTACTATGTCCAATACAATGTTCCACGAACCGCCCTGATGAGGGATGCACAGCGCTGCACGTAGACGCATCCCCCAGCGCAGTATGACTGTGGCGACAACTTTGATGGCGCCGAACGCTTCTTGACGAAGATTCGATGCCTTGACTCGTCGCTTGCGTATATTCAACAGGAGAGGAGTGAGATACAACGAGCCCAATCGAAGAGCCCAGTACGAATTATCTCGGTAAGAAAGCACAGTTCATGAAGTTGTTCCAGAAGCTCGTACGCAACCGTATGGCTTGTGATTTGGCGCTTAGTCGTTCACGGGAGTTGTTAACATCGTAACTTACTACGCGCCGCGCATCTTTGAGACACTCGGGGTTACTTACTTCGACGAAGTTCTTATCCATTGGCTTCTACGGCATCGCAAAGACCCTCGGCATGTACATTCACCTTCGTCGTCATAGAGAGGGTCGGACGGCGCAAAGGTCTCATTTGGGGTGCCGCGCTCGGTTGTATCCCCATGTGGTACATCGGTGGTTATGTTATGAAGGCCGATCCAGCTAACGCTGCTCTACGCGGTGTTGTCAGCCGTGATGGCTGGGGCTATCTGGCCATGGTGTGTGTTTACCTGAATGCCTTCATCATCTGCGCAACATGGCAGGGCATCACCTGGACGTATGCAGCTGAGATTTTCCCGCTGGACATTCGCATGCTGTGCGTGTCACTCACCACTGCTGACACATCATCGTTGCGCGCAGCACGCCGTACATGATCTCAGACCTGGGGTACGGTGCGTACTTCTTCCTCGCATCCATTCTTGTCGCTATGGGTATCTGGAGCTTCTTCTTCGTACCAGACCAAGGGCATCTCACTCGAGGAGATGGACATGCTCTTCTTGCGACCTATGCACAAAGCTGTATGGGCTCAAGTACGCGGCCGACCGATCCTCAACGAATGAGAAGTTATCGCGAGGAACAAGGGTCTTAACCCGACGGAAAAAAAGGGCGTGGGCGTGGAACAAGTTGAAAGGATCAATGGAAAGAGGTATCACGTCTTGGGGTGAATTTTCTTTTTTTTCCCTCGCGTCGCACCAACATCGCGTACCTCCTACGTCTCTTACATGCCCACCATTACGGTATGTCTCTCACGTCGGCGGCGCACGCGCCCAATACAGATTCGCAACCTGATCACTCGTCTCGTTTCTCAACCACAAATGCAACACATCTCTCCCACCAGTCTCAGTCGCGTTCATCGTCACATCATAATTCCTGGTCTGCTTCGTGCCTAGCCAACTCGTTCGACTCGACATCATCAATGGCCCATGATACACCCTCCCAGACGTCGCAGTGCTGTTCTCCCACGCAATATGCAGTTCACCCGCGTACGCTAGAATGTGCTCTCCGACCTTAGCAAAGTCATCGTATGTGGGTTTGTCGGGGGTGCGCGGCGGTGGGATGTCCCCTGGTGTTGTGGAAATCATGCTGACGGACATGTAGCCCGTGGGATCGTAGGTTATCTGGCCGACAGGGTTGTGGCCGAGTCCACCGACACCGAGGTCGGTACCGTTCAGCGAGTGTCTGCGTAAGGTCAGTGATGAGGTGAGTGGAGGGGAGAAATCGCTGACAGCGTGTTGTTTAGGAGCTGCCATGTGCCGCCTAGGACGGCGGCGACGTGCTTTGGTAAGACCATGATTGCAGTGCAGTTTGATCTGGTGTGTGAACTGATACAGCTCAGGACGACGGTTAGGACTTTCTTTATGTTTCTCTCAGATCGCTATGCCAACCATGTCCGCGACCGCGAGGCGGCGAGGCTTACCGGCAAAACTCTCAGGGCGCAAGACGCCCGTTGTAGTGTACCACACCGCGAAGCTGCTTATCACCAACTTACCCTAGGGTAACACCGATATACGCACCCAGCGCTCGGTGCTGCTTATCCCACCCCTCTCACTCCGCACGTAAGTCACTTACCTGCCTCGCGGAACGGGTCGTTGGATAACTACCGATAGGGCTGAAGTACGCAAGTCACTGCATTAGGAATGCGATGATGTAAGCTCGTATGTGTATCCGTACAATCGGGTCTATCTTGCTCATATACACCGATAACTCTGATCATCGCTGTGAAAGTCCGTCAGACTGTTAAAGTAGTAGTCATCGCAAATCCATTCCGCTTTCGAAACGTCGCCAAGTGACGCCGTGCTCCTGCCTTCAGTCGTTCCTCCATAATGTTCCCTGGTCTCGAGACGTTCACTCTCCATAGCATTGACCAACCGCCCACAGCACGTCGCTCACCGTATTGCGACTACCTTCGCCGTCCTTCTCCTCAGTCCTGGCGACTTTGCGTTTGGGCTCACCCGCTGGCTCAGGAACAAGATGCACCACACCCTTCCGCTTCCTCGCTCCAGGTTGCTTGCTAGGCATGATCGCGCTCTCTTTTGCAATGCTCTTTGCGAGATCAGCGACGTCGTGATGCTGTGAGACCGCGCTTCCGTCTTTGCCCGCG
>Ga0210040_10011379_pt1 | contig 10078 bp, 13 predicted proteins | sample CryGeyCG12114_NA_FD_185462 | JGI IMG/M metagenome (GOLD analysis project Ga0210040, IMG submission 185462) | Groundwater microbial communities from aquifer - Crystal Geyser CG19_WC_8/21/14_NA (SPAdes) (version 2) | ecosystem: Environmental > Aquatic > Deep subsurface > Groundwater | place: USA...
GAAAATTTTTTACGGCTCCGTCCATAAATTTTTGGAACGACTTATAATTTTTTGGTTCCACAAACGTATGAAAAACCCAGGTTTCCAAATTCCAAAAAAAAATTTTGGAATCTTGAAAAAAAAAATTTTTGAACCGAAATTTTTTCGAGAAATAATTTTTTTAACAAAATTGCCCGCTTCGCGGGCAATTTCGTTCCAAAAAATTATTTCGTTCCAAGTCAACAGATGACTAGAGGATGGAAGATTTCCGACCCATGATGATGCTACAAAACTACTGGATGAATTTAAAGGTATCAAGCAGCAGCTAAAGGATATGACTGAAAAGAAGCAGCAACTAGAAGTCATTAGAACTCGGCACAAACGGGATGGCTTTACTGAAGAAGAAGAAATTCAGCTGCACAATATGGAGGCTCCTGAAGATTTCCGAAACATCAATGTGGTTCCATCTGTAGAGGAACTTCTGAGTTTCGAAAGATCATTTTTACAACCCAATAAGAAAGGAGGGGCGTACAAAGACGCTCACCATTATTTGGACGTTCAATTTAGATTGTATCGGGAGGATTTCGTGAGACCACTCAAGGAGGGAATTCAAGATTTTAGAAAAAACAGGTAATGATTCGTGATCACTAGAAATTGGTTGTAGCTTAGCACTCCCCAATTAAAAATAAGAAGGATTGTTTGTTGATCCTAGGTCCGACTATTTGACTAAAAAGAAAAGAATGCCAATCGGCAACATTCGAATCTATCCAAACGTTCAAATCGTCGAAGTTGGCATGCTACGAGATTGCAGCGTTTATTATGTCAAACTAGATTTGAAATTTTTATCACAAAAGAAAATGAACTGGGAACGTTCAAAAAGGCTTTTGAATGGGAATTTGCTAGTTTTGACGTCGGACAATTTTCGAACTGTATATTTTGCCACGGTGGCCGACCGTAATATAACGAAATTGGAGAAAGGCAAATTGGGGATTACATGGGAAGGGGCCCAACCTCCTTGGAACAAAGATGAAGAATTTCTCATGATCGAATCGGAAGGCTTTTTTGAAGCATATCGGTAATTATGATTAAGGGAACTTTACTGCAACACCCAGTAGCAATGTCTTTCTTTGTCTGATTTCTGATCCTGTTTTATTTTCTACAGCCATACTTTACAAATTCTTCAGGAATTAGAACTACAAGATTTCCCCATGCGAAAATTTATTGTTGACGCTTCCAATGAAGTTGAAGGTCCCCAATATTTAAAAAACTGTGCAGACCTGCTGAAGATGAAAGATGTGCTTGGAAATGATATGTATTTTTCTCCTCTGGTTGAAAATCATTGGCCCCTTCCTGAGCAATTAGGATTGGATGAGAGTCAATACATTGCATTTCAAGCTGGGCTTACAAAAGAGTTTGCAATTATTCAAGGTCCTCCAGGGACTGGAAAGACTTATTTAGGTAGTACAAAAATATTTTATTATTATATTATAAATTCTGTTGTGTTATTTTTTTATTTACTCACTCGAGGTCTAAGAATGGTCGAAGTGATGCTCCAAAACTTACCAGTATGGAAGGACAATAATACAACTGGTCCAATTCTCGTAGTATGCTACACAAACCATGCCCTAGACCAGTTTTTAGAAGGGATACACGCAATTTTTGGGAAACTGGATGATCAAAAAACGAGCAATCAATTATCAATGATTCGTATTGGTGGCAGATGTCAATCTTCGGTTATTGAACCGTTTAATTTACGAAGTGTAATTCGTCGTCATCATCGAGAATTGCCATCCAATTATTTCAACTCGAGAAGAGCACAGGAGACAGTTATTGCTGATCTTCAGTACAATAGATCGACACTGATGAATGAATTAAAAGGATTGACCGATCCTCAGGGTATATTAAAATGTGAAATATTTCTCATATTGTTCGCATATGAAATGAAAAAGTGATTTTTTGAATGTAAAGGAATCCTGGCGTTTGAATACTTGGATTGCTGGAATACCTTGGAATCTAACTTTTCATCTAATTTTTGGAATAAAATTAGTGATCCAACATGGTACGGCTTGGGAGAAAAAGCTCATTTGTTCATGGCCCGGGATTTCAACGCTGATCAAATTATTAAAAGTTGGTTCAAAGTTCGATCTGTTCCTAGACCCCCAAAAGTTGAAACTAAAGAGGATAAAACTACGAACAGTGAGACTGCGAAAGAAGGTGAAAACATAGAAGATATTTTTGAAGTTGAAGAAGATTACGACCTAAACGAGTTGTTAAGGGACAGACTTGAAGATGTCTACGAGGAAGTTGCTATGAAAGGGGAAGACAATGGGCAAAAGACGTTGAAATTTATTCCCATGTGCTCCATTGTCTCTATTGGAAACTTACTCACAACGTATGAGCGTATGAGTGAGGAGCAGAAACGACAGCAGCCTGTCGATATCAAAAGCTTGGTCAGACGAAACGAAATTTTGAAAGTCCTCATGCAGTTAGCTAATGATCGGTTAATTGTATGGCCTGACATAAAAGATGCGATAAAACTGGCTCAAGCTGCAAATAGAAGGGAATTCGAGTTAAATATGCTGACAATGGGCGAAAGATGGGCTTTATATTTTTACGTGTTGGAGATGGCTCGTAAGATTACAGCGGCTAAGGGAGCGCAGATTGAACAAGATTTGATTGCAGCAAAAAAATGTCTGCAAAAAGTCCAGGCTTATGGTGAAGGGGAAGTTTTGAGGAAAGCTAGAGTTGTAGGTGTCACAACTACCGGTGCTGCCAAGTATATGTTGGGAAGGACTTGTTGAGAACCATGAGATCCAAAATTGGTATGATTTTGTTTTTTAGAGAATTTTTACATTCTTTGTTGTAGACTAATTTAATATTAGAAAAAGTCTTATTATGTAGTCGTTGTTGAAGAAGCGGCTGAAGTTTTGGAGTCCCATATTGTAACCTGTATTACGAAAAGCTGTGAGCATTTGGTACTCATTGGTAAGTCAAACTTTTATTTTTATCATGTTATTTGTACTTGGCTGAAAAATGTTTAATTTTAAAATTTAGGGGATCATCGTCAGCTTCGGCCTAGTACGAATGTCTACGATTTGGCGAAAAAGTATCATTTAGATGTATCGTTGTTCGAAAGAATGATCAATAATAATTTGAACTGTTACTCATTACTTGTAAGTGTGGAATTTGGATATGACATTGGCATGATAAATTAGTTCATATGGAATACAAGACGATTGTAATTATTATTATTTCCGATGTTTCCAGGTTCAACACAGAATGAGACCAAACATAGCGGATTTGGTCAAGGGGACTATTTATGATCAATTAGAAGATCATCGAGATGTCAAAACATACCCCTCAGTATTGGGCATGAAAAAAGATCTCTTTTTCATATCACATAATCAGTCGGAGAAATCGGTATGAATTCTTATCGTTTATCTAGATCATATTGTCATGCTCATAGTCCATACAGACAAAATTCGTGTGCAGGAATCTGATTCTTTGAGTAAATCCAACACACATGAAGCCAAGTTTATAGCAGCGTTGTGCCGATACATTGTATTGCAAGGTTATGACCCTACCAGGGTCACAGTTTTGACTACTTACCTGGGTCAAATGTTTTTACTAAAAAAGTATATCGGTCTGCACCGAACTTGTAAAGGAGTGCGAATCACGGTGGTGGACAATTTCCAAGGAGAAGAAAACGATATCATTCTTCTATCCCTTGTCCGGAGCAATGCAGAGAAAAAAATTGGATTTCTTGGGATTCCAAATCGAATTTGTGTCGCCCTATCCCGAGCAAAGTAAGTGAATCAAAACTGAACGTGCTATTATAAATACAGTAGTGCTCACAAAACACTCCTTTTTGTATCTAGACATGGGATGTTCATTTGCGGAAACATGGAAATGTTGGCATCTCAGTCCGCAACGTGGAAACAAATACAAACCAAGCTCGAACTACGCGATGAAATCGGACCAAAATTGGCCCTGGAATGTCAAATCCATGGGACTATCACTTGCGTTCAGACTGACCAAGATTTTAACAAAGTTCCTGAGGGGGGCTGCACCACGTTGTGTAGTACAGCCTTAGAATGTGGCCACTTATGCTCCCAAGTTTGTCACATTGTTGACCAAGAGCATAAGCAGTACAATTGTAAAATGCAGTGTGAAAAACGTTGTCAAAATGGACATCCATGTGTTTCCGTCTGCTTTAAGAAATGTCCTCCATGTCGTACTCAAGTTCTACGGACTTTGCCATGTGGACACGAATTGAACATGTATTGCTTCCAGCCTGTAGAAACAGCCATATGCAACGAGATAGTAAAACGAGTGCTCCCATGTGGTCATGAAGATCAGATGGCTTGCAACGTGAATCCCGCTTCTATAAAATGTTACGTCCAAGTGAGGAAAACATTGAGATGCGGGGAACACAACAAAACCATGGACTGTTGCAAGGATGCAGACCTTGTGGATTGCAAAACTTACGTGAACAAGATTTTACCTTGCCAGCATGAGCAAATGGCAGAATGTAGATTTGATCCTTCTGTGATCACTTGCGAGACGATGGTGACAAAAGAACTAAAAGACTGTGGTCATAAAGTAAGAATGGATAGATCGTTGTCTTTGTAGTGTACGACTATTTTTTTTTAAATCGTGGAACTTTGTGAGTTTTCAGGTCCCAGTGAAATGTCAAAATGTTAACAAAGCTGTGTATTGTAAATCCGAATGTACAGTTCGGCTGAAATGTGGCCACGCTTGTACAAAACGCTGTCACGTTAATGACGATCCAACTCACTTGGGCTATCAGTGTAAGAAAGAATGTGGACGGGTTTGTCCGCAGGGTAAGTCAATTTCGATGCCTTTATCGTTCAAAGTTTTGCAAGATTTCTACATAACTAACTAACTAAACTTCTGCAGGTCACAAATGTCCTACTCAACAACCATGTCACAAACCATGTCCTCCCTGTATGGAAAAAGTGGAGAGAAAACTTCCCTGTGGACATAACGCTACACTGGAATGCCATATCAATGTGAATGAATATGAATGCCAAACAGAATGTAAAAGACGGTTGGGTTGCGGACACGAGTGCAAAAACCTGTGCTATCAACCCTGTAGGCCTTGCATGGTACGATCAATCTATCAATCAAATTAAAAAAGTTTGCTACTTGCATACATGGTTGAAACCTAACATGCTTTTAACCATCTAAAGGTTCGAGTTGAAAAACGAGTAGCTAGATGTGGTCATAACCAAATAGTGGCTTGTTCCGAGCTTCCATTATTTGAGAATTGTGAAGCTCCCGTGAAATCATTGTTGCCCAGTGAATGTATTCATCGAAAAGATTGCCTGGTTCCTTGCAAAGCTAGATCCCTTTCAGGTACCCATTGTAAAAATCGATGTATTATTTTATTGACTCCAGGTTGAGGTAGGTTGAAAAGTTTGCATTTTTCGTTGTAGCGAGGGAACTCGCAAAATATTGTATGCAGCCATGTGCCAAAAGGTTTAGCAATGAAGAAGGTGGCTGTGACCATGTGTGTACGGGAACTTGTTCCGATTGTGCCCAAGGGAGGTTGCATATCAGGTGTCAAGAGGAATGCGGACGTCCATTACTTTGTGGCCACGTGTATGTATTGTTTATGCATGAATGTTTTTTAATGTATTACAATATTTAGATTTCTGTTTCCGGGTGTTATAGGTGCACTTTTCCTTGCTCGAAAGGATGTCCACCATGTCAGAAGAAATGTTCTATGCGATGTGAGCATTCTGAATGTGGAGCCAAATGTGGAGAGCCGTGCGAGACTTGCAAGGTATAATGGAAATTAGGGAATTAGTGTAGATGGGCTTCAGTTAGTTTCTTGCGTGAGAGTGAATGTTTTTTTTGTGCGGATTATGTAGGAAAAATGCAATTGGCGATGTGAGCACAAGACATGTACGAAATTATGCGGAGAAGAATGTGACAGGGGGCCTTGTGAGGAGCCATGTAAAAAAATGTCAAAATGCGGTAAAGGTCATGAGTGTATTGGATTTTGTGGGGAGCCGTGTCCTCCGCTGTGTCGTATTTGTGACAAAGCTGAACTCACTGAGTTCATTTTGTATGGGAATGAAGAAGATGATGACTCTAGGTAAAGGCTAAGATTTTGATTGTCATATTTTATGTTTTTTGGAAGATAAAGACAGAATATAATGTTTGCTTTTATTTTCAAGGTTCGTGTATTTGGAAGACTGTGGTCATTGCATCGAAGCTGAAGGAATGGACTATTACATGAATCATACCATAGAAGAAGGAGAGATTAAAGCCAAAAGTTGCCCGAAATGCAAAACAATCATCCGTCATTGCAAGCGATATGGGAATATTTTGCGGCTCACTGTCAAAGACGTCATGGCTGTAAAAAAGAAAATCTTTGGAGATATCAAAAAGATTCAAGAAGATCAGATGGCAAAATTTTTTCAGCTGCAAAGTAATTTTAGCAAAGGTTGGATCCAACATTTTCCCGTTTTAGGGGAATTTCTTGCGAACAGTTTGGTTGACCAAGTTCCACTTGCCAGAGGAAAAAATACTACGAAAATTATCTCCAAAACGGTTAGTTTGTAACCCGTCCAGTTCTGCTTGATTTTTACTAATACTAATTTAACTATTAACATTATTTAACTACTATATTTGGTTTTCAGATGGATGCTTCCACATTTGCCAGTATTTCTGCACTAATCCATTGGGGAGAAGAAGCTGTTAAGGGTTTGACATCCAATGATCGAAAAATTGCACCCAAACTGGCTGAGGACTTGAAGAGACGTTACAGTCGATTATTTGACACCATCATTAGTCGACAATTACCCTTGAGTCAGATAGAATTGAACAATATGGATTCTGAATTTAAACGCCTGTTTGATCTCAAAGAAGTGTATGTGAAGGCGTCCTTTCCTGGATTTTATGACAATCAGGTGATAGATGCCAAGTCTCACCCAGTCACAAAGATTTACGATCATCTATTAGAGGTTTTGGACACTCCAATGGTGTACTCAAATGAATTGAAAAAAGGAGTCGACTTTCTTCTGCAGGTAAAATAATGCGCACACATGTAAATATACACGAGGCAAAAACATGTTCAACGCATGGGCGCTTATATTATTTGTAGTTTCTGTGTTATTAGAATCGCAAAATTGCCATCATTAGAGCTAATTGGGGCTTCTTATTGTTTTCAATCAGCAATTCATAGTTTAGTCAGTGCATAGGTTGTCAGTTATTCCAAATGTTGTTTCTAATATTTTTACTGTCTGTAAATTGCATTGTTGCGAAATGATGCCAGGAATTCGAAAAGAAATTGGCTACTGGGCGTGGCATTACAAAACGAGAAATTCAAGAAATTAAAGCAGCTATGGGAATGGGTCTTGGCTTGTGGTACAAATGTCCAAATGGGCATCCATACAAGATAGAAGATTGTGGACGAGCTATGGTGGAATCCATCTGTAACGAATGTCATGCCAGAATTGGAGGAACTAGTCATCGACTTCGTTCTGATAACACGGAAGCTCGGGATTTTTAGTTTAGATTTTTTATGTGAAAATAACAGCAAAATTAGTTAGTATGCATTTTCCTTATACTGATGATGTTGTGAAGACTTTCCTATGATTTCCCTTTGTTATCAACTATTAATATTGTAATGATGCTGGATGGCCTACCACTGGCTTCTCCTATGACACTCACTAATATGATGCCAAATAATTCCAGCACTATTATTGCAACTCGCGTAGCTGTGGTTATTAGTCAATTTATTAATAATAATTAATAGAAGCTATAAATATTTTCCACACAACCACACAAGTTACACAACTGCTATTTCAAATAGCCCCTTATTCTAAAGCTTGACTGCTTTACTTGACAGCAACTTAGAACTCTTCTCTAGTCCGTATGCTATTCAACTGTGTCATAATTAACTAAACAAACACTATTTATGGTTTTCGTACTTTTACATAGAGTACAGCTTACTATGCTAATTAGTAACAAAGCTCAACAATGCACAAAGCATAAGCATAACAGATTACAATAGCAATAGCTCCAAACATCCAAATGTTAGCAAATGACACTAAAATCCTGCCTTGCTACAATATTCTCATACTTATGCTATGACCATCAAGCAGGCATGTGCATAATTTATATGTTTATGTGATATCTACTAGACTAAATATAGTTGTTTATCAACAAAGCTCGTTTTGAGCGTACGTGGACGTGCAGTAAAATATGCATTTGAATTCCCAGCTCGTGTGCTTTTTTTCCGTAGAAATTCGAAACCGAACTGAAAACGGGACTTGGAATTACCGAAAGAGAAATAAAAGATGTTCAAGCTGCAATGACTGCTGCTGGAGCGGCGACAGGGGCTACTCGTTGGTACAAATGTTTCAATGGACATCTTTATGCGGTAGGGAATTGTGGCATGCGTGCGGAAAATGCCATTTGCAATGAATGCAAGGCTCGAATTTGATTCCTGTACGTAATATGGCATGAAACTTGTAGCTCAATCAAATAGCATCTCTCTCCTTCTCTCTGATTTATACGATTTAAATATCGGTCGAAATAGTGAATTCCTGTTCTTTTCTTATGCTACTATATGTGATAATTTTGTGTGATGAAACTTACTTATTTCTGTAGAACGAAAAATTGAAATAAATGGGTCAGTTTGTCAATATTTTGTATCCATAAAGGCATTAGCATGTTTTAATTGTTGTTGCAAAACGTAGTATTTGTACTGATCTGATGTTCATGGCACGGTTTTGCATCGATTTTTTATTGACAGGAAATCAATATTAAATGTTGATGAAAATTTCGGTTATTCTATTTAAGATGGGCTTTGTCCATTTTCATTGTTCGTTTGTTTTGTGAAGAAACTGAGGACTGCTTATGATTTTGTGCGTCATTAACTTAAGAGTCCCTTATGCATTTCATGAGCGGTTGTGAAATCAATACTCCTCGTGCCGTCATCTTATGCATACATGCAAACAAAAACTACTTTTTTTTCAATAAGCTCCCGTGTAGAAAATGAAGTTTGCTAACCTTTCCCAGTAATACAGCGTCCATAAAGAAATAATAGGACTATTCCACTGAATTTTGACACTGATTGAGGGTGTTTCGGGGAAAATTTAGCTCATGGTGGCCCAAAACTAATATAGCTGTCAACTCAAAAGAGGTGTTGATAAATCGGTTATTATCTGCTAATCATACATGAATGTTGTTGATGTGTGCGTACAACTCTCATATTACACAATTGAGCACACGCTATATTTTTTCGTGCTATGATTACGTGGGTGCGCACAGCACGGGAAAACTTTTGTGCTGCATAATTTCTGTATTTGGTTGGTAGCAGGGTGGACAAAGACCTTATAGTGTCAAAGCTACACAATGACTCAAAATAAATCCAACGAATTATTTTACGCTCTCCGATATTTTCTTCGATTCGGGAAACTAATTGGTTTGATTCCACTAGGAGGCCTGTTCACAAATAATTCTGTAAACTTTACATTCAAGTATTTTAGTTGGTCGGGCCTCATATCACTTTCACTTGCCGGAGCTATGGCTTTGAATGCTGTAGTTTACACAGTCGGAGCAACTATAATGGTGAAACAAGACAATCCTGTGGAGTTAGCTATTGCAGCTCGGGAGCCATTGTTTTATATTCTGGGATGTTTTGTGTAAAGAAATTTGAAAATTAGACTTGAGCGAATTGAAAATGTTTCCACTATTTAGGTATATATACTTTTTGAAACATGGGAGAATGCATGCTTTGCAGTCTATTACAAAATTGGCACAAGGAAAAGGTGAATTTTCAGGAGACCGACAAAAAACTTTTTCGCGAAGTCAACATTTTTTCATTTATTATCATGTCATCAACCATTATGGAGAATATCGTTTGGAATATAAAAATGTTTACGAAAGGCGGACCTGGTAAGAAATGAATACTTTTGGGGTATTTTAAAATTTTTTCGGTGTTTCGCAAATAATCTTTACCTTAATTTACAGACATGATCAATTCAACGGAACATAATATGAATCCATTACAATTAAATTACGAACGCACGAATAAGGAATGGGCAATTTTATTTCCATA
>Ga0210040_10011380_pt1 | contig 10077 bp, 7 predicted proteins | sample CryGeyCG12114_NA_FD_185462 | JGI IMG/M metagenome (GOLD analysis project Ga0210040, IMG submission 185462) | Groundwater microbial communities from aquifer - Crystal Geyser CG19_WC_8/21/14_NA (SPAdes) (version 2) | ecosystem: Environmental > Aquatic > Deep subsurface > Groundwater | place: USA...
AATTAGGATAATCTTATAAATTCAAAGAAACGCCGAGGAAAAAGCTTCTGCCGGTTAAATCATGACGGTCGTAGCGGTTGATATTGCCTTGGTAACCTTGCTCCGGTTCGTTCGTCAGGTTACGCAACTGGGCGGTTACCCGCATTTTGTTTTGGTAGAACTTGTAACTGCCCGAAAAATCAAAAGTAGTGCGGGCAGCATCGTAGCGGTCGAACTCACTTATAGCAATGCCAGCTTCAATTTCATCGGTGTAACTGGCGACGCTGGCAGCTTCAGTTAAATAAGCACTCCGGTGGCTGCTGGCTAACCGAAACTCGAAGCCTTTTTTCTGGTAGTAAAGGGCCGCATTATAAACATTACTGGCCTGCCGGAATAAAGGTAAATCTTCGTCAGGACGGTTGGGGAGGGTTACTTTAGAGCCAATTAAAGCAAAGTTAGCGCTAAGCCCTAAACCGTTGAAGGCTTTGGGCAGGAACGTAAAGGTCTGGTCGTAGGAGAACTCAATACCGTACAATTTAGCGTCATCCGCATTCCGGTTTTGGTTAACGGTTAATTGGTCAAAGGTTTGTCCTTCGTACACAGTATTTCGAAGTACATCTCTTACCTGGTATATCTGATTATCAATCTGCTTGTAAAAACCACCCACCGCAACAATGCCGCCTTTTGGCATGTAATGTTCCAAAGATAAGTCCAGGTTGTGAGATTCATAAGGCTTTAAGTCAGGATTAGCCAGGGTTAAAGTACCCGTAAATAAACCCGGCGTGGTTGTTTCGGCATAACTGAATTGAGTAGTGCCGGATAATTGGGAATAATTGGGTCGCCCCAAGGTATTTGTCCAGGATGCTCTGGCCAGGAAATTTTCGGTTAAATTATATTTTAACTGAACTGAAGGTAATAAATTTGTATAGGTATTAGTTGTTCTAACATTTCCCGGCGTTTGCTTTCCACCTACCGTTGTTAAAACTATATTATTAGATTCAGTACTGGTTTGTTCTACCCGGGCCCCGGCGATAACCGATACTTTGGCAAAGTCAAATACGCCCATTACATAGCCGGCCGTTACTGTTTCTCCATTATTTAAATCATTTACGTACGATTGCGTTTGCGAAACTGCTTGATCATAAACCAGACGCGTAGGATCTTGTAAACTAACCGGATTATCAATAAAAGCTTTAAACTTGTTTACATTACCGTGCACAAAAGGACTGGCTCCTCCCTGAGCAGGCAGGGAAGTAGGAAAATAAAATGGCGTTAAGGTATAAGGATTAGTAGCCGTAACCCCACCGTAACTTAAATCATAAGCATCGCGTGCTTGGTCTACCTCTTTGGAACGGTCGCGGAAGCGGCCACCGAATTTTAAATAAGCCGGTACCACTCCCAGTTTCAGGTCGTATCGCAAATCAGCACTTACTTCATAAACATTCTCTAAAATGGTACTATTGGTAAAGTTTACGTTTCTAAGTTTATATATTTCTGGGTTGCTGGCAAACTCTGGATTCTCCGGTAATATTTCAAAAAAGTAGGGCTGGGTATTGTACTTTAAGGAGAGTTGGGTTTCGGTATTGGTGGGATTTTCGAAAGTAGCATCAAAATTATCTAAACCTGTAGCAGCCTTGGAAAAGGTACCATACACATCCGTAGATAATCTGCCGAAGCGGTTACGCGTACCCAGGGTGTAGCTATACAGGTTTTCTATTTGGTCGGTGTAGGCTTGGTCCAACTCACCAGAGCCGCGGGCAAAGCGCCCAGTATATTGGGTTTGTTCTAAGGGAGTTGCAGACCCAATCTGCATGGTTAATTCAAACTCAGAATTTTTCTGAATTTCCTTTGTATGGGTATAAAGCGTTCTCAAGTAGATGGAGCTGTTCGCACTAGGACGATATTCAAAATCAGCCGAAAGGCCCATTCTGTCCCGTTCAATGTCCTCAATCTGTAATTCAATTTCATTCGGGTAAAAATATTTATTCCACTCCCAGCCGTCCGGATCTAACATTGAAGCACTAAAATCTCGCCGGAAAAAGTTGGCCGAAACCACAGCGCCAAAGTTTTGCTTTTTGCCAAATCGTTTGCCACCGGTAACTGCGGCCCGGAACGGCAGCTTTGTTTCATCGAAATCAGATAAATCTACCTGCTGCGGCTGATAAATTCCATCCAGAGAAAGGTTTAAAAAAGGCTTATCTCTCGAAAAAGCAGATAGGGTGTTAATATTCACGGTCCCGCCAATGGCATTACCTTCCATATCGGGCGTAGTTGTTTTGATAACTTCAATACTGGAGATAACTTCAGTAGGCATCAAATCAAGCGCGGTGGCCCGACTATTGGTGGTAGAAGCCAGCGTGGTATTATTGAGGGTTACATTATTTAAAGAAGGCTGAATACCCCGGATGGAAACAAATTGCCCCTCTCCCCGGTTGGTTTCAATAGACACCCCGGAAACGCGTTGCGTGGCCTCCGCTACATTTATATCCGGTAATCGGCCCGATTCACTGGCGGTAATTACTTCTTTGATGGATAAGGCGTCTCTTTTTTGGCCAATACTTTGCAACTGGCTGCGCCGCAAACCAGTAACCAATACTTCGCCCAGGGCGGCGTTGTTACTTTCTAGTTTAATGTCGGGCATAACAGTTGTTCCCTGTACAGTAACCGGTACCTCCTGATTATTAAAGCCCAGGTAAGAAACCACCAAAGTCTGACTTCCGGCGGGTACGTTGGCTATCCGAAAGTTACCTTCTGCATTGGTACTGGCACCCAGTAACGTATTTTTAACTAATACGGTAGCCCCAACTAAGTAATCGCCGGTCTGACTATCTCTGATTTTGCCCGTAATAGTACCATTCGAGGCTTGGCCAAAAACGTTCATTAAACTCCAGAAGCTAAATATTAATATTAGGCTTAAGTGTTGGCTGGTCTTAAAGAAAAATTTTTGCTTGTTGTATTTTTTTTTCATAAACAATTGGTGTGATTAAATCTTAGTGCTAATAATTATATTTATCATATAATTATTTTTGCAAATCTGAGATATTAATGTTACACCAATGTTAAAACTAGATTATACTAATGTTATGGTTTTTTCCTTATAGGCAGTAAGTGTTTAAACTAATATTTAATTTTCTATTAAATTAATCTAATAAGTAGTGATATATTAAACGGTATCCAATTTAACATAATCGAGTTTATGGGGCTGGCTTTATGCAATGCTATGACACCTATTATGTTAAACAAAACTTTGTTCAAAGTAATGTTTTTATCTATCTATAGCAGATGCTCATAAAGATAAATATGGTTTTGCACTATTAGGCTTATTGCGTTTTTATATTTCCTTAATTTTTCATTTTTTTGGGGGAGTTCTAAAATGAAAGGTAAAGTGGGGGGCATATTATACATGCCCCCCAGTAGTTTATTGTATAAGAAGCTGACGTGTGTAAACTTCCTTTCCAACTGTTATTTTGACCAGGTAGCTGCCTCTAGGATAATTTTGAACATTTAAGTCAACTAAATGGACACCTGAGACCTTCGCTACTCCCTTGTCCTTGGTATCAATCTTCACCCCTTGGAAGTTGTAAACTTCTACACTATAGGGGGCTAGAGTCTTCACCTCGAAGCTCACATTTGCCTTTGTTGTCGTTGGATTCGGATAAATAACCACCGTTTCTTCTGACAATCCGGCAACCTGCTCTTCTTGCGGAACTAAAGTCACCGTTGAACCAGGCGCACATCCACCAATGCTACATCCATGCTCTAGGTGGGCGGGTACAGCCCAAGGCGCGATACAGATTTCGTTCCCTTTGTGACACATGGTTATCATATCACCTGTATTGCCGCACCGCGCATCAATCACGGTTAAGGTCACCGTTGCGGTTGCACTACATCGAAAGGTATTGGTACTGATTACGGTAATGGTATAGGTACCAGCCTCCTGCAGGCTGAATACGACCCTATTTCCCTCAATTGCAGATAAGTTTGCGGCAGGAGTCCAGGTATACAAAAGGTTGGCGTCTGTTGAGGATGCATTAGCGATTAGAGTAAGTTGCTGTGCCCCATAACCCAGAAATATTGTATTGGCGTCAGCCCCGGTTAAGGTCTTATCCTCCCGCGTGACGGTAATAATGGGTACTACAGGGACGCTGCCCTCCACGGTAACTACGGCAGTTCCGACTGATACATTACCATTTTCATCGGTCACGGTCAGTTTAATCGTGTTTTCCCCTATAGCTGAACAATCGAACGAAGAGCGGTCGAGGCTGAACGTAAGGTCATAGGCATCGGTACTACCGTTATCAACATCCTGAGGCAAGATAGTAGCCAATCCGTTTTCCAGCTTGACGGTGATATTTTTGGTCTTTACAACCGGCGCAATCACATCTTTGACATATACAATATTCGGTGCCGGCAATTCAGCCATATCAGTTCCCAGGTAAAATCCGGTATGAGGCGGTTGGTTGTAGCCGCTGTTTTGCCAAGCAATGGCCGCCCGGTAATGCGGGTCGTGCATGAGCGTATAGATACGATGCGGGGTGGGAATAGTAGTCGTAAAAATCTGCAAACTGGTATTGTCGGCGCTTCTGAAAACTACCTCTTCCCGCCAGTCACCAAAAAGGTCGGCACTCAGGGCCGGCGTAGCTTTCGTACTGTTATTTGAAGAAACCCCGGCCGGGTTGAGCAGCGTGGTTCGGGTACTGTTCTCATAGTTCCATTTACTTATGGTGTTACCGTCTAGTAACTCCCGCATGAGGTCGCCATCCCACCACAGACCAAAGTTCATGGAGGGTTTGGCAGTACCAATTTGCTCACCTTTAATATTGTAGAGGTTGCCACGGGAGGCCCAAACCTCATAGCCCTTATGGCGGGGATCAATATCGGCGGCCATTCCCCGTCCTACGTCGGCGGTTGCTTCGGAGACGGTAAAAATCCGATTACCGGTTTTAGCGTCGATTAAGGCCGCTCCCACTTGTCCGTTGCCAGGTGGATACTCGTAGGGTTGCCACATCTCCAGTCCAGGGCGGTCTGGGTCCATATCGCTCAGATGCAAGGCATCGCCGTGCCCCATTCCGTTCGACCAAAGCCCGGCGCCATTATCATTTACCGCACTTGACCCATTAAATATTTCCTGTTTCCCGTCCCCATCAGCGTCGCCAATAGTCATTTGATGATTTCCCTGCCCCGCGTACGCCGAATTACCGGGGTTGTTGCTGTCGAATGTCCAGCGATGCACCAGAACGCCATTTTTAAAATCCCAGGCTGCCCGAACTAAACGAGTATAGTAGCCCCGGCCAAAAATCATACTGGGATTAGCGCCGTCTAGATAGGCTACAGCGGCAATAAACCGATCTACCCGATTGCCATAGTTGTCGCCCCAGGACGAGACGGTACCGCGTGCTGGTAAATAAGGCTTGGTGTCCATGGCGGCACCCGTCTGACCGTTGAATACGGTTAAAAACTCAGGCCCCGTTAGGATATACCCATTGGTATTCCGGTAATCAGCCTCTGCGTTTCCAATTACGGCGCCTTGACCGTCCTTAGTTGCATCAGCGGTTTTGCAGGCCATCTCTGCTTTTCCGTCACCGTCAAAGTCATACACCATAAATTGGGTATAATGGGCACCGGCTCGGATGTTGCGTCCTAGGTCTATACGCCAAAGCCGGGTACCATCCAGTTTATAGGCGTCAAGAAACACGTTGCCGGTGTACCCGGCTTGCGAATTGTCTTTGGCATTCGATGGGTCCCATTTTACCACAATCTCGTATTCTCCATCACCATCCAAATCGCCGGCGCTACAGTCGTTCGCTACATACGTATAGGCCTCACCGGTAGGAGTAACCCCACCAGCTGGAATTTGCAATGGTAAGTTTATGAAGTTCTGCGCAGAGGGAGAAACTGGGGCAGAGGCTGGCTTTTCTACTCCATCAATTAATGCCCTCACAGTGTACTTACCCGTGAGGGCAGTCTCATCAATGTAGTTTGTCGATTCGGTAATCGGGGTAGCATTTATCTTCTGACCGTCCCGGTAAATATTAAAAGCGGTATTTTTCAGCTCAGTGCCAAAAAGCCGCCAGCCTAAGTACACACGATTGTTGTCGAGTCGAATCGCCACCAAACCGCGGCTAAGCTTTTCTACTTTCATGGGAGTGGTAACTACAACGTCGGGTGTAGGTGGCGGTGGTGGCGATGGCGGTGTTCCTGCTTTAAACATCCGCGCGAGCGGCGTAGCTACCGAATTGCTGTTGCTCTTGGTGTACACGACATAAGGGGTATTATTCTTGTCGGTGATGATGGAAAAATTACCCACTGGTTCGTCCACTCCGGTAATATCAGCGGAATTTATGAGTTCCAACCAGACAGTAGCGCCAACTGGCAGTTTAAACACCCGTCCTACCGAACGACCGGAACCGTTGGAAATAGCATCGCTAAAGGCGGCATAAACGTTACCTGCCTCATCCCGGCTAAGGCTGTTAGAAGAAATGTCACGGCCGGAAATAACTCCGGAAAGCGACCAGGCCGAGGTGCTTTTGTTAAAAATAACGGCGGTGGCCCGGTTCGAGTTACTGGCGTTGAAGTAAGTAATTACGAGATTCCAAGCGCTGTTGAAGGTTATGGCTGTGTGCCGAATAGCACTCGTTGCTCCTGATGTCGACGACCCTCCCGGCATTGTTACAGGAACAGCAACGGCTTGCCAGATGTTATCAACAAACTGGTAAAGCATTAGGTTGCCGGTTGACGAACTAGTAGCAGCTTGGTTGCAGAATACCAGGTAGGGAATATCGTTGTTATCAATGGCCAGGTTAATGCCGATGGCCCGCTGTGCGGAAACAGCAGCCCCGCCTATTGTTTCCCAGGAAGTGCCATTGAACTTCTTCACCATTGGGTTTAGGGCAGTCCCCTCGCCAAAAGCAATAAAGGGCACTCCGGCCGCATCGAAGGCGAGCGAACTCCTAGCCGTGGAGGAGTACTGACTGATGGTATTCGTCACGCTGCCTGTAGAGACATATAGGTTAGTAGCATTCCTGCCCAACGGCTCCCACTCTTCCGTAGTGGTGTTAAAGGTTTTAACGGCTAGTCGGTTGCCATTAGCCGCATCAACATAAGTAACGTAAAGCACACCGTTGTCGTTGGCGTAAATTCTGGTGTACGTTACCGTTCTTGTTGAAAGTGGCCCGCCAACAGCCGTCCAGTCAGTACCATCGAACCTTTTTACCTTCGGCACCCCTGCTTCGGTAAATACCACATAAGTAAAGGTTGCTGCCCCTTCCGCTACAGTGGCTATATTGGTATAGGCGGAGGTGCCAGAAGCAATCGCCTGTTCCTGCCCGATAATTGGCCATTGCTGAGCGGAGGATCTGGTCGTGCCGGAAAGCCAAAACACCACAGCCAAAAACAGATAGCTTAGATTGATGTAGGGGATTTGGAGACGCTCCCAATAACCCCTCCCTTGATTTGATAGTAGAAATTTGTTCATAGAATATAATTTTGGGTAAATAGTAAAAAATTAATAAATCATTATTAGTTTACCTGGTATAAATAAAAAATATTAAGTAGTCGTTAAATATATATATTGTTTGTTTTTCTCGCATCCTGCTCTATCCTGTAACCTTATTTCTTAAGTATCTAATATTGAATAACATCTAGCAAGTTTCTATCTAACATTCTAACTTTTGTTATATTTATCGAAGGGGGGAAAGGGAGTTTCGCAATATGCTCTCGGCTGGTAATTTTTACAAGTATAGCGGCTCGTCCGCGCCTGTGCCAGCGAATGTGACACCTGACGGTTCAACTTCAGCAAATCCGGCTCACTCTCTTTTACTTCTATCAATTTTACTCTGCTCATCAATCCTTAATAGGTAAGAACTAAGAAAGGTTCTTTATACTATTTGGTATAAGATGGTAAACTCCTGTAATAGTTTTATACTTAAGGTGTAAAGCTATTTCAGGAGTTTACTTTTCGCTTATAACAGAAATTATGTTAAGTAGACCAAAATGTATAAGCTAAAGTTTTTAGATTTTATTAGCTAAGGAGCGGGGAAGTTGGTATTGGTTTAACAACCAATTAAGGAAGCAACTAAACTATAGCTTAGAATAAATTCATTTAACAAGATTAAATATGTGGGGCAGCAGGGTAGAAACACGCACAATTTTACAATTGAAAAATCTTTGTTGACATCCTCAATTTCCCAACATCCTTTTCTTTGCTTGTTAGCCAGCATACAGCAGGGGTCGGAGTAGCCTAAGTCCGAATTCGGTGGTTGTTGGTAGTGCTACCGCCGGCTGTTTTCTATTTTTTCATTCAGCTCCTGCTCTAATTCTTCAATAGAGGGTAACTGAGTTTTTATATGCTCCGGAATAGCTTGCGTTAAATTATATTCGCTGATACCCATCGGCTTGTTGATGTCCCGTAACGCATATTCTGGTTCTATTTTATCCTTTTTCTTACACAGCAGAATGCCAATGGTTGGATTGTAATAAGGTTTTTTAATCTGACTATCTACTGCCGAAAGGTAAAAGTTAAGCTTACCCGCATACTCTGGTTTGAATTTCCCGGCTTTCAGCTCGATTACCACATAACAGCGCAGGTCCAGGTGATAGAATAATAAATCTAGGTAATAATCGGTCTGGCTTATTTCAATTTTATACTGTCTTCCCACAAAGGCAAATCCTTTACCCAGCTCCAGGAGAAACTCGGTTATGTTAGTGGTCAGCTCCTTTTCTATCTCTCGCTCCAGAGCCGCATCATGGAGGCCCAGAAAGTCGAAGTTGTAAGGGTCTTTCAAAGTTTGTCAAGCCAGCCGGGATTGTTGCTCCGGCAAAGTGCTCTCAAAGTTATGGGTAGAATTACCCGCGCGCTGAATAAATTTACTTTCCAGCTGCATCTCCAGCACCTCCCTGGACCAGCCGTGCTGGATAGTTGCCTGGCAATAAAACAAAGCCTCTGCTACATCTTTTACCTTGGATACAATCAGTCTGTTATGGCCCCAAGGTAATTGTGCCACAGCTTGTGGCACAATTGGATGCTGCTGGGAATAAAACTCATACTACTGTTTGACAGCATATAGATTTCTGCGGAACAAACCCTTAATTTCGGAAAATTCGTGCTTTAAGTCCGTTGAAAGCTGTTCCAGAACCTTAGAGCCCCAGTTGGCACTGGCTAGCTTCTCTGAAATAGCTTGGCCTAAATCCCAGTACAGCTGGATGAGGTGGGTATTTACCGATAAAGCTACTTTAATTCTGGCAGCATGCATTTTAGATTTTAGCTCTTTAATCCAGTTTCTATATTCAACTATCGGTTCATTATCCTGCTTCATCGGGCTAAATTAAGCATTATAAGGAAATGTCACGCCTAGTTAATAGAACAGTTTGAAAGGGAGAAACTAGATTATTAATTTAAGTCCTTTAAAATAAATTCTTTAAAAGTCCTGAGTATATTTCGTTAACGGTAAGCGGGATACAATTATAGATTAAACAAACCATGAAGCTCGACATAACCCAATCAGTCGAAATAATTGAAATAATGGAAAATTACATTTCTAAAGTAAGGCCACGGCCGGAAATAAGAAATCAGTTAGACATCGGATATGAACTACTGAACCAAAGTGTTATTCTGAACGAAATCAGACCACAATGGAATAATCCGAGTATAATGATGGCGAGCGGTTATGCCAAAGCGACCTATGTAAAAGTTAATAAAACCTGGAAAGTGTATTGGAAACGGGCCGACAGTAAATGGCACCAATACGAGCCTAAACCAACTGTCAGCAGCCTAAAACATTTTTTAAAACTGGTTGACGAAGACAAATACGCGTGTTTCAAAGGCTGACTAAAGCATGTCTGCACTTTTAGTTACTTTCGGAATAGCTGAAGATGAAATTTGTTAAACGTCCTATAGGAGGGAGTTTAAAAAACCTATTTAACATAATATAAATTATAAGACAACGGGTAAACTCCTGAAATAGCTTTACACCAAGAGTATAAAGTTATGAATAAAAGGGAATTAGAAGAAAACGCAAAAAGAAGATATTCGTCTAAAGTTAAAAGAAGGATTGTCGAAGAACTTCGTTCTGGTATGCTTACTATCCGGCAATGCACGAA
>Ga0210040_10011381_pt1 | contig 10076 bp, 12 predicted proteins | sample CryGeyCG12114_NA_FD_185462 | JGI IMG/M metagenome (GOLD analysis project Ga0210040, IMG submission 185462) | Groundwater microbial communities from aquifer - Crystal Geyser CG19_WC_8/21/14_NA (SPAdes) (version 2) | ecosystem: Environmental > Aquatic > Deep subsurface > Groundwater | place: USA...
GGTCGTAGGCGGTCAGCATCATGGTCGATACCTCCGGGATGTCGCTGGTGTTGTTCGCTGCCCGAGGCGTGAACCTCTAGCGGCAGATGCAGATTACCTCGGTCATGCGGCGGAGTAAACATCTCACCGCGTTGGATGTTCCTGCTTCCAGGCGGCGGTCAGCGCGCTGCTCCGGGAGATGGCCGCGGCGATCGCGAGCGGCCCGACGCCGAGGAGCGCGGTGGCCCAGAGCGTGTTCCCGATCCCCGCGGTCATCGACTCGCGCGAGCTCAGCAGCGACCAGCCCAGACCGAACAGCGGAACGGTCACGACGCCGGTGCTCAGCGCCGCGGCGACCGCCCGGGCCGTACCGCGGCTGCGCGCCGCCAGGCCCGTCGCCAGCGCCGGCACGAAGGTGAAGGCCCAGTGCAGGACCGGGATGATCGCGCCCGTCTCGAACTCCGAGTCGGCGGCCATGACGAGCCCGTTCCAGATCAGCGCCGCGGCGGCCAGCAGCGACACGAGCACCCACACGGCGAAGGCAGGGTCCCGTGGGGCGAGACGGGCATCGCCCAGCACCGCCCACGCACCCGCGACGAGGCAGACCGCGGTGACCGCGAGCAGCAGCGCGGACAGCGACGACGGCACGTCCGCCACCTGCCAGCCGCGGAGCACCCGCTCGGGCACCGCCCAGTCGCGCTGACCGAGCAGCACGGCTCCGACGGTGAGGACGGCGATCCCCAGGATCGTCGGCCACGGCAGATCGGCGCGTGCCCGGCCGGTGGGCGGGGACGACGGTGGGGGCATCTGCGGCTGCATGGCGCGGAGCGTGGCAGAACGCGGAGCACGGACGGGGTCGGCGCGCGTGAACTCCACCCGCGCGGGGCAGTGAGCACCGCATGGCCGAGAGCGCAGCGCAGAGCCCGGGGCAGGAGAACGAGCCGCAGGTCCGTGCCGTCGTCGAGGGCGACGTCGTGTCGATGACCGTCGACGGCGAGCTCACCGAGGCCGCCCGCCGGCCCCTGGTGCGCGTGGTCACCGAGGAGCTGCTGTCCCAGCAGCCGCTGCGGAGGATCGAGCTGCACCTGGGCGGCGTCCCGTTCATGAACTCCGCCGGCATGGCCGTGCTCGTGCAGCTCCAGCGCATGGCGGCTCCCAAGGGTGTGGAGGTGGCCCTGGTGACCCCGTCGTCCGCGGTGGCCCGGCCGCTGCAGCTGACCGGGCTGTGGCACCGCTTCCCGATCGTGGACGAGAACGGGAACGAGGACGCCGCCGAGATCTCGCCCGCCGGGCCCGGCGGGAGCCCGCGCGTGCACACCTGACCCGGTGTCGGGCACGGCCGGCGCCGGACGGGCCTCCTAGCCTGACCGGGTGCCTCCCAGCCACTCGCACAGCCACGGTCCCGACCCCGACGCGCCGCCGCCCAGCCCCGAGGCGGTGCGCCTCCGGCGGCGCGCGGTCTGGCTCATGCTGCTGCTCCTCGTGCCGGTGGGCCTCGCCACCGTCATCGGCCTGCTGGTCCTGTGGCCCGACGGCGAGCCGACCCGCGCCGAGCAGGTCGCCGCCACGTACCTGCCGCCGGGGACGACCTACCCCGACGGCCGCGTGGTGTCGGTGGAGGAGTTCGACTGCGGCAACCCCGACCGTCCCGCGACCTGCGCGCGGGCGGTCGTGGAGGTCCTCGACGGCGAGGGGGCCGGCGACTACCAGCAGATCGACCTGGACGAGGTGGTGGTGGCCAACGGCGTCGAGGAGGGCGACACCCTGGTCCTCAGCCGGGACCCCGGCGCCGAGGGCGGGGCCCTGTACAACTTCTCCGACTACGAGCGCGACGCCCCGATCATCACGCTGGCGATCGCCTTCGCCGTCGTGGTGGGGCTCGTCGCCCGGTGGCGCGGGCTGGCCTCGCTGGTCGGCCTGGCCTTCGCGTTCTTCGTGCTGCTGCAGTTCGTGCTGCCGGGGTTGCTGTCGCAGTCCTCGCCCACCCTGGTGAGCCTGGTGGGCTCCGCGGCGATCATGTTCGTCGTCCTGTACCTCGCCCACGGCTTCTCCGCCCGGACGACGACGGCGCTCGTGGGCACGCTGTTCGGGCTCTCCCTGGTCGCCGTCCTCGGGTCCCTGGCCGTGGGGGCCGCCCGGCTCACCGGGCTGACCAGCGAGGAGACCACCACGCTCAACAACTTCGACCCGACCCTGAGCTTCTCCGGCCTGGTGCTCGCCGGGATCGTGGTCGCGGGGCTGGGCGTGCTCAACGACGTCACGATCACCCAGGCCTCGGCGATCTGGCAGCTGCACGAGGTCGACGAGGCCATGACGTGGCGGGAGCTGTACAACCGCGGCATGGCGGTCGGCCGCGACCACATCGCCTCGACCGTCTACACGATCGTGTTCGCCTACGCCGGCGCCGCGCTGCCGCTGCTCCTGCTCTTCGAGCTCTACGACCGGCCCTTCTGGACGGTGCTCACCTCCGCCTCGCTCGCCGAGGAGGTCATCCGCACCCTGGTCGGGGCCATCGCGCTGGTCCTCGCCGTCCCGGTGACGACGGCGGTCGGCGCGTTCTTCGCCAAGGCCGCGGGCACCTCCGCGGGCGAGACCACCGAGCGCCGGGTGACCGCCCTGCGGAGCCGGTTCGCCCGATAGGCCAGGCTGTAGGCGTGCCCGACCTCTTGGAAGCCGCGTCCGCCGCCCCCGGGTTCATGCCCGACGACGAGGGCCGCGCCCTGTACGAGGCCGCCCGCGCCGTGGCCGTCCCCGGTCCGCTGCTGGAGGTCGGCAGCTGGATGGGGCGCTCGGCGCTGTACCTGGCAGCGGCCGCGCGCGAGACGGGCCGCCAGGTCGTCACCGTCGACCACCACCGCGGCTCCGAGGAGCACCAGCCCGGCTGGGAGTACCACGACCCGTCGCTGGTCGACCCCGCCGTCGGGCTGGTCGACACGCTGCCCCGGTTCCGGCACACCATCGCCACCGCCGGGGCCGAGGACGTCGTCGTCGCGATCGTCACCCGGTCGGAGGTGCTGGCGCCGCTGTGGAGCACGCCGCTGGCGCTGCTGTTCCTCGACGGCAGCCACACCGAGGAGTCCGCCCGGCGCGACCAGGACGCCTGGGTGGCGAAGCTCGCCGTCGGTGGCACCCTGGCCATCCACGACGTCTTCCCCGACCCCGCGGACGGCGGGCAGGCGCCCTACGGCGTCTACACCCGGGTGCTGGAGTCCGGCGACTTCACCGAGCTGCCCGGCGTCGGGTCGATGCGGCTGCTGCGCCGGGACCGATGAGCGCCGGGGGCCGGGACGCGCTCTCCGCGGAGCGGGCCGCCGCGCTCGCACAGATCGAGGCGCTGACCCGCGAGTTCGACGAGGTGGTGGCGGCGTCGAAGGCCTCCAACGCCGACGACGAGCACGACCCCGAGGGCGCCACCATCGCCTTCGAGCGGCAGCAGGTGGCCGCGCTGCTGGACCAGGCCCGGCGGCGGCTGGCCGACGTGGACGCCGCGGTCACCGCGGTGGAGGCCGGCACCTACGGCCGCTGCGGGACCTGCGGCCGGCCGATCGCGGCCGAGCGGCTGGCGGCGAGACCGGCGGCGCGCACCTGCATCGACTGCGCCCGCTGAGACCCCGGTCAGCTCACGTAGCGGCGGGCGGTGGAGCTGCGTTGCGCGGCCTCCAGCGCGGCGAAACGCGCCTCGGCGTGCGGCGGCAGGACCCGTCGCTCGCGCAGCACCCACGGCAGCCCGCGGACGGCGTCGAGCAGGCCGAACGCGGTGATCCGGTCCCGCGGCACGGTGCGCAGCAGGTGCAGGGTGCGGCGCAGGGCGGGTCGCAGGGGCCGGCGGAGCCACGTCGTCCACAGCGTGTTGCGGATGCCGTCGCGGCGGCGCCTGTGCGGGTCGCGGGCGCGGCTCGCCTGGTGGTGCACGGTGAGCGCCGGCAGGTAGCACAGCTCCCAGCCGCGGGCGGCGAGGTCACCGGCCATGAGCTCCTCCTCACCACCCAGCCAGAGCCGCTCGGAGAACCCGCCGACCTCCTCGAAGGCCGCGCGGCGCAGCACCGAGGCGCCCGCGAGGAAGGAGCCCAGCGCCGGCCCGGGCAGCCAGTCGGCGCCGCGCACGGGGGAGTCGCGGAGCTCGGGCACGATCGGGTCCTCCCGGCCGCCGGGCTCGACCAGGATCCGCGCGGTGACGACGGCGAGCCGCGGGTGGGCGTCGAGGGCGTCGGCGGCGGTGCGCAGCGAGCCGGGCTCCCACCACGTGTCGTCGTCGCAGAAGGCGACGTAGGGGGTGTCCAGCCGGGCGACGCCGAGGTTGCGCCCGACGGCCCCCAGGTTCTCCGGGCTGGCGATCAGCTCCACCGACGGGAAGCGCTGCCGGACGGCGTCGGCCGTGCCGTCGGTCGAGCCGTTGTCGACCACGACGACGTGCGGCCGCTCCGGCAGCGCGAGCAGCCGGTCCAGCGCGCCGAGCAACTCGTCCCGCCGCTGGTGGGTGATGACCACGACCGCCACCCGCGGGTCCGCTGTCACGCGGACCCCAGCAGCCGCAGGTGGGCGCGCACGCGCGGGGGGACGGGTCGCCGGCGGCGCAGCGCGGCGGGCACGTCGGGCAGCGACCGCGCCAGGCCGGTCAGGCCGGGCCGCCCGGCCAGCACCGCCCGGGCGAGCAGCCCCGCGACGTCACGCGCCGGCAGCCGCATCACGGCGGTGAGCAGCCGGCTGCGCCAGATGCCCGCCTGCCGGCGACCGGGGGCGTCCCGTCGCGGTGAGGGGTGGTGGTGGATCGTCACCTCGTCGACGTAGGCCATCGTCCAGCCGGCCGTCGCCAGGTCGAGGGCCAGCCGCTCCTCCTCGCCCGGGAAGCGGACGACGGGATCGAAGCCGCCCACCTGCTCGAACGCCTCGGTGCGCACCAGGGCGGCGCAGGCGACGAAGCCCAGCAGCGCCGGCCCGGGCAGGTCCTCGCGCGGCAGCGGGCTGCGCGCCATCTCGGTGCAGACCGGGTCCAGCCGCTCCTCGGGGCCCACCAGGATGCGGGCGTTGAGGACGGCGAGCCGGGGGTGGGCCCGCATGATCTCCACGGCGCGGGCGAGGTCGCCGGGCGCCCACCAGGAGTCGTCGTCGGCGAAGGCGACGAACGGGGTGCCGGCCCGCGCGGTGCCGAGCGTGCGGGCGCGGGCGCCCACGTTGCGCTGCAACGCGATGACGGTGACCTGGGGGTGCGCCGCCCGCACCGCCGCGACCGTGTCGTCGGTGGAGCCGTTGTCCACGAGCACGACGGGCGCCTCGTGGCGGGGGAGGGTGACCAGGAGGTCCTCGCGGCGGTCGCGGCTGGCGATCACCACGGTGACGTCCGCGGCGGACGGGGTGGAACGGGAGACGGTCACGGGGAGACCGTGCCCGCACCTCCCGTGAGCCAACCGGCGGTGCGCGCGCCGTCGTCGACGGTGCCGGCCGCGGGCAGCGCCGCGGGGTCGGCGAACAGGCCGCAGGCCGCCGTCGCGCCGGAGAGCGCATCGGCGGCCAGCAGGACGGCGGCGGCGGTCCACGTGGTGCGCTCGATCGGCCAGCGGGCGTCGTCGGCGAACACGAAGCCCGTCCAGTACGAGCCGTCGTCGTCCCTCAGGTGCTGCATCGCGGAGACCTGCTCCAGGGCGGCGTCCCGCTGCCCGGCGACGACGAGGGCGAGAGCGAGCTCGCAGGTCTCCGCCCCGGTCACCCACGGCCGGTCGGAGACGCAGCGCGCGCCCAGACCGGGGACGACGAACGTGTCCCAGCCGGCGGCCAGCCGGTCGCGGGCCTGCTCGCCGGTCATGGCACCGGCCAGGATCGGGTAGTACCAGTCCATCGAGTACCGCGACCGGTCGGCGAAGGCATCGGAACGGGTGCGCAGCGCCGTGCCGAGGTCGGTGACCGCCAGCTCCCAGTCCGGCTGCGGCTCGCCGACCAGCCCGGCCAGGGCGATGCCGCAGCGCAGCGACTGGAACAGGCTGGCGTTCCCGGTGAGCAGTGCGAGCGCGTCCGGCGTGCGGTCCTTGCGCAGGGCCCAGCCGATCGCGCCGCCGTCGAGCTGCATGGCGACCACCAGGTCCAGGCCGCGGCGGACGACCGGCCACAGCTCGCCGACGAGCTGCTCGTCGGCGGTGCTCAGCCACCGGTGCCACAGGCCGACGGCGAGGTAGCCGGCGTGGTTGCTCTCCACGTCCGCTGCGACCTCGACCCCGTCGCGGTACTCGGCGGCCCACGACCCGTCGGGGCGCTGCCGGCCGGCCAGCCAGCGGTAGGCGGCGCGGGCGCGGTCGTGCTCACCGCCGAGGTCCAGGGCCATGGCGGCCTCGACGGAGTCCCACGGGTCGAGCTGGCCGCCGCGGAACCAGGGGAGGGCGCCGTCGGGGTCCTGCTGCGCGGCGATCCAGGCGACGGTGGTCCGCACCTGCTCGCCGGTCAGCACCCCCGGCAGCTCGGGGAGCAGCCGGCCGCGGTCAGCCGGCGGCAACGGCCCGCTCCGCCTCGAGAGGCGTGGAGCTGCCGGCCGCCGCGGGCTTGTCGGCGTAGATGACGAAGCTCTTGCCGAACACCGGGTCCATCAGCTTCTCGGCGGTGCGGGTCAGCCACGGCCGGTGCATGAGGTCCCAGACCAGCAGCCGGTGGTAGGCGCGGACGGCGGCGTTGTCCTTCTCGACGCCGACCGCGCACTTGAGCCACCAGAAGGGGGCGTGCAGCGAGTGGGCGTGGTGGGTGCGGCCGGGCACCAGGCCGACCGAGGTGAGCCGGTCGCGCAGGACGTTCCCGCGGTAGATGCGGATGTGCCCGCCCTCGTTGGCGTGGTACTCGTCCGACAGCGCCCAGCAGATCCGCTCGGGGCCGTACCGCGGGACGGTGATGACCATCCGACCGCCGGGCTTGAGCACGCGGAAGATCTCCGCCATCGCCGTCACGTCGTCGGGGATGTGCTCGAGCACCTCCGAGGCCATGACCCGGTCGACGCTCGCGTCCGGGAAGGGCAGGTGGAGCAGGTCGCCGCGGACCACCTCGAAGCGGGCCGACGTGCCGTCGGGCTTCCGACCGGCCTCGCCCGCCTCGGCGATCGCACCCAGCCAGCGCTTGGTCGTCCCGACCTCGGGCACGCCCCAGTCGACGGCCACCACGTCGGCGCCCCGCCGGTAGGCCTCGAAGGCGTGCCGGCCTTCGCCGCACCCCAGGTCGAGGACGCGCATCCCCGGCCGCAGGTCCAGCAGGTCGTAGTCGACGGTCAGCAAGGACGTCCCTTCCGTTCCAGCGTCTGCGCGTACCAGGCGGCGGTGCGCTCGGCGGTCGCCCGCCAGGTGTAGGTGTCCAGGACCCGCCGCCGCCCGGCACGGCCCAGCTGCTCGCCGAGCGAGGGCGAGTCGAGCACCAGCTTCAGCGCCGCGGTCAGCTCGCCGACGTCGCCGGCCTTGACCCGCAGGCCGGCCTTGGTGCCCACGACCTCGGGCAGCGCACCGGCGTCGGTGGTGACCAGCGGTGCGCCGCAGGCCATGGCCTCGACCGCGGGCAGGGAGAAGCCCTCGTACAGCGACGGGATGGCCACCACCGTGGCCCGCTGCATCAGCTCGATGAGCTCGGACTCGGGGACCGGCCCGGTGAAGCGGACGGCGTCCTGCAGGCCCAGCCGGTCCCGGGTGGTCTCCGCCGGGCCGCCCGGCCGCGCGCTGCCGACGACGGTGAGGGTGACCGGCCGCTCGGTGCGGAGCTTCGCCACGGCCTCCAGCAGGTGGACCAGCCCCTTGAGCGGGACGTCGGCGCTGGTGACCACCAGGATCGAGTCGCTGTCGCGGCGTTGCCCGTCCGGCGGCGGGGTGAACGTGGCGGGGTCGATGCCGACGGGGATGACGTCGATGGCCTCGGGCGGCACGCCCATGTGGGTGCCGATGTCGCGCCGGGAGCTCTCCGAGACGGTGGTGACCGCGTCGAGCCGGCGCACCACCTTCGCCTGCATGCCGGTGAAGGCGTACCAGCGGCGCAGCGTCAGCCTGCGGTACAGCCGGGGTTCGGCAGCGAGGTCCAGCGCCCGGTCGATGGCCACCGGATGGTGCACGGTGGCGACGGTGGGCAGGCCGGCGCGCGTCAGCTGGAGCAGTCCGTAACCCAGCGACTGGTTGTCGTGGACGATGTCGAACTCGTCCGAGCGCGGGACCAGGTGCCGGGCTGCGCGCAGCGTGAAGGTCAGCGGCTCGGGGAAGCCGGCGGCGCACATGGTCGCCCACTCCGCGACGTCGATCCAGTCGCGGAACTCCGAGGGGCGGGGCATCCGGAAGGGGTCGGGCTCGCGGTAGAGGTCGAGGCTGGGCAGCTTGGTGAGCGGGACGCCGGCGTCCAGCTCGGGGTAGGGCTGGCCGCTGAAGACCTCGACGCGGTGGCCGAGCTCGGTCAGCTCCCGGGACAGCGCACGGACGTAGACGCCCTGACCGCCGCCGTGCGGCTTGCTGCGGTAGGACAGCAGTGCGATGCGCAGCGACCGTCCCATGCTCGCGACTCTAACGAGGCCGCCCCGGCCCTCCGGCCACCAGCCGGGCTCCGACCCCCGTCCGGGTGGCGGTTCCACCTGGGATGGTGGACGGCATGATCCGTCACGTCGTCACGTTCACCTGGGAGCCGGCGGCCGGCGAGGAACGGGTGGCCGCAGCGCTCGCCGCGCTCCGCGGGCTCCGCCATGAGGTCGGGGGAATGAGCTTCCTGACCGTCGCGGAGGACGCCGGGCTGTCCGACGGCAACGCCTCGGCGGTCCTGATCGCCGACTTCGCGGATGCCGAGGCGTTCTACCGCTACGCCCAGGACCCGGTGCACCTCTCCGTCGTCGCGGAGTTCGTGCGGCCGATCCTCGCCGCCCGGTCCGCGGTCCAGTACCACGCCTGAGTCGTCCCTGGGCGCCGGCGGCCGGCCGCACCGCTACCGTCGGGCCATGTCGAGGAGGTCCCGCCCGTTCCGCCTGCGCGGCCTGCTCGCCGCAGGTCTGCTCTCCACCGCCGTGCTCACCGGGTGCGGCGGGGACGACGTCGACGACGAGCCGCGGGCCGACTCCGACGCCAAGGCGGCGGAGACCTCCGGCAAGGAGGAGGAGCCCGAGATCGACCTCACGCCGGGCCTGCTCGGCGTCGACGACTTCGGTCCCGCCGCGGTGGTGACGTCGGTGTCGCGGGAGGAACTGGAGCAGGGATCGGACCAGGCCACCTCGCTGGCCGAGGGTGCGCAGGTGACGCCGGCGGAGTGCAACGCGGCGTTGGAGAAGACCCAGCCCGACTTCGCGGACTTCGAGGACGTCGCCGCCGTGAGCGCCACGGAGGAGAGCACCGTGGTCGTGGAGATGATCATCCACGGCGGGCCCGTCGAGGGCTCGGTCGACCAGCTCGCCGACGCAGCGGTTCGCTGCCCGCAGGTGCAGGTCAGCTCGCCGCAGTTCGGACAGGCCACGGCCGTGTTCGAGAGCCTTCCCGTCCCCGACCTGGGCGACGGTTCGGCCGCGGTGCTCTACACCACCACCGTGGCACTGCCCGACGGGACCGAGGGGTCCCTGCCGATGCTGCTCGGTGCCGTCGAGGACGGGAACCGGCTGATCTTCCTGACGTCGCTGGCGGTGGACCCGACCGGTGCGGCGGCCGCCCCGCTCGACACCGCGGCGTTCACCGCACTGCTCGAGCAGGCCTACGAGAAGCAGGCCGACGCGCTGGACTGAGGGAGGACCCCGGCCCCTCGACCCGCACGCTCGCGGCGGGGGCCCGGCACGGGGACGGGGGTCCACAGGTCGCCGCGCCGTCCACAGATGACCGCGGGCGCTTCTGCCCGTCCCGGCCGGCGAGCACGGTCGGGGCATGGACTTCCGAGACCCGGCCCCGTTCCCCTTCCGCGCACCCCCGGACGTCCGGCTCGACGACGCGGTCCACATCGGTGACCCCGGCGACCTCGCCGCCGGCCTGCCGCAGCTGCTGGGTTACCGGCCCAGCGAGTCGGTCGTGCTCATCGCCCTCGGCGGTGCGACCGGGCGCCGCGTGGGGCTGACCGTGCGCGCCGACCTCCCGCCGGCCGGGCACGCGCGGGAGCTGGCGGAGGTGCTGGCCCGCAGCCTGGCCACCGAC
>Ga0210040_10011382_pt1 | contig 10076 bp, 9 predicted proteins | sample CryGeyCG12114_NA_FD_185462 | JGI IMG/M metagenome (GOLD analysis project Ga0210040, IMG submission 185462) | Groundwater microbial communities from aquifer - Crystal Geyser CG19_WC_8/21/14_NA (SPAdes) (version 2) | ecosystem: Environmental > Aquatic > Deep subsurface > Groundwater | place: USA...
ATCGCGTTTGCCGGTCTAGCGCGCAACCCGCGTGCGTCAGAACGCCAACTCGGCTTCCGTGATGCGCTGGAGGAACTCGGTTCGACATTCGACCCACGCGCCATTGTCGGCGTGTCGCGCGGCTTTGCCGGTGGTGCCGAGGCGATCGCCTACATCGAGAGGCACATGCCGGATGCGGACGCCTTGTTCTGCGCCGGCGACGTGCTGGCCGCCGGCGCACTGTTCGACTGTGATCGGCGCGGTTGGGCGGTCCCAGAGCGCCTCGCCCTTGCGAGCTTCGACGACCTCGACCTGATGCGCTTCGTCAACCCGGCCGTCACCGCGCTGCGCCTGCCCCGCTACGAGATCGGCCGCCGCAGCGCCGAGATGCTGCTTGCTCGGTTGCTGGAACAGGAACTGCCGGTGCGATCAGTGGATCTCGGCTTCGAGATCGTTCACCGCGCGAGCGCCTAAGCATGGAACGGTTGCGGCGAGCGTGACCTCAGGCAGCGTCGAGTTCGGCGAACGCCTCGCGCGCAATTCGCGTCGAGTCGAGGCCAGCGGGGACGCCGCAATAGATCGCCACTTGCAACAAGGCTTCGCGGATCTCGTCACGCGACAGCCCGTTCGTCAGCGCCGCTTTGACGTGCAGCTTGAGTTCGTGCGGCCGGTTCAGCGCGCTGATCATGCCGATGTTGAGCAGGCTACGGTCACGGCGCGAGAGCCCGTCGCGGCTCCACACGTTGCCCCAGCAATACTCGGTCGAAAGTTCCTGCATCGGTCGGCTGAATTCGTCGGCGTTGGCGAAGGAGCGCGCGACATAGTCCTCGCCCAGCACTTCCTTGCGCAGCGCCAGACCGCGCTCGTAGGTTTCGTTGGTCATGAGTCCCTCATCTTCGTTGCGGGTGAGAAAAGGCATTAGCCGAAGCCGGCGATCGGATGCGGAACGTAGCTGTGTTCGAGGGCAGCACGTTCTTCGGGAGTCAGGGTGAGCGCGCATGCGGCGATCGCGTCGTCGACATGGCTGGCGCGCGAGGCGCCGACGATCGGGGCCGTGACCTCGGCCCTGCCCAGCACCCACGCGAGGGCGATCTGCGCAGGCGGTACGCACCGCGCATCGGCCACGCGGTGCAGCGCCTCGACCACCGCACGGTCGGCATCGGCAACGCTGGCGTAGAGACCAGTGCCGAACGCGTCGCTGCGGCTGCGCTCGGTTTCCGCGTTCCACGGGCGCGCCAGCCGTCCGCGCGCGAGCGGGCTCCACGGGATCACGCCGACACCCTGGTCCGCGCAGAGTGGCAGCATCTCGCGCTCCTCCTCGCGGTAGAGCAGGTTGAGGTGGTTTTGCATCGACACGAACCGCGTCGTGCCGGCGCGTTCGGCGACGTGCTGCGCCTTGGCGAACTGCCACGCGTACATCGAAGACGCGCCGATGTAGCGCGCCTTGCCCGCCTTCACGACGTCGTGCAGCGCCTCCATCGTCTCCTCGATAGGCGTGCTGTCGTCCCAGCGATGGACTTGATAGAGATCGACATGATCCATGCCGAGCCGCCCGAGGCTTGCATCGATTTCGGTCATGATCGCCTTGCGGGACAATCCTGCACCATTCGCGCCGGGCCGGACGCGCGCGAAGACCTTCGTCGCGACCACTGCCTCGTCACGAGGGAGCGCGCCACGCAACGCCCGGCCGAGGATCTCTTCCGACGCCCCCGCAGAATAGCCGTTCGCAGTGTCGAAGAAGGTGATTCCAGCATCGAGCGCGTGCGCGATGATCGGCCGCGCGGCGTCCTCATCAAGTGTCCAGGGGTGTGTTCCGCGCGTGGGATCGCCGAAGGTCATGCAGCCGAGGCAGATCTTGGAGACCTTCAGGCCCGTCTTGCCGAGGCGTACATAGTCCATCGATCACCCCCGCAGCCGCGTCGCCCACTTGCCCGTCCCCTTTAATGAAACTAGATACCGGTAACAAGTAACTTAGTGCTCGCCCATAGGGGCTTGCCTGCCAGCACGAGAGGAAAGGCCATGAGCTTGAACGGTCGCATTGCGCTAGTGACGGGGGGCGCGCGTGGGATCGGCCAGGCGATCGCCGCCGCACTGGCGGGGGCAGGCGCCCGCGTCGTCATCGTCGACATCCACGGTGCCGAGGCAGAGGCGGCAGCGCGGGCGATCGGCGCACACGTCAGCGGCCGCGCGCTCGACGTGTCGGACGGCGCGGCATGCGAGGCGCTGGCAGCCGAGGTCGGCCCGATCTCCATCCTGGTCAACAATGCGGGCATCATCCGCCCGGGCCTGATCACCGGCCCCGGCGCCGCCGAAGACTGGCAGCGGACGCTGGCGATCAACCTCGGCGGGCCATTCAACATGTGCCGCGCCTTCCATGCGCACTTGCGCGAGACGAAGGGGGCGGTGATCAATCTCGCCTCGATCCGTTCGTTCGTGGCGGCAGGCAATGCCGCCGCCTACGCTGCATCGAAGGGCGCCGTCATGCAATTCACGAAGGCGCTCGCCGTCGAGTGGGCGCAGGACGGGATCCGCGTCAACGCGATCGCACCGGGCTTTGTCGAGACACCGCTGGTGCCCGACGCCGAGAAGACTCCGGCGCGCGAGGCTGCGATTCTGGCACGCACGCCGCAGAAGCGGATCGGCGCGCCAGAGGAAGTCGGCGGCGCGGCGGTGTTCCTTGCGTCGGACGCGGCGCGGTTCATCACCGGCGTGATCCTGCCGGTGGACGGCGGCTATCTGGCTGGGTGAGTTCAGCCGCGGATCGCGGTGATCTGCGCGTCATATTGTTGGGGGTTGATCACGACGTCGATCAACGCCGGGCCAGGCGTGGCGAGCGCCTGGGCAAACGCGTCGGCAAGATCGCTGGCCTGATCGACTCGGATGGTCCACCAGCCAAACGCGGCGGCGGCCTGGGCGAAGTCGGCGGACGCGAAATCGACGCCAGCGGCGGCCAACTGACGACGCTGCTGTTTGACGCCGATCAGCGTCAGTGCGGAATCATTGAACACTACGACCATCGGCCTGGATCCCGACTGGACCGCCGTGCCAAGTTCACCAAGGCACATCATCAATCCGCCGTCGCCAGTGAACGCAACCGTGGTGCGGTCGGGGTCGGCAAGGCTGGCGGCGATGGCAGCGGGCAGCGCGAACCCCATCGTCGAGAGCCCGCGCGAGATGAGCGAGCCATTCGCTTCTGCCGATTGCCACAGATGCAGCACGGGCAGCATGTGCGCGCCGGCGTCGATCGTGATGCGGCTGTCGGCGGGCAGCGCGGCGATCGCGGCGTCGACGAGCTGCGACGGCGCGATGCCTTCGCCAGCCGGCGTGCGCGCCGCCGACCAGAGATGCGCCTTGACGGTGGCCAGTTCACCCGAGTCCCAGCCGGGCGGCGGCATGGCATCGGCCAGAGCGGCGAGGCCCGCGGGAAGGTCGCCGACCAGCAGCACGTCGGCCTCGACCAGCGTATGCGCGTGCGCGTGCTCGGTCAGCTCGATCGCCGGGAGCGCCGCATAGCGCCAGCGCTGCGGCGGCCCTTCAACGGGGTCGAAGCCGTAGAGGAGGATCAAGTCGGCCGAGCGGATGAGCGCCTCCTCGGCAACGCCGCCGGCATACAGGCCGAGACCAAGCGGCGAGCGCTCGGACACCACTCCCTTCGCCTTGTAGGTGGTCAGCGCGGGGCAGCCGGTCGCCTCCACGAACGCGCGGACCGCGTCGCCGGCATCGCGCGCACGCGCCTGCAGGCCGGCGATCAGGATCGGACGTCTGGACTCGCCAAGCAAGGCACGGGCGCGGTCGACGGCATGCTGAGGGGCCTGCGGCAAGCCCTTGGACCGCACGCGGGGCGATGGTCCCGCAGCCTCACCGCGAATGTAGGAGCCAGCCGTCTCGAGATACGCGGGGCCTTTGGGGCGCGCCTCCATGGCCACCAGCAACCTGTCGAGTTCGGCGATCGGATCGGAATCGCGCAAGTCCGAACTCGCGCGAAGCATCGGTGCGAGAATGGCGGTCTGGTCGATACGCTGGTGGCTGATGAACGCTTGGTCGTCCTCATAACCGTCCGCGATCACCAGCAATGGCACGCGGTCGAGATCGGCATAGGCAACGCCGTTCGCGGCGGCGGCGAGGCCAGGTCCACGCGTCGTCATTACCACGCCCGGCGTGTTCGTGAGTTCGGCGGTCACGCAGGCCATGATGCCCGCCGCGGTTTCGGTGCGCGTCAGGACAAACTGCATCCCCGCCGCTTCGGCGGCGGCGATGAAGTCGAGATTGCACTCGCCGCCCGGCAACCCGAAGATCCGGGTCACGCCGTGTTCGGCGAGACGCGCGATGAGCGCCTCGGTTACGGTTCGGGTCGTCAAGGCAATGTTCCCCCATCCGCGGCACCGAGGCGCGCGGCTCCTGCAATGTCCGGACGTCAACGGTGTCGGCTGGTCGTCAGGCCGCTTGCTCGAGCGTTGGTGCGACATCCTCGAGCGTCACGCGGCGAAGATCGCGCGGGTAGCGCTTGTCGTCGTAGCGAAGCCCGCGATGCATCGTGCAACGATTGTCCCAGATCACCAGATCATGAACCGCCCACTGATGCTGGTAGACGAACTGCCGCTGCGTCGCGAACTCGGTCAGCTCGCGGATCAGCGCCATGGCCTCGGGCGCTTCCCAGCCCTGGATGCCTCCGATATGCGCTGAAAGGTACAGCGCCAGCCGTCCGGATTCGGCGTGCAGGCGCACAAGCCGCTGCGGCACCGGTTTGCACCTCTCGATTTCCGCTGGGCTGAAGGCCGCGAAGCCGAGTTGCGCGCGCGAGAAGATCAGCGAATGCTCGGCGACGAGGTCGCGCGTCACTGTCTTCAGGCTGTCAGGCAGGTGGTCCCACGCGACACGCGTATCGACATACTCCGTCTGGCCGCCCTCGGGCGGGATGACGCGCGCCTGGAGCATCGACCAATATGCCGGGGTCGCCTTGAAGCTGCTGTCGCTGTGCCACAACAGGTTGCCGAGATTGAACATCCGCCGCCGGTCGTCGGCGGCGAGGATCTTCCCATCGGCGCCCAGGTTCGAAATGTCGTTGATCTTCATGTTGGCGAGGCGCCGGCGTTCCTGGTCGACCAGGGTCGGCGTGTCCTCGATCTCGCCGAACTGCTGCGCGAAGGCCGCCTGCTGCTCGTCGGTCAGGTCCTGCCCGGGCAGGACGAGCACGCCGTACCGGTCCATCGCGCTGCGCAGCTCGTCGATTTGCTCCTGAGTCAGCGGGTGGGCGAGGTCGAGCCCCTCCGCACGCGCGCCGAAATAGGGGTTGATCGGGGTGAAGCGCAGGGCTGACGAGGTTTCGGGAACGTTGAACGTAGGGGCCACAAGGGTCGACATGCTCATCTCCTGTCGGGGCGGCGCGTGTCGATGATCGTCACCAACAGATCGACGTTCGCGCCTCGATCTCACGGCTCAATCTTATTGGTATAACTCACGGTGCAGCAATCCCTCGGCACGCGAGCGTTTTTGAATGCCGGTCCATTCACGGGCCGTAAGTTCCGAAGAGAAAACAATAAAACGCAGTTTCCTGCCGGCCTGATGATGATTGGTCATACTATGATGCCTGCCAGCTATCCCCTCTCTCCAGCTGGGGGAAAACCGGCGAGGGCAGGCACTATTCCACCATCGTCTAGACGATGCCGTGCCGTGATTGTGCACGCCGGCGTGCACGCCATACACCGGGGCAGGAGAATGCCATGACCGCTTACGACCCCCTCGTGCCTGCCGCCGGTGCGCCCCCGCTGGTCGATTCACATGCGCATATCTGGTCGGCGTCGATGCCGTTCGCAAGCTACGCATGGACGCGGCCGGACTATGCCTTCCCGGTGGAGGAGTATCTCGCAACGCTTGATGCCAATGGGATCGGCTTCGGAGTGATTGCCGCCGCGAGCCTGTTCGGCTCCTACAACGATTACACGATCCGCGCGCTGCGGCGCTTCCCTCGCCTGCGTGGCACCGCGATCGTCGATCCCGAGATTGGCTTCTACGAGCTGGAGCGAATGCGCGAGGACGGCATCGTCGGCATCCGCTTGCAGTTGTTCCACGTCGATCCGCTGCCGGATTTCCGTAGCGACGCCTATACGCGCCTGCTTTATCGCCTGCGAGACCTCGACATGCATGTGCACGTCAATGTCGAGGCCGCGCGGTTGGAGCCGGTGCTGGCCGCCTTGGGGCCAAGCGGCGTCAAGGTCGTGATCGACCACTTTGGTTGGCCCGAGGACCATCTTGGCGTCGCCTCTTCCGCATTTCGGCTGAGCGTCGCAGCATGCCAAGCTGGGCGCGCTTGGGTAAAGCTGTCGTCGGGATTTCGTCGAGCCGATCAGGACATTCCGCGCAAGCTTGCGGAGGCCTATGTCGCGAACGTCGGCACCGACCGGTTGTTCTGGGGCAGCGATGCACCGTTCGTCGGCATGGAAGGGCGAGTCACCTATGCCGAAACGCTCCGCCAATACGCCTACTGGCTGCCCGAGGCGGTTCGCGCCGAGATTTCGCGAACCAGCTATGCTTTCTACTTCGGGTGACGGCAGTCCCGGTCTCGTCGAGGCTTTGCCGCGTCGATCGCGCGCCCTCGAGGCGGGACAGTCGTGCGGGTGCAGCATCCCTCCGAGGCGAGTGCCGTGATCCGGGTGCCTGAGCCAGCCACGCCAGAAGAAGCAGGCAGCATCACCGATAGGAGTGAGACATGACCGATCTTCAGCCGGACGAGGCTGTGGCTCCCGACGGAAGCTGGGAGCCCTGGGACCATAGCGATCCGTTCGAGGCCGCGATCGGCATGATCTTCCGTGCACGCGACTTCGTGCCGGGTCCGGAGGAGTTTGTGCGGATCGGCTTTCGCGTCGCGACAAGAAATTGCAACTTCCTCGGCGGCTGCCACGGTGGCTTGATCGCAACGCTTCTCGACATTGCGATGGGCCGGAACGTGCTTGCCGCGACCGGCGTTGCGGGGGCGCCGACCATGTCGATGACGGTGGACTTCGTGCGCGGGGCCAGCGCGGGCGAATGGTTGGAAAGCCGCGTTCGCATCATTCGCCAGGCGCGGCGCGTGGCCTTCTGCGACGCGTTGTTGGTGAGCCAGGCGGGGACCGTGGCCCGTGCGAACGCGGTCTTCTCGCTGCCTGCACGATAGCGGAAAAGCATGGCCGATCGAAAGTTCGTATTATTTCTCGCGAGCAGATTGCGCGAATGACCGTCTGCCGCCTGCACGTACGGGCTGCGCATCGAATGGCTGGGAGAGCGAAGCTGGACGCGTATGGCAGATCGAAGCGGGACAGCGGCGTGATCGAGCCGGCATCGACGATGTTCTCGGACTGGATTTCGGCTTTCGCATCGGCGTTTAATGCCGGCGATCCCGATAAGACCGCCGCGATGTTTGCCGAAGGCGAGAGCTACTGGCGCGATTTCGTGGCGGTCTCGTGGAACATCGTCACACTCGAAGGACGAGACGGCGTGGCCAGGCTCGTGCGCGAGCAGGCGTCGAGTGTGGGCCCGATCGTCGTTACGTCGACTACCGAAACGCCGTCCCCGACGCACGACGTCGAAGGGTGGTTCGATTTCGAAACCCGCGACATCCGCGGCCGTGCACATGTTCGGCTTCGCGACGGCAAGTGCTGGACGCTGCTGACCTCCGCGCTTGCGCTGCGTGGCTTCGAGGAGCAGGCGGGACGCACGCGGCCCGAGGGCGCGCTGCACAAGGCGGCGAAGCGGCGGCGCACCTGGTCCGACCAGCGCGAGGAGACCGCCCAAACACTTGGGCATTCGGTTCAGCCATATTGCCTGATCGTTGGCGGGGGGCAGGGCGGCCTCGCGCTCGGCGCACGGCTGAAGCGGTTGGGGGTGCCGACGCTGATCGTCGATTCCCTTAAGCGGCCCGGTGACTCGTGGCGCAGCCGCTACAAGTCGTTGTGCCTGCACGATCCGGTTTGGATCGATCACTTGCCCTATCTCCCGTTTCCCGATCACTGGCCGGTCTACACGCCCAAGGACAAGATGGGCGACTGGCTGGAAGCGTATGCGAAGGTCATGGAGCTCGACATCTGGGGCTCCACGATCTGCCGCAACGCACAGTATGACGAGACCAGGCGCGCCTGGACGGTGACGGTCGATCGAGACGGCGAGACGATCACCCTTCACCCGCGCCAGCTCGTGCTCGCGACGGGACTGTCCGGCATCAAGAGCGTGCCCGCCATCCCCGGCGCGGAACGCTTTCAGGGTGTGCAGTTCCACTCGAGCGACCATCCAGGGGGCGCAGGCTTCGCAGGCAAGCGCTGCGTCGTGATCGGCGCCAACAATTCCGCCCACGACATCGCTGCCGACCTTTGGGAGAACGAAGCCGACGTGACGATGGTCCAGCGGTCCTCGACCACGGTGATCAAGGCGTCGGCGCTCCGCAAATTGCAGGACAGGGGCTATTACTCGGAGACTGCGGTCGAGGCCGGGATGACCACGGAGACTGCCGACCTGCTCGCCGCGTCACTGCCGTTTCGTGCCAAGGAACCGCTCGACCGAGCCAACAGTCTTGCCATCCAGGCGCAAGATGCACCGTTCTACGAGCGGCTGCGCGCCAGCGGGTTCCTGCTGGACTTTGGTGAGGACGACACGGCGATCAACGGCAAATATGCGCGTCGCGCGTCCGGCTATTACATCGATGTCGGCGCGTCCGACCTCATCGCCGATGGCGAGATCAAGGTGCGCAGCGGCGTCGGTGTCGCCCGGATCGAGGGGAACGCGGTGATCCTGTCGAGTGGCGAGTCGCTGCCCGCCGACGTGATCGTCTACGCCACCGGCTATGGGCCGATGAACGGCTGGGCCGAGCTGCTGATTTCGAAGGACGTTGCAGACAAGGTCGGGCAATGCTGGGGACTCGGGTCGGGCACGGCCATGGACCCCGGCCCGTGGGAAGGCGAACTGCGCAACATGTGGAAGCCGACAGCGCAGGAGGGGCTGTGGTTCCACGGCGGGAACCTCGTCCAGTCGCGCTTCCACTCGCTGCATCTGGCGCTGCAGATCAAGGCACGAATGGAGGGGATCGCGACGCCAGTGTTCCATGCCCCCACGATCGAGCGGCCACCGCTCGTGCCTGCTGCTCGAAATTATGAGACGCTAGCGGGTCTGTCGCCCGGCAGAGGGGGGGCGCCGCTCTAGCGGTGCCACCCCGTGACCGCGACATCATCCAGCTCGGCGCCGCTGACCGCCGCGACGCGAGCGGTCAGCATATAGCTGCCGATCAGGACCACCATCTCGAAGACCAGCGGCAGGCCGAACGCGTCCCGCGCAGCCTGCAAGGCTGCATCGGACGGCGAGACGTCGCGGACGACCTCGGTCACGAAGGTGGCGAGCGCGCGATCCTGTTCGGTCAGGCCCGAGAAGTCGCCAGTGCGCATGGCGTCGCTTTGTTCGGGCGTGACGCCGGCCGTCTCGGCAATCCTGAGATGGTGGAACAGCTCGTATTCCGAGCCTGAAAGATGGGCGATGCGAAGGATCAGCATCTCTCGCAGCCGCGCGTCGAGTACGGCCTCGTACACCGCGGCGCGCCCCATCCGACGTTGCGCCAGCCACAACGCGTCGGGTGCGTGCATCGCCATGCGCGAGACGTTGAGCACGCGGCCCTCGGCGCCGCTCAGCACCGCGCGCTTTTCCGCCGACAGAGTCTCGGGGTTGGGATAGGGAACTCGGTTCATCGCGATGCTCCGTGTTAGCCGGCAAGCGCGGCGCGGGTGTCTGTGATGAGCGCCTTCGCGGCCTTGGCGAACAGCGACGTGTCGGCGCTGATCATGCAATAGGCGTAGCCGACCTGCTTGCAGCGCGCAGCCTCCTCCGGAGTCTGCACCGCGGTTCCGCACGGGATGCCCTTCGCCTTGGCGGCGGCGAGCACCGACGTTTCCAGCGCGCGCAGCGTCGGATGCGAGGCGGGCAGGCCGGAACTCAGCGCGAGATCGCCAAAGCCGATGAAGACGCCGTTCAGCGCCGGCGCTTCGAGGATCGCATCGATGGCTTCGAGCGAACCGACGTCTTCGAGCTGGACCGCGCGCAGCACGTGCTCGCGGCCGTGTGCGAGATACTCGGTGGCGGTGTCG
>Ga0210040_10011383_pt1 | contig 10076 bp, 7 predicted proteins | sample CryGeyCG12114_NA_FD_185462 | JGI IMG/M metagenome (GOLD analysis project Ga0210040, IMG submission 185462) | Groundwater microbial communities from aquifer - Crystal Geyser CG19_WC_8/21/14_NA (SPAdes) (version 2) | ecosystem: Environmental > Aquatic > Deep subsurface > Groundwater | place: USA...
GTCCCAGTCACGATATTCGCGTCTACGTCGAGTCCTTCTCACCAAAGTACTTCGCCCAGAAGCCTCTGAAGTGCTTCTGCTGTCCAGCCTCGTTGATCTGCTTGATCTCCACCGGCGTCAGCTTGAAGGTAGCAGCCCTCAAGTAGTCGCTCAGCCTCTGCTCCTTCGAGCTCGTGGTAATCGGCACGATATCCTGGTCAATGCACCACCTCAAGAAGATCTCGTTCTCGCTGACCGCGTACTTCTTCGTCAATCTGCTCACATAGTCATCAACTGGACCTGGCTTCGCTTTTGTCGCAGCGGTCAAAGGTCCGAACGCTGTGGTAGCAATACCGTGTTCCTTGTGAAACGAAAGGAGCTCCGTGCGCTGAAGGTAAGGGTGGAACTCGATCTGGTTGCAGGCAGGGACCACTTTGGCTGTCTTGAGGATTGCCTTGAGGTGCACCGGGAGGTAGTTGGACACTCCAACGGATTTGGCCAGACCGGCTTCTTTCAGTGCCTCCATGGCGGCCCATGTCTTTTGAAGATCGGCCTCTGATTCGGTGAACCATGGCTGGTGGATCAGGTAGCTATACACAGTCAGATATGTAGACAGTCTTGACAGTCCATGCTACTCACAGGTCAACATAATCTAGCTGCAGTTTCTTGAGACTCGTCTTCAACGCACTCTCGATGTCGTGCATGTTGTCCTTGTCAACCTTGGTTGTGATGAAGAGCTTCGAGCGATCCACTCCGCTCTCCTTGATACCGGTACCGAGCTCGGACTCCGTCTTGTACACTGCAGATTTATGTAAGTATTTCGCATTGCTGATAGAGTGCCCTGGAGGTATGTAACATACTTTCAGCCCCATCGAGGTGTGTGTAGCCCAGCTTGATCGCCAGCTTTACAGCATCAATCACAGCTTGGTCAGTCTTGCTCTCTTCGCCAGTCTTGTACCATGCCGTTCCGGTGCCATATCCGAGCATAGGAATGGCATTGCCGTCATTGAGCTTGAGGTTGGGAATGGTGAGGTCTAGGCCGGACATGGTAGTTATTTGATGAGGACGAAGATGAAGGAGGTGGTGACTTTATAGTAAGGCAAGAGTATACACCTATATCTGTATTGTGTGGTGGTGAAGGTAAGAGGAGAATTTCGATCGACGAGTGTGTTTACTCAGAGGAATGGGTAAAACGGTACTCGTGGCGCAAGCTGGCGCCATCGCGAGGCCGAAAGTGGGGTGGCCGCTGTACGTCATCGATGTTTGTTGGGAGAAGCGGCAGCCCTGCTCTTGCCTACTCGCACACTCTTTGTATGTCTTTAATCATGAGATATGGTACACAGACAGATGTAGTTACAGGTGGTAGCTTTCCAGTAATTTGATCCCACAGCGAGATCGACAAGTGTGGCACAGCTGCATGTCATGGTCTTGGCTCGCGATCTAGTGGTTCGGATGATTTGGGAATGACTTGATTGCAGATCAAACGGGACGAAACAGTCCACTTGTATCACTTCATCGCAGTATATTGGTGCTGCTTTGGGAGTGCTACCTGTTGTTCTGCCTGATGCCGCTATAAAGGGTATATGTACAAATAAGGAATCATTAAACAATTGCAATGCCCGTGTACAGGAGCTCCAAGAGTGCGCCACCAAGGCCTGTTGAATCGTCCTCCTGTATATCAAAAGTGTATCTCTATGCTGGTCGCATCTTGTGCCGACCAGGAGAAATGCCCAACTCAGGAAGAAAATCGGCCTTCGAGTCTAAAGAATGACGCTCAATCTTATGTCGTCTTCTCATGCTGCGTCGACACTCGTTGTAGCGAAACCACAAAGTCTTCCAGTGACCTTTGTTTCAGTTTCTTCTGGGGCGATTTGCCGTGCATGAGGTTGTCGAAGCCCTGGCTTCCCTGCAACAGGTAATAGACACCAGCCATAACGCAGAACACCCCAAAGGAGAAGATCCAGACGCGAACGACCGCCACTATGCTGGTCTGACCGCCGACGAACCAGCCAAAGATGGTAAACAGGGTAGCGAGAATGTCGACAGTCAGAATCGCACCCGCAAGCTGCCAGGATGGGAGCGAAGACCAGAAGGGGCCATTAGCGCGTGTGATGAAGATCAGCCAGTTTTCAGTCAGAGAGATCTCGAGGAAGAGAATCGGATCGCGGCGTCCAAAGTTTTGCACGATACCGCCGTCAATGCCTTGCTTCTCGGGTGTCTGATGTGGAAACATTGTTGTAAGAGTGATCCAGGTGCCAACTGCGAGAACGATGCCCAGGAGGACCGACATACCCCAGAGCTTCGGGAGGTTCCACTTCACTGGAGTCTTGCTGTATGGCGCATTGTCGTAGGCAATGGCTAGCGTTGCAATGTCAGCGAAGATGGCGATGAAGACAACTAATTGAAGGTTGAGCGACTCGTTCAGAATGGCGATCCAGAGGCCGAGGAAGATCTCAAGGTGGAGAGACAAAGCGATGCGATAGACGACGTAAGCGTACATCCGATGGAAGATTTGTCGCGATGTCTTGAGTGCATCGATGATGGCAGAGAGACCAGGGGCTAGGAACACGATGTCCGCAGCGGAGCGAGCAGCATCGGATGCGCCTTCGACGGCAATACCCGTATCAGCCTTCTTGAGAGAAGGTGCATCGTTTACACCATCACCAGTCATGGCGACCAGATACCCACGCTGTTGCAAAATCTCTGTACACAAGATCAGTGATTGTTTGACATCCAATGTCCTCGATGACTGACCTATCACGTTGTATTTGTGTTGCGGGAAGACCTCCGCGAACCCATTGGCTGCCTCTACAAAGTCGTAGACCTCGCTGCCGGGCATCTCGCCTCCGCCTCCCAGACCTAGCTTCTCCGCATCGAAGATATTCGTCCCGAGACCAAGCTGGCGAGATGTCTCGCGAGCAATACCGACAGCGTCGCCAGTAAGCATCTTGATAGACAAGCCCAAGGTCTTTGCCTCATTAATCGTGCGGAACGTGTCATGTCGAGGCGGATCGGAACACGGCATAATACCCAAGATCTCCCAGTTGCTATTCTCCCGCTTGCGAGCGATACCAAGCGAACGAAATCCACGGGTCGCGAACTCGGCCACCTTGTTCTTGTACGCTTCGGCGATTGCTTCTGGGACCGGATGGTCTTCTTCGACAGTACGTAACACGAACAGAGGAGCACCCTTGACGCAGGTTATGCGTTCGCCTTGCGGTGACTCTACAACAGCCCTGACTTTCTTCGAGACGGGATCGAAAGGGTGGAATTGCACGACCTTGTATCTGCCTAGGGCATTGGAGAGTCGAAGTCAGCGCTGTTCTCGAAAACGATCCGTGTGTTATATCGACGTACCAAGGGCGTTCTTGGCTCGCGGATAGTATCTCAGCGACTTCAAGAAGGCTTTGTCAATAGCATCAATGCCTTTCTTCTTGCGCGACGCGGCCAGACAGGCGGTAAGCATGAGGTCGTCGGGCTCGACACCACTAACTGTATATGGCTCAGCCAGTGAGAGCTTGTTCTTGGTGAGTGTCCCGGTCTTGTCCGAGCAAAGGATCTCAACACCAGCCAGAGACTCGATAGCGGATAGCTTCTGTACAATGGCTTGCTTCTTTGCGAGATAGGCGGCACCGACAGCCATGGTGGTTGTGACAACAGCGGGCAAGCCAACAGGAACGCCCACTATCGTGATTGCAAGCGTAAATTTGAGAATCGTCACAATGTCGTTGGACCGATAGAAAGAGCTGACCCAGACGACTAGCAGTGTCACAATAACCAGGACCAACAGTGTCGTACCGATGTCCTGAAGCACTTGTGTGAAGTGGCCGGTTCCAGCGGAGGCACTAGCTACGAGAGAAGCCGCTCGTCCCACAAAGGTCGAGTCACCAGTTGCCGTGATAACCACGAAAGCCTCGCCTCGCTTGACAGCGGATGATGCGTAGCATGTGTCGTTCTTGTGTTTGTCGACAGCAAGGGACTCGCCTGTGATGCCAGACTGATCAACCTGGAGGAAAGCGTCTTGGGTCACGATGCGGCCATCCGCTGGAACGATAGTGCCTTCTTCAACTTGGAGGATGTCGCCAGGTACAACGTCGGGGGCCTCAATCTCGATCAGGACACCGTCTCGGAGTACAGTAGCTTTGAGAGCGAGTGTCTTTTTCAGCTCGTCGACAATGTTACCGGCCTGATACTCTTGTATGAAGCCAACGCAGGCATTGAGGAGTAGTAGTCCGCATATCACGCCGAAATCGACCCAGTCCTGAAGGCCCGCGGCCAGGATGGCTGCAGCCTCCATCACCGTCTGAATTGGTCCAACGAAGAACATTAGAAACTTGACGAACAAGTTCTCTTTCTCCTCTGCAGCGCGTCAGCAACATCTCGTAGTTCGACCAACACTTCACGCACCTTTCATCTGGTTGTAGCCATACTTTTTTCGCCGGGCTAGCACCTCGGCAGAGTTGAGACCCATTCGCGTGTCGGTTTGGAGCAGCTCCTCGGGTATGACACGTGCACCACCAGGTTGATCGGCTTCCTCCTCTTCGTAGTAATCGGCGTTGTTGCCATCCTGCGACTCCAGCTCTTCTATTAGGGCGTCAAGATCTTCATCCTCCTCTTCTTCCTCTTCGTAGTCGTCGGAGGTCCTGGACGCGCCCTTCTCGTTGGCATATTCCTGCTTAGCGTGGTATTGCTTATCATGGTATTGGCCGCCGGAGCCATTTGCGATCGAACCGTTGTACTAAGAAAGTCAGCAACGGGCGCTCACATCTGAGATTAACCTGGAATGAGAGGATCAACTTGGGTTTACCTCGGCCATCGTGATCGTAGTGCCTGGCTATATTCGACTAGTGATAAAGGTTGGTTGGGCGACAGTTCTGTTATGTTGCATTGTCCAAAAATATGAACGGTCTAGATCGAAATCACGAATAGCGAGAGTAGGCCTGCAATCGCAGTCAGTATGTAATGATCCCTTCCTGTTATGATACGTGGTCCGTGCGAGGGGAAAGAGACGATAAAGACGCGCGACAAAATGCAGGTAAGAGCCTATGAGAGGTCCACGTACCGTGACAGCCTCTATGGGCGACAAGTCGCGTGCGGCAGCTGTTTCTGTCGATGGCGGACGCGCCTAGCGATCGTAGGGTGAGAAGCCACTCTCTCGAGGGCGAGATGTAGTAAGTCAAAGGACTCGCGAAATTCACGAAGCCACAGAAAAGCACATGACGAGCTTAGCTTGATGTGGCTTCAAGGATTCAGACCGCAGTCTGGCCGCTATGATGGCATGCCAGCAGGTGGGCTGCGACATGGGTAAGGAGAGGTTGAGGTCGCCCCTCCCCCGGTCGATCGCTTCGCTGTTGGCTTGGCTTCGTCCATCGTCCAAGTCGCGTTCCACCGGCTCACAAACCCATACAGCGAAAGCCCATGGCATTATCAGGGTCGACTCTCTCCTAAATCGAGGTAGTTGCCTGCTCAAGTTGGCATCGTTTCGGTTGTGCTTTTAATGCTCCTTAGATTCGAGAGCAACACGTGGGCGACAACTTCGCGGCCATACACAGGCAGCTACCCGTGGACCCGGACTCATAACGCGACCTGCAGCCATCTACACTTCCACGTCGGTCCCGCAGCTTACCTTGGAACAATGAAGGATCTGGAAATTGCTACCACGATGAAAGTCTCAAAGGGACTCTGAAGATGTCCAGTTTACCTAGGTACCTAACGCGCACCGCACCCCGCGATTGGGTTGGCACCCAATTTTGCCAAGCGATACCTAGGTATCGCAACCTTCGGATAAGAGGGTTTGCTCATACAGTCTCGAGAAGCTTTTCATGTTACAGATTCTGCATTCATCTTTGTAACGAGCATAGGTAGGCAAGTTCTCCTCCTTGAATGGGTCACACATTAAGTTGTAAGCTTGAAGAGCACGAGTTCTTCGCAGACTGCTAATGAAAAAGAATTTACTTCGTGCCATGTCAGGCTCACAAGCGTTACATATTCGTCTGTCGCGTAAAACATCTGGATCAAGATCCTATGTGAATGAACGGTCCCCACGAAACCACACCACCCTGCGTTTCACCCATGTAATCTTTTATAGCCTCGTGCAGCGCGCGCGCAACATCCAATTCGCTTTCGACATGCTGCGCTTCATCGCTTGGGAACAATTTTGCATAAAACCGACCTGCCACCTCTCCAGCAGCAAGGTCCTCCGCGCCCCACATTGTCCCGATGACATGCTGAAATCCCAAGGCCTGAAATGAATTGGCCAAATGGATGGCTTCGTCGGCCAGTTTGCCGTCCGACTGTTCGGCTGTCGAGCAGGCTGAGAGATATGCAATTGCGCCCTCCTTGAGGTCGATTTTCTCGAGGTCGGCTATGGTGAGCATAGCGGCCTCGCCATCTTCTGCGAGTAGAAGCCCGCTTTGAGATGGGTCGTAGGCAATGGACGCCCCATGGCAAGCAAAGTGTACAAATGGGAAACTCGGCAATAATTCGAGCACGTCTGTTGGTTTTGGATGCGACAAATGCATGTTGAAGCGGGTGAAGTTTTCGCTTATGGCTGTTTCCTCATAAGAAGTATCCAGGTCTCGGTGAGGTGATGGGTTTTTGGACATGGTGACCAGTAGCATTTTTCGCCGCTGAGCAACTGCCGAGCTTCTTGATCTTGAGAACCTCAGCGCTTTGAGGGACGAAATGTAGGAAGATATGACTCGGCTGTGAGTGTTGTTCGTGGATCCAGGACGATGATCACCAGCAGCATGAAATGGTGCGCGGCCAGCAAGCCCAGTCGTAAGCCACCAAACCCGTCGCGAGGACGTCAATTCAGTGACAGCAAGAATAGGCTCAACTGCGACGGTCCAAATCCAAAGTAACGCATCCGTAGCTGTTGTTTTGGCTGTGTTCTTCTTGCCTTGCTTGATGTTGCGCCTGGCGCCGCTGCCCAGAAGGTTGAATAAGGGCACGTACTGCATGAGCTTCTCGTAACTCATCTCGGGTAACTGGACACATGTAATCCTTTCCTCTGTGATCACGAAAGCATCGCTTCGTATCTGTGTAGCGTTGACCACGATGATGGGCCCGTCTGCTGCAAGTTCTCGCACATCACCCTCGGTCATCGCAAGCTGAAACGACTCCCAGCCAGGTGCTTTCCTAATCAATGACTCTGTGGTGGCCAATTGCTTTGCGACTTGCTGTTGTCGTGCCCGAGCGTCATGATACTTCTCGCGCTGCTCCAGATCCCTCGATGCCCTTGCGTATTGCCTCCTGAGCTCGTCATACTCGTTAGCTAGATCGGGTTCGACTTTCCGTAGTTCTGATAGGTCGACTTTTGAACTGATTGTGATGCCCGATATGACGCAACGACCCGTTTCCAGACACATCAGGGCATCGTACGGAGAATGGCCTGCCTCCAGGGCAATCGAAGCGGCAAAGGTTGCGAGGCCTGAGACGAACCTCAATGTCTGCTGCAGGTCCTGACTCGAGATTGAATACTCGTTCAACGAACTCAAGAGCTTGAGTGCTCGTTGGTATATTCGATTGGCTTCAACGGCATCTCCGGCTTGATGGGTGTCAATACCTGCTTGTATTGCTCCTTGTATGCGAATCTGTAGCGGTGCACTGAATGTTTCGAATGCTGATATGAAATATTTCGTTGCTTCCAGATCGTACCATGGGTCATCCGTGATCAAGCAGGTCCGAAGTAGCATTTTGCCTAGATTTAGTCGCCTCTCGCCTAGCAATGGATCGTCATCATTAGTCGTTTCCAGCGACTTTTCCGCATACGCCACGGCTTTGTTCAGATGCTCGAAAGCTTCGCGCTTCTTTCCTTGAGCTGTCAGAATCTGAAATTGAACTTCTCGTAAATGAGCCAGACCGTTCAGGATGTGAGGATACTCTGCTTGGCCGGGGCATCGTAGTGCTAAAGCACGATCGAATAGTCTTCCTGCAGCGTCACCGATTTCGATGTCGCTTACTATCGTCATTTTTGTAGTATGCCACGCTGCGACCATATTCAAGATATGGGAAAGTCGGAGATCATCATCGCGGACCAAGGCAAGGGCTTTGTCCCCTATGTCAATAACTTCATCGATCACCACCAAAGCTTCGTCACGATTTGTTTCCCGGAGTCTCTGACATTTCGCTTCCAGCATCGAGCCGAGATTACAGAGCGATATCAGATGATATGTAGGGAGGTCTTTCTCAAGTGAAATTGCCGTTTGTTGCATAGCTTCCTGGAGGCTTCTGTAGAGATTCTCTACCTGGTAGTGGACGAAAAGAGCGTTACCCAAAGTGAGGTATTCAGAGTCGTTTCTCTCCGCGTATTCGAGAGCTTTGATCGAGTTGTATCCAGCATTGATAGCCTCAGCTAGATCGCCATGTGCGCGCCGTATGCTGAGAAGGTAACACAGACGGGATAGATATCGGGATCGGAGATTACTCGAAGGTGCCATGATCGAAAGGGCTTTGTTGTGTTCGGTCACTAGCCATTCAATGATTGTCGCGCCAGGAAACCTCACTAGCAACCGACATAGTGAACTGAGAGTCTCGTTGTGAAGGGTCCACCACCTTCTGCTTCCGGGATCCGATGCGTATTCCAATTCGGCAAGAGCTAGCTTCCCATACGTGAAAGCCTCATCCTGATCGTTGGGAGAACCCTGTGCAGTACACCTTGCTTCTAGCAGTTTGCTTAGGTGATTGTAGACCACTCTCTTGCCCGTATAATCGGCAGCCATGGCCAATGTAGCCAACCGGCAAGCACGAATAGACTGATCAAGATCATCGATGATACGAGTCTGGTGATACTTGAGATACCACACAATACTTTCTTCGTACAATATATGTAGTCGGTCGGGATCCGTGGGACTGATACAGTCAAGTCGGTCGTGCTGGTGTTTGATCGCGTTCTCGTATTCCTCAATCGAAGATTCCGCATTCACAGGCTTGGGAAAGCTTGCGTCGTTTGTAGCCAGCCTTTCTACCTGAAAGTTAGAGTGTTCTTCGTGCCCGACTGTTGGACCCAATGGCATAAATCCGCTTGCATTCTGCAACTGATGTGCCATGGTGAATCAATGTTGGCTTCCGGGACGTATCCAGGCTTACAGACGTCGTTGTAATTGAGTGTCGGTAGCGTGACCACATGAAGGGCGCTTAGGCCGAGCTGTCTGTTGAGCTCAGCCTGATGCGCCTCCGCGTACCATTGGGCAGAACGAGTCCAGCTGAAGTGCGCCACCTAGGCAGCCATATGCACAATGCGGGGTTGAGGTCCTCCATGAGTGCACATTTATATCGAAAATGCGGCCCACACAACGTTCCAGGCCAAGTAGCCACGGCTGTCGTTAGCTCCACCATCGATCAACTTTCAGAACCTCATACACTTCGGTCACCAATTTTCGAAATGCCCAAAAGATGGGCGTTACTTGTAGGCGTTGACTACTACGCGAGAGGAAAGAGTCGGCCGGTCGAGTTTGGAGACTTGAGCGCGTGCGTCCAGGATGTCCTGGCTTTCGAACAATACCTTCGGCACACACTGCACGTCACCGAAATCGTCAAGCTCACGTCGCCGCTCGATCGGTCGACGCCTGCTGACAAGTTGCCAACTTATCGCAACATCCGTCGGGAGTTGCGGCGCATCGCGGATGCAGGCAGGCCAGGAGATTTGGTCTACGTTCATTACTCAGGCCATGGCATCCGAAGAAACCGACAATTACCGGACGACGGCGGCGACAATCTGTCGGGCGCAGCGCTTGTGCCGATGGACGTTATGCGGGGTGGTGCGTATCTCACAGGATATCATCTGGGGGTGCTTGTCAAACGACTGGTACGAAGGAAGATGCGGGTTGCAGTTATTTTAGACTGCTGTTTCTCAGGTCGGGCATTTCGGGCAGGAGACAGCAGCATTCGAACGTCCAAAAGTCCGTACGATGAATCCTTCTTATCGAGCGACGCCGAAGCCGTTGCGGATGCGACAGCTGAGGAGGAAAATGAAGACGTGGGGACGCCTGCAACGGGCCATCGAAACACCGACGCGAGGCTTTCTTGGCGCGTGGACCCCACCAGTTGCGCTGTGCTTACCGCCTGCACGGTAAATGAGTATGCCCATGAACAAG
>Ga0210040_10011384_pt1 | contig 10076 bp, 13 predicted proteins | sample CryGeyCG12114_NA_FD_185462 | JGI IMG/M metagenome (GOLD analysis project Ga0210040, IMG submission 185462) | Groundwater microbial communities from aquifer - Crystal Geyser CG19_WC_8/21/14_NA (SPAdes) (version 2) | ecosystem: Environmental > Aquatic > Deep subsurface > Groundwater | place: USA...
TGACTGCCGAGCAGATTGTGGCAAAGGTTGGGAGGATCGTGCGCTCTGGGGCCGACATTGGGCAGAAGGACATAGAGCCGTACAGTAACTTCAGGCAGATTCGGGACAAGGCGTAGAGGAGAGGGGGTGTTGGAGGAATGACCAGTGCGTGTATCGCGGCATAGAATCAGAGACCCACGGCGTAAAATAGAATGCATGTTGTTTTATTCACTGTGCAGCTGACTGAACTTGTCATCTTGGTGAATGCACGATCGACTGACTATCTAGTTCTGGTTGCGAATCAACGTGACCCCCTCCCATCACTTCATTTCCTCTCACCGACTTCTTGACCACTTCATCCCCATCCCAGACTTCCTGACCACTTCACTCCCATCCCCGGCTTCCTGAATGTTCCCGTTGGCAGACTAATCGCTCTCGTCGTGGCTCGCGAACGGTCTCCGGACTCTGCTCGTCCTAGCCAAAGGTACACCAAATTGCGGGACGTAGACAACCCGCGTTTGCTGAGGCCGGTCCTTGACCTCGACTTCAAGGGCATGCTTGATGCAACAGGCACAGTGTTGTTCTTGCTTATCTGCCCATGATGTGTAGGCGCCCTTGAGCTTGTTGCACAACTTGTCCAGGCGCCAGACCCTGCCGACAAGTATGGCAAGCGCGCAGAGCGACAGGACGACGATGATGGCGAGGATTGTTGAAAGCCACCACGAGAGGGTTGTGTAGTCGGTAGCCTGCGTAAGGTAGACGGCGACGAGGAGTTCTTGGAGGAGGAGCGTAGCGATGCTCAGATTGACGAGCGAGAAGATGGGCCTGACAACAATCAGCGTTGGTCGACATGACATGTCCGAACTTACATGGCTGGAGTGAAAAGCGCGAAGGACTGCTGGAGGCTGCGGATCGAGTGTCTGGCGGGCGGCGGTTGAGGAAGCTGGGGAAAGCTGGAGAAAGCGGTGGGAAGCTGGAGGGAAATGGTCGTGCTAGGCATAAAAAGAACATGGCCGTTGGGTGCTCTTGTAGCATCGTGCGCTCTCAAGAAGTGAGACACGATTAGCTAGCCTCACAGCGTTGAGAAGCCATAGCCTCCACCTTGTCACTGGAGAAAGCCAGTCGCGCGTGTCCCGTGATTGTGGCGAGAGACTTCATGGCCTCAGCGTGCGTGGCAGATGTCGTGGTTCGGCGAGGTGTGTGGCTGATCAGAGCAGTTCGGGTTCGCGATGGCGGTGTGTTGATGTTGTCAGCTGACGAGCAGCGGAGGCGACGACGGCCATGGTAGGGAGCATCTTTGATGCGGTGACGGGGCAGATGCAAGCCGATTGTCGGCCGACTGGTGCGTCTTGTGCGAGGTGCTGGCGGGCTTCCATCCGAGTCGCGGATGCGGAGAGTTTTGGTGTGGTGGTGGGGTGTGCTTACCTCATCGCTCATGAGATCGCGTCCCACACTCCATCGCGACCGCACTCCTTATCGCGTCCACACTCCTTATCGCGTCCGCACTCTGCATCGCGCCATTCAATCTCCACCTGTCGCTTCATCGACGCATATTCCTGCGACATGACGCAATGCAAGGTTTGCGGGCAGGAGTTCCTCGCAGGGAAGAGAGGCAGACTTTGCCCCGAGTGTAAACGCCAGGACGAGAGGAACAGGGTTGAGAAGAGGCGGGAAGCTGGTATAGCAAAGGCCAGGGCACTGGGGTTGGACAGATATCGCTACTGCTCCAAATGTCGCAAGGTGAAGGACCTGGTGCCAGATTTTGGAAGAAAGCTTGCCAAGTCTGGAAATGCTTTTGAGTATGACAAGCTTTGCAAGAAGTGCAAACTGCTAGACACGGCGAAATGGGGGGCAAATGGATACCTTCGTCGGGAGAAGCAGCAAGAAAAGCGTACCTTTGACAAGACTCCCGACTCTGCGGAGGACGACAACAATGGCGAAAACTCCTTATCAAATGCAGACGACGACAACAATGGCCAAGTCTCCATATCAAATGCGGACGACAACAATGGCCAAGACTCCGTATCAAATACAGACGACATCGACGCGAGGGCCAGACCGGTCACAGAAGAGCACAGGCGAATCCCATCGCTGCGCGACATTCTGTGGGCTCGAAGCGGAAGGCATGTAGAAAGAATTGCGCAGGAGATGGATGAGATCGTCACTAGAAGATTCAACAAGTACGACAGCTGTATCGCGGGGTACAAGGAGTTTCTGCGACACTACAATCACAAGGAATCGTCCGGGGAACAGTTCATTGCTCGAGTAGCTACTTTCCACCCACATTACCTCGGAAAAGAGAAGAGCGACACGCCAGTAGGCGACTTCCAGATCTTGGGGCGGGAAGACACCGGAGGATGTAAGATTCTATATACCACCTTGGAGGATCTTATAGCAGCCATTGCTGGAAGAGGGCTTCCAGACGTCTCCTATGTCCTGGTACCAGACAACCACCCTGCACAGTGTGCACTCCAGACCAGGGAATTGCTCCGGAAGCTTCGTCAGGTATACAACGGCTGCGAGGTTGAGTATCAAAACTACGTGCGTGGCAACGACAGCGCTCCACTGACGAAGCACATGCGAATGGCGGACTTCTCGAAACGAATAGACGACTTACAGATATCGCCAGCGAAGCACAGACCGTATGCCGACGGAAGGCCGCCCTTGAACGCCCTGAACATTGCTGGAGACAAATTGACATCGAGCTTTCAGGAGTCGCCAGTGGTGAGCGCAATGGAGCTGACGCTGCTTCGTGACCTCACAGATAGCCTGCGCCTGAGGACTGGGGTCGACAGCGGCATCGGCAAGAGGACTACCCATCAACCACTTCTGGTGGACGGCGACTCTTGTGCCCAGTTCCATCTTCTCGGCTTCCCAGGGACGATTTCCAGGTGGCATATGGATGTGGTTGGAGCAACGTGGATCAAGGTTGTGAGTGGCGACAAGGCGTGGTGTATCTACGACGGACCGGAAAATGATGCTACCTGGGAACAATTCTCGGATCAAACCCACGGCGGAGTCAGATGGCAGCCACCCGAAGGTACAGTCAAAACCATTCCACTTGCGGATGGAGACACTCTTGTAATGATGCCAGGGAAGTTCACACCCCATATGCCAGTCTCATGTGGCGATGAACCAGTGCACATTACTGGAGGACAGGTATGGCCCGCGCGACCGGAGTACCTTTTGCGCTTCCTCGATGCTCAGAGGTATCTCATCAAGCACAATTGGGTCGTCTCGAACGAGAATGTTCCACGCCAATTCCCAGACTTATTCGATGAACTGGAGACTCACATTCGAAAGGTCTTGCGTCAGCGACGAACTCAAAGCAATCTCCATAGTCTCCATCAGCCGGATTACGAAGCGATACATCTTGCGCATGTGAGGAGTTTTATCGACGACGTTCGCTCCATGTTATCTTGCAGCTGTCCCAAGGCAGACTGCGACACCACAACAGTCCAGAAAGAGCCGCAGGGCAACGAGGAGCTGGTGTTTGTATGCCCTTGTAGGAATGGAGAAGGTGTGAGCAATGCCGGTGGATGCACTGCCTGGTGTCATGGCGGACGTTTCTTATCCCAAGGCACACGCGACTGTCTGAATCAGGCGAACGATAGCGTGCAAAAGAGCAATAATGCAACAACGCGAAAGTCTGGTATGGGGAAGATTGGTAACCAGAAGAAGAGTTTGAAACAACACTCGAAAGGCAAGGCCAAGGAGAGACAGGGAAAGAGCAACAGACGGCTCAGTAATCACGCAACGGCTTGAAAGGAACTTCATGAGCCTATCCACTCAGCCAGTTTCTGTACTCCGCCAAGCTTCTCCATGTCTGTTCTTTTCCAACTCGATCGATTAGACCTGTGGACTTACCATGTTTAAGCGTGTCGCATTTCGTTCCCTCAGGAGTCAGGAGGGCGCACACAAAACAACGATGGAGACGGAGTATAGATGGCGGCTACGGGATGTCGTTGATGCCGACGACATGGAGCGTACCAAAGTCAAGGATGATGGAGGCGTAAAGAATTTCCTCAAGACCTGCGATAGAAACAGAAGGCGTGATCGGCTCCTAGGGATGTGGAAATGAGTACGACAGGCTTAATATGAATTCACGATGATGAGTTCCGACGCAACGGAAGGCCGGTCAACTTCACATAAACGCGCTTGGCTGTCAATGCTATCAGGAGGCGAGAAGATCATCAAGCAACCGCATGTCGCACCACCGCTCCAGAAACGAGAAAGGAGGCTTCCAGCCAGGCGGAAGTTCGGATACTCGATGCATGATGGGGCAGGAGCATAGGGATGTCGAGGCAGAAGAGGAGGTTGATGCTCGAGCCGTCCATATAGCAGCAACCGAACAAGTTGCGGGTGTGTCGAGGACTCATTGGTCTTGACGTCGATGCTCAAGAAGATGACGTCTAGAAGAGAAACTTTCCTTTCTGATGCAGCCAGAGTCAAGCTTGTCGATGAGAGGATGTGCCTGTGCAAAATGACGTGCCACGCTACGAGCCGGCAATTGGCATGTGGAAATCCACTCTCCCAGTCCTACTGCGCGATATTTCAAACCTGGGAACAAGACGAATTCCCCTGGGCCTATCCGCTCGGCCGTACCAGCTTTCTATGTAGCTCGTGGCATGTTGGGCCGCCGACTTCTCCCGCCGTTCCTGGTACGTTGCGTTTACGACAAAAACCCCTCTGCTCCGTTCAATCGTCACACCGCCCCGCTCGGTCACGCCGCCACTTTGCTTAATTACAACCGCATCCTTCTGATCCAACACCTCCCCTTGCGCCGTCGGTACAACAATGGTCTGGATCCGCCACTCTACACATCGCTACGTCGCCGGGATGTGAAGCGACTGGGCTGGTCTGCGTCAACCTCACTTGCGTCAATGGCACGACTATCTACACCCCACAGCTCAGGCTAGCTATGATAGCAGCTACCCACGCTTCATTGCACGCTGGACCCAGAGATGCGACAGAGTTGATGTGAATTTTCTCGATTCTCATAGCAACCCATCCCACCATTCACACCGGAAGTCCACGCCACTTCTTTCATCCAAGAAGCAGAACCGCATCCGTTGAAGCGCATCATCAAACTCAAGTACCGTTCCAACGAATTCGGTGAATGACCCGATCTGGGCTATAAGCCCCACTTCTTATTAACACTACATCCTCACCAATGCCTAATTCGATGGCGACGAAGTTTGTGTGCTCGTACCCATGAGCTGTGCCCGGTTTCAAGAGCTAGAGGAGGCCTGAAACAGTTTCTGGCTCTAGAAGCGTGTTTAGGGCCGTGACGAGGATGAGAGACAAGAATATGCTCGACAACAAACTAGACCGGCGGTTCTGACTACAATGACGTTCGAAGAGATGAACACGTACAAGGTCGAGGTCGCGTATGATCATATGAAGCTGAGAGTGCGTTCGTGGAAGCAGATGTACACGGCCATGATGTCGAGCTCGTATCGCCGCTCGTACGTGAGTAGACCCGAAACCGGAGTCGTCAACACGATCATGAATGGGCATGTTGTTGGGGACCTGCGTGAACGAATCGCGAGAACACCCTTGTGATCGACTCTCTGTACATACCCGAACTTCCGATGGTGAAGGTGCCTGCTACCAAGCTCACATGGGACTGGCCCAGAGCACGCGCGTTATCTATTAGCAAGCTCGGCGTCTTGTGTTCTTCCACCATGACTCAGATAACTAAGACCATGTACCAGTCCAGGATAGATATCCGCGAAGCACGAGTCGAAGAAGGGCAACATTCTCGCGATCGACACTCGGAGACCTACGCGCTTGCGAACACGTACGGATACATCAACGTATGCTTATCCACGATCTCGAACGTACATCGAATGGTGCAGCTGTAGACGCACCCGAGCTCAGTCACAAGCTCGGTCTCGGCCAATGGAATGATCGATAAAGCGTACATAATGTCACTTGTAAAGGAGGTTGATGGCGTCACGCTCACGGAGAAGGAGAGGATCGCGGCTGCATTTTTGATCGCCTTCTTGAGCATGAACGTTAGTGAGGCGTTGAATAGGAACACGGTCGACGTTATGTCCAAGCTTAGACGCGACTGGTACATCTCAGTCACGTTCTCGGACGTGTAACTCGTCTGTAGGTTGTCATGTAGGTCCGAGTACGTTTTGAAGGTCGGATCAGACCGAGAAGCTGCGGATGCTCGTCATCTTGCCCACGACCGCATTCTCGGCCGTACGGGAGATCGCAGACCCGCCCGTCATTACGTTCATATTACTAATGAAGATCGCACCTAGCACCGAGCTCACGTCTGTGGACGCGCTCATCCTCAGGTTCAACGTCACGATTTACGCCTACGTACACGCAACCAGGAACGTCAACATGTGCAAGTGCAACCTCATGGTCTGCAACAAGTGCGCCCAGCACAATAAGGCACATGCGAGGACTTGAATGAGCTTGGGTATCAGTATCTCAACGTGGAGACGACCGAGTGGACCGGCACGCACGGAGCTGTCGAGCCGATCAAGATCGAAGTGGTTGTTTGCGTTGAGTCTTGCCCTACCTGCAAGAATAACAGCAAGAGTAAGATCGCTAAGGAGGTCATGATCGCAACAGTGGAGAGGATCTGCTGGAGAAGATCTGCCAGCCGCTGGCGGGTCGGGTATGCTCGTTAGCGAGAAGAAGAAGCGATGACTAAGCCGGCGAGTGAAGACCCTTCACATTCCCTTCCTAGACGAGGACGTCACTGAAACCGAACCGACACCAGCATCGACGCGAACTAAATCTGTGGCCACCAGATCGGTTGCGAAAACCAATGCCTGTACGCGCTCGTTTTAGGTATGACGACTAGATCTAAGGCACGTCCGCCCTCTTCATCGTCTTCAAGAAAGTGGTCGGTTGCGAGCTCATAACGCTCTTTTATCAACTCGAATATAGACGGGTATAAGACGGCGATCTCGCTCGGAATTTCAGACAGCTGCATGGACCCGTTTGCGTACATGGTGAGAAACGTAGATCTGGGTCTGTCCAGACCTGGCTGCAGCTTAAGCCTGGTCGACTTACTCGTGATACGCGATGATACGGCAGTTTGCATTGGACCACCTGCTCACGGTCACCATCTGAACTCATTCACGGACATGACGACGCTTGCGGATGAGAGGTGGGTCAGAAGCAGTCCTGTGCTCGGATCCGGAGGCGAAAACCATCAGGACCACGCCCTCGCATCTAGACTCGAACATGAGGGCGAGGAAGAGCAGATCCACGGACCCACGCAAATCTTACTTCGGGCGGATGAGGTGGTTCAAGAACATGATCAGGCACATGAACATAGACGGGGTGTGCTTTGATTGCAGGATAGCGCTCATGCTCGCAAGGCTCGGGGCGATTTCCATCAAGCGAGGATGTGAGCCTCGTCAAGATCGCTAGCGACGACGAGAGTTCGAACCTCTAGACGAGTTTGTCGCGAGAGCTAATGCTGATGGCGTTGCGAGCTTATTGAGAACTAAACGATGGCCGTGAACGATAAAATGTTCTCGGACTTGATAAAGAAGTTGAGGGCATGCTCGTCGGTGCCCGTGATCATCAACGGAGATGCCACCTCCTCTGCGAATACGATCGCAATGAGTCCCCTCAAGTTGAACGACATGATCCGCGGGTATCAGAAGGTGCACGAGCTCGCGCACAAGTACTGGTTTAATCTTCTGACACCATCCTGCGACGGCAGGGCATACCTGCTCATGTGAATGATCGCGCACGACGACCACTGCATGAACTACGGCACGTGCGATTAAGTGGGAGGCTTTCAACGTCAACACCTTTGTGCACGTGTGGTCGATCGTAGACAGGATGAGGCTCTCCTTCGAGCAAGCAGGTCTCGACTGGGTGGTAAGAACGAGGAACTGTATAGGCTACTGCACCAGTGTCGGGCTATGCGGACCTCTCGATGCTCGCATGTACCAGCCGAAGATCGTAGTCCCGTTATAGACCCTGCAGATAGCGTCGAATCTGGTTCCCATGGCGTTTGAGAAGATGAGTTCGAATTTTAGCTCGCACCACAACTTCGTTATGAGCATAGTCTCGAGCACCACTCCAATCGCGATCACGGCCTCGGACATGGAGGCGATCAATCACGCGGCCATAATCAAGAACTGGACCTGTGGCGATAGGTGAGCCGTGCTGTCTGCTGCATCAACTCCATGTTCGACGTGTCGCACAGCTCCGTGGGCTTCATCTCGCTCACCATCTTGGCTACGACCACCCATTCGAATTATATTTCAGGTCGGCGAACGAACATACTGCCACTGGGGTAAGAACACGAGGTGGCGCACATGTACAAGTTGAAGCAACTAGACGAGCCAAGTCGCTGCACGCCAGCACGAAGCCGCTTCCTCTTAATTACCAGTAAAGTCGAGGTAAGCAATGCATGAGGCGGAGCAGGATCATGAATTATGTATCGGAGACAAGCCTAGACGCAGTAATTACACGAGCGACAAGAACGATGTGCTGTTCAGTTTTTTGCTTTCCCAATTGGGATTGAATAGTGGATGCATCCACTTTTTAGACCGCAGCATTAACCACCAGCACTCATGGCCGCCGCGCTCGCCTCGACCTCGAGAAAGTTTGTAAACTTCGCAGATAACTTTAAAGCAGGAACGACAAGAAGAATGTGTTGTTCAGGGTTACTTTCCTAATCGGGACTGAATAGTGGATGCATCCACTTTTCAGATCGCAGCATTAACCACCAGCACTCATGGCCGCCGCGCTCGCCTCGACCTCGAGGAAGTCTGTGAACGAGCTGCTGTACGCGTCGGGGAAGGTACTGGTCCGGTAGAGTATGGCTGCGGGTGGGTGATGACGCCGTGCCCTCGTTGTATGAAGTGTCCTGATATGCGCTCTAGTAGGAGGAGGTGCTTCGTGACTCGTCATCGTTTCTCGTCACCTGTAGTGTATCGACATCGCCGCTTCCTTGTTCCGACTGCTCCGTCTTGTTGGCTTCGGCGTCTTCTGTATCCTTGTTAGCTGTTGGCGTTTTGTCGTGGAGGTGTCGCGCGGTTCCGAAGCACCAGACGCCGGGGGCGATATGTGCGGCGGTTGTCTTGTCTGAACCTGTAAGGTCCGCTGCAGCAGGGTGAGTGTGCGGATGACGCTTCGCAGCTAGCCGTTGCGCGTCTCTTCAGTCGTTGGGTATCTTTCACCCGCAACGCGCCTCTCGAGTCTCCACACCGACTCCAGATAGAGAATTCAGCCTTCACCCAATACAGCAGCGAGTCAACTAACTAGGGCTTCCGCGACAACCCCTCCCTCAGATACTATAAGCATAGTTTAGCTTGCACTAGAGACGTGCAGGCCCTCGTATATGCCCTCTCCCCAGAAGCTCGAATTTGCTGCGAGGCAGAACCAACGGAAATAGATGCGAAGAAAGCACCTAATTTACAATGTTGTATGTTCTGCGGGTTATTGCGTTACTAGGGACTGGGGGTGCGGATGACAAGAAGAGGTGGGAAATTGGTAGGTTGATGCAAGAGAGGAGCAAGATGAAGGTATGGTTGAGGAGTGCGGTGGAGACAGTGGGGATGGTTGGGGATCAGTAGGGTGTGGTGAAGGAGAAGCGACATCGCCTCTACTTGCCGTACGCGATACTTCGGACAGCGTCATTGGTCCGAACAAGACGGTTCCGCGCCGCCCGCTTCCGCAACATCTGGTAAACTTCTATCTGGCTTCTCTTTACCAGTGGTGGAGCGGTACCCTCCATAATCCGAGTTTTTGAATCCCCTAGTGTTCCGGAATTCGCCAGGAACGATGTTCAGTCGGTATCTCGAGTGTGGACTACTTCTCTATAAGCATTGTAATCGCTTTGAGAGCATTCTTCTAATTGGTCATTGTTAATCTGCTTAATTGTCACCCTCAAATCGCAGATGCGGCAATTTCTTTCAGCCATTGTGCGTCTGGCGTACGCTAGCATGCAACGTCCCAACAATGCGCGCACGATCGACTGCGAACTCCTTCGTGCGCGACCTGTCGACAGAATCGCTGTCGAAGGTGGACGACAACCTCCTTGGTTCTTGCATGGTGTGACTGATGTGCAGCTTTAGCAAGGACCGTAATTCACGAACCCGCAT
>Ga0210040_10011385_pt1 | contig 10076 bp, 5 predicted proteins | sample CryGeyCG12114_NA_FD_185462 | JGI IMG/M metagenome (GOLD analysis project Ga0210040, IMG submission 185462) | Groundwater microbial communities from aquifer - Crystal Geyser CG19_WC_8/21/14_NA (SPAdes) (version 2) | ecosystem: Environmental > Aquatic > Deep subsurface > Groundwater | place: USA...
AAGACTAGCTGATGAGACTACCGAAAAACGATAAAAACCCCTAATTATTATTACTGGTTTTTTGTAATATTAACATAAATAATTCCTAACCCGGCTTCGTCGTAATACCCTCTTGCTGAGGTTTATTTCATATTCATATGCACTGGGGTCGAATGTGATAATGTGAGCTAACCACGTATTATATATATCTACTTCTATGGAGCTAACTTGAAACACAGTTTTTTTTCATTTACAACAAAATTAGTAAATATTATATTCTTGATCTACGGCAAATTACAGGAAAAATAAAAGAATCAGCGTACTTAACCCATTTTGTTTGCATTTGCATCTATAATTTAAAATATTTTATTCAAACTACACCCACTGAAAGAAAATAATTGCAAGTTTTTTTTTGCAAGTTGAACTGTTTTCATATGTTTAGATTCAACCAAAAAGTTAACAAAGGTTGACTTTGACGTCACTTGCTACTTGAAAGTTATACTTGTTTGCCGCCCGCTTAATGTGATTCAATTTAACTACAAATATTGTGAGCGTTGTCGAACAGATTGGCAAGTAAAATGCTAATTGGCGCCGAACTCTGAACGATTTTTTTCTCTACTTAACTAAACTAGCAAAAGCATGGAATCATTCAATTATAGACCAGTGATCTGAGTAATGAAAAAAGTTGGTTCAAACGACACAATTTTATCTATCACAAACTCTGATTCCATGACAGAAGCATAGTATAGAAAAAAAAAGTTATTTTTGAACTGGAAGGAAATGAAAGGTTTAACTTTATGTTGTGCCCCATTTTTTCGCGTTCAAAAACTCCAAAGCAATCGTGTTTGCTTTCCCTTTTTTGGAACCGGCTTTTGAAGGCATCCAGCTAATTTCCTTATTGCGTTTGCTTGCTCTCCTCGAATCTCTTAAAGGATCTGTAGTGCACGCGTTTGTATTTGCTGCTCTTTTTTTGCCAAAAAGTAAACATGAGAGATTTGTTAGAGAGGCAAACATAGGCTTTTATGTTATTCCTTTCGATAATTGGCTTACATCTGTATATAATCAAATCTCAAAGCCATTTGCACACGTATATATAGCTGTGTAAGATTTATATATGTTCATTTCCACTATTTTTGTCTATAGACCTCAAACTGAAAGGTAAATTCAATTTCTTAAGAAAAACACCTTGTTTTTGCAACCAGTTAGTAAGCATGCATGTCAAGGCACTCCATTTCCAAAATATGACAAAAATTCAAGACTTTATTTCTTGCTCATCAATCCTACTGAATCTAAACTTACTTGTCTGGATTCTGTTCCTAATTTTTGAACTTTCGTGTGTGTCTATAACTCTGTATCATTAAATATTTAAATCTGCTGGAAGAAATCTTAATGCTTGTTCCGTAACTTTTGACGCATAAGTCTATATTGCTGGGACTAGACTTTCTATTCTTGTCTCATGAAATGTTAATCGGCTTTACCAAATGTTGGCTTCACTACACAAAAGTTTAGTCTGATTGATAATTCCTGCCAAGATAATTAATGGGACAATTAGTGGCCCTGAGGTTTATACTCTGGTATTTACGGACGAATGTTTTCTCCCGAAGATTACAAGAGCGTAGTAGGCACCCGTATGGAAACATAAACTCTAATAATGGGATTCACAAAACAAGAGAAACGGTTTCCAAACTTGTTAGATAAACTTATTTAACTTGCTCCAGTGTGGAAACCCACATTTGTCTTCTTTTTGTCACACTGTGTGACATTATGCTTGAGTGGCACTGGAAACTACTAAAAATCTTTCCTCCTCCTCCAAATGATGCACCACAGAAGCTGGAGCGGAAATAGTATATGACAGAACGAAATATTGAGTGACTTTCTCGTATTTTTCAGGGCTTTCATCTGACAAAAAAGTTAGATAGCTCAAGCAACACATCTCTCGACTTTATTTTTCATTTTTGTTGTGCAGGTGTGAATTTCTGTTCTAACTCGAATCCCAAATTTCAAGTAGATCCAGGCAAATAATGTTGTCATAATTTTATTTCTCACTCTAGTCGGGAGCTAAGCCCAGCTGCTACAAGCAATACTAACTGAAAACTCAAGTTGCTTGTGAATCAAAAGTTTCCACTATCTTTTCGAGTACAAAACGACGCCATTTCTAAAGCTCGTGGTTCGCAGTTTCAAATGCATCATTGCACTCAAAGTAATGCGTGCAGTGATGGTGTGGGCTTCATTTTAATATATGGGTGACACAGTTGACTTGTATGCTAATACTTGAATTCAAAAGAGATTCATGAAAGAAATGAGTTCTCAGAGCATAGCATGCACTGAGTAAGAGTGAATGCGAGAACAAAAAATTTAATTTGTTTTACCACTTTTGATCCTTTTATAATCTTGGAATGGTTGTGATCTATGGTGTGTGCATACAAGTTAAGGAATTCAACATTTCCGCTAGGCTACTAAATCTTATTAACAGAGCGCGGTGGTTAAAAAAGTTTTCTTGTGGAAAACAAGCCACAAAGTTACATCCGGATAATATATTGATGTAGACATGTAGTGGAAAGGAAATGTAATTTTTTAGAGAATTTTTTTTATTATGAAGAATAATTAAGTTATTGATATTTTTCCATGAAATACCTCAAAACTAACAAACTGACATATTCATATTATCAATTAATACTGTTGCATTCATTTGTTTCATGTTTTAGTTGTTGACTTTGATAGTCCGGAAACCAATTAACGTAACTGCAAGTTAGGTATGAACGGCACAATAATTGTGAAGCCTGTCATGAGCTTTTGCAACGATGTTGCCCTATGCATACAAATTGCCAACAGTGTGATTGGCAGCATAATAATGACAAGGAGAATAGTAGAATAAATAAACCATTACAGAGCTTTCTATTGTCACTTTCAAAGGAATGGACGTGAATCTCCGATTGAGTAACTTGTATTGCTTCTAGTTAGGCCAATCAGTGGACGCATTAATATCCTATGCACAGAGAATGTCAACAGTAATAATGCTAATTTCGAGTACAATTAAATTGAATTATCCTGTGTTCACAAGAAAAGGTGTAAATTTTCCAAATACAATTAAAAATACAAAAATACACTCCAGATTTCTAATCATCATGAATTTTTTTCGTAATTATTCCATTGATCCGCTTCTACTGCTATGTGCCTTACTTTCAAAAACTCGGTTTGTCAAGACTCTCAAGACACGATCTAAACTAAAACATCGAAATAGAATAGGGTAAACTAACTTTGGGAGTTAACCTGGAGTTTCAATACCGTACGATACTCAGTGAATAATTCTACGCAATTTAAAGTGAATTAACACCATAGTATCTGATGAATATGGTATGTAAATAAGAACTAGTTATTGATAAAAAGGATTTCAAAAGTTTCACACACTTAAAAACACAAAAAATAAGATAAATTCATGATAACGTACAAGTATTTACACTCTAATGGTCTAATGCATACTACGTAAAGCGCAAAACTTTTCTCCCTCCTTACGAGAGAACACACACAGTAAAAATAACATGAAGTTATTTTGTCTACTCGTGTTATATGACGCACTTTGATCCACTTAAATCTTAATAGTTCTACCATGCAATTTCCCAATGCTAGTTTATAGTACTGCTCTCTCCTGAATATTTAACTACTGCAGTAAATCCATCACTATTAATAGTTAAAGAGTAACCATCGTGCTATACCAAAATGTATTACCTTTTCCAATACTTTTTGAGTTGCAGATTTATCTCCGGTTGCGTTTCCACTTGATAGATACTAGAATTTGCCACAAATTTGTATTTTTTCAATATAGACCTCAGTTTTGTGCAGTGAAAAACTGGACTAGGAACCAAAAGCGCATATCCACATCCCCTAAACGCATTCCTGTCCAATTTATGGCCACTCACCACATTATATGCTACACTGTGTACTAAAAATGGCAGTGACTTTCTTTTCTGCCTAACTAACTAACCAGCCTGAAAGTGTACATGCTCGAAATGTAGCACACAATAACAGTCACTAGTCTAGTGGAGTGTCTACCTGAATTTCCACTCCCGCCTAGCTATTCTGCGAAACGAACTTTTCTGCCTGTCCATGCTGCTGTACTATAAAGCCGTGCCACTTAAAGTTATTGAAATAACTGCCCGTATGTGTTGTATTGATTAGCAATGAAATATTGACCGGGTACACCTGTCTTTGTATAAAAGGATTCCCAAGTACAGCATGTTATGTGTGTATTAAATGGGAATAATATTGCAAAACTTGTATGATATTTGATCATGCAATCATGAAAATATGCATTTCCTTTGCCACTCCAAATTATGTCAGAACGTAGATAGTTATTAAGTAATACTAACTAAACTAAAAAACTAACGATTTAATGAACTAAATAGTGCGCATTTTAGCCACTTTAGTGTAGCTGAATGAAGTAATTTAAATTCAAAATAATTGAGAAAGCCTTTTGAGTAAAAGAATTCAATTTTCCGCAAATAAAGGATTCTTGTGCATTCAAATTACTCATGGATGTAATGAAAAGCTGTAAGTATGACCGTGACATATTTTTCAGACAATGATAAATCTACGAAGCCATATTTGTTCATAGGAAGTTGAAAATATTGGGACCGTAAAGCTCATGCTAATTTCCCTTGAGATTCCAGCTTAAGGAGCTTTAAATTGACAAACACTGCTGATTGATTAAATGTCGAATGCCCTTTGATTATTTGTGGTGGCTTTTTTTGGGTTACCGGAAAATCTTGTTCATTCCTATCTGGTCTTTAATCATAGCTAACTATAAGTAAGTAAACATAGTTACATTGGACCCAATAGGGATTCAATGCCTTGCTAAATAGACAAGTCTCATTTTTAGCTGCAATAGACACCTGCCAACTCCTGATGATTACTATCATTGGACATATATAGCTGAACCTATTTTTACCCAGGCTACACACAATTCACCAACTGAAGGACTGTGTCATTTATCACAAGGCTCATCAATAATAATCACAGTATGTCTTTCTGGCTCCCTGTCCTTGTCATGCCAGTCTCAACAGCGGACCAGGAGGTCTCCAACTATGAACGAGTCTCTTTGTACTTTCTTTTGAAACGAGGGATTTCACCTTTTACTTCTATAAAATTCTAGCGTATACCTATTTGTGTGTGTACAATCTGCATAATAAGTTATGTTCCAGAGAAAAACATAAAACAAAACTACAATGTTGCTATTATACTCTTGTTTAGATTTTTTTTTCGTTTTAAAAACTGATTCTGCAGAGTGTGACACACAAGTCAATGGGAAGTATTTGCATAATACAATGGTATAATGGGTATAATATAGCTACAATGAAGAATGATTTGTATCATGCAATTTTTTGAATGCATAGTGTATTTATTTAGTACCAAATTTTTAGAGCCTATAAATAAGGCTATGCAAGACCATGCTAAATATGTTTTCTTGATGATCAAGCAAAGAAGATTGGTATGATTAAACACACAAAAGATGAGGACAATAGAGAGTCAAAAGATGAGGATATTTCACCTTGTTTTCCTTTCATGTGGAGCTTGTTAGATCTAGATGGTTTAAGTTACAACATAATAGGCTGGCTGACTTGCTAACAACTTGATAACGTCATGTGTCTGCTTCGAGTGACTATGCATACAGAAGATTGGGTAGCTTGTATGAGACCATGAAGTAAATGAATGAATATATGCTTTACTTCTCAGTAAATTCTTATGAAACATTCAATTTATAATGCTGATAACAACGAGATTCGGGGAAATGGAAGCCGGCAATTATTTTTGCGCGGAAATGATAAAGCTTATTACTCTAACCGTATTCAATCAGTTTCCAGACGTTATGTAATTTGTGGAAAATACAAATTTCTGTTATGCAACTAATTCAAAAATTAGCATGGAGCAAATAGCAAGCGCTATGAACAGTTTTCAGCTATACTTTTGTGCTTGCTTTCATTACATTACGTAAATTTTAATGAAATTTTCAAATTACTAAACTTTAGAGTATGGAACATAGGAAGCTCATTTGTGTGCCCAGAGTGAACGCAAATTTGCATTGGCAAATTGGCACACATACGCATCTGCTTATTTTGTACTTAAGGATTCTGCCTCTCAACCAATCTTTCCCTTTGATTACATTTGGAATGATACAGCCTAGTTAGAAGCACAATAGTTAGTTAGCTACAAAAGGTACACAGAAACATAAATGTGTTCCGTGTTGCTAATTGTAAACCAACTAGCAAACAACGGAGGCATACTTTGCTTCCTCATGCATAATGAAGACTAGCAAATATGCCGGGCTTCGCCCGGCAATTTGCTAACGTACGTTGCACGCAGGATTAGGTAATGTCCGTGAAAAAATTTAAAATACTACTACAAAATAGTCTCCCTATAAATTAAATAAAAAATCAGGATTTTTATTACATTTTGAGAAAAATAATACGTTTAAACAAAGCTTTTGCAAGCAAACGATGCACGCAATATCATATTAATTTTGCCGTGCAAAACTTTGCAGCAATAGACGGAAAAGCTTCATGAAATACAGCCAGTAGACCACAAAAAAATTTAAATTTAGAAAAAAGACTTAAAACTATTGAAAGCATTTATATCTTTTCCTGCGAGCTCAACAATTATTGTTTAAAGTAAAATCAGAATAAGTCATTTGTGTTAAAACACTTAACATACAGGAATAGTAGTGGAAAGCCGTAGCTAGTTCTTTCCTTGGTTCATAGCTACCAAGGCATTTTAACAGCCTTCCTTCTTGTACGTAGGTGCATACTGCAGCTGAAGCTAGACAGTATGTGGTCTCACCATAAGAAGTGCAATGCAATAATTAGCAGGCGCAAGTTTGTATTTGCCTGAATGTTGTAGTTGGAAGCCAATCACTCAATAAGATGAATGCTATACATTTTATGTACAATTTCTTCCCCTTTCTTCCTTAAACATGGTGACCATATGTAGAAGGCGGTGCTATGTGATCGAATTGTATTGCGAGTACTTTTTTTGCTATTGTATCTCTAATGTTAGTAGAAATCCCAGAGCAAAAGCGTTGCTTAATATATAGGATAACAGCACTACTATGTGCATCTACCTACAGCCCTGTCTCCAATCAAATCTTGATCAAGGTCCGCATTCTATATATTTAATGCTTCCGCCATTATGGATTGCTACAAGCCACCACAGTCCAAAGCAAATGGGATTTCCACGTTGATCCACTTTTACTATATTGTCATCTCCGTCAGTTTACACCATTATTTTGTTCGCATGCTACAAACTAACGAAGCCTAGACAAATTGATTTTCTATTTCTTACGGCGCAAAGAAAACCTATAGTATTAGTTATAGCATGGTAAAGGATGCTAGATTAATTTCCTATGCATTTAAGACTACAAAAGTTAATGTGAAAAGGGCACATCCAAGTTGATCACCTTATTAAAGGGAAATGTGTGTGCACAAGGACATTTGAACGAAACTATAACTAACTAACTAACTAACTATCTCATTAGATTCCTTATAGCCGTGCCACCACACCTAAGGTTTAACTAATGTTCACTGTTGAGAGAACTTGGATGATGAAATGAATTCTATGTGATTTTCAAGTGCCCTTTCTCTCCTCCCGTATGAATTATTAAGACTGTGAGAGAGATCTCCCAGCACTACAAAAGTGCTCTGCGATTTTCCACTTGCTCTCATTGTGCAAACTCCTTAATGGTTCCCTAATATGCATAAATCAACAGTATAATCCACAACTATACGACCCTTAGCTTCCTATTCAAACCTTTGTATTTACTTTAGCTTAATGTCTACATTACAATAACAAGTATATAGTACTCATCATAACAATGCAAACTTACAATGCACGAAATTTAATATGGGTCTCTGTCCCATCAGTTGTAATGTTAGGAGCTTAAAAGCAAAAGGTAATGCTTACAACTGAATTTACTAACCAACGCCGCATAGTATTTGAGATTCAGGGAAATATGTTAGTTTTTCTGTGCCAATTCATTCAGCAAATAAGGGGAATTGAATCCCCATATCTGATTCATTGCGTGTGAAATGCGCCTCAGTTTGTTGAGTTTACCGGAAACTATACGTTATTGCGCGAATTGCAACTACTGGTTTGTTTTGTCAGTTGTGTGCACAAGACTCCCCAGCTCTGAGTGAGCTAAATTAAAATCCCAAGTGAATAAAACAGTGCAGTGCACACGAGTATGCAATTAGACAGGCAGATTGTAATATCGTGTGCTCCTATGCACACTGAAAGTTTAATGCTGACCTTTAAACTAGGGATCATTGGTGGTTGTTAGACTTCACAGCCTACTCTATCATTATGTTTGAAATTATTTGAAATCCAAGTGTAATAAGTTCAGCTATTTATTCACACTGTGTTAAGAATGATTGCACGTTCCAAGTACGAGTAAATAGTAGTTAGTTGGTTACTAAAATCCTTGGGTGTAGGTTTTCCTTTGAGGATAAGAAAAATATTGATCTCTTCCTCCAGTTCAGCCTTTTCATAAAGAGCAAATGCTTGTTGAGTCAATGGCGGATAAAATTTTTGAAATGGATCAAACATGTCATTATTCCTTTAAGGTCATATAGTATTGAGAGTTGAGAACATGAGACACTTTGTGTACGCAAACCTGCCAAGCGGCTAAAAGTATTGTCAATCCTATGCAATCCTATGCTGTCCATCGTGAATGTCATGTATCGTGTAGGATGTGCATGTGTTTGACTACAGCCATCAACTTTATGTTTGCCAGCTCATGTTTAGCAAAGTACTTTCTTTTGCAATACGTCCCATGTTTTTGACGTTTTCACATGTCAAAAGAGTATCCTAATGGATTCTGCGACAATTTCAATTACAAGCTGAGTTGTTGAGGTTGTAGCAAGGATATATTTGGAATGCCCCTGATTTTATATCCTTCCAAGATAGAGATATTTTCATTACGAGATCACAGATTTTGTATTCTCAGAACGTAATCACTTTTTTTCCTTATTGAATACCACTGCACGTCGCATAGTAATTAGGTAGATAAAGTGTAATATAGTCTTCTCCATTAGATTTTTGGGGGAACTTTGAATTTTTGCTAGCCGAAGCGCTCAATAGTAAGAACTTGGTCGGTGCTAAATATTATGTAACCTATCCTTGTAGAGCGCAAACTACAACAAATTTTATTTGCGTAATAACTTGCATGCGTGCCATTTAGGCTAGGGTAATGTGAGCCAGAAATGTAAGCACAGTTGGACGAAAGGATGCAAAATCCGTGTGCTAGAATACTGTTTTCCCTCTGGTTTCATTGTAAACCAAATCATGGATTCTGGAGAGTGATGCTGTACAAATCTATCGATATGTGTATTTATTGCAACTTTCCGTTTCAAACACTCCTGTTGTGTATATATACTACGTGCTCCCGGTCTGTTATCTATTTTTCTTGCCTCCTTATAAATACAAGTCGGTCAATTTCCTTTTCTCCAGATGGCATAGGCTCATAGCAAGGTAGGCATGTAAGTTTTAGGTACCGTATGTTCCATGTTACATTATATGAAAAGACTGGCACACACACAAGTTAAAATGGAGTCACGCACACGAAGGATTTTCCGGAAGATTAGATTGATCTGGCTTGCATTTCACAAGAGTCTCTTTCAGGCATCCTCTCATCCATCTAAATTTTCTGGGTTGACATTTTTTTGGGACCTAAATAATCAGCAGCTAAATTGCCTTGTAAAATATGGGCATCTTTGGTTGGAATCAATGGCTATTTGAATTTTTGTTCAGCTCAATTCAACTTTCTTATCTGTTGTAACAAACCAATCATAACAGTTATGCAAGTAAAGAGCCTTATCGGGTTAGCCGAGATTTTGGGCCAATTTGTTAGTGAAAAAAAAAATCCTTGGTGACCAAGTAATATGCAGGAGAGGGGTATGCATTGTGTATATGCTGATGTACTATGGGGTGATACAGTGATCTTAGTATCACTGCACATCTCATTAGAGTAAACCTTAATGCAAATTGTCTGAAAATATACTAAGACATGTTAAAACTTTTAATGATTCAACAGTTTCATCAACAATATGCAT
>Ga0210040_10011386_pt1 | contig 10075 bp, 9 predicted proteins | sample CryGeyCG12114_NA_FD_185462 | JGI IMG/M metagenome (GOLD analysis project Ga0210040, IMG submission 185462) | Groundwater microbial communities from aquifer - Crystal Geyser CG19_WC_8/21/14_NA (SPAdes) (version 2) | ecosystem: Environmental > Aquatic > Deep subsurface > Groundwater | place: USA...
CGGTCGGCGGCACCACGCCGCGCTGATGCACAGGAACGGGCGCGCCGCACTGCCGGCGCGCCCTTCCCCGTTACGGAGGACCTGATGCGCCTCAAAACTCTGGCCATTGCCGGCGCCCTCGCCGCGACCACTGCAGCGCTGGCCCAGATCACGACCCCGGAAACCGAGCAGAAGGTGCCGGCTGCGGGTCAATCGCCGCTTGGCAACGACATGGCAGCGGCTGACTCGGCAAGTCCTTCGGCGTCCCCGGCGACCAGCTCCTCGCCAGCAGCCAGTTCGTCACCAACGGCCAGCTCTTCCCCGAGCTCTGATGCCGCCGCAAACACGGACGCTCCGCCCGCCAGCGACGGTTCGCCAGCAGCGGCGCCCACCGAACAGAAGCCCGGCGCGCGCCGCCCCCGGCGTTGATACTTCAGTCGGCGAAGGGGTCGCGCACCAGGATCGTGTCCGCGCGTTCCGGGCTGGTCGACACCAGCGCGACCGGACAGCGGATCAGCTCCTCGATGCGGCGAATGTACTTGATCGCCTCTGCGGGCAGTTCCGCCCAACTCCGTGCACCTGCGGTCGACTGAGACCAGCCGGGCACCGACTCCCAGATCGGCTCCACCGCCGCTTGATCGGCCGCATGGGCCGGGAAGTAGTCGAGTATTTCCCCGTTCAGGCGATAGCCGGTGCAGATGCGCACCTCGTCAAACCCGTCGAGCACGTCGAGCTTGGTTAGCGCGATGCCGGTGATTCCCGACACGGCAGCGGACTGGCGCACCAGCACCGCGTCGAACCAGCCGCAGCGGCGCTTGCGTCCCGTGACTGTGCCAAACTCGTGCCCGCGCGTGCCCAGTCGCTCGCCGGTCTCGTCCTGAAGCTCGGTCGGGAACGGCCCGGATCCGACGCGTGTGGTGTAGGCTTTGGCGATCCCGAGGACGAAGCCCACGCCTGACGGACCCAGGCCCGATCCGCCCGCTGCCTGACCCGCGATGGTGTTGGAGGAGGTGACGAACGGGTACGTGCCATGATCGACGTCGAGCAGCACGCCCTGTGCGCCCTCGAACAGGATACGCTTGCCTGCCGCGCGCGCCTCGTTGAGGTCGCGCCATACCGGCTTGGCGAAGGGCAGCACGAAACCGGCAATCGAGCGCAGCTCCTCCAGCAACGCATGGCGGTCGATCGGCGGCTGGCCGAAGCCGGCGCGCAGCGCGTCGTGGTGTGCGAGCAAGCGGTCGAGCTGCGGCCCCAGCCCGTCCAGATGCGCCAGGTCGCACAGCCGGATCGCGCGGCGGCCGACCTTGTCCTCGTACGCAGGGCCGATGCCGCGCCGGGTCGTGCCGATCTTGCCGGCGCCCGACGCATCCTCACGCAGTGCGTCGAGATCGCGGTGGAAGGGCAGGATCAGCGCGCAATTGTCGGCGATGCGCAGCGTGTCGGGCGTGGCCGCCACGCCCTGCTCCGCGAGCCGTGCGACCTCCGCCTGGAGCGCCCAGGGGTCGAGCACCACGCCATTGCCGATGACCGACGGCGTGCCGCGGACAATGCCGGAGGGCAGCAGGGAAAGCTTGTATACCTTGTCGCCGACGACCAACGTATGGCCGGCGTTATGGCCACCTTGGAAGCGCACCACCATGTCGGCGCGCTCGGCGAGCCAATCGACGATCTTGCCCTTGCCCTCGTCGCCCCATTGCGCGCCGATGACTGCTACGTTGCCCATGAGATATGCACGCTCCCCCGCCGAAATCGACCCGCGCGCCCTTCGACGGGACTCGGTGCGCGGGCGGTGCCATGAATGCGTGGCGCCGGTAGCTGGGCCCAAGGGCCCGTGTCAACCAACGCAGGGGCGACCAAGCGGCTACGACCATGCTGCAGGTGACACCACCCCGTCCGTGCCGCACAACGCGCGCGGAGGTGGTGCATGAAGCCGATCGAATGGATGGCAGGCGTGGTGATCGCGACGGCGCTGCCGTCGGTTGCGGAGGCGCAGAGCCAGTACAAGCTGCTCGTCCTGTCGATTTCCAACAAATATCATTACGAGTACATCCCGGTCGCGCGCGACAGCCTGGAGAAACTCGCCAAGCTGCACGCATTCGACATGGTCTGGACCAACAAGACCGACGCGTTCGACGGCGACCTCAGCCAGTATGCCGCGGTGATGTTCCTCAATACGCCTGGGGAGGAACTGACGCCGGCACAGCGGGCGAAGTTCGAGGCCTATATGCGGGCTGGCGGGAACGCCGTCGTGGTGCACCGCGCGGCGATCACGCCGCCGGGCAACTGGAACTGGTATGAGAAGCTGGTCGGGCGCTCCTTCGTGATCCACCCGATGTTGCAGACAGGGGTCGTGACCGTTGCCGATGCTGGCTTCCCCGCGACCTTTGGCGTGCCCGAGCGCTGGATCTGGAGCGACGAGTTCTACGTCACTAGGAACCCGTACAATGTTCGCATCAACCCGGTGCTGAACGTCGATGAAACCAGCTATGACCCGCGCAAGATCTGGCCGGGCCAGGTGTCGGAACCGATGGGCAAGGATCACCCGGTCGCCTGGTGGCACTCCTATGAGAGGGGGCGCGTGTTCGTGACGCTGCTCGGCCACAATGTGGAGATGTACCGCGACCCGCAGTACCTCTCGCACCTGATGGGCGGGATCTATTGGGCCGCGACCGGGCGGGGCCGGAGGCAGTAGGTCGGGCGGGCGTTCCTCAGGCCGCGACGACGTCGCCCTCGCGCCAGACATGCGTGCAAAGCTGGGCCTCGGGCGAATCGTCGGGCTCAAGGCCGGCGACGGTGACCCAACCATCCGCCCGCAGACGCCGACCCACGTCGCCTGCGGTGCCGTGCGGCAGGAACAATCGCCGGCGTTCGGGTGCGGGCAGCTGCTCCGCCAGGACATCGGCGTAGAGCGAGAAGCCAGTTGCAACCTCCTCCCGCCCGTCTGCGCCGATCAGCGCATAGGTGCCGCCCCGCCCGACCTCTCGCGACGCGCCAGCGACAAAAAGCGAGAAGCCGAACCAGGACTGGAACTCAAAGCCATGCCGCTCCGTCGGATCGAGCGTGAGCGTCACCGTGTCGCCCAGCGTTGCGGCGATGCGGTCGATGCCGTCGAGCCGGCTCGTTAGTACGCCGGTCCGATCAATCGCGCGCAGCCGTGCCAGAGCGGTGTCAAACGGGCCCGCAGCCTCCACCAGCGGCAGATAGGCCGGCGCCAGCGCGGCGACGGCGCCGGCGTCCTTGGCGTCCAGTCGGTCCTTCAGCGTCTCGGTCTGTTCGGGCGGAACGGGCAATGGTCCAGCCGCCAGGACATCGACCAGGTCGGGCAGGGTCACGTCGATCGACACGCCCGTCATCCCTGCCGCGCCCAGCGCCTCGGCGGCCACACCAACGATCTCGGTCGCCGCCGCGACCGAATCCAGCCCGATCAGCTCGCAGCCAATCTGCCGCCGTTCGCGCGCGGGGGCGAGCTGGTCGCCACGCAGCTTCAGCACGGGGCCGGCATAGGACAGCCGAACCGGGCGCGGGTGATGGCCCATGCGCGTCGCCGCGATGCGCGCCACCTGCGCAGTAAGGTCGGGGCGGATCGCCAGTGTTTCCTGGCTGACCGGGTCCACGAAGCGGACCGCATCGGTCAGTCCACCGGCCTTCAGCCGCTCGCCCAGCGGCCGCGCATACTCGGCCAGCGGCGGATCAACACGCTCATAGCCATAACCCGCCGACACCCGGAGCACCGTTGCCTCCAGCGCGGCGGCAGCGTCCGCACGGGGCGGCAGGGTATCGTGAAATCCTTCGGGTAGCAGGCCGGTCATGCGCCAGGCTCCTTGGCATATAGGTTCATGGCGATGGCGACGCGGTCGCGCCGGCCCCGGTGCGGGCGGACGCCGTGGCGCAGATAGCCGGGGAAGAGGACCAGGTCACCGGGCGCGGTTGGCACTGTCCGCTCCGTTGCCTGCGGCTGACCATCGGCACCGATCGCGCGAAAGCCGGGAAAGGTCATCAGCGGCACGGGAAAGCGCGGGTCCTCCAAGTATAGTTCACCACCGGGCGGATCACCCGGCTCGTTGCCGAGATCGACATAATAGACGGCCGCCCACAGCACGCCGGGATGCGCATGGCTCATGTTGAGCGCACCCGGCGGCGACACGTTCGCCCACATGCGTACCGACCATCGGATCGCGGCAGGGTCGCCGTCCTCGAAATGCGACAACCGCCGCGCGGCACGGATCGCTGTGTCGGCGAGTCGTTGCGCCCCCTGCCCCGCCCAGTCGAGCATGTCGGTCTTGGAATGCCAGCCCCCGACGTTGGAGCGACCGATCCCTTCCTCCGTCGCGCGGCGGGCGTTCACCGCGGCGAGGAGTTCGGCGTCCACGCTGGCGTGGTCAGCCACATGGCCGACCAGCACCATGGTTTCGAACAGCGGCAGCATCTCCGCCTTCACACGCAGCATGTCGGTGGACATCGCGCGCGTCTAGGCGGGGACGGCGGAGGGGGAAAGACACCTTTGTCGCCGCCGGCGTCCGCCCCCCTCTTCGGCCCTGCGTTCCTCCGCTTAGAAGCTCAGCCCCATTGCGGTCTTCACGCCAGGTAGCGTCTTTACCTTGGCAAGCAGGTCCCCTGTCACCGGTTCGTCCACCGACAACAACAGCACCGCCTCGCCGCCCGTGTCGCGTCGGCCGAGGTGGAAGGTGCCGATATTGACCCCCGCCTCGCCGAGCAGCGTGCCGAGGCGGCCGATGAAGCCGGGCGCGTCCTCGTTCACGACATAAAGCATGGGGCCGGCAAGGTCAGCCTCGACCTTGATCCCGAACAGCTCGACCAGCCGTGGGTTGGCATCGCCGAACAAGGTGCCCGCGACCGACCTCTCGCCGTCAGCCGTGCGAACGGAAACGCGCAGCAGCGTGTGATAGGCGCCTTCCTTCTCCGTGCGGACCTCCCGCACCTCCGTGCCGCGATCACGCGCGAGCAGGGGGGCGTTAACCATGTTCACCGTGTCGGTCTGGGTCCGCAGGAAGCCGGTGAGCACGGCCGACGTGATCGGCTTCGGATTGAGTTCTGCCGCCGCGCCCTCGCGATGGATGGAGATTCTGTCGATCGCGCCGGTGGCGAGCTGGCCGACCAAGCTGCCCAGCTTCTCGGCCAGCGCCATGTACGGCTTCAGCTTGGGCGCTTCCTCCGCGCTGAGCGATGGCATGTTCAGCGCGTTGGTTACCCCGCCCGACACCAGGAAGTCGGCCATCTGCTCGGCGACCTGGATCGCGACGTTGACCTGCGCCTCCGTCGTGGACGCGCCAAGATGCGGGGTCGAGACGAAGCCTGGCGTGCCGAACAACGGGGATGCCTTGGCAGGCTCCTCCACGAACACGTCGAGCGCGGCGCCGGCGATGTGCCCGGAGTCGAGCCCGGCCTTCAGTGCCGCCTCGTCGATCAACCCGCCACGCGCGCAGTTGATGATGCGCACGCCCTTTTTGGTCTTGGCCAGGTTCTCGGCCGAAAGGATATTGCGGGTTTGGTCGGTCAGCGGCGTGTGCAGCGTGATGAAGTCCGCGCGGGCGAGGAGCTGGTCGAGTTCCACCTTCTCCACCCCCATCTCAATCGCGCGCTCGGGAGTCAGGAACGGATCAAAGGCGACGACCTTCATCTTGAGGCCACGCGCACGGTCGGCGACGATGGAGCCGATATTGCCCGCGCCGATCAGCCCCAGCGTCTTGGCGGTCAGCTCCACGCCCATGAAGCGGTTCTTTTCCCACTTGCCCGCTTGGGTCGAGGCATCGGCCTCGGGCAGCTGGCGGGCGAGCGCGAACATCAACGCGATCGCATGCTCGGCCGTGGTGATCGAATTGCCAAAGGGCGTGTTCATCACCACCACGCCCTTTGCAGAGGCGGCGGGGATGTCGACGTTATCGACGCCGATCCCGGCGCGGCCGACCACCTTTAGATTAGCCGCATGCTCCAGAATATCCTTGGTGACCTTGGTCGAGGAACGGATCGCGAGGCCGTCATAGCCGCCAATGATCGCCTTCAGCTCGTCGGGCGTCTTGCCGGTAATCTCGTCCACCTCGACCCCGCGCTCGCGGAAGGTTTGGGCGGCCTTGGGATCCATTTTGTCGGAAATGAGGACTTTGGGCATGGGAGTGCTCCATTTGTATGGCGATGAGCTCCTGCGAAGGCAGGAGCCCAGAAATGTCGGGAAGAGGCGTGTGTGGCCCTGGGCTCCCGCCTGCGCGGGAGCACCTCAGGGAGATCAGGCCGCCTTGGCGGTCGCGTAGGCCCAGTCGAGCCACGGGCCGAGCGCCACGATGTCGGCAGTGTCGACCGTGGCGCCGCACCAGATGCGCAAGCCTGCAGGCGCGTCGCGATAGCCGGCAACGTCGAAGGCAGCGCCTTCCTTCTCGAGCAGCGAAGCCATCTTCTTGATCAGCGCCTCGTCCGCGCCCTCGACGGTCAGGCAGACGCTGGTCTTCGACCGCGACGCCGGGTCGGCGGCGAGGTGGCCGAGCCAGTCGCGGCTCTCTACGATCGCGTCGAGCGCCGCCGCATTGGCGTCAGAGCGCGCCTTGAGTCCGGACAGGCCGCCCAGCGCCTTCGCCCATTCGAGCGCGAAGATCGCGTCTTCGACCGCGAGCATCGACGGCGTGTTGATGGTCTCGCCCTTGAACACGCCCTCGGCGAGCTTGCCCTTAGACACCAGGCGGAACACCTTGGGCAGCGGCCAGGCGGGCGTGTAGCTTTCCAGCCGCTCGACGGCGCGCGGCCCGAGGATCAGGACTCCGTGCGCACCCTCCCCACCCAGCACCTTCTGCCAGGAGAAGGTCGCCACATCGATCTTGGTCCAGTCAATGTCGTAAGCGAACACGCCCGAGGTTGCATCGGCGAAGCTCAGGCCTTCACGGGCCTCCGGAATCCAGTCCGCATCCGGCACGCGCACGCCCGAGGTGGTACCGTTCCAGGTGAACAGCACGTCGTTCGACCAGTCGACCGATTGGAGATCGGGCAGTTGGCCGTAATCGGCGCGGATCACGGTGGGATTGATCTTGAGCTGCTTCACCGCATCGGTCACCCAGCCCTCGCCAAAGCTTTCCCAGGTAAGCGTGGTGACCGGGCGGGCGCCCAGCATGGTCCACATCGCCATCTCAAAGGCGCCGGTGTCGGAACCTGGGACGATGCCGATGCGGTGCGTATCGGGCAGTTCCAGCATCTCACGCATCAGCTGGATGGAATAGGCCAGCCGATCCTTGCCGAGCTTCGACCGATGCGAACGGCCGAGCGATGCAGTGGCGAGCTTATCCGCGGACCAGCCGGGCGGCTTGGCGCAAGGACCCGAAGAAAAAAAGGGGCGGGCCGGCTTTGTGGCCGGCTTCGCAGGCGCAAGAGTGGCGTCGGCGAGCGTCGTATCAGTCATCAAACTCTCCTCACAGAGAGCACGCGCGGCGTTGGGACCGCGTGGCCCGTCGACGGCCGTATAGGGCTACCATCGCAACGGCAACCCCGTTCGCCACCTGAGCCCTTGAGCTGAGGTCCCGCATCCCGCACACGGGCCAGGTGATTTGTGCAAGACTGAATGACCGGCGGATCAGGTCCGGCGTGGCGATGGCCACCATCTTGTTCCTGGCGGCGTGCGGAGGCCGCAAAGAAGCGCCACCCGGCCGCCCCGCCGAGCCGGAACGGCCCTCGGCACGCGAAACGGCTCAATGCCTCTCCGACCTGTCCGAACAAGGGGTCGCGTTTCGCCGACTGCCGGACAAGACCACCGGCCCGGCGTGCGGGTTGTACGGCACGGTGCAGCTGCTCGACATCGGCGTGCCGGTGAACAACCTTACCGCCGTACGTTGCGGCGCGGCGCGGGCCTTTTCCGGATGGGTGCGTAACGCGGTTGTGCCCGCCGCGGACCAGATCCTGGGGTCGGAGCTGGCCCGCATCGACACGTTCGGCAGTTATGCCTGTCGTAACGTCGTCGGCACCGCAGGCCGTGGGGACCGGCGATCGGGCCATGCTATTGCCAACGCCGTCGACGTTGGCGGCTTCGTGTTGAAGGACGGCCGGCGGGTGACGATCCTCAACGATTGGAACAGCGCCGACCCGGCGACGCGCGAGTTCCTGCAAACGGTGCGCCGCTCCGCATGCCGGCGTTTTGGCACCGTGCTCAGCCCCGATTATAATGGCGCGCATCGCAATCACTTGCACCTGGAGGACGACCGCGCGCGCTTCTGCCGTTAGCGGAGGCATTTGGGTGGACAGTCGTCATATTGGCAGCGTAACGCCCTCGGATGACTGATACCCGAGTACCAAGCCGTGTTTTCCCGGCCGCCAAGCAGGATGCAGAGTCCGCCAAGACCGCGGTTTCGACACCTCAGACCGAAAACCCGGCCTACCGCCTTGCCTTTCAGGACATGGACTTCCTCCTTCGCGAGGACCTGCGTCCCGTTCGCTTCCAGCTGGAACTTTTGAAGCCGCAGTTGTTGCTGGACGAAGCGCATATTGGCTCCACCTTCGTGTTTTATGGCTCCGCTCGCATTCCCGCGCCCGACAAGGCCCAGGCCATGCTGGAGTTGGCGACGGACGAGAAGAGCAAGCGCATCGCCGAGCGGCTTATCGCCAAGAGCAAGTACTACGAGGTTGCGCGCGAACTGGCGGCCAAGGTGTCAAAGCTGCCACGCGACGAGAGCGGGCAGCGCCAGTTCGTGGTCTGCTCGGGCGGTGGCCCGTCGATCATGGAGGCAGCGAACCGTGGCGCGACGGACGTGGGAGAGGAGTCGATCGGGCTCAACATCGTCCTGCCGCATGAGCAGGCGCCCAACCCTTATGTGACCCCGTCACTGTCCTTCCAGTTCCACTATTTCGCGCTGCGCAAAATGCACTTCCTGCTGCACGCACGCGCGCTGGCGGCATTCCCAGGCGGTTTTGGCACGTTTGACGAGTTGTTCGAGTTGCTGACCCTGATCCAGACGGGCAAGATCGCGCCGATACCCGTGCTTCTGGTCGGCCGCGAATTCTGGAGCCGTGTCGTCAATTTTGAGGCCCTGGTCGAAGAAGGCGTGGTGTCCGAGCGCGACCTCGGCATCTTCACCTATGTCGAAACCGCTGATGAGGCTTGGGCCGCGGTGCAGCGTTTCTACCATGAGCGCGCAGAGGCGGATCCCTCTCCGCCGGCCTGACCCGTCGCGCTTGATGATTGGGCGCCCGCCACACCGGCGGGCGCCCGCTATCAGGCGAGCTTCAGGCCTTCCTTGTTCATCGCCGCAGTGATGTGCTTGTTCTGCGCTTCGGTCAGTTGGCCGCGCAAACGGGGGAAAAGGTCGTCCTCCTCCTCGCGCATGTGCTTTTCGATCATCCCGCGGAACTCGCGCAGCTTGGGCAGCCATGCCGGATCGCTCTTGGGCATCTCCGTCAAGTCGAAGAAATACTGCTTCACATAGCCATGCTCGTGATTGAGGTGGTCCGCCCCCTCCGTCAGTCCCTGGTCGCGCATCATGGCGTAAACGACGTTTTCTTCCTGGAAGGCGTGCTTGCTGATGGCGTGCTTCAGTTGCATCAGCAGGAACGAGCGGCGTCCGGTCGCGCTCTCCTCGGTCTTCTCGAGCAGGTCGAATATCTTGAGCGCCGCGGCATGTTCGGCGGCCAGTGCCTTGTCCCAGTTCCCGGCCAGCGCTGTGGGGGCCTGCACCGCCGCCTTTCGTACCAAATTGGCGAGCAGCCCCGCCACCACGCCCGACGCCGCGCCGATCGCCACCGTTCGCCCGACGCCGGACGATTTTGCCTGATCGGCATCCGCATTGCGCGCGTTCGAGCTACGCCCGCCCGTTTCCTGTTGCTTCGTCGCCATGGTGCTCGCTCCTGTTCACTGAAGGTCGAACGAGGGCGGCCCATGCCTGTTCCGCTGGGCTGATCCGGACCGGTCAATCGCCCCGGCTTACCGCAGAGCAGGGATCGGGATTGCCGTAGGTACTTGCAACGCTGCGATACTCGCGTGGGCTTAGACCCGCTAGGATCGGGCATCCTGAAGCGTAGAAAAGACTCGCGGCCGGGTGTCGTCCTTTTGCGGCAGTGCGGGCGCCCTCAGGAGCGGGATCATGAAATGCTATCTGATCGCCGCGGCGTG
>Ga0210040_10011387_pt1 | contig 10075 bp, 8 predicted proteins | sample CryGeyCG12114_NA_FD_185462 | JGI IMG/M metagenome (GOLD analysis project Ga0210040, IMG submission 185462) | Groundwater microbial communities from aquifer - Crystal Geyser CG19_WC_8/21/14_NA (SPAdes) (version 2) | ecosystem: Environmental > Aquatic > Deep subsurface > Groundwater | place: USA...
CTGGAAAAATAAATTATCCATTATTCATGAATTAGCTTTTTCGCTCTTCACAATTATTATAATTGAGTCGACTCAAATATTTACTCACCCATTTTTAAAAGTATAAAGGAAACAATCCCACAATAATAATTTTTTCTCGGAAAACTCCACTCTATAACAAAACCAACTAACTAACAGATGTGTTGACACTTGTTTATATAATTTTCCCGCTGTTTTGGGTTAATTGAGATAAAATAATAGTTTGTTGCTTTTGTGATCTCACTAGTTAAAGACGCAGCTAGCAGGTACCATCGAACTTTAGGAAACTGCTTTTTAGGGAAAGCTTGTTTCTTTATTTCTGTGGAATCACGCGTTTTTTAAATGTGATCACGCAGGTAGTAGTTCCAAAAAACACTGCTAGCTTTTTTCGGTTAGCTGCTTTCGGCGAGAAGCGCGTATGTGCGAATACCCCTTTAGGCGGACTTATGGGAAGAATAGAATTTGAAAGTTTACTAACAAAAAGAGAACCTCATTGTTTCATGTGTGGAAAATAAAAGAAATTGTTTAATTATACAGTACCTATATAAAGCGGATCGGTATGCCGGAGTTTACAGCTACTATCCTTATGGTTATTAACAATGTATATTGTGATTAATGCATGAATAAATTTCAGCTGACTCGACAGCTAAAACTAAATTTGTCTTTGACTTAGGCTGCGCCAACAACTGAAAGATTATAGCTGGTTTCAAAAACTATTTACGGATCGATACTACAGCTTAAATATTTATTAAAATGAAATTGTCCTTGGAGTCCATGAATGTAAAGATTATGCTACACGGATTATTACGTGGTATTGGTATATTGTGCTTCTTGCTCATTTAATACTCCATAATTATAAGATTATTTGCCGGAATAGCTGTAATACATATTGCAATATAAGCTAGCTATTGTTACATATAAATCAGTTTGAAGTAGTATTTAGTTGATATGAAACTATGCAAATAATCTTTTCACTGATTAGCTGTATATAGAACTGTTTTGTTTACCTATGCCTAATATATTCTTGCTAGTCATTTGTTTACCTATTGTTCACATATTATCAGTAACGTAGACTAACCATTTGCAATATTTATGGTGTTCTAAAGCGTATGGAAAATATGCATGTTTTCCCTAAAAAGTGTTACCGAGTTTTGCAGAAAATTAACGATAACTAAGATGCTGTAAAGTGCAAACGGGAATAACCCAATATCTTGTATTTCTAGATTGTATGGCAAAAGTGCTCGCCTGTCGAGCTTCATTGTAAGCATTAAGAACTTTCCTTTCAGTACTTTACTCGACAACAAACAAGTTTTTCCAAATACACTCTTGAAATTGGATTTTATAGACAGATGCGTGGCTGAAAAAAAAGTCGTCCTGTCCATTGTCATACACTTTTTACAGCATATTAGAAGTAACACGTGCAAACTAAAGTGCCATAAAAACCAATATAGGAAAATTCCTCGTCTATGTCTATTAGAATCCACAGGAAAAAGATGCATTTGCTTATAAAAATCCAATATTTTCTCATATTTTGCAACAAACATTATACAATGCATTTTGAAGTGAACTAACTACTGGAAAGAAGGAGATTAGAGCATTTAAATTCCGAATTTAATTGAACAAACAGACCAAAAAGTTACTCTCTAACCAACTGTAAGACAATCTGCGCGATTTCATTTGGTCTCCATCTTTACACAGTTAGTGCTCACTTGCTTACTCAACATCTCTCTGTCATGTGCAAATATTTGCACATCTGATGGACCCCGAAGTTACAATTGCTTTGGAAATCAAACCATAGTTCAGTTAGTGCTAAATGATACAAAAAGATGAAAATTGAAATCCTCATTTTCTCTATCTCATACTGTCGAAGGAAAAACAACATGTTAAATCTATATTTATGGAAAATTGGAGCAGAGAAGAATTCGCGATACGATTTCAAACCAAATGGCTCTCTAAGAGTTCATTTTGTATTTTAAATAATGTGCAAGAAACTAATTGCACAGTATACGGGTATCAAATATTGACCCGAGGAGTGAAATTGCACACTTTGCCAGTACACACAGAAAATGAAGCCGCAAGGGAGTTTCGGTGAAATCTGAGATGTTAGCTAACATTGCATTATATGCAATTCAGTAGTAAGTTAGTTAGTTAGTTGGTTACTATCATCGCATCTGTAAATGGTTCATAGCGCCCGTTTCGGTCCACATTGACTTTTGCAGCCAAAAAAAGAAATGTAATCTCATTTTATGTCACAGTATAGTGCGTTGAACTATAGAGTTTATATAAAGAAAATTGTTTAGTCTGATAATCTTGGCTTTACGTAAGAAGCCCCAAAAAGGAGCCACAAAACTCTTTTTTCCTGACATTAAATCCTTACTTTTTCTTGCCTGCACTCCAATAATTCAATGGACTCAAGTTTTAATCATTATGGAATAAAATGCGCACAAGAGGGTGAGAAAAGCAAAAAATTTTGGTTTCAACTGTCTCAAATTTCTTAATAATGTATTCCTACAGGGTTTTCAGGGACTAATGAGGGGAAAGTCAGTCATTTTGGAATGCAACAAGTTATTTGATCAAAGGTGAAAATTCTGTCCTCGAAAGCGTATAGTTTTCATTGTGAAACAAGATCACTCTCATTATTGAACCTGTGTGTGATTGACATTCGCTTGGTTGAAACTAACTCGAGTAAAGGATTTCCATAAAAGGAATATAAAAACTACTCGGTAACTTTTGCAACCTATAAAAGGAGTTTTTCAATAATAAGTGAAACACTTGATTACATTTTCCTGCTGCTTATTGGAATCCGTCCAATACTCATTTGCTACCCTATTATAAGTAACAAATCATTGCGGTAGCAAAAACGTGCAATTTTCGGAGCCACTGCACAAACTCATTAATCTTATCAGAAAGCCGGGATTGGTAACCAAAGGGAATCTGTTCCGAGAAAATCCACACATTTCAGTCCATTGGATCTAATAAGCGGGCATTACTATTGGTTAGTTAGTTAGTTAGAAGCATTATTATTATTGGGCATCATTATAATGATGGGATCTGCTCTGGCTCACTCAGAGTGAGTAAAGTAGATAAAAAGAAGAGCATACTGGCTTTGTACAATAGATAATCTGCTTCTGGGTCACGTTTCCATCTGTTCCTTCTCCCCAAAGAGTAATTTGCCCGCCTAGGCAAAATGCTCACACAAAACCAAATATCTAAGGTGTTTTGCTACCTAAAGAGTGGAATGAGCCCAAGTGTGTCAATTAGATTGAATGATGGGACACAGATGCTTTCTGTTCTACCAGGAGGACAATAAATGCGTATTTTTCCATTACATCGCCCGTTTATGGGAGACTTTTGAAAAGTGCCTCTGGTTTATCATATATATGTCTTGTGTATAGTGCCAAAGACCGAGTTGACTTTCACCAATGCCAAAAAAGCAAAAAACTAAAAAAAAATGATTTTAACTAACAAACTATCTCCACAAACATATAAGACCACACAACCACACGAATTTCAATCTTATTAACCGTGAGCTGAAAAAAGTGTGCAAAAAAATCATCGGAATCCAACCTTCCCATCTCTTCATTAAGTCTTTAACGAGCGCAAAACCTACCAGGCTGTGCAAATGAAAAAAACGCGTCAAACATAACTTTCCAACTCTTTGAACGTTGAATCGATCCATGTAACCTGTAGCAGCAGCAGCTATAATAGAAAATGTTTTACAGGGAACGAATGAGATTTTATTTGACTTTCACGAGAATTCAAGTGTGAGATAGCTTTTAGTCAGCAACCTACAGTAGTGCCATTTAAAAGCGATGCACAGGGAGCTAGCTAACTCTGGGTATATAATATTGTAATCATCTCCAAAATCCCTCTTTTCACATGGCTCGCACACTGACTAACTAACTGTATGGGATTTGAAGCTCTTGTAACGCTACATATGGTAAGCTACGTGTGCTTTCCCAGCAGTAGAGATTTCCCTATAAGTTACAGCAGTAGAGATTTCCCTAAGTTACAGCAGCAGTGCATGTGTGCGTAAACAGAGTTTTAATCCTATGGTATTGCGTTGTAGCAGCTCTATTTTGCAAGCTAAAAACAGTTAGTTAGTTAGTTAGTCACCCAATGTTATCCGGCTACGTAGGCTAGATGATGAGAAGGATGAATTAAATGAAGAGATTCCTAAAAAAAGGATTTTCAAGAGGCAAAGAGGAAAGGCAGCAGTTTGCAGAAAAGTTTTGCTCCGAAATCAATCACACGTAATAGCTTACAGGTAACTAACTAACTAACTAACTGGGAGAAAATTATATTTGGTATTCATGATGATTTGGTTTTGCCCAACCGGGCTGCAAGAATGTGCTCCGTAAACCCTATAGGAAAGACTAGAACTGGACTAACTTTATAACGAACCAACCCACTCTGATGCCGTGAATATGAATTCATTGAGTTGATTAAGTTTGGGAACATAAATTTTACTTGAGGTTGGTGAAAGGCTCTCTTCTCATTCACTTTAACTCTCAACTATTTTTAGTTATAGCAGCACTTTGTTAGCTATAAATTGCATACACTTATTTCAGTACCATGACTACAAAACATGCTTTATATATCAGATATTTTCATTTCCAATGGTTCTGGAAATTTATTCTAGTGCTTTGATTTCAAGTACTAACAACTAATGGCTAACAACAAGAAAGAAACTAATGCAAAAAATAACAACCGTCGTCCACTATTGCCATTAGTTTGTTATTACATTTGTTCCTGCAAAACATACTGATGTAACATTTAATTTTATTTTTGCGTAAGAATATTATGGAGCGATGAATTAAATCCACTTGTTGTGTACGTGGTATACAATCTATGACATCAGTATGGAAAAGTATTATTAATCCAAAACCTTTCTCTGAATTCAAAAAACAACGTAGATTTTTCCCTATTTTTCATCCCAAAATCGGCTTTGACTATTATTATAATGAGGTGCACATATTCTAGCCGTTTTCTCACTTTGCAAATAAACTTACAAAGGCAAATTTGATCCATCCTAAAGGTTTCAAGGATTGTATTACATTATCATTATACTGGACTCGTTGCCGTCAGACCTGTGTGGCTTAAATGTGGCTCTTGGGACGTAACAAGTAATATCACACAGTCAGTGCATACAACAGTGTCATTAGCATAGACTAAAGTCAAAGTTTCGCACAAATGTATGCAATAAAGACATTGTTAGTTAGTTTGTAAGTAGGTCGTAAGAGATAAAGTTTGTAGTATAGAAATTGGGATGAATTGTACAGCTCACACTATTAAAGGCATTCACAAATGTCTCGGTTAGTCGGTAAATCACTAACTATACACTATACCTTTTTGCAATGTAGCGAAGTAAAGTTCCCGTCCCGATATACCGACTTACCGGGCTATACTGCTGAAACATATTCCAATAGGTTTCATCTAGAAAGTATGGTCAGAACATATTTATATTCATTTTGCGCGTTGAAAACACGCTAAATTTTCACCATGTAAGGAAGAGTAGCAGGAAACCAGACTTGTAACGCAGTAATAGTTAGTTACAAAGCAATGACAGTAATTATGATTGTCTACTGTGTGCCTGGACAATCTGACTAATAGTGAACACTTAGGTAGTTAGTTAGTTCCAATTTCCGGGAAGGTAGATATTTCTGGATCCGTCTGTTACATAGCATATGCTAATGTACATGGACTCAAGCTTTCTACTAACTAACTAACGACGCAATAGTGTCTAGCATAGTCGATGGCAAAAACATGGACTTACTGTATATATGCCATGTATCATGGCTCTGCTTGCGTCATCATTACACAAACTAACCATGTATGTGGTGAAAGATAAAATTGGAAACTTTCCGTTGATGCCAATTAGTTAGTTACAGTTTATCAAAGTTTTGATTGATGCAAATAATCGTTCTTCTTAGGATTCGGAATAGTTTTAATTATCCGTGCAAAGTTCTTAGAATGCCGATTGTAAATAACCCGCAGTATAAGCGACCGAGAAGTCTTTATTCGTTTGCATTGGGGGTAGGTGAACATGTTTGGTTAGAAAAGAAGTTGAGAAATGAATGTTCGTTTCTATATGAATGTATTAATACTATTGCCCAAGCGATATTGAAATGCGCTTGAATTAAGGTTTCATAGCGGAATTTGCATAGCCATAGTCATCGACATCAGTAAAATCCAATAAACCTCATTCCATCCTCAAGACCAATTAAACTAGCAAAAATATAATGTTGTTAATGTTGGTATCCACAACACTTAAAGAAAGACCCTGCTGAACATAAGTATCCAGCCGATATATTCGAAGTGGCATCAAAGACTGGACAAACTTGAGAGTCTCAGAACTAAACTGTGGATCGCCATTTCTTAACATCATGCATTGCCCTTTCAGTTCACGTGAGAAATCCTCACATGTGGATTCAAAGAGCTCCATGAATTTGAACAAGGAAAAAGCCATGAAACTAAACACAAGGAGAATTAAAAGTATGATCAGGGAAAAAAATTCCAGTGTATTGTGATGGGCAATGAGAGAAAAGCCTGTGAATGTCATGATTGCGTCAAACATGAAAAAGAAAAATGGGATCCGAAAGCATCTATTGTTGTTGTTGAAAACACGTTGATAGATTTGTAGTTCCCGATATACTTTTTTGGCTTCCGTTAATTTTCCTTGATGTAAAAGTTTCCTGTTGAACAAATAAAGAATGACGGGAAATCAATATGGGCATCCATGCTTACGCTTGAAAACTAGTATTGAGATCTTAATCAAAGCAAACGGATACGCATTATGAAGGAATGTTGTTTTCATTTTTGCATACCTCCCAAAGTTGAGATGCCAAAGCGGGACCAAATAGTTTGCGAATACGATCACACAAATAGCCAACCCAACACTCCCCAATTGAATAATATGGAAAGCATTGATACACATGAAGAAAACGGTTTCATAGACAGTTGGAGCGTCACATCTTCGATTTTGAGACTCCAGATATACAGCCAAAGGATAAATTGGGAAACATGGGAAAATTACCATTCCAAAAGGAAAAACAAATCCGGCGCCAAATAGACCCACAGCAAGGACGAGTAATATCGCTAAATACATGCGCCGATTTGGAACGGTAGGTAAACTTTTCACGTTTTCGGATACTTTTGCTATAGTAAATCAATGGATATAGAATCCCTGACAAAAATGAATAATTTTATAACTCAAAAATTGACTTACCCCCACAGTTGACATCAAATTTTATCATAAAATTCAGAAACCAAACAAATTCGGGTATAAAGAGAAAAGACGACAAAGCATAGAATGCGACTGCTCCTTCGGCCAGAAAGTTCAAGTGTAAAATTCTGTTTGTAGTGTTTGGAAATACTGGTGAATTTTCGTAAGGTTTTGCAAAAAAGAATTGATAAAAATCCCAGGATATGAAAATGTATAGTTGTAGAGCCATGGTGTAAGCTACAAGTCTTCTCCATCTGTGTGTGTGTAACTGGAAACATCTTTTTAGGGTGTTCCATTTGTATGGGATTAATAAGAAGAAGCCTGGGAGCTGCATGTAGAAATCGAATACTTGATGACCAATAAATGATCCTGATTTAAATTTTGGCTTCCATTTGCTGAAATACTCAATAATTTTCGCCATAGTAGAGCAAATTTTTCAAATTATTCGACGCAAGGTCTTATGCTTCACTGACATGAAATTTTATTTCAAGAGGCTCGTCATCATAAGTTATTTCGAAAGAATTGTCATTGTTTGCATTGTAAGCAGCTATAAAGTCTACTGGTGGGCGTTTTAGTCATACAGCGGTCATTTATAAAGGTGAATTGGTGAATGCAAACAAATATTCAATAAAATATTGGTAAAATGTGTGTTTAAGTCGTTTAAGTATTCCTATGATCATAAATAAATAAGTTTATAACAAAACTGGATGTCAAGTCCCGTAATAATGTGATTGAAATTCCGCCCAGTGGTTACATTCAGTTATATAATACCGTTGTTTTGAATTTAAGCAGCGTACAGCGTTATGCTGCTGTGGAGGACTGAATATGCAATTCTCGATTTCAAAACGTGTTTATCAAAACGTCGTCATTATAAACTAACAAAACCCTATTGTGGACACTGGATCGATGATCTTGCAAATATCATCGATGTATACATCGATGCCCGGCTAAATAGCTGGACGGAATATTTTCAGATTTTCCACAATAACCTAGTGATAAGGGACGATTTCTTAAACAGTGGTTAAAAAATTCACCCACAAATCTGATAAATGTAAAAAAATGACAAAATGAGTCTGCTAATATAGTAAGCAGCTATTATCTACTCTTCTATATACTATTTTCAAAAAACCATATTACCCTATATTCGGGCTTGACACAATCCCAAAACGCACGTAGGATAAATAACGTAAAGCAATAAGGCAGCAGCTTTTTGCCGTCCGTGTGTAAATCTGTTTCCAACCAATAAATTTTATAATTTGAAACCAGAAATAAAATTGCCTCCAAAAAGATGGGAAAAACATCATATCAAAAGTCTACATTCCATAATTCATGTGAAACTAGGTCACAAGAGGATTACATTTCTTATGTTTACTTTGTCTGGCGGCACAAAAAGCGTAGTTAGTATATCTCAACTACTATACCTGTTTACTAAAAGTTCATACAAGCAAAGAGGAAAATTCCATTCACTATTTAAAGTCATTTCCCACTTGTTTGCACATAATATTTATATGCATTCAATTCATAATTAGTTAGTTAGTTAGCTACCCGCCATTAATAAATATCGAGAACAGCACATGTTTTCCAATGTGAGAGAGGAAATTATTATTGTCATTGTAGTCAAAGAATACTAACCCACTAACTAATATACAATATACTCACATTACATAGTGGAAATTGCTTTTTCCCATTTCTAACTGTCACAAAAGTTGAACGTGCAGTTAGTTACACAGGAAATTTTAATAGAAACACGGCTGGCAATCATCTCATTTTTTCATCCATAAATTACACTCCAGCGTAGACACATGTTACAAAACGTGGAGTTTGTATTCAAAAGGACTCCCACCCATGGCTTCTTCTGTCTATAGTCAGTGGCCATTTCTATTTTTTTGTCTGCTATGCTTTCGAGACGCGTATTTATAGTTAGTTAGTTGGGCAACAAAATTTCTAGTTTTCTAGTTAGGTTTAGGTAGCTGCTGTGTTGTACAGGCAACTAAAGCCTCTTAAATGTTAGACAGCCATCATGAATCTCCTCTGTGGGTTCATAATAGAACTTTATGCACACACTTTACTACACAGTGACATAGACATTGGTTGGTTGAGTTAGTTAGTTAGAATATTTACAATGGTAGCTACCTGGCAATGGGAAAGATACACATCGAAACTTTTTGTTGGATGTGAGGAATCCTTATTTCATGAAGTTTGTAATTTGCTAAGTTTTTAACTAAAGCTATAGTAAATACTATGCTGGAGTCAAATGTATCAAAAAAATCCCGCGTTAAATTCTCGGCGATCATTCATTATACTTACATACATTATACATGTATGCTATCGAAAACCTTAGATTCTACGTAAGGTAGCTTGGATTGTAAGAAAATTCCTCTCTAGAGAAATCAAAAGGGAGAAAATGCTTAAAATTGTTGCGGCCTTGTGCAACTTATGGAGTTCGGTGAAGGAATCACGGATTGCGCAGCAAAATATGCATTTCACAAGTTCGGAATTTTGCAAATCGTGGAATAGGCTGCTTTTCATTACAACTGCAGACTGTAAGTTCTGTGTAAATATTTTCAACATGAATTTTGGATCGCTCCTAGTTTGAAAATTTTTTTTAACCTTGAAATTTCCATAAAAAGACTTAAAATTGCATTTTAGCGCCTTTTAGCGCAGCCAAATGAAATAATATTCATTTTGGTCTGGTCGTCCATTTGCACTTTTGAAGGCTAAAATGCTAAAACCACAGACAAAGGAGTGAAAACTTGGAAATAAATGGGAGAAAGTGACAGCACTTTCGCCCAATTTATGTCTTTTTACACATATTTTCTCTATTTAGTCAGT
>Ga0210040_10011388_pt1 | contig 10073 bp, 8 predicted proteins | sample CryGeyCG12114_NA_FD_185462 | JGI IMG/M metagenome (GOLD analysis project Ga0210040, IMG submission 185462) | Groundwater microbial communities from aquifer - Crystal Geyser CG19_WC_8/21/14_NA (SPAdes) (version 2) | ecosystem: Environmental > Aquatic > Deep subsurface > Groundwater | place: USA...
CGGAGGCCCAGCAGCTGGCCACCTACGTCGGCTGGCTGATGCACGGCACCCGCGGCGGGCTCGTGGCCGGCGGGCTGTTCGTGCTGCCCGGCGTCGTGGCGCTGCTGGCGCTCTCGGTGGTCTACGTCGCCTGGGGCGACACGACCGCGGTCACCGCGGTCTTCGCCGGCCTCGCCCCGGCGGTCGTGGCGATCGTGGCGCAGGCCGTCGTCCGGGTCGGGAAACGGGCGCTCACCAGCCCCGCGCTGGTCGCCATCGCCATCGCCGCCTTCGGCGCCCTCGCGTTGTTCGCCGTCCCCTTCCCGGTCGTCGTCGCGCTGGCCGGGGTCACCGGCTGGGCCCTGCACCGCCTGAGCCCGTCGGCGGTGTCGGAGAAGGCGGCGTCCGATGATCCGGACGACGGCCCGGCACCGGTCATCTCCGACGACGTGCTGCACACCGAGCTGCCCTCGCCCCGCCGTACGTTGCGGGTGCTGCTCGTCGGGCTGGTCGCCTGGGGCGTGCCACTCGCCGTCGTCGCGGTGCTGACCGGCTCGGGCAGCGTGCTCACCGAGCAGGGCCTGTTCTTCTCCGGCGCCGCGGTGGTGACCTTCGGTGGTGCCTACGCGGTGCTGGCCTACGTCGCGCAACAGGCCGTCGGCGTCTACGGCTGGCTCGCCCCGGGGGAGATGGTGCGCGGGCTGGCGCTCGCCGAGACCACGCCCGGCCCGCTGATCATGGTCGTGCAGTTCGTCGCCTTCCTCGGCGCCTACCGCGACCCCGGCGGCCTCGACCCGTGGGTGGCCGCGGTGCTCGCCTCGCTGCTGGTGACCTGGGTGACGTTCGTGCCCAGCTTCCTGTTCGTGCTGCTCGGCGCCCCGTACATGGAGCGGCTGCGCGGCAACCGCTCGCTGTCCTCCGCGCTGACCGGCATCACCGCGGCCGTGGTCGGGGTGATCGCCAACCTGGGGCTCTACTTCGCGGTGCACACGCTGTTCGCCGACACGGTCGACGTGGACGCCGGCCCGCTGCACCTGGAACTGCCCGACCTCGGCGACCCGCGCTGGGTGGCGCTGGCGATCACCGCGGTCGCGGCCGTGTTGCTGTTCCGGGTGCGGTGGTCGGTGCTGCGCACGCTCGGCCTCTGCGCGCTGCTCGGACTGGCCGCCGGGCTGGCCGGACTCCCGGTCTGAGTCAGCTGCGGGGCGGCAGCAGGCCCTCCTCGTGGTCCAGCTCCCGCTCCAGGATCCGCAGGCCCTCGTCCGGCAGCCGGGCGCCGTCCCGCCAGCGCAGCAGCTCCTCGCGCTGCGCGGCGATCACCGCCCGGCGCAGCCGCAGCGCCGCCTCGTAGGTCGGCGACAGCGGCACCTCCCCGCCCTCGGCGGTGTTCAGCACGTCCAGCCGCTTGCGGTACCGGTCGAGCCGGGTGCTGAGCTGCGCCCGCAGCGAGGTGATCGCCCGGTCGTCGACGTCGTCGTGCTCCTCGGACTGCAGGGTCGCCAGCCGCGCCAGCCCGGCCTCGGCAGCGGCGATGCGCGCCTCGTTGCGGAGCCGGGCCTCGTCGGCCTGGTCGGCGCGGCAGCCCAGCGCTCGCACCAGCGGGGCGAACGTCAGCCCCTGGCCGACCAGGGTCACCAGCACGGCGAGGAAGGCACAGAAGAGCAGCAGGTCGCGGTCGGGGAAGGGTGCGCCGTCGTCGGTGACCAGCGGCAGGGTGAAGATCGCGGCCAGGCTGATCACGCCGCGGGTGCCGGCCCAGCTGAGGACCACGATCTCCCGGCCGGAGAGGCGGCCGCTGAACGGGCCGGTCGGCGGACCGTCGTCCGCGTCGTCCATCTCCTGTGCGCCCAGCCGGCTGTGCATCGATCGCGGCAGCGACTCGGTGAGCAGCAGCCACAGCGGCCGGATCAGCAGCACGCAGCCGACGGTGATCGAGGCGGCGATCACGATGGTCGACGTGTCGTACTGGCCCAGGCCGCGGATCACCTCGGGCAGCTGCTGGCCGATGAGCAGGAAGACGATCCCCTCCAGCAGGAAGTCGACCAGCCGCCACACCGCGTCGGTCTGCAGCCGGCTGGCCCCCGACGTCCAGTACGGCGTGTTGTGCCCGATCACCAGCCCGGCGACGACGACGGCCAGCACACCCGAGACGTGCACCGCCTCGCCGAGCAGGTAGGCGACGAACGGCGTCGCCAGCGAGATGGCGTTGGAGGTCAGCGGGTCGCGGCGGAGCCGCCGCAGCGGCCGGATGCCGTAGGCCACGACGAGCCCGGCGGCGACCCCGCCGACCGCGGCGACCACGAACTCGCCGATGGCGTCCGGGGTGGAGAAGCCATCGCCCTGCGCAGCGGTGACCGCCACGGTGAGGATGGTCAGGGCGGTCGCGTCGTTGAGCAGACCCTCGCCCTGGATCAGCGTGATCAGCCGGGGCGGGAGGCCGACCTTGCGGCCCACCGACAGCGCGGCCACCGGGTCCGGCGGCGCGACGGCGGCGCCCAGCGCGATCCCGGCCGCCAGCGTCGCCCCGGTGACGAAGAGCTCGAAGCCGATGCCGATGACGACCGCGGTGATCACCACCAGCAGCACCGACAGGCTCACCACCGTGCGCAGGTTGCGGCGGATCGCGGTCAGCGAGGAGTCGAGCGCCGCGCTGTAGAGCAGCGGCGGCAGCACCAGCATGAGCACCAGGTGCGGGTCCAGTGCGACGTTCGGGCCGGGCAGCAGCGCGTAGCCGATGCCGGTCAGGGTGAGCAGGGCGGCGGCCGGCAAGCCGGTGCGGTCGGCGATCCAGCGGACCGCGACGATCACTGCCACCGCGCCTAGGACGAGCAACAACGCGGTCTCGGCACTCACCCCTCCAGTCTCCCGGATGGCCCCCCGCACTCGCGGAGGGGCCGGTGGAAGACCGGTCAGCCGCGGGCGGCCTCGAGCTCGGCGAGGGTGGGCGGGTTCGCGCCGGCCTTGGTGCAGGCCAGCGCGGCGACCAGCGCGGCGTCGTCCAGCAGGGCGGCCAGCTCGGGCTCGGGGAGGTCGAGCAGCTGCTGGCGGGTGAGCACGCCGGTGCGGGCCAGCCCGGCGAACAGCCCGGCGGCCAGGCTGTCGCCGGCGCCCACGGTGTCGACGACGGTCACCCGCGGGGGCTGCCGGCGGAGCAGGGCGCCGTCGGGCCGGGCGGCACGCAGCGGCTCACCGCCATCGGTCACCACGACCAGTGCCGGGCCCTCGGTGGCCCAGCGGGTGACCGCCTCGTCCAGGTCGGCGCCGGGCTCCAGCCACTCCAGGTCCTCGGCGCTGACCTTGACGATGTCGGCGGTGCGGCGCAGCCGGTCGACCTGGGCGCGGACGCCGTCGGCGTCGTCGATCAGCGTGGGCCGGACGTTGGGGTCGAAGCTGATCAGCGCGGTCCCCTCCGTGCGCACCCGGCCCAGCAGCTCGGCGATCGCTGCCGACCCCGGCGGCGTCCAGCTGGAGATCGAGCCGACGTGCACGATCCGGGTGTCGACCGGCCAGGCCCGCTGCAGCTCCTCGGCGGTCCACTGCCAGTCTGCCGCGCCGACGGTGTGGAAGGAGTAGCTGGCCGACCCGTTCTCGGCCAGCTCCACCACGGCCAGGCTCACCGGCTCGGCGGCGTCCAGCATCGCGTCGGTGGCCACGCCGTTGCCGGCCGCGTGGCCGCGCAGCAGCGCGCCGAACGGGCCGGGCCCGACCCGGGACATCAGGTGGGTGACCGCCGCCAGCCGGGCGGCGGCGACGGCCACGTTGAGCGCGTTGCCGCCCGGGAAGGCGGTGTACTGCGGGGGCTCCCCGGGGGCGCCGGGCCCGGCGGGGATCAGGTCGATCACGAGCTCGCCGCAGACGGTGATCACCGCGCCACGGTAGCCGGGGCGCCCCGCAGGTGCTGTCCGCGTCCATGGTCACCCCGCGATCCGGCCCCGCGCGGCGAGCCGGGGCGGCTCAGCGGTCGTTCGGGTAGACCACGCCCAGCTGCTCGCGCACGCCGTCGAGCAGCCGCATGGTGGCCAGCGAGTGCTCCAGCGGCATCACCGGGCTCTCCGTCAGCCCCTGCTGCAGACAGCGGGTCACCTCGCGCAGCTCGTGCACGTAGCCCGAGCCGACCAGGGTGAACTCCTCGGTGCGCACCGACCCCTCGCCCGCCTGCACGTCCAGCCGGGTCGGGCGGTAGACCGAGTCGGGGCCGTCGGTGCGGATCCAGCCGTCGGTGCCGCAGATCATCGCGGTGTGCGGGGAGCGGGCCAGCAGCGAGGTGGTCAGCTGGGCCTGAGCGCCGGAGGCCCAGCTGAGCGTCAGCGCGTTCTGCGCGTCCACGCCCTCGGCGTTCAGCGTGCCGATGGCGCGCACCGCGTCGGGCAGGCCGAGCGTGCCCCAGGCCCACAGCAGCGGGTAGACGGCGAGGTCCAGCAGCGCGCCGCCGCCATCGGCCAGTGCCCAGATGCGGGCGGTGGGGTCCTGCGGGGCGGGGAAGCCGACCTCGGCGGCGACCCACTGCACCGTGCCGATCTCGCCGGACGCGGCGATCTCCAGCGCGCGCTGGTACGCCGGCAGGAAGCGGGTCCACACCGCCTCCATGAGGAACAGCCCCCGCTCGCGGGCCAGGTCGAGCAGCTCCTGCGCCTCCCGGGCGTTGATCGTCACGGGCTTCTCGCAGAGCACGGACTTGCCCGCGGTGAGCGCCGCGCGCACGACCGCGGCGTGCTGGGCGTGCGGGGTGGCGACGTAGACCGCCTCCACCTGCGGGTCGCCCAGCAGCGCGTCCAGCCCGCTGCGGGTGTCGTCGTCGGCGTACCAGGAGAGCGCACCGAACCGCTCGGCGAACGCCTGCGCCCGATCGGCCCGCCGGGAGCTGACCGCCTGCAGCACCGCGTCGGGCAGCAGCAGCAGGTCGGCGGTCACCGTCGCGGCGATGCTGCCGGTGGCGACCACGCCCCACCGGACCGGACGCCCGGTGGCGGCGAGCGGGTCGGCGTCGACGAGCTCCGGGCGGGCGATGAAGGGGGAGGTCACCCCCTCACGTTAGGGGAGCGCTCTCACCGGCTTCCGCGCCGACGCCGCCCTGCCAAGCGCGGACGCCGTCCCCACGCCGGTCAGCTCCGGGCGTCGTCCAGCCGCGTCGTCCCTCCCGGCCGGATGCAAGGCGCCCGCGAACCAGCCGGATGGCTCGAGTCAGCGGCGTAGGACGCGGCCGTCCGGGAGCCGGCGACCGCTCAGCAGCGCGACCAGCGGGCCGCTGTCCGCGCGGACGACCTCGCCGTCCCCCCAGCTCCAGCTGGTGTCGGCAGCCTCGAGGCGGACACCGGTCAGGTCGAGCCCGAAGATCGCGCCGTCCGCAGCGGTGAGCTGGTCGAGGACGGCGACCACGGCCTCGGCCGGTGCGACCGTCGGCCTGCCGATCGCGACGGTCACGTCCAGGGAGTGGATGACGGCGTGGCTGAGTGCACCGGCCGCGCCACCGCCCGGCGGCAGCCACCCGTGCAGCACCGGCGAGCGCAGCGCGTCCAGGAGTTCGGCGATCGGCAAGGAGGCGTCGCGGGCCGCCACGTCGTCGGAGAGCACGGTGAAGTCGCCGCCCGCAGCTGCCATCTCGGCACCGAACTGCGCGGCCGTCAGCCGGGCCGGCATCGTCGTGTGCGCCACCACGTGCCGGACCTGCCATCCCGCGCAGAGCGACGGGGCGTCCCAGGTCTCGGCAGGCGCAGCCGCCAGCAGGTCGGCGAGGCCGTCGTACGTCCGCGCCACCCAGGACCGGGGGTCCCGGGCATCTCCGTCGTGACTGTTCTCGGTCATCTCGATCCCTCCATCGCCCAGCCGGCTGCGGGCACTCGGTCGTCGCTCCCACCGGAAGACGTCCGCCCGCGCCGGAACTCATCGCCGACGGCCGATCTCGTCCTCGTGGGCGGTCCGACCGGCTCACGTACCGTCGCAGTGCCCGAGAGCGCTGGGGTGACGGCAGAGAGGAGCCCACCATGCGAGGAGCAGTCCTGCACGCCCCCGGTGACGTCCGGGTCGAGCAGCTCGACGACCCGACGATCGTCGAGCCGACCGATGCGGTGATCCGGGTGTCCGCCACCTGCGTCTGCGGGTCGGACCTGTGGCCGTACCGAGGCATCAACGAGGTGACCGAGCCGACGCCGATCGGCCACGAGTACTGCGGCATCGTCGAGGAGATCGGCAGCGACGTCACCAGCGTGCGGCCCGGTCAGTTCGTCATCGGGTCGTTCGTCGCCTCCGACAACACCTGCCCGCACTGCCGGGCCGGCTACCAGACCCAGTGCCAGCACCGGGTGCCGATGCAGGGCGCCCAGGCGGAGCTGCTCCGCGTCCCGCTCGCCGACGGCACGCTCGTCGCCACGCCCGACCTGCCCGGCCCCGAGCTCCTGCCCAGCCTGCTCACGCTGTCCGACGTCATGGGCACGGGCTGGTTCGCCGCCGTGGCGGCGGGCGTGCAGCCGGGGATGACGGTCGCCGTCGTCGGCGACGGCGCGGTCGGGCTGTGCGGGGTGCTGGCCGCCCGGCAGCTGGGGGCCGAACGGGTCATCGCCATGAGCCGGCACGAGCCGCGGCAGCGGCTGGCCGAGGAGTTCGGCGCCACCGAGATCGTGGCCGAGCGTGGGCAGCAGGCGGTCGCGCGCGTCCGCGACCTCACCGACGGGGTGGGGGCCGACGCCGTCCTGGAGTGCGTGGGCACGGACGAGGCGATGCACCAGGCCATCCGCTCGACCCGGGCCGGCGCGGGCGTCGGCTTCGTCGGCGTCCCGCACGGGGTGACCCTGACCGGCCGCGACCTGTTCGGCACCATGGTGCGCGTCCACGGCGGGCCGGCGCCGGTGCGCCGTTTCCTGCCGGAGCTGGTCGACCTCGTCTACTCCGGCGTGATCGACCCGGGGCGGGTCTTCGACCTGGAGCTCCCGCTGGACCAGGCAGCCGAGGGGTACCGCGCGATGGACGAGCGCCGCGCGATCAAGGCGTTCTTGCGGCCCTGAGCCACGTCCGTGACGGTCGGCGCCGGGGGACGTCGTCCCGGTCGGGGGGTCCTACCGGCTCCAGGACCACGGGCTGGTTCTCGGGGGCGCGTGTTGCCAGCCGCGCCAGAGCCTCCTCGCGTTCCACCGCCTCGCCGCCGGCGACCGGGCCGGCCACGTAGGACCGTGGTACCTCTCTCAGCGCCAGCAAGGAGGCGACGACGTCGGCCGGCCCACATCGGGCAGAGTGGTGGGATGAACGAGCGGCAGGCCCTGGCCATCACCGGATCGACCGGGCGGCTCGGCGGCCGCATCGCCCGTCGGCTGGCGGACGCCGCCGTGCCGCAGCGACTCCTGGTGCGCGACCCGGCCCGCGCTCCGCAGCTGCCCGGGGCGACCGCCGTCGCCGCGCCGTACGCCGACGGGCCGGCTGTGCGCGAGGCGTTGGCCGGCGTCTCCACCGTGCTGATGGTGTCGGCGAGCGAGACCCCCGACCGGGTCGCCCAGCACCGCAGCTTCATCGACGCGGCGGCCGACGCCGGGGTCGAGCACCTGGTCTACGTCTCCTTCCTCGGCGCTGCGCCCGACGCCACGTTCACCCTCGCCCGGGACCACTGGGCCACCGAGGAGCACGTCCGCGCCCGGGGCTTGCGCGCCACCTTCCTGCGCGACTCGCTCTACGCCGACTTCTTCCCCTTCCTCACCGGCGAGGACGGCGTGATCCGCGGGCCGGCCGGCGACGGGCGGGTGGCCGCGGTGGCACAGGCCGACATCGCAGCCGTCGCCGCGGCCGTGCTGCAGGACCCAGCGCCGCACGCGGGGCGCACGTACGACCTGACCGGACCGGAGGCGCTGACCCTGGCGGAGGTCGCTGCGACGATCACCGCGGTCACCGGGCGGTCGGTGACCTACCAGCCGGAGACGGTCGAGGAGGCCTACGCGTCCCGGGCCGGCTACGGCGTGCCCTCCTGGCAGGTCGACGCCTGGGTGTCGACCTACACCGCGATCGCCTCGGGGGAGATGGGCGCGGTGAGCAGCGCCGTCGCCGACCTGCTCGGGCGGCCGGCCACTCCGCTGGCCGAGGTGCTGCGCACGGCAGGATGACCGCGTGACCCGCGCGCCGTACCTCTCCGCCCGGCTGCAGGGCTTCGGGACGACGGTCTTCGCCGAGATGAGCGCGCTGGCGGTGGCCACCGGCTCGATCAACCTGGGCCAGGGCTTTCCCGACACCCCCGGCCCGGACGCGGTGCTCGACGTCGCCCGCGCCGCGATCGGCACCGACGCCGACCAGTACCCGCCCGGCCCGGGCACGCCCGACCTGCGCACCGCGATCGCCCAGCACCACCAGCGGTTCACCGGCCTGGCGTTCGACCCGGCCGACGAGGTGCTGGTGACCGCCGGGGCGACCGAGGCGCTCACCGCCGCGTTGATCGCGCTGCTGGAGCCCGGCGACGAGGTCGTGCTGTTCGAGCCGATGTACGACAGCTACGCCGCCGCGGTGGCGATGGCCGGCGGCGTGCTCCGCCCGGTGTCGCTGCGCCCGCCGTCCGTCGTCGCCGGTGAGGTGTCCGGCGCGCCGTGGACGTTCGACGAGGCGGAGCTGCGGGCCGCGGTCACCCCGCGGGCCCGGCTGCTGCTGCTCAACACCCCGCACAACCCGACCGGCAAGGTCTTCACCGCCGCGGAGCTGGCCGTGCTGGCCGAGCTGGCCACCGCGGCCGACCTGCTCGTGCTCACCGACGAGGTCTACGAGCACCTGGTCTTCGCCGGGGCCGAGCACGTCTCGATGGCCACCCTGCCCGGGATGGCCGAGCGCACGTTGGTGGTCGGCAGCGGCGGCAAGACCTTCAACACCACCGGCTGGAAGATCGGCTGGATCTGCGGCCCGGCGCCGCTGGTCTCCGCCGTCCGCACTGCCAAGCAGTTCCTCACCTACGTCAACGGCGGGCCGTTCCAGCCGGCCATCGCCGCCGGGCTGCGGATGCCCGACGCGTACTTCGCCGGCATCGCCGCGGACCTGCAGCGACGCCGCGACCTGCTGGTCGGGGGGCTGGCGGACGCCGGACTGCCGGTGGTCAGTCCGGAGGCGACCTACTTCGCCACCGTCGACGTCCGGCCGGTGCAGCCCGACGGCGACGGGATGGCGTTCTGTCGGTCGCTGCCCGAGCGCGCCGGGGTGGTCGCCGTCCCCACCGTGGTGTTCTACGACCCCGCGCACGCCGACCTGGGCCGGCACCTGGTGCGGTTCGCCTTCTGCAAGTCCGACGACGTGCTCGAGGACGCGGCACGGCGGCTGAAGGGGATGTCGGCGGGGGAGACAGCGTCGGGGCGGGCGGGGGAGACTGGGTCATGAAGATCGCGGCGGTCCAGCACGACATCGTCTGGGAGGACCGGACGGCGAACTTCGACCGGCTCGCCCCGCAGGTCGCCAGGGCGGTCGGTGCCGGAGCGGAGCTGGTGCTGCTCACCGAGACCTTCTCCACCGGCTTCTCGATGACCCCGGGCATCGGCGAGCCCGAGGGCGGGCCGTCCTCGCAGTTCCTCGCCGCGCAGGCTGCCGAGCACGGCGTGTGGGTGGCCGGTACCTGCCCGGAGATCAGCGAGGGGGAGGAGCTGCCGCACAACTCCTTCGTGCTGGCCGGTCCGGACGGCACCGCGCACCGCTACCGCAAGCTGCACCCCTTCGCCGATGAACGGCATCGCTTCCGGTCCGGGGACGGCCCGGTCACCGTCGAGGTCGACGGCCTGCGGATCACGCCGTTCATCTGCTACGACCTCCGGTTCGCCGACGTCTTCTGGGCGGCCGCGCCGGACACCGACGTCTACCTGGTGCCGGCGAACTGGCCGAGCCCGCGCCGGCACCACTGGACCTCGCTCCTGCAGGCCCGGGCGATCGAGAACCAGGCCTACGTGGTCGGCTGCAACCGGGTGGGCACCGCCGGCGACGGCACCGAGCACGCCGGCGACAGCCGGATCGTCTCGCCGATGGGGGAGCTGCTGGCCACCGCGTCGGGGGTGGAGACCATCGTGCTGGCCGACGTCGACCCGGCCGAGGTGGCCGCCACCCGCGATCGGTTCCGTTTCTTGGCCGACCGCCGCAGCTGACTGCGGGCCCGG
>Ga0210040_10011389_pt1 | contig 10070 bp, 8 predicted proteins | sample CryGeyCG12114_NA_FD_185462 | JGI IMG/M metagenome (GOLD analysis project Ga0210040, IMG submission 185462) | Groundwater microbial communities from aquifer - Crystal Geyser CG19_WC_8/21/14_NA (SPAdes) (version 2) | ecosystem: Environmental > Aquatic > Deep subsurface > Groundwater | place: USA...
TACTTTAAACAATTTAAATTTAAAGTGACTTCTATAAAATCACTTGAAACAAACATTTAAAAAAAGCCAATTCAAAATTGCCACTTGTGCATTGAGTCAAGCAGAGTTTCGATGGGTCTTTGCATTTTGACACTGACTCATCTTATTTGGATTGGTCGATTGGTGGCAAAACACGAGTCACAAAGACCAGCTCTATGGTTCAATGTCCAGTGTTCATTAACGAATCGTAGTTCATAATACCGGTGGCTAAAACTTTTCAAGCATAGCTTTTAAACCCAAAAAATTGCTTTAAATTGTATCAATAAACGCTACAAAATAAAGTTCTTTGCCGAAAAGTTTTAAAGTTTTTAATAAAAGTTAAAAAAATAAACTAACTTGCTGTATGCACTGCAAAACAAAGCATTATTCATTTAAGAAGCATCTTATATTTCTTATGATGAAAAATTTTGGATAAAAATTCAATTTTTTATTTCTGTCCGGTGTCAAAATTGGTTATGGTAGGAACATTTGGGGCAAGAAGCGTGATCTCATACCGTACAATATATTTTTTGGACGACTAGCACGTCGACTTTTCCAAAGTTGCTCGCAGCAAGTTTTCTTATATGCGTGCAAAGGTAAAATTCATATCTATGCTAGCCAATGTGAGCAATACCTTTCTACTGTGGTTCATTGAATCATCGCGTTGTTTGGTTGTGGTGTGTTTGTGCGCTTTCGTTCTAATATCCATTTCGTCGTGCTATTATCGCAAGGGAGTTAGGTTGTGGACAAATAATTCTCAATCAAACTACGGTTGCACAAATTAAATTAAAGTATTAAAAATTCAAAAGACTACAACTTTCCCAACTCAACTGATTATCTTCCCCGTTTCTCTTTCATTCCTGTACTGATAACTTCACGTGGAAATAAGTACAGTTAAACTGGTCAAACTCTTGGCATCCTTCAACTCATCTTATTTTTCACCAATCGTTCCATACCGGCTAGTTGTATGAGTCAAAAAACCGAAAAACCGGTATTGTCTGGTCAGCGAATCAAAACTCGCAAAAGGGGTAAGTTTTTTTTTTATGGGGTTCATTTTGGATTTTGTAAAGATTTAGTGTGAAAATTGAGGAGACTGATAGTACGGTTGGATTGAATTGTTTCCAGATGAAAAAGAGAAATTCGACACCTCTGGATTTCGTGATGTACTTTTGCAAGGACTTTTAGAAGCTGGAACGGATTTAGAAGCTGTTAGCAAATATTTGGATACTAACAAGTTGGATTATCGCCGATATGGGGAAACTCTTTTCGACGTTCTTATAGCGGGAGGCATTCTTGGGCCTGGGGGAGTTACTCCTGGTGATGGAGGGAAACTCGCACCAGCCTGCGTCTTCGCTGCTGAAAATACTATCGAGGCCCTTAAGGGCTATGAGCAGGCAAGTTTTTATGCAAAGTATCTGTCAACAACTTGACTTTGACAGTTTATGGCGTGGGCGTGGGCTGTATAATGTACGAGTTTACTTTTTGGTTTACTTTGGTGTATAGTTTATGATTCTTTATAACGTACCTTTTTTATGATGCTCGTCGATCCATACTAATCTCGAGTATTTCGCAAGGACTAAAGTATATTAGGGTGTTCATTCATATTTCTTTACTATGAAAATGTAGCTTAATGTAATTTTAATGTGTATGTGTATCGTTATCTTAGATAGCTAATGCTAAGCTATTTCTTGACTACATTTAAACTTAATTATTAAATTAATTTTAATCTGACTGCGAACAATAAATTAATTTATCTATAAACTTTTAGAATACCAAGGTTGTATTCAACCTGTATGTCAAAATGGAGCTACTACAATTTTATTTATTGTTTATAGGTTTTCCTCAAACTAATGAGGAGATACAAATATTTGGAGAAAATGTTGATTGAAGAGATGCAAAAGGTTTTTACCTACATGAAAAGGTTTAGTGAAGAGGATCGTTGCAAGTTAGCCAAAATTACAGCTTTATGGCTTTCCAATGGAACTTTGACACCTAATGTGCTGAACGTCATTGCAACGGTAAGGCAATAATTTATTGTTGTGCGACTATTTTTATTCTTAAAGCGTAGTGCACACTGTGATTTTCTAAATAACTCAAAGAAAAACGAAAGAAGGAATTGTTATATATTTTTTAATAATGCTGTTCAATTATATTGTTTAGGAACATTTGGTGAAGGACAGTTTGGCATTGGACTTTCTTTTGGAGGTTTTGGTGACCTGGAAGAATGAAAAAGGCATATCTAGTGTCATTTCGAGCATCAAGAAATTTGGATTGGACTAGTGAGTGCATTACTTCTTCTTTATTATATAGTGTAGTGTGTACTGAAATTTCTTTTTCTGTTTTTTATCATTCGTCGTATTTAACGACGGTTGTAACCTTGAATCGTTCCTGTATTGTAATAGAATTTAGTTTTATTTTCCTCGTTAGTCTGAAATTTTTTAGCGGAATAAGGGAGCAGAAAACAGCTAAACTGTTTATGAGCCCTGATAAAGATATATCTGTAGTTCAGCATGAAATTTACTTTTGTCAACACTACAATCAATTTTTCGAGTTTTAGTTTATTTTATTTCGTTTTAGTTTATTGTTGGTATCCAGTTTAAAGCTAATTTGTTTTATATATTTTTTTAGCAAACTCATGGAGTTCTTTCCTCCAAACAAGAGAACACAGGAGAATTTCCAATCTGCTTTTGAAGAGAAAGGTCTTTCAGAAATCATAAAACTCCAAAAAGCACAGGTAAATATTAATGTTTAACTAATTATATTAGAAAATGATAAATCCTCTTGAGTTCGTAATTTGTAGTATAGCGAATTAAAAAGGTCAGAGCCAAGATTCGAACCCGAGTAGTTTCACTTACTATTATTATATTAACTTGCTTTGTAGACTTTGATGGGTTGTGTAATCCTATAAGTAATTTGCGACTAATTGAATTATAATGGTATATTCTACAGGCCAATCAGGAAGTAAAGAAAGACTTTCAAAAATTCGTCAGTGATTTGTTTGCTGAAAACAGATCTGTTAAGGATATGATCGCTCAAACTAAGGACTTTGCTGCTGCTAACAATCTGGCGGACTTTGATGTTGTTCCCATTGTAAGAAAATTAAATCGATTTTTGTGCTTGAATTTTGACTTGAAAAAATCGAATTTATGTGTATTATCGAAATATTTTACGATGTCAAAGTTTGTGAGCAAGCATAATATAATATGTTTTAAATTTACAGTTGTGGTCTACAATAATGGGATCTGTTGAATGGAACAAAAAAGACGAACTTGTTGCAGAGCAGGCTCTCAAGCACTTGAAAGTGAGTTGAATTCAATGTTATATTATATTATATTATATGTTGATACTGTCGTGAGTTGAAGTAATTTTACGGGGCGTATGTCTTTCAGTTTTTATTGAATGTCTAATTTATTTGCACAGAATTACGCCGCACTTTTGGGAGCGTTCTGTGAAACTCCCAAGGCAGAGTTAACCCTCATGTTGAGGATTCAGGAGTACTGTTACGACAATATGAACTTCATGAAGGTTTTCCAGAAGATAATTTTTCTTCTTTACAAAAGTGAGTTCATGTTTAGCAGTTTGGATAGGCTGCTATACTATAACTGTCAACTCATAAAATTACTATGAACTGTGAAATCATGAAACGCTTACGCTTACTTTTTAGCTGATGTCTTGACGGAGGAATCCATTCTCCGTTGGTACAAGACATCCCATGGTTCCAAAGGGAAAAGTGTCTTCCTGGATCAGCTGAAAAAATTCGTGGAATGGCTTCAAAATGCTGAAGAAGGTATATTTTATGATAATCAGTGGACTTTTTGTGGCGATGCTGACGATTTATGTAATCTATTTGATTAACTAATGGACAACAATTTTTTTGCATTTAGAATCTGAATCAAGTGATGAAGATTGAACAATCTTCTTGGGCTTTTAGAATTGCTACCATGAAGGAAGAATGTATCCAGTCCAATGTCAAACTGTAAAAAAACAAGCATTTGTGCGGTGTCTAAAACATTTTTCAGGTATAAAAGTAACCGGGGTCTAAATTTAATCATATTATGTAATATCTGTAATCAAAGTCTATTACAAATGCCATGAACCGTATGTAAATCATTCAAGCATTGTAATGACATGAATATAATGTTGGTTGAGTTGTCGGTTTGTTGTATAATGGGACAGGAATCATTAATACTATAATATTATTCATCGAAACACATCCTTTTATATTTTGCTGAAAAATTTTCCAAAATTCATGTGACTGATAATTTTGAAGAGAATTAAAAGAAATAAAGTGCTGTACTTTTGTAACACCATTTATCCTTTCATTCATTTTACTCGTCATCACTACACCTATACATCATTTTCGAGCTACCTGTCTCACTTGTAGTTGTATGTGTTCAGTGTCACCAACAGACTAGGCTTATTCAATTATTACAAATCAAATACTTGTGCTAAAGCGTTCCCAATGTTAATCAACCTGCTCTTCAGCGTGTCAGCCTAAGCCATTATATATGCGGTTTGTTAACTTGTATAAATGAATTATCCGGTAAGTGACCCGACAAAACCATTTTGTGGAATTCTACTTTAGTGAGTAGGAGAAAGTTGTGAGGTTAGTACCTATATACATACTATTAACGGAAAAAAGTAGACGTGAAAACAGCAGGGTTTGTCTAAATGGTAAAACCTGTCTAAACACAATAATTTGATGCTTATCATGCCGCATGACCAATAGCAACCACTGGTAATTCAGGTGCTCAAACACTTCTACCGAACCATCATTTTTTAGCAAACACATTGTTATCATTATCAGCAGCATGAGCTGATTATTATTTTGTTTACTATGTGCCGGTCAATGCCTCTGTTTATAGACTATTGTCACGTCATGGCATAAATTCAGGCTGGGAAAAGGACACCCATTTTCCTCAATGATAACAGTTGTAGCTGTTCAAGTTAAATATGTGAACTATGTGAAATATGTCAAAGTAAAAAATGGTGTTCGAAAATTGCGCATGGCTTTTTCTGGCTGCTCATATGAATCAACGAATCGATTTCAGTGTATATTATAATTTTTTATTCGTATTTACCAAAAAAAGCCTGAATAAAACAATATAGTACAATGGTTACAACGTTCAAATAATTATTATTCCTTGTGAGATGATCAACATGAAGTAAGATTCCCATTCATCTGCAGCTGAGAATTTCTTTTATTCCCTAAGATGACCCTGATCCTTACACAAATACACGAGATTTTAGGTAGGCCCTGGGATTGAATGAAAATCGTACAACGAAAATGCGTACCTATACTTGCTCAAAACCTTACACCCATAGAAATTGTGCACATATAACACCTTTGTCAAAAGATCCCGAAGGTATAGACGTCTGATAAAATTGAAGACTTACACAACCTTATAAGTTATAGGAATGAATGGAATCGGAGGTCATCATAACATTCCCGAATTACAATAGGGACTGTAGATTCTTCCTTACGTAATTCTTCATGGAGGATTTCTTTTTAACCTTTTAAAAGCTGTTGAGCAAACTTACGCATTCAAGCAAACCATTTAATATTCTCTGCCTCCCACTACCCATGGTTTAAGAAACGACCTTACCCAATAAGGCACAAGATTTACTAACCCTGAAAATATTACACAATAAAGCAAGACCTATGACAGCTGCGAATGCATTAGGAACACAAAGAAAAGTGTTTTTTTCTTTCTGGTAGAAAAAATTCTTTCAATTCACTACGAATGAATATAAATGGGGATAGTAAATCCCATTTTCCATAAGACCCCTGAAAGCTACGTAGGACCAAACAAAGGGTCCCATAATGCCAGCTCTTGTCCTACCCAAAGGTCTTTTCATTGAATAAGACATTTTGACGATTATCATAATCATACATGCTCTGCTCGCTGACCCATGTGCATTACAATCATGGTTTAACAAATACATTTTCAAACTATAAGCACACAATTAAACAGGAAGGAACTTTTGTATTATTCTCACTCTGAAATTCCAATGATGATAAGTGAATTTCGAAATGCGTGCCTCCCTATCACAATACATACACAGCACTATGAGGCGGCATAATATTTCCTCATAGGAAACACTTATTTACAATATCTCTATATTCAACTCGTCATAAAATGATGGTTTTGGAACAATTTGGTGAATTCATCATATTGTAGTCAGTCACTCACCGCATCATTCAACTTCACACTCCATGGTGTGTCTTCACAGTATTGTCAACTTTTGGCAGATTAATTCATGCAGAAAAGTGTGTGTGGTACTTTATGTATTTTAGAATGGGGGAATTTATTTCCACAAGCTAGTGGGAGTATTGCGATACTATAGTGAGTAACTGACTAAAAGTCAGTCACATTGTATGTATGACATCTCTTCGTATGACTTGGCAAGAATGGGATCGAATACAGTAAGAAGAAGACGCTACGGAGCGGAAAACAGGATGAATGCTGATGCTCACACTATACTTGCTAGGTATAGATGGATAGTTGGAAAGACAGGGTGAATTTGGGTCTAATGAATGTACGTAATGTACCAATGTTGGCTCCATTGTCACTGTTCACTGGATCTATTACGGATCACTTGGTGTCTTCAATTTTGACAGGAGAGAATCAATTGTGTTTTCCCTTCCCAGTTGTTCGAAGCCAGCAAGGTTTCAAATTATGCAAAGTTGGTTCATAGTCACTTGCGTGCACAACTTTGAAGATCATCAACCCATTACTGACTATGTGGCTTACAGAAGTTCCTGTAAAGGTTGAAATTGAGATTACTAACTAAGATTATTTATGGGAGCCTCAACCTAACAGAATAACTGCGCTGGACGGTGCTCAGAATTGACGTTAAAAATTATTCTTATTCATTGAAATGATTTAGCATAAGATTTGCGTATCAATTTCCACACATGACGTCATGCATTTTTAATCAAACCCTTGTAAGTAAATAATGACAGGCTAAACTCACATTATGCAAATATGCGCTTACGTCACCCAGAAGGTATTTACTATGCGGTCAAGGATTCTTGCAATGGTAAACAAAAGTGCAAAGTTACATGTTCCGTGAAAATTTCATCGATTTAGATAAAATCACATAAATTACGCAATGTTTGAGAGTATATAAAGAGATTTGTTAGGAATAACAAGGAGTAAAAACAATATTTTATCACACGACTGTAACTGCCATGTTTTACTACCATTGTTGGCCATTAAGTGACGAAATTAGTTCAACTATTTGCTTTTTCTCACGACAAATTCCATTGTAAAAGTACCTAATGTAAACACGGCAAAGACACCCACATTTTGAAACTTGCTAACTTACTTGGATTCATATTCATATGGTTTCCAATTCTAAACTCACCCCTTTATTTACAAATCCTTTGTACAATTTTAGAACTACTCATACATATCTACTAAACTATCAGAACTGCACTACCCGTGCACAAACTAGAGCTAAATGCAGGTAAATCATCAATACAACAGATCGTCCCAAATTACAGCATTTCTTTCGCAACCCACTGTTTGGTCACGGACATTACATTATTACTATCCTCTACAAAGATGCAGTATCACATCCCAACATGGAATCCACGCACAAACTCTTTTTTCACGCCATTCTAAAAACGGATGCATCATGCTGTTGATAATCCCTTTCCCCGTGTGACATACAGTTAGCAAAACCCGTTGCAGTGTCTCATAAAGCGCAAAGCTTGGGCTCATGTATAGTCTTTACTCGCTAATACTCAACTCCCTCGCACTCTTTTGCTGTACAATTTACACTCCACTTCACACAGTGCAGTTGACTTGCAGAGTGAATGACATTGACTGACTGATCTTTCATCAAAATGTCATCTCATCCATTCCCATTCCTGCACCCAAACTCCAAGAGGGGAAAAAAAGGCCTCGTCGTCTCCACAAACAGAAGCTCATTGTGCATTAAAGTGTAGGCCGGGACCAGTGCAATTTGCTTTGAGCAGCAGAAATGCACTGAACGCGTCCTCCACTTGTGCACTCAAATCTATGCGTTTGCATCGCATGGTTGGTCACTAACTATCATGTGAAAAAAAATTCCCCTTTGGTTCCATCCAAGATAGATAGTAATATCATCATCCATGATAGAGTTCAAGTAGTTAGTCAATTCAATTCAACCAGTAGTTAGTTAGTTAGTGTTGTAGCTAGGAATAAAAATACGTGGATTCATCCAGGAAACGAGTTCGATGCAATGTGGTGGGAATCAAAAGGCCGGGACCAGTGCAATATTGGCACAAAACTCGAATAATGCAACCGATGCCGACCGTATGAGTTCCCACCATATGGAATGGACCGGAAAATATGGTCATCACACACATAGTACTATTATTTACAGGAGCATGAGTTTCCCATCATCATTTCTTTGTTAGTTCATATGGCTGCCACATCATTTACAAGGTTCTGTTGGTACCGCTGGCAATTTGCACGAGAGTATTTCAACCTTCTGTAAACAAAGAAACATACTAACTAAGCGAGTTTTCATATTATTGCCAGCATTCGTTAATATAGTTAGTTAGGATGGCACGGCACTTTATACTAAACATGTAAAAATGAATCTTCAAGCACAAATGGCATTTCTGGTATAATAGTTAGTCATTAAACCAATATCACATTTGCGAATTGTGGAGCAACTAACTAACTAACCAGCTAGCTACACTAAACGTGTACTACATTTATAACTTTTTGCATAGGAAGAGTCCAAGAAGAGGAGAAAATTATGAGGACATTAAAACATAACTTGGTGACATAGTTTCACCAAAGGTTAATAGCACTGTTTTGACTCCAGACTTGGGTTAACTAATTGGAGATTACAGTATTAAATAGCTTGATCGTACTGCTGGCTGTAATTGTGCAACCAGTTTAATGCGCATTAAACATTAAAATGGAGACAGGGAACGGTGCTCACCCTTTTTTGTACATTTCAGTCCATGTGCGTGCGTGCATGCACAGTCTACTTGTTGTTATGTTATTATTGTTGTTGCATGCATGCAGTTTTAGAGCTCGGCATCACTCACTTACCCACTTGTTATTATTATTTTGGACTGGCCCGGAAATGGCATGTGGGAAATAGGACTGACTATATAGCCAGTTTCATGCCACCAATGTGAATTATACAGCACAGACTAGTTGTATGATGAAAGTTAGTTTACTGAGTTTTTAAACTTTAACTATTAGACGCTTTCAGTTCACATAAATCTGTAAATCTTAAATTCCACATTAGCATCATTCATGTGACGGTGATGATGCACAGAACTGGAATTTGTACACTCAAGTTTCACTCCGTGAAGCTATTTTGAGCTCTGTCATCCCAGCTAATTACTTTTGACTGGAGTAAACGTGGGCGGTTCTTTTGTGCGCAGGCTACTAACTAACTAACTAAACTACAAAGTAAAATCCAGTAACTTTATCCTTGTGATTTAACTGGACACTAAACACTCTCTCGCTTTACCTTTACATGAATGCCAACATGGAATTTTACTAAAACAAAACTATACATCAAACGTGAATCTATTCTCACCCACCATTAATAGTACACCACATAAGAATGCAATACACTTCATAGTTTATTGTACGAAACAAAACCATTCACAAAACATGAACTAGAATGAAAGAATCACACATATCTTTAAAAAAGGTGCAAAATCACTTTGTAGCACTAAACATTTAGTTAGAACCGATTCTAATTTTGGCCTACAAAATGTCAAATGTAGATATCAATCATACTAAATACAATTTTTATATCGTCCACTCAACTTGCATCCATATTGAACACTACTACTGCTATACATGAGTTGCCTATTAAATGTGACGACCAAACAAAACTACAAAATTACTTGACCCATACAAGAATGCTTACCCAGGAAAAATTTAACATATGACTATGCATGCAGAGCTCGCAATGCAATCTTGTACTAACTAACTAACTAACTAAATCCTGGCCAGCAAGATTTGCTAGCTTACCAACTAACTAACTACCATTAGCTTGCATATTTCTCTATCTGCTACTATATG
>Ga0210040_10011391_pt1 | contig 10070 bp, 7 predicted proteins | sample CryGeyCG12114_NA_FD_185462 | JGI IMG/M metagenome (GOLD analysis project Ga0210040, IMG submission 185462) | Groundwater microbial communities from aquifer - Crystal Geyser CG19_WC_8/21/14_NA (SPAdes) (version 2) | ecosystem: Environmental > Aquatic > Deep subsurface > Groundwater | place: USA...
CGGGTGCGCAGATATCTCGACACTGGTCGAGTTCGCGGCGCGCAACCGCCAAGCCGCGCCAAAGCTCCTGATGCCGATCTACGATCGCTTCGCCGCGGCGATCGTCAGCCCGAAGGCGCGGGGCATCACAACACTCCAGGCACTTCGCGGGAAGAACCTTGGAACGGGGCAAGCGGACGCGCCATCCCGGATACTGCCCGCGCTGCTTCGCAAGCAGAACATCGACCCCGACTCGATCAACCGCATGACGGTCGACGTGAAGCTCCGGGACACCATGCTGCTGCAAGGCCGCGTTGATGCCGTGGTGGGCTTTGACTACACGGTTCTATTTAACCTGATCAGCAGCGGGCTCCAGCCTACCGACACCAACCTGATCTATTTTGCCGACAATGGCTTCAACTTCTACGGTCAGGGGCTGATCGTAAATCCAGCGCTGCTGGAAAAGAACCCGGACCTGGCGCGACGGATGGCGATCGCGATCACGCGCTGCTGGCTGGAAGCCGCAAAGAACCCTGAGGGCGCGATCGAAAGCATCATGCGGCGTGAGGCTTTGTCTGACCGCGACGTGGAACTCGCCCGGTTGAGATGGGTGCTGGAAAAGCTCGTCATCACGCCGAGCGTGCAGCGCAGCGGCTTCGGCGAGGTGCGCGCGGACCGGCTGCGCGACGGCATCGCGGTCCTCGCAGAAGGCTTCCAGATGCCAGACCCGCCGAAGGTGGAGGATATCCTGGATGAGCGCTTCATCCCGGATCCTGCGCTGCGACGTGTGAACTAGGCGTCATGGTGACGGGTGGCACGGATGGTGGCCATTTCCGCAAAGGAACACATCCAAGGACGCGCAAGCGCGCCCGGCCGGTGATACGGCGCAGCAATGATACGGAGCGACAGTAGGATGCAAACCTCGATCATCGGCGGCGCCATGCTGCCCCACGCACCACAGTTCTTCACGCAGCCGGACACGGAGGACAAGGCGACGATCGCTCGTGTCCAGAAGGTCGGAGCCGACATCGGCAAGCGGCTACGGGCACTGGATCCCGACCTATGGATCATCTTTTCCAATGACCATGCGGAGCAGTTCTTCCACAATACCGCACCACCATTCACGATCCATGTCGGCGGTGAGGCAACTGGTGAGTTCGCCGGGCGCGAATTTCGCTGGCAGATCCCGGGGGAGATCGGGCTCTCGCTGGTCAGGGCTCTTTATGAACAGGGCTTTGACCCCGCCTTCAGCAGCACCGCCAAGATCGATTACGCAATCGGCATACCGTTGACCCATCTTGGCCATACGGCACCGGTGCTGCCGATCTTCGTGAATGCCTACCTGCCGCCGCAGCCCTCGATGGAGCGCTGCTATGCTTTCGGCCAGGCCATAGCAAGGGCTGTGACCCATCTCGGCCTGCGCACGGTGGTGCTGGCGAGCGGCGGCATGTCCCACTTCCCGGGAACGGACCGCTACAGCAACCCCGAGCTCCAATGGGATCTCGCCGTCCTGGAGAAGCTTCGCCAGGGCAAGCTCAAGTCGCTCATTGGCCTGAACGCAACCGAGTTGGACGATACAGGAAACATCGAGCTGCGCTGCTGGGCCTGCGCGGCGGGTGCTCTGGGTGAGCGCATTCCTGACATCGTCCAGATGGATCCGAGCTGGCACCATAACTACGCCTCGCTCGGCTGGCTGGGAACAGAGCAAGCCAGCGTCGCACCGTTGCATTATCCGGAGACCAAGCCGGAGCTGGTGGAATTGGTAAGCGCCCTGCACGCCCTGGCCCATGAGCAGCCGGCGCGCGAGGCCTATGTTGCCGACCCGGCGGCATACGCTGACCGCTACAAGCTCCCGAGTGAACAGCGGGCGGCGCTGGTGGCCTTCGACATGCCTGCCATCGTGGGGATGGGCACGCATCCGCTTGTCCCCTTCCTCGCCAACATGCAGATCCAGCGGCTGCGGCCGAGAGCATGACAATAATGCTGGAATCCTTTGTCGAGGGCCGTTTCGAGGCCTTCGGCAGGGCGGGGCTTGAGCTGGTGCGCCCACAGGATGGCCAGGCGGCGGCCACCATGCTGGAGGCGGGCGGGGCGGGGGTGGCCGCGGCGGTCGCCTCCGCGCAGCGGGCCTTCATCGCCTCCCGTCACGCCCCGCTGCACGCGCGTCTTGCCTGGCTGCGGGATTGCGCCCGCGCCCTGTCCGGCGCCGCCGAGGAGGTGGCCTCCCTCATCTGCGCCGACATCGGTAAACCCATTCGCCTCGCGCGTTTCGAAGCGCAGCGCGGGGTGGAGTTCATCGGGAACTGTGCCGCCGCCGCCGCGCAGCTCGGCGGGGAGGTTCTTCCGGTCGATGCCGCAGCCAGTGGCGCAGGCACCATAGGCATGGTGCGCCGCGTGCCCTACGGCGTGGTCGCCGCGATCACGCCGTTCAACGCGCCGGTGAACCTGCTCGTCCAGAAGCTGGCACCGGCCATCGCCATGGGCAACGCCGTGGTGGTGAAGCCCGCGCCAAGTGGGTTGCGCACCGCATTACGCCTGGCGGAGCTTTTTGCCGGGGCCGGCCTGCCGCCTGGCCTCTTCAACATCGTTTCCGGCGACCGGGAGACGGCGCTCGCGCTCGTCTCGCATCCGCTCGTGCGCGCCGTCACATTCACCGGCGGGACAGCAGCGGGCGATGCCCTGGCGCGCGCCGCCGGAGCACGGAAGTTCCTGGCCGAGCTGGGCTCGAATGCCGCCAATATCGTTTTCGCCGATTCCGATTTGGGCGCCGCAGCGAAGAAGATAGCCGCGGCTGGCTTCGAGGCCAGCGGGCAGCAATGCATCTCTGCCCAGCGCGTGCTGGTGCAGCGGAGTGCCATGGGCCGCTTCGTGCCCGCCTTCGTCGCCGTCACCTCGAATCTCTCGGTCGGCGCCGCTGAGGACCCTGCGACCGAAATCGGGCCGATGGTGCATCGCGCGAGCGCCGAGCGGGTGATGGCCATGGTTGAGGACGCGCTCGCGCGCGGCGCCACTGCGGCGCTCATGCCGAGCCGGCGCGACGCCCTGGTGTCGCCAGGCATTCTGCTCGACGTTCCGGACGAGGCGCGGTTGTGGCAGGAGGAGGTCTTCGGCCCAGTGGTGCTGGTGCGCCCCTTCGACACGGCGGAGGAGGCCATCGCCCTCGCCAACGACTCCCCTTTCGGGCTGCAGGCGGCCGCCTTCACCGGAAGCTTGGCCACGGCGATGCGGCTGGCCGAGGAGCTTGAGGTCGGCTCCCTCTGGATCAACGAGGCGAGCCGCTTCCGGCTGGATATGTATCCCTTCGGAGGCGTGAAGAGCAGCGGCGTCGGTCGCGAGGGCATCCGCTATGCCTTGGAGGAGCTGTCGCAGCTGAAGTTCATCGGCATCCGCCCGTGAGCGCGGCCGACCGCCTGCGCGAGATGGTCCGCGCTACCGGGCCACGCATCGTCACCGCCGCGCACCCCGCGGCAGCTGCTGCGGGGGCCGGCGCGCTCTCCATGGGCGGCAACGCCTTCGACGCCGCCCTGGCCGCCTGCTTCGTCGAGCATATCGCGCTGCCCATGAAGTGTGGCTTGGCGGGTGATCTGGTGGCCATCTTCCAGCGCGCCGGCGGCCCGGCTGAGACTCTGGTCAGCGTCGGCCACGGGGCGCTTGCGCTTGATCAGGGCAAGCGGATGGACCGGCTGGGGCCGCGCTCCGTCGGTATCCCGGGCGCGCCCGACGGCTTTGCCACGCTGCACGGCTTCGCCCAGTTCGATCTCCAATGCCTGGCCGCGCCGGCCCTGCGGGCTGCGGAAGCCGGCTTGCCCTGGACGCGCATCGGCCTCGGCTATCTCCGCCAGGCGGAGGATCTCCTGTGCCGTTACAGCCCGGGCAATCCCTATCTGGCCGGCGGCATGCCGAAGGCGGGCGACCGGCTGAGGCTACCGGGCCTCGGCAGGCTGCTTGAAACCTTTATCCGGGACGGCGCCGCGTTGTTCGAGGGTGTGGAGGGCGAGCGCTTGGTCGCCGCCGTGCGCGCCGGCGGCGGCCTCCTCACGATGGAGGACATGCGCTGCCGCCCGGCCCGCCTTGCCCCGGCGGCCGAGACGGTGCTGCCGGACGGCACCGTGCTGCGCACCACGCCGGCGCCGACCGGCGGCCCGCGCCTGATCTCCGTGATCCGTGAATCCTTTGGCCGGCGAGAGGCGCTCTTGCCGACCATCCGCATGGAACGGATCGAAGCAAAGCGGTCCGGTCGGCTGGCGCAGGATGCGGGCACCTCCGTCGTCACGGCGGCGGATGAGGCGGGGAACGCCGTGGTGGTGGTGCACAGCAACTCCTTCCCGCAATTCGGCTCCGGCGTCGTGCTCGAGAACGGCCTCGTGCTGAGCAACCGGCCGGGGCGGGGCTTTGACCTTGACGCGCCGCCCGGTGCGGCCAACGCGCCGGCCGCGGGGCGCATGCCGGCCACGACCCTGCACGCGTGGTCGATCCAGCGAGGGGAGGAGATGCTCTTCGGAGCGACGCCGGGCGGGGTGAACCAGCTCCCCTGGAACGCTCAGATGCTCCACGACCTCCTCGGCGGCGCGGACCTCGCCACCGCGGTGACCAGTCCTCGCTGGGCGCTCAACGAGGCCGGCGAGCTGACGGCGGAGGTGGGGCTGGAACTGGACGAGGGACGAGAGGTTCCCGCCCTGGCGAATGGCTCCGCTCAGCAAGTCCTCCGCCTCCGGCCGGGAGAGCTGGTTGAGGGTGTCGCCGATCCGAGGGTGGCGGCCTCGGCGCTGGCTGTCTACTGAGCGATCTCGTCACGGGAGTGAACTCGGTCACATGTCAAACCCTGTCAGGCCGAACGGACGAAGTTCCCGCCGGGATGCGGAGCCGCTCGCCATTGAGCCGACCATCGGCCTTTGGAGTCGCCCCGGTTATTTGATCCGCCGCCTGCATCAGCTGTCCGTGGCCGTATTTCTGGAGGAGATGGCGGACCTGAACTCCACGCCGCTTCAGTTCGGCGCCATCACGGTCATTGCCAATTCTCCAGGCGTGGACCAGGCGACGATCGCAGAGGAGCTCGGGATCGACCGCGTCACAACCGGGGACGTCCTGACCCGGCTGGAGAAGAATGAGCTGGCCTTCCGGAAGGTCTCCGCCCGCGACAAGCGCTACAAGGAGGTCTTCCTGACGCCGGCCGGTCTGAAGCTGGCCCAGGAAGGGGCGGCGCGGCTTTCTCGTATCCAGGACCGCTTCCTTGAGCCGCTCGACGGCAAGCAGCGGAAGCTCTTCCTCGATCTGGTGCGCTGCCTCATCACCGCCAACGAAAGGAACAGCCGCATGCTGCGGAGCGCGGGCTGAAGCCCGGTCCGCAACACGCGCCTCATCACTTCGCCCTTACGCCACCGACTGCAGGCGGCGTGAGGGTGCACGATAAGGGAGACCAGTCTCAGCCAGGCTGATGGCAGAGGGCCGCAAGAGCCTCGCCTACGCGACACGGCGCAACCTGCATGGAGATCCGGGATGCGTATCATGACTTGGATGAGGAAAGACGTGCAGCGCCGGCGATGGCTGCGCCAGGTAGGCGCCCTTTCGCTGGTGGGACTTGCCACGCTCATGCCCCTGCGCCATCAGGCCGTGGCTCAGGGAAGCTGGCCGGAGCGACCGATCCGCATGATCGTGCCCTTCGCGCCGGGCGGCGTGACCGATGGGATCGCCCGCCTCAGTGCCGAATGGCTCTCCAAGGCGTTGGGCCAGCCCGTGGCGGTGGAGAACCGCAGCGGCGCAAACGGCGCGATCGCCGCCGAGTTCGTCGCGCGCGCCGCGCCAGACGGTTACACCCTGCTGATGGCCAGCGCATCCCAGATGGTGGCGCTGCCGGCGCTGACGCGACTGAACTTCGACCCGGTGAGGGACTTCGTCCCAATCTCGATCGTGGCGAGCAACCCGCTGGTGGTTGCCGTCAACACGAAGCTGGGCGTTCGGACGCTCGGGGAGTTCCTGGAAATGGGCCGGCGTCATCCCGGCCAGATGAACTACTCGAGCGCGGGCATCGGCTCCTCGTCGCATCTTGCCATGGCGCTCTTCCTCTCGCACGCGGGAATCGACATGCAGCACGTTCCCTATCGTGGTGGCGCACCGGCGACGCAGGCGCTGCTGACAGCCGAGGTCGCCGCGCATTTCGCTAACCCCACGGATGTCATCCCGCACCAGGGTGGCGACAGCATTCGCCTTCTAGCCATCGCCGGGCCCGACCGGCTTCCGAGCCTCGAGCAGGTACCAACCATCGTTGAGGCCGGCGCCCCGGCTTTTCATGCCGGGACCTGGAACGGCCTCGTCGGGCCCGCGAACACGCCTTCCACCGTGGTCCAGCGCGTCGGGGAGGCACTTCGCCGCGCCTGCCAGGACGCTGAATTCCGCTCCTCCCTGGAAAAGCTCGGCACGATTCCGGATTGCGGCACGCCAGACATGTTCCGGGAGGTGATGCGAAATGACGGCGCCATGTGGCGGGAGGCAGTCCGCATCTCCGGTGCCAGGCTAGACTGAGCCGCAGGGCGGCGGGTTCCGCGCCTGGCGAACCCGCCGCCATCCCATGCAGACCGCAACGGTCCGTCCGTCAGCGATGCAGTCCATCGCAACCCGGAACGACCACCAGCTCAGCTTCGCCCTACCCTTCCATGGGTCCCCCGGCACGGCGGCGAACGTGATCCGCTTGGCGCCACTTCCCTGCCTTCAGCGATACGCCTCGGCTGCTCGGGTCGCGCGGGGACCGGATCTGGGTCGCGGGGCGTGACGTGATCGCGGGCACCTTCCTCCAGTGCCGCCAGCCGTGTGAGCGGGCACAGGTCTTGCTAGGTTCGGTGCACGGCAAGCCGCCCAACATGCGCAAGGATGATCGAATCTTGAGCAGCCCGCGCTTCCTCGCCGCCCGCCTGCTACCCATGGGCCTGCTGGCCCTCGGGCTTCTTGCCCCACCCCGGGACGCGGCGTCGCAGCCCGCCCCGCCCGCAGCCGGGGGCAAGACCCTCCGCATCGCCATGACCGCCTCCGACGTGCCGACCACCAATGGCATGCCAAACAACGGCTACGAGGGGCTGCGCTTCCTCGGCTATCCGGTCTTCGAGAGCCTCGTCCTCTGGGACCTTTCCCGCGCCGACACCCTCGCCGACCTCCGCCCCGGTCTCGCCGAGCGCTGGGAGCAGGACCCGGCCGATCCCAGGAAGTGGCGCTTCCACCTGCGCCAGGGCGTTCAGTTCCACGACGGCACGCCCTTCGACGCGGATGCCGTGATCTGGAACCTGGAGCGCTTCCTACGCGACGGCGCGCCCCAGGCCGAGCCCGCCTCCGCCGCGATCGTGCGCGGGCGTGTCGCGGGGCTCGCGGCCTATCGCAAGATCGACGATCGCACGGTCGAGATCGAGACCGTACGCCCCCTCTCGTACTTCCCCTATCTCGCCACCCTCATCCTCTTCACCTCGCCGAAGTCCTTCGAGGATGCGGGGCGCGACTGGGCGAAGGTCGCGGCGAACGGCGCCGCCGGCACCGGCCCCTTCCGCATCACCCGCTTCACCCCACGCCAGAGCGTCGAACTGTCGCGCAACGACAACTACTGGGACACCGCACGCCGTCCGAAGCTGGACCGCATCCTGCTGCTGCCCATCCCCGAGGCAAACACCCGCCTCGCCGCGCTCCGTGCCGGGCAGGTGGACTGGATCGAGGTCCCCCCGCCGGACGGCATCGCGCCGCTGCGCGCCGCCGGGTTCAACATCGTGGTCAACTCCTATCCGCATGTCTGGCCCTGGGTCTTTGCCGCCGGCCGCGCGGGCAGCCCGGTTTCCGACGTGCGCGTGCGGCAAGCGCTGAACTACTGCATCGACCGCGACGGGCTGGTTGCGCTGCTCAACGGCACGGGTGAACCCTCCACCGGCTTTTACAACAGGTCCAACCCGCTCTTCGGCCATCCGCAGAACAGCTACCGGCTCGATCCCGCGCACGGCAAGGCGCTGCTGGCCGAAGCAGGCTACGGCCCGCAGCGCCCGCTTCGGCTCACCGTCGGCATCTCCACCTCCGGCTCCGGCCAGATGCTGCCGCTGCCGATGAACGAGATGCTGCAGGAGTCACTGCGCGAGCATTGCGGCGTGGCCGTGGATTTCCGCACGGTGGAGTGGAACACGCTCCTCGGCGGCTTGCGCGCCGCGCCGGACCAGCCCGCCTGGCTCGGGGCGGACGCGCTGAACATCTCCCTCGTCTCCTCCGATCCCTCGCAGATGGCGCGCTGGTTCCTGGGTGCCAACGTCTCGCCGCGCGGTTCCAATGCCGGTCACTGGGTCGATCCCGCATTTGACTCCGCCTTCGCGGTAGTCGAGGCCTCGACCGAATCGGCCAAGGTCAACGCTGCCGTCGCGCGCGCCCACGAGCGCCTGGTGGACGGTGCACCCTGGCTCTACATCGTGCACGACCTGAACCCGCGCGCCATGACGCGCCGCGTACGCGGCTTCACCTCCGCGCAGTCCTGGTTCCAGGACCTGACGACGGTGGATCTGCAATGACCGCCGCGCTTCACGAGGCGACAATCGCCGAGCTGTCGCGGCGGATCGCCGCTCGCGCTCTCTCGCCCGTCGAGCTGGCGCAATCCTGCATCGCGCGCATCAAGGCGCTCGACCCCGCCCTCAACAGCATCCTCCTTCTGCTGGAGGAGAACGCCATGGCCGAGGCGCGGGCGGCGGAAGCGGAGATCGCCGCCGGGCGCCACCGCGGCCCACTGCACGGCATCCCCATCGGCCTGAAGGACATTTACGAAACGGCGGGCATCCGCACCACCGCCCATTCCGCCATCCTGCGCGACCACGTGCCGGCCGAGGACGCCACCACCGTCCGCCTGTTGCGTGCGGCCGGAGCGGTGATCCCGGCGAAACTCTCCACCTGGGAATTCGCCATCGGCGGCACCTCCTTCGACCTGCCCTGGCCACCGGCGCGCAACCCCTGGGACCGCACATGCGATCCCACCGGCTCCTCCTCCGGCTCGGCCGTCGCGGTCGCGGCCGGGCTGCTGCCGGGCGCTATGGGATCGGACACCGGCGGCTCCATCCGCAACCCGGCCGCTTGGTGCGGCATCGCCGGGCACAAGCCCACTTACGGGCTGGTCAGTCGCCGCGGCGTTCTGCCGCTGGCCTGGTCGCTCGACCATGCCGGCCCCATGGCCTGGACCGCCGAGGACTGCGCCCTGATGATGGGCGTGCTCGCGGCCCATGACCCCGGCGACCCCGCCAGCGCCGATGTCCCCATCCCTGATTTCGCCGCCGCCATTGCTGAGGGGCGGCGCCACGGCCTTGCCGGGCACCGCATCGGCGTGGTGCGCCATTTTTTCGAGAGGGACGTGCCCTGCACGCCGACGGTACTGGAGGCGATGGAGGATTCCGTCCGCGCACTGCGCGAGCTCGGCGCGGAGGTTAGCGACCTGATCCTGCCCTCCTTCAACGAGTACGGCGCCCCCGGCAACATCATCTCGCGCGCCGAATCCTGGGCAATCCACGAGGATTGGCTCAAACAGGACGCCACACGCTACGGCGCCTATGGCCGCCAGCGCCTCGCCTCCGGCGCCTTCCTCAGCGCGGCCGATCTCCTGCAAGCGCAACGCCGCCGCGCGGAGGTGACCGCCCGCACCTTTCACGCCATGGAGGGGCTGGACGCCGTGGTCTTTCCCACCGCGCGCGACACGGCAGGCCCGATGGGGGTGGACTCCCTGTCGCCGGATGGCCTGCCCGCTTTCTACGCCCGACCCTTCAATCTCGTCGGCGGCCCGGCGCTCTCCGTCTGCAACGGCTTCTCGGTGGAGGGCCTTCCGATCGGGCTGCAGATCGCCAGCCAGCCCTTTCAGGATGCAACGGTGCTGCGGATCGGCGATGCTGTGGAACGCGCGCTCGGCACCCGCAGACGGCGCCCGGCGCTGGAGGCTGTGGCGGCATGAGCATGACAGACCCCGCGGCGATCACCTCGCTGGAGAGAAGGCTGTCCGCCATAGGACTGGTCATGCCCGCCGAGGACCTCGCCCCGCTCGCCCGGCTTGTGGAAGGGTTGGACGCAGCTGCCGCGGCGCTCCGTGATCCACCCCTCCCCGC
>Ga0210040_10011392_pt1 | contig 10068 bp, 9 predicted proteins | sample CryGeyCG12114_NA_FD_185462 | JGI IMG/M metagenome (GOLD analysis project Ga0210040, IMG submission 185462) | Groundwater microbial communities from aquifer - Crystal Geyser CG19_WC_8/21/14_NA (SPAdes) (version 2) | ecosystem: Environmental > Aquatic > Deep subsurface > Groundwater | place: USA...
AAGGTTGATGAAATCTGCTTGATATTGAACGATATAATAGGTTCAGGGTCAAGGCTGACAGTATTGAACGAGGATACAGTAGCTCCACGCCATGCTGTAGGTTGCTCCTCTTCGCTAGCTACTGAATCGCTGGCCGTTACAATGACTACTGGGTGCGGCACATGACGCATGAGGTGCTTGACCTCATCTGACAGAGTATTTTCAACCACTTGCTCCACCGCGGTGTCGTTGTTGTGCCTCCCTATGGAGTAGGATCTTCTGCTGAGTCTTGCTGGAGCATCCACCGGCAAGGGTCGCTTTACGTTGGTGAGGGAGGCATGCGACACGCAAGGCTGTTCTAGATGGCCGATATGTTCTATAGGAGATACATTTCGAACCAAGGGCCTGCTGCGATGGAAGCCATGTTGTGGCTGGATCGTGGAGATTTGCGCAGACTGGTCGCGGCATCTAATCTGAAATGCCCTTGCTGAAGCTCTGGTAGCAACCATCGTGTCTCCGCGACATTGTTGGTGTAGCCTATAAACTTGCTTCTGCAGAGGACTTGCTGCCCCGGGCAGCAGGCCCGAAGGTGATCCAGGTAGAAAAGGTCTGCCGGCCATGCGCAGCCATACAGCAGTTGACCGTAGAACACACTACTGTAGCGTGCTAAGCGTCCGTCAGTTGTTCCTACGGTCAGGTAGCTAAGTACTAGGCAAGCTGCAACGATGGAGGCACTGGGAGGGTGGTTTCCGAGCAAGGCTGAGTGTGAGTGACAAGTTTGCTATGTTTGTCGCGCATTGCAGACGTTTTGATCAACGAGCATCCCTCCACGCCATCCTTCTGCAGCCCAGCATTTCACCTAATCACGCACCACTGCAGTGGATGTCACGCTCAAGAACAGCTTGGTAGTATCATCATAAACAGGAGGAATTGTTCAAGTCGACTTCGAGCAGTACTGTCAATAAGATGTCTACAGCCTTGAGACCTTGTTTCCGACCTTCGACCCTACCGAGTCTACCAACATCCTTTACCAAGAGCACATACATTTGCCAACCATGCCGGCACGCCAGACTATTACGCCGACCTAAGCGCCCATACACTTTCACTCAGTTGGTCACTCTCTCTGATGGCAGCGCATTCACGATGCGAACCACTTCACCCCAGCCCGTCTACAGATCAACGAGAGATACGCGCAATTCGCCCTTATGGAACCCAAGCTCGAAGGAGTTGCTGAACGTCGAAGAGGACGAAGCTGGTCGCCTAGCAGGCTTTAGGGCGCGTTTTGGAACTGGATTCGATGCGCAGCGGGAAGCGGAGAAAACCTCTAATACACCCGTCGATCACAAAGACGAGAAGAAGGCACAAAAGCAAGCACAGGAAGAGGTGGAAAGAGACGAATTTGCGGAAGATGATGCAAATCTACTCGACCTGATCAGTTCGTTTGGGCAGGAAAACCAGAATCAAGGGCCTGTCCACACCAGAAAAGGTGCAACTTCCAAAAAGTGATACAAAAGAAAGGACCTTCAATACCGAATGTATAAACACACCGGCTTGTGCTCACCTAGTGGTTGGGACAGCCTATGGAGAGCAAGAATGGGGAGGATCGTGGGCGTTCAAGCTTTGCAGCGTTCTGAAAGCAAGACAGGGCTTGGTTTTGTGCCAACTAGCGGGTAGAGTCCAATTACACAGCATTGTGGAAGCAATAACCATGCGTCGCCATTTCGATGTCTCTATCTTGACAGAATAAGTGCAAGATCATTTAGGGATCCCATGGCGGCGACAACATTGCGCTCGTGGAACGTCATGTTACGTGAATTGTTGGTCAGCTCGAACCGTAGACTCGGCCCATGTATTCTTGATTGTCGTCTAAATCGGTATGTACGGGCACGAACGAGGAGCCCTCGAATGCGGTTGGAGGAGTTTCACATGCAGATCGGCATTAGTAACTACCTGGGGAGCGGAGCGGAAGCTTCCACGTGACCTACACAGCAACGGCGTCCCTGCGGCTTCTAGTCTGTGATCTATGACCTGCGCTGTTCTGTGACCGACCGGCGCAACCTCTTTTGAGACAAACTTAACAGCCTTCTGAGAGACATTTCAGGGACGTCTAAGATGGACATTGACTCTCCCTGGGATGGTATGCACGCGCCTCTCTAAAAGGCATTGTTCCCATGCTGATCTTTGTGTAGATGTCCCATCACAATCACCATCGCAGCCAGACGACGATGCTACTGACAACACCACAAAAGAGAACAATCATGCCGGTTAGTGATAGTATGCAAAGTTTGGCCAGTCGCTCCTGACCTATGTAGATCCTCCTGCCAGTGATGCCGCATCCTCGACACCAAACGCTACTCCTACCGGCCGAAAAGGTGGTCCGCGCAAGACTCCGGCTCGTAAGGTTGCCGCTCAGGCAACTCACCTCGAGGCCGTTGACGACTCGACTGACCCTCTTGGACCGCTTGGGGTAGAACCCACTGCGACTCCAAGCTTGCCAGCAGCCGATCAAGCTCCTACTCCACCAAGGAAAGAGATAGGTGCTCGGGTAGCGCGACCACCATCTTCCACGTCCCAAGTAACTGGCTTCCAGAGAGGCGCGGGAGAACCGGCCGACGACGATGTTTCATTACCAATCGGAAGACAGAGGGGCCCTCCTCCGGTTCAACCGCACGCAAGTGGCACCCCTAGACAGAGCCAGCCGAGCATGAGTATCGAGCAGGCCGCTAAGCCTACCTTCGAAATTACCGTGGGAGATCCGCATAAAGTTGGGGACCTGACGAGTAGCCATATTGTGTACCAAGTACGAACAAAGGTATGCACGTAGTATCCGACTCCATATGCTGACTTACTGACACTGAGAAGACGTCCTCGAAAGCATACAAGCAGCCAGAGTTCGCCGTCACACGCCGATATCGTGACTTTCTGTGGTTATACAACTCATTACACAACAACAATCCGGGTGTCGTTGTGCCACCACCACCTGAAAAGCAGACTGTTGGCCGCTTTGACACGAGCTTTGTAGAATCTCGTCGGCAGGCATTGGAGCGTATGCTGAACAAGATCGCTGCGCATTCTATCTTGCACCACGATGCTGATCTGAAGATCTTCTTGGAGAGTGACAGCTTCAACATCGACGTCAAGAACAAGGAGAACAGAGAGCCTGATCTGGGACAGAACAAAGGAATGCTGAGCTCGTTAGGTATCAATGTTGGTGGATCCGGCGCAAAGTTTGTGGAACACGATGACTGGTTCCATGATCGCCGCATCTATCTAGATGCGCTCGAGAACCAGTTGAAGGCTCTTCTCAAGGCTATCGACACTGTTGTGGCTCAACGAAAGTCGCTTGCGGATGCCGCCGGCGATTTTGCAACATCGTTGGGTCAGTTGGCACAGGTAGAATTATCTCCTATCTTCTCGGGACCACTTCAGGGCCTCGCAGATGTTCAGGTCAGGATCCGGGAGCTGTATGACCGCCAGGCTCAGCAGGATGTGCTGACTCTGGGTATAACCATCGATGAATACATTCGCCTCATCGGTAGTGTCAAGCAAGCTTTCTCGCAGCGTCAGAAGGCGTTCCATTCCTGGCATGCTGCTGAGAGTGAACTTCAGAAGCGCAGAAACACGCACGAAAAGTTGCTGAGACAAGGCAAAAGCCAGCAAGACAAGCTGAATGAGGTTGGCGCTGGCGTCAGCGATGCTGAAAAGAAAGCACATCAAGCGCGTTTACTCTTCGAAGATATGGGTCGCTTGATGAGAGCAGAGCTAGAAAGATTCGAGAGAGAGAAGGTTGAGGATTTCAAGAGTGGCATTGAGACTTTTCTCGAAGGAGCTGTCGAGGCACAAAAAGAGGTAAGTCATCCACACTGCGAATTTGTCATATCCTGTGCTGACTATGTTGCAGCTGATAGAGCTTTGGGAGACGTTCCTGCTCCAGCTTGACACAGAGGAGGATGGCCAAGCACCCATGTACAAATCTCAACCAGCGGCAGCAGAACAGCATGACTCTAGTACCGCAGACGCTGGACATGACCAAGAGGATACTGAAGGAGAGCTTGCCACTGCTACAGATGTGGCATTAGAGCAGGATGCATGACTGATAGATGCCAAGGCCTAGAGCCTCGTCAAGGTACGTACAGTGCCTCGACTTGTGTTGTGCAGTCAAGCACAGTTGTACAGCATTCTGCCATGAATACTAGAGCTATTCTGACTGTCTTCAAACATAGATCACTTCGTTATGACAACAAAGCTCTTGGCGATTGACTGCATTGTCCCCATACTCTACTTTCGCAGCTGTAGACCTAACAGAAATCGCATCGCCTTTCTCACTATCACAGACTGCAAGACCTCACAGCCAACCCATTATCAAACTCAACACCAGTAAGTCCTCATGCCTCCCTTCCACTCCAACGAGATCGTGTAACTAACAAACCCAGCCTCAAACAACCACAACCACAACCACAAGTACTTCATCCACAGGCCCCTCCCGCCGCAAACAAACCGGCAAAATGGTGCACTTTGACGCTGGTGGTTTTGCCGTCCTCTCCGTCGTCCTCTTCGTCCTCTTCGGCGCCCTGATCTTCGCCCTCGTCCCGCAGCTGTCCGCCTGCTTCTGTGCCTTTCTCGGTCTCTTCTGCGTTGTCGGCCGCGGTGTCTCGGGCTTCATCCAAGGCCTTATCGGCCAAGCCGAACGTCGTCTCTCCCCTTCTGCTGTTCCGGCTCCTCCCCCTCCTCCTATCGTCCCGGTGTTATATGCACCACCACAACCACGACCGCATCCACAACCAAGCAGCAACGGTGGCCTCCCGGATGCTGGTTGGGCCGACAGCACGATGGCCAGTTTAGAGGCGGTGGAGCGTGGTGAGGGCGGTCTTCGGACCTAGATACGTCACGGGTGGTGACTGAGCACGAGGGAGGCATAGCCTCGAGATAGCATAGCACGAGTGAGGGGGGTTGGTGGGCACCTCGTGCGGAAATGCACACAATACGATGTGCTTGTGAAATGAGTCTTTTTTCTATGCTTCTGTGCTTCCTGTATTACTCGTAATCAGGCTGGAAGAATGGCGTACTCCAGCTGCAAAAGCAGAAACAAAAAGGACTACGGTAGATGTGGGAAGCCGGCATTTTCCTGTCCTGTTATCTTCCTTCTCCGTCTGCGACGTGTGGCGTGCTTTCCCCTACTACACACCTTGGAAGCAAAGCACAGGCGACATAGGGAGGGATGAGTCGTGGCACAGAGAACATCTCTCGCTGATGGGCGATATCTACCTTATCTTGTAGACATGGCGTACTCCCCAGCCACAGGAAGATGCAAACAGCAAAACCAAGAGCGACCAACTTAGAATGATGTTTCCCCAGACGTTATCATTACTTAACAATCCACACAATTCCCCTGGGTAGCCGCTTTATCTGTGTCCTGTACACTCCCCACCAACGGCTGCTCCTCCTTACCAGGCATCGACGCGGCCCCGGTCTCGGCTTTACCCTCCTCTGGCCCCTTTCCTTTCTTGAGACTCCGGTCAATGTGTCCGAGATCCCTGTCCGGCTCAATGACGTTTCGCACTCGATTCTTCAACTCCTTCGTCTCGGGAAATCCGCCCTCGGACTTTCGGTCCCAGAGCAGAGTTTCTTGGACTGTGGGGTCAGCTGGCGTGGACGTGCTGGTCGGCCGGTGGTACATGGTGACGGTGAAGATTCCGCCCGTCACGGGGATGAGTGATACTTCGCCTATGGAGGTGGAGAATGTTTGGAGGAGTTCTTGTGCGTACTAGGAAAAGGGGGAGGTGAGATTTTGGTTGGCAGAGGTGAGGGGTGTGTAGGATGGTAGATGAGTTAGAGAGTGGATGAGGGATGAGCGCGGGGGTTGAGGTGTCGAATGAGGTGTCGTATGTAGGGACTTACGTATGCGGCTCGTAGATTCCATTTGCATTGTGTGCAGAATTGGATGGCTATCCGGGGAATGTGGACCTGAGATTGTGCTTGGGATGCCATGGTTGCTCCCGGCTTGGAGGAGGACAGTGGGTGGAGGATTGATCTTGAACTGATAGCGGACGAGGCTGTGGGGTTTCTATCACAGATATCAAGTTGGACGTTGACGGTGACCTTTGCAAGGAGTGGTCTTGTTTGTCGCGATAGCGGAGGTGAGATCGTCGATGGAGAACCAGGCTTCCTGTTAGTACATGAGTAGAGTCTATTTGCAATGATCGTTCTACACTTCGTGATAATGAGTTCTCGATGCCATGTTTGGTCATGCTTGGCGACATTAGGTATCTACTGTACCAGTTCGAGTCAGCCGAAGCAGACCCTCCACTTTGGGAGTCAAGATTGTCAATGGGACGGGTTGGAGGTCTGAGATGGTAATACAATCTCTGGCGATTTTGTCATTCTTGCCAGAAGAGTCCTCGTGTGTGCACTTTGTTCAAGGTTTGGCCCTGCACGAGCGTTTCGAATCGGCCGGGGGTGACGATCATCATGTCTCATCCCACTCCGTGCACGAGCAGTTCCTATTGCGCCGTTTCGAGAAGCAATGTGAGCAGCTCACGAGAACACGAACGCACGGCAGTTGTCGCAAAGAGCTGGTTGGGGGATATCTGTGCTCGAGGACGTCTTTGCATTCGATGACCAGTAGGCATATGTAGGTATACATGCTGCGCAGCCTGATTATGTGCCCGTGACTGTGCGTAGACCAAAGATTGTACAATGAAAATTCATTCAAGCCCTAGAAGCGTGCTTTGAGCACGTAGAACGCTGCTATATTATCCAGCCTCCCCAGACTTTTCCTCCCTTTCATACTCCATGTGCGCCGTTGCTCGAAACCATTGTGCATTGGGACGTTCGATTCGTCATTCGGAAGACCAGCCTACATTACGGTACAGCATCCTTCATTTCCGGCAGCTTGTGGGTTGTACGGGTCCTCCTTCTTATCAACATTGCCCCAAACAGATGGTACCATGTAGTCTCGTGTTTGATTGCAGTAGGTGATTAAGCTGGCGATGAGTTAGTTGTGGTTGCGCGCCAGCTACGTTGTAGCCTGATCATACCTCATAGAAGCCTCCGCCACTTTGACTCTTGGTCGCTCCAAATCTTCTTTGAGTCTTGAGTTAAGTTCTTGCAACCTCCGCAGCTTGAGATCCGCCATTGACTGCTTCTTGGATTTCGCGTCTCTATCGTCTCGTACTGCATATGCTGGAGGCATGGCCGAAAGTCGAGTTCGATACCGTTAGCAACGAACTCGATGCGGTCGAATGCGTAGCAATGATAATCGAGGCGAAAGAGCGTGGTGAAGGCGGCGTGTTTCGTGTAGAGGTCCGTGCAGGAGATGGGCGTGAGGTTGCGAGATTGTGGCAGCTTCTTGCAGGGCAGCCACTTGAAGCGCGGGTTTGTCGCTGTGAGTGATTTGGGTTGAACGAGCTGTCTTCTGTTTTCGCCGGCGAAGAGGCGCGACTCCTAGATGATGAATGAGCTGCTGCTGGAGAGGGAGAGGAAGAGAAAAGGAGGGTTCTGGGTCACCTCAGCAGCAAGAAGGGCTTGGGCTGGAGCCATCTCGGTTGAAGTTTAGGCGTTTGCACCTTCCGATTTGTGGCATAGCTTGGGCAGTCAATATTGGGCGTGGCGGATCGTGATCGAGCCACTGGAGACTAGGGGTGAGCAGTGAGCACGGAGACGACAGTGTATTCACGTGACTCGGCATTGCAGTGCACTCCAGCTGGCGACTGGGCAACTGGCGTTGGACCGTGACTTGGACTTGAATGCCAGTGCCGGTGACTTGCGCCAAGCTCTGTGTGGATGCCAAAATTCACCACGACCTGCCCTGCACACGGCAACGCGACGCCATCATCATAGGCTGCCTTGCTTTTATCTCTAGGACAGACTGCTGTGAAAGTCTCGAGAGATCTTTTCACCATCTATCTTCACTATCTACAACCTGTAGCAGTCGAGGTTGCCCAAGATGCCGCCCCCACCTCATATCAAGCCTGAGAATGTGCTCAAGGTTAGTCCATCATTCACTGACTGCACTCTGTCGAAACCGCACATACTGACACTCAATCACAGCGAGCGCAAGAGCTCATTGCAGTCGAGCAATCTCAGGCCGCACTCAATGTCTTACACGAACATGTTACATCTAAGAGATCGCGGAACAGTCCGATTGCCTCGTTGGAGCCGGTTCTGCTCCTTTTCGTCGAGTTATCTGTAGATTTGCGAAAGGGGAAATCTGCAAAAGACGGTCTCTACCAATACAAGAACATCGCTCAGAACACCAATGTTGGGACGATAGAAGTAGGCGGACACTCTTCACTAGGATTGGGAATAACATACTGATACTGGATGTAGTTGGTCCTCAAAAGATTTATTGAACTCGCCGAGCAGAAAGTCCAGGAGGCGCAAGCAAAGGCCGATCAGGTCCAGGCCTCACTAGATACTTCTGCAACACAGGAATCCAAGGAGACCAAAGAATCCACCACAATCGAAGATCTCGAGGCTACCGAAACTCCCGAGACAATCCTTCTCGCAACTGTCTCTGGCGAACAGTCAAAGGACAGGACCGACCGCGCAATCGTGACACCATGGCTCAAATTTCTCTGGGAGACGTACCGAACCGTCCTCGATATCTTAAAGAACAATGCTCGGCTAGAAGTCATGTACCAGAGCACGGCTCACCAAGCTTTCGATTTCTGTCTCAAGTACCAGCGAAAGACTGAATTCCGAAGACTATGTGAACTCTTGCGGAACCATGTCCAAAACGCTGCTAAATACTCGTCGCAAATGCACGCCATCAATCTCAATGAGCCGGATACTTTGCAAAGACATCTGGAGACTCGCTTTCGACAACTTAATGTGGCCGACGAGTTAGAGCTATGGCAAGAGGCATTCCGCAGCGTCGAAGACATTCACATGCTGTTGACTTTGGCGAAAAGGCCCGCAAAGAACGTCATGATGGCGAACTACTATGAGAAGTTGACCAAGATCTTCCTCGTCAGCGACAACTTCCTGTTCCATGCTGCCGCATACAACCGTTACTATAACCTCCTGCGCCAATCGGCCAACTCTGTCGCCGCTGGGCAATCTAAGAGAGACAACCCGACAGTAACGGAAGAGACGCTTTCCAAGGCTGCCTCCTTCGTGGTTCTTTCCGCTCTCGCCATTCCCGTCATCAGCACTTCTCGTTCCAGGGGAGTCCTTGTTGATGTTGACGAAGCACGCAAGAGCAAGAACAGCCGTTTGACCAATCTTTTGAGTATGCCATCTGCGCCATCAAGGGCTCTTCTCTTCAAGGATATTCTCAGCAAAGGATTGCTATCCCGTGTCCGTCCAGAGATCAGAGATTTGTACAACATTCTCGAAGTCGACTTCCACCCTCTGTCCATCTGCAAGAAGATATCGCCTATTCTGACCAAGATTGGAACGGATGAAGAGATGAAGAAGTATGTTCTGCCACTTCAACAAGTCATTCTCACACGTCTTTTCCAGCAGCTATCTCAGGTGTACGAGTCTGTTCAGCTCAGCTTTGTCACCAAGTTGGCTCAATTCCCAGAGCCCTTCCAGGTTACTCCAGCCCAGATTGAGAAATTCATCATGAACGGCTGCAAGAAGGGAGACCTTTCCATTCGTCTCAACCACGTTTCTGGTATACTCACTTTCGACAACGACGTCTTTTCCTCGGCCAAATCCCTGCATTCTGCCGGTGCCGCCGGGTCTGCTGAAGAAGACGCAAGCTCTGTACAAAGACTTCAGAACACTCCCGCCGAGATTGCTCGGTCGCAAATGACTCGCTTGGCCAAGGTCCTTCACATCACTTGCATGTATGTCGATCCGTCATACAACCAAGCTCGCATTGCTGCACGTGACTCGGCTTTGGCTCGCGCGGAAGCAGGCGCTCAAGCGGAGCACGATGAGATCCTTGCTAGACGCACTGTTATCGAGAAGAAGAAGGAGGCAGCATCTGAGGCCATTTCCAAGAAACAACGCGAGGAGGAGACCAGGCGCCGTGTCCGTGCTCAGCAACAGGCTGAGGCCGAGGCAACTCGTCTCCGTGAAGAGACTAAGAACAGAGAGCTCAAACGTGTCAAGGATGAGCAAGCGCGCATTCGTAGG
>Ga0210040_10011394_pt1 | contig 10067 bp, 2 predicted proteins | sample CryGeyCG12114_NA_FD_185462 | JGI IMG/M metagenome (GOLD analysis project Ga0210040, IMG submission 185462) | Groundwater microbial communities from aquifer - Crystal Geyser CG19_WC_8/21/14_NA (SPAdes) (version 2) | ecosystem: Environmental > Aquatic > Deep subsurface > Groundwater | place: USA...
CATTTGTCTCGTTTCCCTGCTTTGCATGGATTACAACCAAATCCAGTCAGCTCAGGAAAACTGAGACTAAAATTAGAGGGGGATTTTTGACCTCATTTGAATGAAGGCAAAAATCTACCCTCACAAATTTTTATAATTTAGTTCTGCTAAGCTGCACTTTTTACTTGTTTATTCTGTTGAATTTTATACAGTTTATTCTTGGTTTCTTGGTTTGCCCCACTGTATTCATTATCTAATATTTTTTGTCGGTAGTTTTGCTGGTTAAATTTTTGTTTTGTGATGCAGTTGAGTACTATTGTACTTATTTCACTATCACAATTGACCTGTAATTACTTAACGTGGCATTTTCCAAATTAATTTGATTTGTTTATGTATTATTGATTTCTTTTGATGTGTACTAAACTAAATTCAAATATTAACCTACATTTTTCTTAACATGTAATCGGCATCATTACTGAATTTTACGTACGAATTCTACGTGAATCTCTATCAATATTTTGCTGCATAAGCGTATGTGAAACACACCAAACTTGTATCATTGCTGTATTATAACTTACAAACTCAAAGGTGTTAATATTTTCTACGGAATTTGAAGTTCTGAGTTATGAATCTGAAGAAGAGTTTCTAGTACCCGAGTTATTGTATATTTTAGGGAGGGGTAATTTTTTGCTTTCACTTTAAACTTTTGTATCATTTCTAAATACAAAGTTTGAATTACATAGACCTACAAAGTCAAGAAGGAAGTATAGTATACAAACTGCCGATGCCATATTCTTTTAGCCAGTTTCTGATACACTCACTCAAAGCGGAGAGCTTGTTTTTTATCCTCCTTTGGTCGCAATAAAAACTAGAACTACAAAGGCAGAAATACTAGTCTTTGGTGTACACAAACTCACGCATGTTTTACCTTTTGTTGCAAATCAGTAAAATCATCTCAGGATGAGTACACATTGAATTTTTACGCATTGGCCCTGAACAGTGAGCTGAAATCTGTAATTGTAGTTTTCCAAAGAGACTTATTGAAAGAAAAAATCTTCAAAATGTGGGACTTGAATGGTTCGTCTGGTATTGGTTTCAACTTCAACAGAACCAGCCAACGTGGTTGGCAAGCAAATTTCTAATTCACCAACACTACTGAACGCATATGTCGTTTGCGTGAAGATATTTTCATGGTACTGTATTTTGTTTGAGCAGGGTTTAGTCGAACAATCAGTATACGAATAGCAGGGATATTTTTATCCCGCGAAATATGATCCACAAAGGGTATTTATCTTTTCTGTGCTCGTTCGTTCACTAATTACGCTTTCTGAGATATCTTGTAATATTTGAATATAATTTTTTGGCAATCAGTGCATAAAAGTTGGCATTTGTTTATGTGAAAATGTAAAGGAAATAATGTTTTCTAACATATGTATTGCTATATAGATGTAGGTGGATTTTTATAGATTCAGTGCGTAGTACATACAAAGAAAGTAATAAAAAGAGCGCACACACATACACACCAAAAAGATGGTATTTGGTGTCCAGTCCACATGAGCTCCATACAAAACTTTACCTTCACATATTTTTCTCACATTTCCAGAATATTTTTTTTCGTGTCGTAGTAACCGAATGGCTCGATTTCTTCTTATCGGTTTGACCAATGATATTCAGAAGGGAAAAAATTGAGAAAGAAAATGGATTCCAATTTATGGCATGTAACCAATGTAACGATTACAATGTTCTCATGGTTGCAGTCCGGTCAGGCAATATGTGATGTGGTCGTAAAAATGAACCTATTTGGTAGGAACCTCATCTCTTTGCACTAAATGTCAACTGAAGAAGAAAATACGAGTGGATTTCGCAATATTTGATTTTTGTGATGGGCTCAAACCTGTCCCAAAGGACAGATGTACCTCTTTATTGAAATGATAGCCATCCAAACTGAGCAAAATCTGAAACATAGAAAATCCTGCACTGCCCTGTCCCACTATCAGGATAGAAAAATCAGTTCGTATTTCTTATTGAAATCATTTTATTTACTTTTTGACTTCTGTAAATAGCTAATACATTGGCCAAATTTTTCCCGAAACTGGGTTTATACAATCGCCCTGTTTTTGTAGTTGGATCTTGTTCCCTCTCCCGGGGTCCTAAGCTAATCTATTACCCTTTAAGTCCCACCCGCAAAATTATAAACACACAACAGTTTATTGCAGAGTTTGATAGGGCACCCTTTTAAAAATCAGCAATTTTTGTAATCGTTCTTTAGCTCGTAATTGTGAATCCATCGCCTTTTGAAAAATACTTTAGTCATCTTGATTCTAATGAACTTGCTTTATATTTACAAGCAAATCAACTTGTTTTCCACACGCATATTTCAATGCTGAACGCAATAAACTTAGCACTCAATTAGTTAGAAAAAATTAAACTTAATTTGAGAAATTATCATTTTTGTTTTCAACCAACCGTCGAAATGGAACGGAGCGGATACTGCTAGCGTGCTAGCTAATGGTCCTCCGACGTTGCCTCGCTGCTTAAAATAATGTCTGTGGCATTTCAGAAACTCGTAGAGAACTTTGTATGAATATTATTATTATTACGAGTAAAGCCTATTCCTTCATTTCTTGCATATTTCCCATGTGAATTGATAAAGAATTGCGTTCCAGGATGAATAATTATCTCTGGGGCGCTCCTCAAAGTCATTCCTTGCGTTCCAAAATGAGAACAGTTGCTGGAATAAGTGGAATCCTTTTGCAAAATAGTTCATGCCCAACTGGCTGCGTAATAAGCATAGATAAGTTTATAGGCATGGTTCTGTTTCTAGTGCCTTTTGTGCATTCAAATTTTGCCCATCTACCTGCACAAAAAGAGGAAATTTAAACGGCAAGACTGGCTATGTACAATACAATTTATTGCAACTATATGTGTGTTTGTATTTCTTCACTTAAGGGTGTAAAATGCTACGTTCTTGGCTGAAAAACCTAACCCAACTGGTAAAGAAGCTATACTGGTCGTGTTAAGAAAAATCTTTGACAAAAATTAGTGGTGCCATCTACCCGCCTACAAGTTGATGTTCAAGAATTTTAAATAAATGCATCAGAACGCTTCGTGTTGACCGGAAATTATTCTAACTTCTATACGGACTATCGATTTAGAAAAGACGTCAAATGTACATCAGCTGATATTCTTAACTTTTTATTCCCATGAATAATTTTTTCAAACAATATTCCACTCCTAGGAAACAATGCGAAAAAAATATTTAATCAATACCTCTTTCAGTTTTAGTAAACTTTTTTGAATGGCTTGAATTTGAAATTCTTGGTTATCACCCGTTGGTTATCACAAAACTACAATTTGCTATTTTCAAAATGTATACTTTTTTAAATAGCTAAATGCATTCCAGGATTTGCATTGAAAATTTAAACCATAACCCAGGGTACAGGAATATACTCCTGTAACCTACCATAACCAATCATTTTATCAGATAATATCTGAGAAATTCCCATGATGCATGCTTAAAAAACGCAAATGACCGTATTAGAAATCGCATCTTGAAATTTTCTAAATTTAAAATTTATTTAAATAGTGAACACATTTGATAATTTGCGGGGAAAATAAGATTTAAATAGGAAGTCACCTAAACATTGGAAGAATATTGTAAATGTTAATTAATTCAGGAAACCACTTAAAAATAACTACTCTGTACTAATTTTTTGGTCCATTCCACAAATATTTGTATTTTAAGAATACAATAGTTAAGAGTTTTTATTCGGCATGTCGTTCGTCAAAAACCAGTAATCGAATCGAAATCAAAACATAGCTACAATAACTGCAGTCTGAAACTGAGCACGTTACACACATAAAAGAGCGGAGGGATTTTTTAATTACATAAATATTTTTGTATATTTATGTTTCTGGGCTGTTGGGATTTATTATTTCCAAAGAAATTCTATTTTACGTGAATATACGGTTACGGGAATATTGGGGTTAAAAGTTCAACTTGAATCTAATAAATCGATAGAATATATTCTATTAATTTTATTTCCCCTGTATTTCTATTTCCTTAAATTTCCTTAGGCCATTGAATACCATCATGTGTAGTCCTGGTCCGTATAGAAAAGTACACGACAGCGCTTTCACACAAATTCAGTTTAGTCGTGAAGTCTCTCTCCCTCTTTCATTTCTCATTTCTCCATTCATCCCTGATGGTATATTCAAATAATGCTGATAATGATGATACAAGAAATTGGATGAAGCAGCAGTTGAGAGTGTGTCAATTTGCGTACCATTACTTCCTGAGCCTTGCGGCCATAATATGTTAAACGTCATCCATATTTCACTCAAGTGGACATTAATTATCACACACTGTAAGCTTAATATTAGCTTTAGAACAGAAATGTGCACCCGCTCTAGCCAGAGTATCTTTTTTTCGATTCCTTGAGTTACATTATGTAGTGCAACTGACGCAACTACTATTAAGCATATTTGTTGCTGCTATAGCACTACTATTGTCCATTTCCGAAAAAAAAGAAATTTTTTTGTCGGTAGGTTATCTGAAATTTTTGTATTGTTGCCACAACATTTTATAGATAATTTGTTTAAATCCACCATTTATCGGGGATAGCCGAATAACATGGGGCAACTTCTTTTTACTTTTAAATGAACAGTAGTTCAATGTGTTGTGAAACATTTTAGATAACTTGTGCTACAGCCATCGTATGTGCTAAAAAACGGAAATGTCAAAATAATATAAAGCGGCATGATTTGATTTGGGACGAATTTTGAAAAAATTTCGTCTGGATGACTTTCTATGTTACCGGTGCGAGACGGAGCGAGGTCCTTTGAATAAAAGAGGTTGAAAAAGTTCCATCCGTGCACATACGCACAAACACATTCAGTGTGGGATTTTTACATCCACATGAATCCAGCCAATTCATTCGAGTTGATCTTTTGCGACCCCGCCTGCGACTCACTGTAAGGTTTTACTGATTATTTTGAATTTCCAATCCTAAACGCCAGCTTAAGGACGTAGCTTGTTAATTAAATATTAATATTTAATTAGTCCTCAGAGAACGCATTGTCATCGTTTTCATGTGACCGTGTTGAATGAGAACACAATAACTAAATTCGAAATCTCTAGGGTGTTCCAAGATTTTCCCGTATACATTCAATTTTCGTTTCCGAGCTCAGGTTACATACTAGCTAGCTAACTAGTTTGAATTATTAACTGCGACATTCAACAGTGCACACTTGCACATTCACAGATATGTACATGTGATGACCGTATCAAGTAACTACAGAAAATATTGTAAAAATTTGCTGGGCTGCGGCATCATTATGCGTTTTTGTGAATTTACGTCCCAGGAAATTGTTGAAGCACTATACACAGGTTGGTAAACTTCTAAGAATCTATCCGATTCGACAGCAGAAATTTTGCAAACTTATCTAACAGAATGCGCATAGAATTTTTATGCGCACTATTCTACTCATATTGCTAATAATGATGCAACCATGGCTCATTTCGATTTTTTCAAGAATATGGTTTCAATCTCAACTTTGGAGTTCTCAAGAAAAATCATTTCACAAACAACAGGAAGTTAGTAGCGTGAAATAAAAAACTGCATGCACTACGCGTACTAAGCAATATGATGAAGGGAGAAAGTAAGCAGGAGCATTGAGATTTATCCTATTTCAAATGCATGGACAATTGAGCATGAGCCTGAAACCTTCATTGTCCTAGCTATACTGCTCCAGTCTCCCTCTGTATTGCTTGCATTTTTGGATCGTTCCTTCACACTAGGCGCGAATTTCTTCTAGAAACCTAAACTATATTCATTGTGTGTAGCTTGAGTATATGCTAGTAGTTCTTTACAACAAGTGATCTGTAGGTACTAAGGGTTTTACCAAGCTCTCTCTCTCTTTTCACGGGTAGGTTATTAAAACATTAAACGCACATTAGTATTCACCTCGTATCCCCACTCCTTTGAGAGCTGAGCACACGGCTATCTATTTTTCTCTTTGTAATGAGCTTTGCACAGCGAATCGCTGGAATAGCCAAGCTGGAATAATGAGATGAACGCTTTTTAAACGCCTTTGAGTTGTGGCAGAAACTACAAATGTGTTAGCATGTTATTTTCATGAGAATTAAAGAATCTATTAAAGAGTTAGAAATAGTTTTGGAGAGTGGCCCAGGGAAAATAGCGTATAGCTTTCTCTAAACAGTAGGATTTCTCTTTCCTCTTTCCTGCTAGTGTAAGAAAAATACAATATGGTTCGCCTTAGGTGACTGCGAAAGGAGGTGCATGATGAAAACTGCAAGTTCTGGAATGGAGAGGTTATAAGCATTCATAAAATTAGTTTCAAAATATTATAAACTTTTATGTTTATCAAGATATTTATGTATTCAATATATAATGCAAATACATGTTCTGGTTCCCTTAATGTAGACGGGCTGTAAACAATTTAGCTTATATAATATTATTACTAGTGCATGGTATACAAAGCTAATCCTGAAAGTTTTCACAATCTGCATGCATTATTTATTTCATTCATTCTCATTGCATGTAGTAAAACTTGTCTATTCCAAATGAAATATGCTGTTAGTTTTAATCCTCATCAAAGTCTCAGCAGAGCAAAAGGCTCGGCTATAATATGCCGCTCTAAACAATGGGGTCTAATTTAAGTAAGCGACTATAAATCATTATTTGAGCCCATAAATGTAGAGTTGCCTTTTGCGAAACTTGTTTGTTCCCATACATTTAGTCAAACTTGGAAAATTATACGAATGCCCTTTGCAATCTCTCACAGGCCTAATTCATACCTACCCAGTGACCGATGCAGTAACAAGCAGATGGGAGAATCTATAGCAGATGAAAAGAAAGCTTCATCTAATATTACCAATTTCTGTCTTGCATCTTATACTTAGGCTCTAGATTCCTAGAGCCTGGGAAGTTTTAGTCTTAAGTATGGAGTCAACGGAGTACTGGAATTATTTGGACTGGGCTCCTCGGTATAATGTCATTAAAAATCCATTTGAGCTTAACATAAGGTTGAGTGGCGTTTGGTAGATTCTATGACATAAGTATTACGTACAAGTTCACTTCACATGCACAAACATGACGGTTCTGGCATTCATTCAATGATGGCAATGGCAACACGAAACTAACTCATCCAACCCAAACAATATCAAGTCTGATTCTGAGAAAATTACATTCTTGTAGCATGTTTCGATTTGAAATCCTACAACTAATGCACTATTCATTTATTTATACGCTTTCACCTTCGAAATATTACAATCAAAAATCACAAAACACGTTGCATAAACCTTATGACATGATCAAACGGCGGGTGTTACATAATACATAATATGTACATACCGCATACCATCAATATGGGTAGATATCAATCAATGACAGCATACTATAAAACATGAGCATTTTGAATGAGTAGTGGATAATATTTAAACGATTGCTAGCAAGTGAATTACACATTTTTTACAGCTATGAAATCCAACAGGAATGATGTCTCGCCGTTTGTATATAGGCAAACAACCGCGCGTTGTATACAACAAAGTAATCTATATAGGAATCGATGAGGTACAACCGAAAACACAGCCGTTATATCATCATGTGGTTCTTAGTTGAGAAAAATTGATCTTGCTTTCTTGATTGAACAGAAGCACTCACTTTCACCTTTTATACGTAATGCAATAACACTGGCATATGTTACAAAGAGCTGAAACGTGGATGAAGCCAAATTGCAAGCTCAGTATGTATAGAAACCACATTGTACTACTACAAACAAACCCACTACTACCAAACAGCCGTGAATTCAGTTGATTGAGACTGGAGGATCAATAGTTATGTCTCTGCTGTTAATTTTTCATGTGAACAGCAGCTGAAATAATAATATACACAACCTCATAATAGACTCTGCCAGGAGTGTCTATTGGAGTGAATTCCATTTTCATACAATCACAGTCACAGAAACTATACATTCATACATTGTAAAGTACATAAATATAGTACGTATTTGCTTTGATCCTTTAATGGTACTACTCTTTTCTTGCATGCACATTATTTCCTGCTTTTCATCCTCCACCGAGAAATCATAATCAGATTAGACTAATGATGTATTGTTTTAAAGTTTAGCTGGTTAGTTAGTAGGGACGCTATAATGGGGAATTATTAACTATAACTAAATAAGACAAATAGATGAGTTCTTGGACTGACTCACAATGATTGCTCTCTGGAATTGTCCTTATCTTGTTTTCTCTGTCTGTCTATCTATATGTGGCTTCATTGTAAAAAGATTGTGATGATGTTAAGTCCTGTCGCACAGAATGGAACAGAACAGCCAAAAGGTTTTGACTTTCACAAGAGCTTATGGAGGATGGCACAAGTCATCAGCATTGTCTGCCACTCTATACAGCTTCATATTATTAATGATAATAAAATGAGCTTATTCACAGACCGATTTATGCGGGAGACTGATGATGATATATTCCTTCTCTTGACTCAAGTATTTCACATACTTCAACAGGATTCAATTCTCTCCCTCTCTCTCTCTCTCTCTCATTTCTCTTGACGATAGTATTTATATAGTGAGGGTCGACAGAGGAAATAAGATTTTAATGAATGCACTCGGGTTGTTTGTTGTTGTGATTGACTGAGAGAGGAAAAGGACTTCATAACTTCAATATTACATAGCCCAAGCTCAGTCAGAATGATCGGAGGCTACACAGAAGGATGAAGGATTAAACAGTTGAGCAGACTGAGTTTCAAGTATAATAATAAATTATCACGGCTTACTCTCTATATATAGGAAGTGAGCAAGGGAGAAAAGAAGGTACTTGAGCACTAGACTTAACAATTCAATTCATTGGGTACAGTGTAAGATTGGCTTTTTTTCTTTAATTACTTTTTAACCTTAAGCTTGTAGGAGAACGTTGGCCCTGCTTTCTATAAAACTCTCTAAATCGAAATCAATACTATAAATTGAATCTGGTTTCACAGCTTTCATGTATTGTTGAATTCCGACTTCGGAAGCAGAGAGTAACTTTAGTAATATCAATGTGACATTCCAAGCGTTTGGTTTGCTTTCTATTTTCTGGGACTCACTGAGGTGAGTGAGACTGACTTACAGCTTTGGATGAGTTTACAGACATGGTGGTTTGTAGGAGCTTTTTCGTCAGCTATAGCATATTATTTGCCAACCATGCGTTTGATTTATCAACCAGTTCAGCCCTTAACTTAATTCACAACCAAAGCTTTAAAATATTTTCCAATATATAAAAAAAACCTATATAGAAATTGGTAAAATGTTGCCTCACGAAGAAATGCGCTAACGCTATCACTGCATTTGCTATCCTCAAAGTCTCCATACCACCCAATGACCAGCTCCTTTTCAAATAAAATGACTCAAATGTGGCAGTATTTCTACATCAAACAACTATTCCTACACGTTTAATACCAGTATTATTAATTCGAGATATGACAATAATAATCAACTAGCCGGGCCCACTGGCCTTTAGCCAGACTCACTCTTACAAGCAAAATTTAAAACCTGTAAAATTTTCAATAATTCACAAATTCTCTGACGAACGGCAAGTTTCTAGAATGTGATAAACAAAATTGTGTAATAGTGCAACAAACTCGATACAGAGTCATCACATTCTAGAAACTTGCCGTTCGTCAGAGAATTTGTGAATTATTGAACATTTTACAGGTTTTAAATTTTGCTTGTAAGAGTGAGTCTGGCTAAAGGCCAGTGGGCCCGGCTAGTCAATTCTAACCCTGCATAAATACCAGTAGCAGTTCATGTTTTCACAATTAGAAGAGACAACTTATCTTCATCCGTTTTTCCGAATGTTCAAAAAATTTAATCGTACGCAAAGTTGTTTGCTGTGAATCAATCAATAAACAAGCCGGGCCCACTGGCTTTTAGCTAGACTAACTCTTACCGAGCAAAACTTAAAACCTGGAAAATTGTCAATGATCTACAAATTTTTTAACGTATGGCAAGTTTTTAGAATGTGATAAACAGAATTATGGAACAGTAAAACAAACTCGTTGTAGAGTTGTTTATCA
>Ga0210040_10011395_pt1 | contig 10066 bp, 10 predicted proteins | sample CryGeyCG12114_NA_FD_185462 | JGI IMG/M metagenome (GOLD analysis project Ga0210040, IMG submission 185462) | Groundwater microbial communities from aquifer - Crystal Geyser CG19_WC_8/21/14_NA (SPAdes) (version 2) | ecosystem: Environmental > Aquatic > Deep subsurface > Groundwater | place: USA...
GGATGGAACGTCCCCGCCCCCATCTCCATGTCGTAAGGCTGCAGGATCAGGCAGCCGCGGTCCGACCAGTAGCGGTGCAGGGTGAGGATCAGGTCCTGGAAGCTCAGCGCGCTCATCGGCGCGGCTTTGGCACCCGCTTCCCCGATTGCCAAGTCGCCCCTACATGCTTCGTTAACAGCCCCCGGGCCACGGAGATTGCATGCGTTTGCTCAACACCCTTCGCCGCGCCGCCGTTGCGCTCGGCATCGCCGCCACCGCCGGGGCCTGCAGCTCCGCTGCAACCTCCCCGGCCACGTCCGCCCCGGCACCTCACCCGGCCCTGTGGCAGGTCGCCGACCATGACACGACCATCTACCTGTTCGGCACCATCCACCTGCTGCCCAGCCAGTATCAGTGGCGCACGGGCAAGTTCGACGATGCGGTGAAGCGCTCCAACGGCTTGGTCGTGGAGACGATCATCGACCCGGCCAATCCGGCTCCGCTGGCCCAGGCGATGGCGCAACTCGGGCTCGGCGCCAACCTGCCGCCGCTGGCGTCGCGCATCCCCGCCGACAGGCGCCCGGCGCTCGACGCCGCCATCCGCACCTCCGGCTACCCCGCCGCGGTGTTCGACCGAATGGAGACCTGGGCCGCCGCCGTGACCCTGCTCGGCACGCAGTTCAAGTCGTTCGGCCTGCAGGGCGAGGACGGCGTCGAGACTACCCTGCGGAACAGCTTCAAGGGCTCCGGCAAGCCGATCGGCCAGCTCGAGACCAACGCCGAGCAACTGGGCTTCTTCGACCGCCTGCCCGAACCGGCGCAGCGCGACCTGCTGCTCTCCGCGCTCGACGATCCCGCCGGCGCCCGCACGCAGTTCGACGCCATGCTGGCCAGCTGGTCGCGCGGCGACGTGGGCGCCATCGGCAGCAGCTTCAACGAGGAGATGGCAAGCTCGCCGCCGCTCAAGGACGCGCTGCTGACCCAGCGCAACCGCAACTGGGCGGGCTGGATCGAGCGTCGCATGGCGCAGCCGGGGACCGTCATGGTGGCGGTCGGCGCGGGTCATCTCGCCGGGTCCGGCTCGGTACTGGACCTGCTCCAGCAGCGCGGCCTCAAGGTCACCCGCGTCCAATAATCCACCGCGGTTTCTCAGCCGACTGACCGACCTTTCGTGGCATCGGCGCCAGCCACCTCGTCGGCGCGGACGGCGCCCAGATCAACCGACGCCTCACCCGCCGCTATTTGCTTTCGCCCGCACCGTCCGCTATGCGCGCGGCCGCTCCTCATGGTCATCCCTGGAGGCGTGGGGCGCACGACACACTCTTACTTCAAGGAATTGCACGCATGAGCGAACAGCTGACGCTGCCCGCCGAAACGCGTGATCGGGCTGGCAAGGGAGCCTCCCGGGCACTGCGCAACGAAGGTCGGGTACCCGCCGTGGTTTACGGCAACAACCAGCAGCCGCTGAGTGTTCATGTCGAGGAAAAGCTCCTCGCCAGGATGCTCTCCACCGGTCACTTCATGAACTCCGTGGTCATGATCGACGCCGGCGGCCAGCAGGTTCGCACCCTGCCCAAGGACGTGCAGTTCCACCCGGTCAGCAGCCGGCCGGTCCACGTCGACTTCCTTCGCATCGGTGAGCACAGCAAGGTCACCGTGGCCGTGCCCGTCCGCTTCGCCGGCGAGGACGACAGCCCAGGCCTCAGCCGCGGCGGCGTCCTCAACGTCGTGCGCCACGAGCTTGAGCTGACCTGCGACGCATCGCAGATCCCCGACGAGATCCAGATCAGCCTGGCCGGCCTCGACATCGGCGACAGCCTGCACATCTCGGCGGTTCAGCTGCCGAGCGGCGTCGAAAGTGCGATCAACGACCGCGACTTCACCATCGCCACCGTGGTCGCCCCAAGCGCGCTCAAGAGCGACGAAGGCGACGGCGACACCCCGGCGGCGGGCGACGTCCCGACGGTCGGCGGCGACTCCGAATAACTTCCTGTTCTCCCCTCCCGTCCGCGGGAGGGGAGCACTGACCCATGCAAATCTGGACCGGCCTCGGTAACCCGGGCGCGCAATATGCGCTGCACCGGCACAATGTCGGCTTCATGGTCGCCGACGCCCTCGCCGAGGTCCATCGCTTCGGCCCCTGGCAAAAGAAATTCCGCAGCCTGGTCAGCGAAGGCCGCATCGGCCGCAACCGCATCCTGCTGGTCAAGCCCAACACCTTCATGAACGACAGCGGCGACGCGGTTCAGCAGGCGCTGCGCTTCTTCAAGCTCGACGAGGAAGCCCTGACCGTCTTCCACGACGAGCTCGATCTCGCCCCGTTTAAGGTCAAGGTGCGGGTCGGTGGCGGCCTCGCGGGGCACAATGGCCTGCGCTCGATCAACGCCGCGCTCGGCCCCGACTTCCGCCGTGTCCGCATCGGCATCGGCCACCCCGGCCACAAGGACAAGGTCACCCCGCACGTGCTCGGCAACTATGCCAAGAGCGAGATGGAGCCCCTGTCCGACCTGCTCGGCGCCATCGCCGCCGAGGCCGAGTGGCTCGCAGACGGCGACGACGTCCGCTTCATGAACGAGGTCGCTCGTCGCCTTCAGGACGATTGAGCCGCCGTCTCGCCAAGCGCCGCGGGTCGCCCGGCCGCGGCACCCGCTCCGCCGCCTGGGCCAGCCGCCGCCACCAGACGAACTCCCGCTCCGACCAGCGCGCCTCTTGCTCCAGACCCATCACCACCAGTGCCTCGGTCCCGACCAGTCCCAGCGCCGCCCGCACCAGCGCCGGTTGCAATCGGCGCGCGGGACCCGGCAGGATTGCGGCCTCCCGCATGATCGACAGATACTCGCCCAGCACCGGTGACGGCGTAAGCCTCGGGACCATCGCGGCAAGCAGCGTCCGCATCGCCGCATCGCTCGCCGGCGGCTCTGCTACTCCATAATAGCGCGCGCCGACCGCCGCTTCGACATAGAACAAGTCGCGCTGGCTCGAGGGCAGCGGCCGAACCAACCTGTGGTAGGCCTCGGCAAAGCCGAACGCCGCGGTCGCTTGCACCCAGCGCAACAACTCGGGATCACTCGCCCGATAGGCTCGCCCGTCATCCGCCATTCCGCCGACCGCCGAATGGATCGCGTTCACCCGGGCGGCGTAAGCGGCGAACCGGCTCTCCGCGGCGAACACCGTCAACATCGCGCCGTACGCCGTCCGGCGGATGCGCCCGGCCGGATCGGAGCGGAAGCTGCTATGATCCCACACGCCCGCCCGCACCCGCGCCTCGCCCAGCTCCAACAGCACCGCCGCCACCCCGCCCACCGCCATGCTGACGGGGTTGCCGAACACCCGCCAGCTGATGGAGTCGGGCGCCGCGATCGCCGGCTCGCCCGCCGGCTCCAGGAAGTCGGTCGGGTCGATCGCCAGCAGTCCCCCGCTCGCCCGCTCTACCATCCGCGCCGTCCAGCTCGTCATCGGCAATCAACGACCGAACGGCTGGCAATCTTCACCGCTTCTTTAACCTTGTTCGGCATGCCGGGCGCATGTTTCCGGTCGGCAACGCCACCTGGCAAGAAGTACGTCGCGGCCCGGCTTGGCTGCTCGCGCTCGCCTGCGTGCTGGTCGCGGCCGTTCTCCAGTCGCGCTTCGTGCCGCTGGACGCCGACGTCAGCTGGCTGATCACCGTCTGCGAGGCGGTGCTGTCGGGCAAGCGCCTCTACGTCGATATCGTCGAGGTGAACCCGCCCGCTTCCGTCTGGCTCTACCTGCCATGGGTTGCGCTGGCTCACCTGCTGCACCTGCGGCCGGAGACCGTGGTCGCCGCGGCCATGTGCGGCGGCGCCCTTTTATCGCTCCGGGCCACGCTGGCCCTCTCCGCCCGCCTGCCGCATCCGCCGTCTCCTTTTGCCATCGCCGCAGCCATCGGCTTCGTCGGGCTGATCCTTCCCGGCGGCCTGTTCGCCCAGCGTGAACACATCGCCCTGCTGATCGCCCTGCCGACGCTGGCTGCCATCGCCCTGCTCGGCGACCGCGGACGGCTGCCGCGCCGCACTGCCGTTCTCGCCGGCCTCGGCGCGGGCGTCATCGTGTGCATCAAGCCGCACTTCGCCCTCGCCCTGCTTCTTCCAACCGTCTGGGCCAGTCGCCGCCTGCGCTCGCCCGCAGCGCTCGTGGTGCCGCTCGCCGCTGCAGCCTTACCGCCATTGCTCTACGCCGCCGCGACCCTCCTGTGGGCGCCGGATTTTCTCAGCCTGCTGCCGATGCTGTCGGCCACCTACCTGCCAATGCATGCGCCCTGGACCGACTTCCTGCTCAGCCCGCTCCTGACCGTGCCCGCGGTGCTGGTCGTCAGCGCCGTCCTGCTCCGGCCTGCCGACGGCAACGGCTTGGTCGCAAGCTGGCTGCTCGGCGCGGTGGGCTTCGCGCTCGCCGGCCTCCTGCAGTGGAAGGTCTATGCCAACCACTCGCTGCCCGGCTACGCCCTCGCCTTCGCCGGGGTCATTGTGCTGCTGTTCGACCGCCACGGCGAGCGCCGCCGTCGCTTGGTCGGGGCCGGGGTTGCCCTCCTCGCGGCTGTGATGGTTTCCCAAACTGCAACCATCCTGCCGCAACCAGGCTTGGCCGAGGCAATCCGCCGCGCCGCCCCGCCGCATCCCAAGCTGATCACGCTTGGTTGCCAACTGGTAACCGGCCACCCGGCCGTCCGCCACGTCGACGGCCGCTGGGTCGGCAGCCGCGCCGCCCTGTTCACGGCGGCAGGCGCGCGCTTCGTCGGCCTCGATCGGCCGGGCGTTCGTCGTTGGTATGACCAGGACCTGGCCCTGTTCGCCGCCGACGTTCGCCGTGAACGGCCCGACATCGTGCTCGTGGAAACGGCCGAGCGGGCCTGGCTGCTCAAGGAACCAGCGATCCGCGCCGTCATGCGCGGCTACCAGCCCGCGGCGCGCGCCGGCGACATCCAGGTCTGGCGCCGCCGCTGACCGGCCGATAAGCGCTGCACCATGTCCCGCAGCCTGTTCGTCACGCCCCTCTACGAAGCCGAGCTGGGCGCAGCCGTCTCGCTCGACGAACTCGCCCATTCGATCCGCACCCTTGCCGAGGATGACACCGCTGGCCGCCGCTGGTGCCGCGAGCACGGCTACAAGGGCTACACCAGCTACGCGTCGCTGGACGATCTCCCTCGCCGCGACCCGGTTTTCGCCGCTCTCGCCCGCACCCTCGCCCGCCACGCCGCTGCCTTTGCGCGCGAGCTCGCTTGGGACGTGAAGCCCCGGCTCGACAGCCTGTGGGTCAACCTCCTGCGCGGTGGCGGCCATCACAGCGCCCACATCCACCCGCACAGCATCTTGTCCGGCACCCTTTATGTCGAAGTCCCTGCCGCCAGCGGCCCGATCCGCTTTGAGGACCCGCGCCTGCCGATGATGATGGCCGCCCCGACCCGGAGCGCCGACGCTCCCGAACCGCTCCGGTCGTTCGTCACCGTCCAGCCGACGCCCGGCACCATCCTCATGTGGGAAAGCTGGCTCCGTCACGAAGTCATCCCCGGCACGGGCAAGGCCGAACGGTTGAGCATCAGCTTCAATTTCGCCTGATCCCTGCTAGAGCGCCGCGAACCTCCCGAACCAAGGACTTTTCATGGGCTTCCGCTGCGGCATTGTCGGCCTGCCGAACGTCGGCAAATCGACCCTCTTCAACGCGCTGACCGAGACGCAGGCGGCGCAAGCGGCCAACTACCCCTTCTGCACCATCGAGCCGAACGTCGGCCAGGTTGCGGTGCCCGACCCGCGCCTCGACCAACTGGCGGCGATCGCCGGCTCTGCCAAGATCATCGCCACCCAGCTTGGCTTTGTCGACATCGCCGGCCTGGTGAAGGGCGCCAGCCAGGGCGAGGGCCTCGGCAACCAGTTTCTCGGCAACATCCGCGAGGTGGACGCCATTGTCCACGTCCTCCGCTGCTTCGAGAACGACGACATCCAGCACGTCGCCAACAAGGTAGATCCGCTCGCCGATGCCGAAACGGTCGAGACCGAATTGCTGCTGGCCGATCTCGACAGCCTCGAGAAGCGCGTCCCCAACCTGGTCAAGCGCGGCCAGCAAGGCGATAAGGAATCGAAGATCGCCGCGTCCGTCCTCGGCCAGGCCTTGGAGCTGCTGCGCGAGGGCAAGCCCGCCCGCCTCACCCAGCCGAAGGACGAGGAGGAAGCGCGCGTCTTCTCCCAGGCGCAGCTGATCACCGCCAAGCCGGTCCTCTACGTCTGCAACGTCAACGAGGACGATGCCGGGAAGGGCAATGCATTGTCCGAAGCCGTGTTCGCCAAAGCCAAAGTGGAGGGCGCCAACGCCGTGGTCGTCTCCGCGGCGATCGAGGCCGACCTCATTGACATGGACATGGACGAACGCCTCGCCTTTCTGGAAGAGATGGGCCTGCATGAGACTGGCCTGGCCCGCGTGATCCGCGCCGGTTACGACCTCCTGCACCTCATTACCTTCTTCACCGTCGGCCCCAAGGAGGCCCGCGCCTGGACCATCGAGCGGGGCGCCAAGGCTCCGCAGGCCGCCGGCGCCATCCACTCCGACTTCGAACGCGGCTTCATCCGCGCCGAGACGATCGGGTTCGGTGACTTCATCGGTCTCAACGGCGAAGCCGGCGCCCGCGACGCCGGCAAGCTCCGCCAAGAGGGCAAAGAGTATGTTGTGGCCGACGGCGACGTCATGCACTTCAGGTTCAACGTATGAAGCACCGAGTGCAACGCGTTAGCGTTGCACTCGGTGCTTATGGAAGATCGGCCAGTTTGCACTGGCAGGTGGCAGGACCGACGGCGCGGATCCACTCGCGCCACGCCCTCGGTAAGGAGATCGCCATGTTGTACTTCGAAGACCTGCAGGTCGGCCAGGAACGCTCCTACGGCTCCGTTGAGGTCACCCGCGAAGAGGTGATCGATTCCGCATTGAAGATGATCCGCAGCCTTTCCACCTCTCAGACGAGGCGGCCGCGCGAACCCACTTCGGCCGCATCGCCGCTAGCGGCTGGCACACCTGCGCGCTCACCATGGGCGTCATCGCGCGGGCCGTGGTCAATGAGGAACAGGCCGGCCTCGGCTCGCCCGGTCTCGACGAACTGCGCTGGCTGAAACCCGTCTACCCGGGCGACACACTCACCGTTTGCTCCACCGTGCTCGACAAGACGCCATCGCGCTCCAAGCCCCACCTAGGCAGCTTTCGCACCCGCACCCGGGTCATCAACCAGCACGGCGTGGACGTGCTCACCTTTACCAGCATCGTCCTGATCCGCCGGCGCCTAAGCGCTTGAGCGTGGCCGACCCTCGCATCGGCACCGCCGGCTGGAGTATCGCCAAGGACTGCGCCAACGCCTTCCCGGCCGTGGGGACCGGGCTCCAGCGCTACTCGGCGAACTTTCGTTGCGCCGAGATCAATAGCAGCTTTCACCGGCCACACCGCGCTTCGACGTGGCAGAAGTGGCGCGACAGCGTGCCCGACGACTTCCGCTTCTCGGCCAAGCTGCCCAAGACTATTACTCACGAACGCCGATTGGTTGACTGCGCGGATTTGCTCCCAGATTTCCTCGAGCAGGTAGCGGTGCTCGGCGAGAAGCTTGCCATCCTGCTCATCCAGCTTCCACCCAGCCTCGCCTGCGATCACGCCGTGGCACGCAGCTTCTTCGCGGACCTGGCCAGCCGCACTCCCGCCCGCCTTGCTTGCGAGCCCCGGCACCCCAGCTGGTTCGAGCGGGGCGCCGACTTTCTCCTCGCCGAACTCCACGTTGCCCGAGTAGCAGCCGACCCCGCCCGCGTGCCCGCGGCCGCTGAGCCGGGCGGATGGAGCGGCCTCGCCTATTGGCGCCTCCACGGTTCTCCCGTCATATACCGCTCGAGCTACGCCAACTGCATCGACCAGTACGCCGAGGCGATCGCGGCCTCCGCTGCGCTGGAGCGCTGGTGCATTTTCGACAACACCGCTAGCTCCGCCGCTACCAGCGACGCCTTGGCGATGCAGGAAGCTACTCGCCCGGGATCTTTATAAGCGCAGCCACCTCGATCTCGTCTGCCCAGAGCGCCGCGGTACCTCTAAATTGGCAGGTCGGTCGAGGACCGGACCGAGCGACCGTAATCACCCCACAGACCCCCGGACGAGCCCGGCTGCCACGGGCACCGTTCCGCGGCTCGGAAGCAGGTCGTCCGCAAACAGCACCCGAGTTCCGGGCGTGCAGGCATCGCGAAGCTGTTCATTACTCAATGTCGCTTTACAAAAAAAGGCCCCCGCCTTTCGGCGAGAGCCCTGCTTGCAGTCTTCCGAAAGGCTCAGCCAGCGATGCCGCGCTCGGCCTTTTGCTCGTTCATACGCTCCCGGAACGCCGGCTCCAGCGGGCCACGCAGTGAAACCTCCCGCTTCGCGTTGGCCCACAGGTTACGGTAAGCCAGGTACGCCATCACCGTCGCCGTTAGCAGGAACAGCATGGTCACCCAGCCAGCCCTATGCCGATTTTCAAGCGTCGGCTCGGCCGTCCACACCAGGAACGATGCTACGTCCTTGGCCATCTGATCAACCGTGCTCTTGGTACCGTCGGCGAAGGTCACCTGCCCGTCAGATACTAGCGGCGGCGGCATGGCGATGTTGAGGTTAGCGAAATAGGGATTGAAGTGAAGCCCGGCCGGCGTCTTCACGTCCGGAAACTCCTTGAGCAGTTCCTGAGCTTTCGCGTTACGATAACCCTGCTGGTTCCTATAACCGGTCAGCAGCGAATACACATAGTGCGCCCCGCCCTCACGCGACTCGCTGATCAAGCTGAGGTCGGGCGGCAACGCATTGTTGTTAGCTGCGCGCGCCGCCGTCTCGTTCGCATAGGGGCTGGGGAACCGGTCAGAGATCAGCGCCTTGCGGGTGCTGTTCTCGCCCGTCTCAGGGTTCACCGTCGGCACCTCGATCGCCCATTGGTTGGCGATCGCCTTCACCTCAGCCTCGTTGTAGCCAAGATCTTTCAGTTGGTAGAAGCTTACGAATTTAAGGCTGTGGCAGGCCGAGCAGACTTCCTTGTAGATCTGGAAGCCGCGCTGAACTTGCGCGCGGTCAAAACGACCGAACGCACCGTCGGACGATAAATGGACGTCGCGCGCCTTCAAGTGAAACTCTTCCTCAGCGGTTGCGGGCGGCGGATTCTTGATGGAGTCCACCCCGTTCACAATGAGGGAGAGGAGGAGGACGCCGACGAAGCCGAGACCGATGAAGAAACCGATGATGCGGACCATTGTCCTTAAAACCCCTTACTCGGCCGCGGCCGGAGCGGCGGTGGTGCCGCCGGTCGTGGCGAGCCCGAACGGCGCGCTTTCCTGCTTTTCCCCATGAAGCACGCTCTCGCTGATCGAGTTCGGCAGCGGCAGCGGCCGCTCGAACTTGGAGACTAGCGGGAGGATGATGAGGAAGTGCAGGAAGTAATAAGCCGAGGCGATCTGCCCCAGTGCGACGTTGACGGGCGTGATGTGCGCCTGGCCGACGTAGCCGAGGACGATGATGTCCGCGACCAGCACCCAGAAGAAGATCTTGTACACCGGGCGATAGCTGGACGAGCGGACCGGCGAGCGGTCGAGCCAGGTGAGGAAGAACAGCACCAGCACCGCGCTGAACATCGCCAGCACGCCCCACAGCTTGGCCGGAAGGATGAAGTCCACCGTGAAGCTGCGCAGGATCGCATAGAAGGGCCAGAAGTACCATTCAGGGACGATGTGCGCCGGGGTCACCAGCGGGTTCGCCTCGATGTAGTTGTCGGGGTGGCCGAGGCTGTACGGCAGGAAGAAGACGAAGATCGAGAAGATCAGCAGCGCCACGCCGATGCCGAAGCCGTCCTTGGCCGTGTAGAACGGGTGAAACGGCAGCGTGTCCTTTTCGTCCTTGACGTCCACGCCCGTGGGGTTGCTCGAGCCCGGGATGTGCAGCGCCCAGATCTTGAGGATCGTGACCGCCGCGATAATGAACGGCAGCAGATAGTGAAGGCTGAAGAAGCGGGTCAGCGCGGCCTGGTCCGGTGCGTAGCCGCCGAGCAGGAAAATGCGCAGCGGTTCGCCGACGACCGGGATGGCCGAGAAGAAGCGGG
>Ga0210040_10011397_pt1 | contig 10065 bp, 21 predicted proteins | sample CryGeyCG12114_NA_FD_185462 | JGI IMG/M metagenome (GOLD analysis project Ga0210040, IMG submission 185462) | Groundwater microbial communities from aquifer - Crystal Geyser CG19_WC_8/21/14_NA (SPAdes) (version 2) | ecosystem: Environmental > Aquatic > Deep subsurface > Groundwater | place: USA...
CGCTGAGAAAGACAAGTACGTGATCCATGCTGAGGTGAATGCCTTGGCAAATGCAGCACGTTCTGGTGTTTCTACTGATCGCTCTTGGGCGGTCATTACTTTGGCACCATGTCCCAATTGTGCCCGAACGCTGATCGCGGCGGGTATCAAAGCAGTGGTCGTGGATGCTGCAACAACTAAGGCTAGACTTGAAGCTCGACCCGAGCTAGTGGACGACTACACCCTAATGCGTCAGTTGTTTGACGAGGCGGGAGTTGCGTACCACGAGGTCTAATGCTTTTTTACGACCAACACCTGCTCCTTGCCCCGGTCCAGCCTCATGCTTGTTGCTATTGTGGTGCCATAATTGCTCATCCTGAGTTTGCTCGACCGGGGAAGGTCTGGAAGACTGCCGATCAAATCAATGTTTATTGGTTTCATGCAGCGTGCCCTGTAAAATTTAAGGCATTCAATCCATTCAAAGGAACTTTCCATGGCCCTGACGGAGATCGAGAAGAACCGCAAAGAGGCTGAGAAATGGGAGTGCATAACGGCTGAGGATCGAGCGAAACCTGCTCTCCAAATTGCCATCGGTACTACCAAGGGCGGTCAATGGATTTGGGGTCCACCTGATAGCCCGATCCTCAAGCGCCGTAAGGAACGCTCTGATAAGGGGAAGCCCCGGAAATGACCCGTATCAACGTGGTTCCGGTTCAGGAACTGACCCGGCAGCATTTGATTGCGGAGTACCGGGAGCTACCGCGTATCTTTAACCTAGTTCGGGCGGCGGCTGCGCGGGGTGAAACCCCTGACGACCCTCGTAATCCTCGCGAATACGTGCTGGGCACGGGTCACTGTCGGTTTTTCTATCCTCGTTTAGCCTTTCTACGTAATCGTCAGTTTCTACTGATTGAAGAAATGTATGAAAGAAGATATGAACCACGATATAATTCTAACAGTCTGGGAGCAAATATCTCAGAAGAGTGGTGGGGTAATTACGTCGCCACCTCCGAAGCCCTCGCTCTGAACCGGGCAAGAATTGCGGAGCGGAACAATGAGTCGTCTGCCATTCCGTGACGCGGATGGAAAGGTATGGAAGTGGACCAAGACCTACGGGTGGATACCAATCATACCACCATCTGCTAGGAACAAGAAAAAGCGTGGTGGTCGGAAGCACAAGAACCGTCATAGGTTTCATCAATCCTTCGGCGGACTATGTGGTTTGTGTGGACTGTCGCTCCATATCAAAGACATGACTGAAGACCATGTAGTACCCAAAAGCAAGGGTGGTGAAAACTATTGGAACCTCGTTCCTGCTCATGCTGACTGTAATGGTCGCAAGGGGAATAGGATGCCAACCGGCTGCGAGTTAATTGCTCTTGCAGTTGTAAACCTACGGCTTATGGAGCCAGATCATGACGCAAGTCCTATCTCATAAGCCAACCCTGTGGTCCTCGCTTGGGCTAACCGGAGTCTGCTTCAAGCCGAAGCGGCCCTCGCCACCACCTGAGACGTGGCTTTTGATCATTCTCGCAATGATGGTAATTTTCCTATGTCGTTGCTAACTCGCTTCATGATCTGGGCGGCTCGCCCTCAAGCGGCTCCTGCCCAGACCCCGCAAGTGGTTCGGGATACGTTCGAGGTCAGCAAGCATATCACACCTCGCCCTACCTCGGGCTTTGACCCGCTTTCGGATGGGATGATTGCTCTTGAGGCTCAGGAGCTTCTCCTTGAGCCTCTTCCTGAGCCTGCTCCTGAACCTGAGAATGGAATTTTTCATGGACCTTCGTGAAGCACTCGATCTGGTGTTGCAGCTTGCTGCGAACAACATGCTGACGCCCGATCAGATTGCGGATAACCCCAATCTTGATACGGTGGCTGACAAGCAGCAGGATGCGTTCGACAAGTGCATGAACCTGCTGAACCTTCTATCGGAGGCATAAATGTCTATCGCAGAACTCGCCGCTGAGGCTGTCAATTCCTTGGACTGGGATGACGTTTATACGAAGGCCCGCCAGCGCACGATGCGCGATATGACGGGTGCTTTCTATGACGAACATCTGGCAAAAGAGCTTGCTGAGCGTCTTGCATCAAAAATAGTGCTTGACACCGAAGCGAACCGGCCATAGATGGCCTCTTGTGAAACAGACACGCGCCTTTATCGCCTGCTGGCAACGAAATCATAGCGATATGATTACCGTCGTCGGCACGAAGCGACCGGGAAGCCCTCGCTAATTCGTTAGTCGGGGTGTGGCGCAGTCAGGTCGGCGCACTCGGTTTGGGACCGAGGGGTCGCAGGTTCGAATCCTGCCACCCCGACCAGTTTTCACTCTAATACACACATTGCCGGTTTAGCTCATCAGGTAGAGCGTCTGTTTTGTACTCAGAAGGTGAGGGGTTCGAGTCCTCTAACCGGCTCCAGTGTGTTTTGCTCTTTGACATTGTTGGTTATCAGATTTTTTGATGCGCGGTCGTCTAACCGGTAGGACTCTTGCTTCTGAGGCAGGACAACGTAGGTTCGAACCCTACTCGCGCATCCATTTTGCCCCTTGCGCTACCGGGTAAGGCGGCACGGTTTTGGCCCGTGTGTGTGTGGGTTCAAGTCCTACAGGGGCATCCAGTTTCAATTTGACGCGGATTAGTTCAGTGGTCAGAATAGCGCCCTCATAAGGCGAAGGTCGCCGGTTCGAATCCGGCATCCGCAACCAGTTTCGTCCCTGCGCCTAGTCGCCGCTCGTTGGGAGACGCAGCTAGGGTAAACGGAAGCCCAGTATAAGCGGCTGTATGGGGAGCATTGTATCCGACCCCCGAGTCTTATACATCGGATACTTGAGTTTCACAGTCCCTTAGCTCAGTGGTAGAGCGACTCTTTTACACGGAGACGGTCGGGAGTTCAAATCTCTCAGGGACTACCAATATCGGGTGTGTAGTTGGCAGAAACCCAACACGGAATGGCACTTAATTGATCGTTAGTTCCCGATCAGCCTGTGAATATGCCCTCGTAGCTCAATGGATGGAGCAGTACGCTACGAACGTGAAGGATGTAGGTTCGACCCCTACCGAGGGCACCAGAGAATGGGTCGTCTAAATGAAGGACACCGGTGTGGAGTCGCCGGAAATGCAGGTTCACAACCTGTCCCAGAGCCAATATGGGTGCCGTTCCGCTAGGACGGTTAAATGGCGCTATAGCAGTGCAGCAGCCCCTTAATACGGCAAGGTAGCTCAGAAGGTAGAGCGCCTGATTGAAGATCAGGGCGTCGTAGGTTCGAACCCTACCCCTGCCACCAGTTCCCGCAAGGGAAAGATGATCGTATATCGGACGATCTTGATGAGGGAAAGACGCGGGGGCAGTACCCGCCGTCTCCACCACGAGCACTTGGGCGCACGGCAAGCCGTAATGGTCGTGCGACGTACACCGTAGCTACGGGTAATAGGTGAGTGTTCTTGATGGGGACGAACTAGGCTCGATTTCCTTGCGGAGAGAAAAGACGCGATCAGGTCGGAGAACCTTAACTCCCCAGAAATGTAACTGCAAATGACAACGATGAGGTCATGGACCTTCGCGTAGCGGCGTAATCGTGTGGGGCCGGTCGGGGGCCTAGCAACAGAACCCCGACACCAATTTAAGGAATATGATCATGGCAGGTGTAATTCATTGCTGCGATTGTAAGCGGTGTAAGAAGGCACGACGCAAGGGCCTGATCCTCGGTAGCCGCTGGGAATTTTCATGGAAGCACGGGCTTTGTCGTGTTTCAGATTATGTACCTTATCATCGGTGGCAAAAAGGCCGTCGTCGTAAGGACAAGAGTTTGAAGACCCATAGCACAAAGGCAGTGTAGGCCCCTGATTAGGGCTTGATCTCGGTTCGAGTCCGAGTGGGTCAACCAGTTTCCGTTGGCACGGAATGTGGCGAAAGAGGCGGGGCGATTAGCCCTTTGCTGGCGCTCCGATCAGGGGAAAGCAGTCACAATTTTTTATTGGCTAGTAGCTTAAACGGTAAAGTTACGCACTGTTAATGCGTCAGATACAGGTTCGAACCCTGTCTAGCCAGCCAATTAAACTTTAATGGGGACTAAGTGTTACGGTAGCACGTCCGGCTCCAACCCGGTTAGCGTGGGTTCGACTCCTACAGGCCCTGCCAATTCAACTGCATGGAGGCAATCATGCTCGTTCGTAACGATCTCGACTCATCCAATCTCGCAAATTGCGAGTATGATACTGACACAATGGAACTCAAAGTCGAGTTCAACAACGGTCGGAAGTATGCTTACAGCGATGTTGGCGTGGACGTGTGGCAGGGCCTGATCACGGCATCGAGTGCCGGTCAGTATTTCAACGCCATGATCAAGAACCAGTATCAGACTGTAGAGGTGTGACATGGCAACTCCTAAGGAAGTCTCGCTAAAGATCGAGAGTATTCGATACGAGCTTGAAGGTGATGTGATGGATGCTGTCAGCTTCCTTCAAAAGAAGCATACCGAACTGACTCGACAAGGTTTTACAAAGCTTCGTATCGACATCGATACCGAGTCCGATTACGGCGATAGCTCCGACGCCTGTGCCTATCTGTATGGAACTCGTATGGAGACGCAAGAAGAGGCTGATCTTCGTGAACAGCAAGAAACTCGTCAACGTGAATGGTATGAACGCCGTGAACGTGAACAATTCGAGGCTCTGAAGAAGAAGTTCGGATAAGCTAATGCGTCGTTGACAGAATGGCAATTGTACCTGCCTGCAAAGCAGAGGTTGGGGGTTCAATTCCCTCACGGCGCTCCAATTCCTAAAACTTGAAAAATCCCAAAATTTTTCTGGGAGATTTCGACCCAAGTTTGCATTGAAGGAAAAAGTATATGAAAATGTACTGCATCGTCTCCCGTGAAGCCATCAAGGCCATGAACGGGAACCGGGGCAAGCTCGCTGCACAGGCTGGCCATGCCTACCTTCATGCTTACTGGGATGCTGAGAAACGATCTGGGTGCAGACCAGAGTTCGATACACCCATTCCCCAAAAGGAAATGAGTGAGGACAATAAGTTTCTTTATGCCGTTGATGCTTACAAGTATGGTGGCAACGCCAAGAAGGTTTGTCTAGTGGTTGACACCACAGACGAACTACGCGCTCTTGAAAGCGCGTACCGGCCCGTGTGTGGGGTCAGCCTCGTGACCGACGCTGGCCTCACATGCTTCGATGGTGTGCCTACGACCACGTGTCTGGGCATCGGCCCGATCCGAGACGAGGATGTGGGGGAGGACTTGAAATGCTTAAAGGTCTTTATCTAGTCCCTCTTTTGTTGCTCGCAGCATGTGCAGATGGTGATTACGAAACCGAAGTATGTCAGGCCGCAGTTCAGGGTTTGCCCTATGCCGATGACAACTACAACAAATGTGTTCAGGACCTGTGGAGGGCTCGCTTTGCAGCCGACCATCAAGCTGCACAGAAGTATAGGGATATGCCACGATGATCCTCTTCCTTGACATCGACGGCGTGCTTCTGCCTCGCCGCATGTACGACGCACCGGGTCAGACCCGGCCTCTGGTTACGAAGTTCGATCCGGGTGTGGTTGGGATGCTCAACACACTGGGCCGCGAGCGTGGTGCCCAGTTCGTGATCCATTCTTCATGGCTCCGGTCCAGCTTCGGATTGGAAACCGCAGGCGCGAAGACGGTCAAGGAACACATGGTCAATCAGGGGCTGAAGGCTGAGTATTTTCATGAGGATGACTCATGTTTTTACCGGTTCAGCGGAACCCGCTGGCACGCCATCTGCGATTGGTTGGCAGACCATCCCGAGGTTGGTCCTCTGGACTATTGGATTTTGGAGGATGAACCTCATCCGTACTACGACGGTGTGAGCAATATCAATCTCAATCGTATCATCCAGACGGACTTCGATGAAGGGTTGACATACGCACAGTTTATGCAGATTTATACAGCAGCACAATAACGGTTTGACAAGCTGGTGGGATGCTGTATATTCCACCAAATGAAAGATTGCCGAGCCTGTGGCGAGACTAAACCTCTCACCGAGTTTTATTCCAACGGCTTGTATCGAGGACGACCTAAGTATAAGCCGAAGTGTAAACGCTGTGAAATGGATGCCGATTTGGCTCGATATTACAGCATCCTTACTGAGTTTTATGGTGAACTAAAATGTTCTCGATGTGGGTATGACCGATACCGAGGTGCTTTAGAGTGTCATCATAGAAATGGTGAGGATAAATACGGTGAAGTTTCTACGATGAAGAGCCATAGCAAGGCAAACATTGTAGCTGAGCTTGCTAAGTGTGATTTAGTATGCTCTAACTGTCACCGAGAACTTCATGGGGACTTAGCTCAGATGGGAGAGCAACGCACTTGCACTGCGTAGGTCATCGGTTCGATCCCGATAGTCTCCACCAATTATGCGGATCAACGTGATTGTTGGGAGTAGGATCGCAACCTACCTCCTTGGCCCGCCGCCAAGGGTCCGTTCCAGTTTGGATCATTAGCTCAGTTGGTAGAGCGGGGGATTCTTAATCCCTGTCATTTAGCCAAGGTTCGAACCCTTGATGATCCACCAAGGCACCGGTAAGACCCGAATAGACCGGTTAGAGAGATACGGGTGACTTTCATGGAGTTCAGAGTAAACCATGCAGTGCGGGCGTGGTATATAGGTTGTGCCCCAGCCTTCCAAGCTGTAGAAGTGAGTTCGAGTCTCACCGTCCGCTCCAGTTTCAGGAGACTGTCATGTTGAGTCAAACACTCTTCACTAAAGATGGACGTAAGTGTGGTAACGGTATTTGTACTGGCTATGCTGGAGTTTTTCGAGGTCGAATGATGTATGACATTGAAACCGATTTCGGTAACGTCATGACAATTTCTTTTCCAGAAGTTATTGAACTTTTCCATATTGGTCCGCTTATCGATCTTGATCGGTGGCGTGAGGATCGAGACGCTTTACGGTCACGTAGCTCAATGGCGGAGCAGGGCACTGTCGATGCTCAGGACGTGGGATCAGTACCCACCGTGACCGCCACTTAATGGATCGTTAGCTCAGTAGGTAGAGCGGGAGGCTTTTAATCTCCGTGTCCTCGGTTCGAACCCGAGACGATCCTCCAGAGTTTCATGGTGTTGGTAGCTCAGTAGGTAGAGCGGTCGCTTGTGATGCGACAGGTCGCGGGTTCGAACCCCGTCCTTCACCCCAGTTTATGCCTCATTAGCTCAATGGAGAGAGCAACGGTTTTCTAGGCCATAGGTTGAGGGTTCGAGTCCTTCATGAGGCTCCACTAGAAAGGAAATCTGATGACCTTCCGTGTTGAAGAGATTAGCGACATCTTCACCAAGTTTCATCTGGAAGGCCCGTGGCCTTTCCATCCAGCCATGCACAGGTTCACCAAACCGGACCCGAGTTATCCTCATGATCATCCGTGGGGGTTTACATCGCACGTCCTACATGGTGGATATGTAGAGCGGGTGTACTACCCCCACGCTGATGGTACGTGGCACAGTGAGCTACATGAACGGCTGGCAGGTACATCACATACGGTTACGGCTGACCACATTCACCAGATCATTAGCTTGATCGGAGACGAGTGTTGGACACTCGTGATGGCTGGCCCACAAGAACGTGAGGTCTGCTTCTGGGAATTTGACGATGCCGGATACCGACAAGTCTTCCCATTCGGTAGTTAAGCGTGCTTACACTTAAGGAGGTGTGTGACCCGGTTAACACGGTTCCACACTTCCTTAGGATAATACTGGTTCAGAACATTCACCAGCATTGATCCCTTATAAAACAAAATAGTGCTGGCCAGCAAAACCATCATCGGAGAAGCGTTCGGCGGAATGTCTGTCGTATCAGCCACCCAGTAAGCATTGAGGAAACGCAAACCTGCGAACATCAACACACTGGCGAAGATGAAATAAACATTCAGCAACCACTTAGGGGCACGCGGAAAATTCTCTACCTGTGGTTCAAGCAGAAAGTGTCGCGTCAATCCGCAGCATCCTGCTAGGGTCAAACAGATACCTGCAATCAGAGAATTAAGTAGTACGACGTTCATGTCATTTTACTCCTTCAGGATTAAAGCGTTCTGCCCACCCTGTAACTTTCTTAACGAAGATCGGAACCAAAGGGTTCGCTACAAGTCCAGTGGCCACTGATAGCGGATAGGGACTAGGCTGAACCAGCCAAGGCTTCCACCCAGCAAGCATGGGTACAAACACTGGAGCCATAACAGCCCCAACGAAAATAGAAAAAATGAAGATCGCCAAGGCAAAACGCCCCGGTGGTACTAGGCTAATGGCGGCGATATACATGGGAAAACTATAGAGCGCCCCACCAATCGCACCAAATAGCAATAGAAGAAGTTCATTCATCGATAATCCTTAACTAGATGAAATTCCTCGCTTCATTAACTCACGACATAAAATTTCAAACCAATTAAGTCAACTAACCAAGGTGAACCCGTATGACACGAGCAAAGACAAAGGGACCGATGATCACTATTGGCGGTATGCCCTTTCGCGCATTGCCTGACGGCTCCCTAATGAACCATCGCGATGCTTTGGCAGCAGAGGTTATGTTCTGGCGAGGGGAAGTTGCGAGTCTTAATCGCACGCTCAATACTCGGGACGCAGAGCTTCAGAAAGCCGAGGCCACCATCCGTAATCAGGACGTGGAACTGCGTCGGCTTCGGATGCGTGTCACGGAGTTGAGCAGCATATGATCGCTACTCACACAAACTATCTGCACCCGAGACATCTTCGGGTTCAGGTACGGGGCACAGTTTTGTGTATGTCGCCAAGCACATCAGACTATGCCAGACTTAATCGGTCGGGCCTACCCTGTTTTGGGTGCGGCAAACGTGGATGTGATGGAAAGGCTGGTCCCGCTGACGGGAGTCGAACCCGCATTGCACTGTTTGAAGGACAGGGTTCTTAGACCATTTAGAAGACAGCGGGGTGGTGGCCCCACGGAGGATCGAACTCCGTTTTCCGGGTTGAGAACCCAGTGTCCTAACCGCATAGACGATAGGGCCGCTGTTAGCGGCTACGTTCTCGTGCAAAGGCGGGTGCGTAGGTCATACTGGCCCATATAACAAAGGAATTTGGTATGTCAAGCTGGGATGGTAGTCATGAACCAGATTTGCCGTGGCTTCAAGCACCAGAAGATAATGACCCACAGCGCAGTCGGTGGTTTACCAAAGCGGTTGTCTCAGCGTGCGCTATCGGCGGTATCTTCGCAGCCGCAGGGACGATGGTCGGACGCACGATGCCTGTGAAGCAGGAGGTACAGGTCAACCGGACAGTAGTGACTAAGCATGTTGAGGCTCCGCCCCCTGCTCCCCCTGTCGAACCTGACTCCTGTCTCAACGGCATGACTGGTACTGTAGTTCATATTGGTAAGTCCGAGCAATATAGTGACAACCAATACTACACACTGGTTACTTTCATCGATCCAGAAGATCGTGATCTTACTGTTACGTGCAAGTTTTCAGAACGAGTGGACCAAGTTTGGACCACCGGAATGAAAATTCGTACTGGTGGTGGTGAACGTATCATCGGACATTACAAAGGATTTTGATCATGAAAGTCAAAGTTCATCAAGAGTTCGAACTTCACGAACCTTGCGAACAAGTAGTCACCTTCGTTATCGAACGACTTGACTATGACTTCAAGTGGAGGACAGCAGCATCCGCTGAGTTCAAAGTCGGCGGACGCTTCATCATCTACGACAAGGACTTTGCTCCGTTCTTCAAGGACAAAGAGCTTGGTCCTCACTTAGAATTTAAGGACGAGGCTATGGCCATTCAATTGGCCAAGGCTCTGGCCCGAGTGACTGACCGTCCACTCCGGGTCGAACGTGTACAGACGGTTCGTATCCAACGACAAATTGGGAAGACCATCCTTCCCACAGGAGGCATCTAATGACCAAGTTTCTGCGCCACAACACGATCATCAATCTGGAAGATAACCTTCCCGAGGTTCTCGATGTCCTCCCCACGGCAACCTATGCCCTGAAGATGGACCCGACCGGTAAACTGTACCTCGAACAGATCGAGAACTTTTCGATGCCCGAGAAGCTGTTCGGCAACATCGGCAAGAA
>Ga0210040_10011398_pt1 | contig 10065 bp, 13 predicted proteins | sample CryGeyCG12114_NA_FD_185462 | JGI IMG/M metagenome (GOLD analysis project Ga0210040, IMG submission 185462) | Groundwater microbial communities from aquifer - Crystal Geyser CG19_WC_8/21/14_NA (SPAdes) (version 2) | ecosystem: Environmental > Aquatic > Deep subsurface > Groundwater | place: USA...
AAAACTTCAGTCCGAGACTTTTATTTTTATTTACGATATCATTCATTTTGCACAAAGGATGGCAGCAAGTAGGCATGATTGCTTATTGAAATATTTTATATTGATTGGATCTAATTTGAAGACTTCATTTGATGCAAAATAGCTAAAATCAAATAGCCCCTTTTTTGATTTTCTTGTTCAAAAATTTTCCAAACATGGGATACTGCCAGACCTTATAAAAAGCTGTTTGATTGGTAACTATAGGGACCTTGAAAAACATAATATTACCTGCAATGAACGACCATGGGACCCACATTACTATCAAGGGTGTCCTTGTACTTGGACGTAGTATCAATGAGCTCTACAATACCCCGGTCAACCTGAGGTACTTCCCCTTCCCCCATGGGCCAGCCATTGTATTGGAACTGAGTAACAAGGTAGGAGTGATCCGATATCGTATCTGTCACTGAGAACTCTCTTCGATAGTAAAATGGAAAACTTTGACTCTGCATATATTTGACTTTGATGTACTCATGGGTTGTTTCCTGATCCTTCTCAGGCCAATAGCGAGGACATTTCTCTTCTCCAGTTTCAGACAACATGACAATACTTCTCACGTTTTGTTGAACTATCATTCGCCAAAAATCCCCCACCGTCATCTCCAGTGGATCTTGGGCGATTATGAATTGATCAGTGTTGTCATACCCCTGATCATAAATACATGTTCAAACCATTACATTTAGTTTCCATGGTTATTCATTGTACTAACCAATTTCATTATCTCTGTTTCCTTACCTCTATGAACGAAGCATTTATATAATTGCTCATATCCTTGCTAAAACCTGGCATCGGAGTTAATATGACACGGGAACGATCATAAGGAATGACATTTTCATGCCTATTGCGCTGACGATTCTCTTCTAAAGCACCTATGGAGATTGGCTTTCTATCCTCTATGACTTGAATCAGTCGCTGAATCCAAAAATCCAAAGTTGAGACCAAATAAGATAATAAGAAGCATTAAAAAGTTAAACATTCCAACTTACGTCATATTCCTCTTGCATTGGAGAATTTTCTTTTCCTTCTGGTACTGATTTCATTTTTTCCACTGTTGCTTTTAGATCAGACACGGCCACTTCCGTGTCTCCAAATTGTGCCATTTCCATCAGCGCTCGATAGATAAAAATATATTGTTTCTAAAATAACAGATTTTTATTAATTACGAACTATAACAGACCCAGACACCAAACGAGCAACCACCGCTAGAACTTACAATAGATTGAACTAGGTAATTTCGCTGGTGACGAAGGTCACAAATGGTGTTGAAAATTGAAACACAGCCTTCGTCAGTCAACTGCTGTGACATTGAGTCCAATCCCACCAATGTACCAGTTCTACCAACGCCAGCACTGCAGTGAACCAGGATAGGCCCTTTATCGGGTGTATACGCTTCGTTGAATCTTTTGATGAATCTTATAATGCCCACGGGATACTCTGGAGCCATAAAATCTTTCCACACCAAGTAATGGTACTGCGTCACTTCACGTTCTTCCTGGGTTCCTTCATCTGCAGAGCCCGGTCGATTCTTGGTCATTTTTAATGTCCTCACCAAGTAGTCTAATATAAAAATCAGTGAATTATATATAATTGAAAATATTTACAACTCAGCTCATAAATATGCATTGACAATCTTACCAGAGTATCGCTTCTCATTGCAATGAGTAATAGTTAGATCCGCAAAATTCGTGGATCCCTCGCAGGGCCAGTATTTGGCGCATTTTGTCTTGTTGTATTCTTCTATATTGGTGAGCATTAAAATCAGGTGTACATGTTGCTCCCACACCATCCGCCACCAATCATTGATAGTGGCTTCCATGGGTCCTTGAGCACAGATAAACTTCTTTCGTTCTTTGTAGCCAACCACGTAATTAGCATTAATGTAGTCTGAAGAGTTATCCACAGTAGATAGCTTTACTCGAGTTTGGTCATACGCTTTGATGTCAGGATATCGATTTTTGCCGGAATTTTCTCGCAAATCAGAAGCATGGGAAGTTCGATCACAGAATCGATCTGGTAGTTTCTAAATATCAACATATATTTAAATCAGTAACCGAATTCAAAATTACTGCTGAAATGTACTCAATTGGGTACATAGTGATTATCTCCATCAGTAATACCTCAAATTCCATCTGGAAGCCGTTTTCTTTCACTCTTTCCAAGTAGGCATCGACTAACTGATCCTTCAAAATGGAAGGGAGATTAGGAGGTTCGTCACTGGGCACAGGCTGCTGGCCCCGCAGCCTTCGACACCACTGTTGAATTGAGTGGGAGAAACCCAATTCCTGGTCTCCAGGTTCTTTTCTTCGCAAGCGCATAACGCACATGAGTGCGATGAGAACAACAATTAGTGCTAAAATTAAACTGCCCACGATAGCGACACCTGGAACAACATCGATTGATTCGCTGACTCTAACTGGGCGTAGTGGATTGAAATACCGACTCTGTGCTCTCATTTGCTCGTGCTTTCCACTCAAAACTAAAAAATAAAAATAAGGGGTCAATTCGTCATTATTAGTTAAATCGCTGTTTAAATATTTGAGTTGGGCTTCTTACCAACAGCGTCCAAGTAGGCGGTGTACGTACTGTCAGAATCCAAGGGACCGTCTCTAGGTTTGATTAAAACCTGGTTATTCGAGCTGGTGTGTCGTTTACGGTGATGCGTACCAACAACTCGAGATGGATACTGCTCCGATGGTCGGAAAGAGCCGTCATAGCTTTTTAGAAAAGACCCATGAACTGGCCAACATTTGTGACATGGTTGCGCCTTCTCATCACTGTTAACGACGTCATCTCCAATCATAGTATTGCGGCTGTACAAAGCAAAACTGTGCAAATGTATTAAGGCTGCCACAAACAGATCAAGAAGATTTGGATTCATCATTCTAAGCGTTCATGAGACATTTGGGCATACCTGCTGGGTTCAACAACATCGGCGATATATGCTCCTCCAATGGTGCCATTATGAACAACTTCGTATGAAGATATATCCATTTCCTGAGGTGGTTCCAGATCCTTTACTGTCTTCCCATTCGATAGTCGTACCACGACTATTCGGATGCAGCAAATGGATCCATTACGTTGAGAAATTCTAGGGAGAGTGACTAAAAAGTATATTCTTTGACTTTCGCTTCTCTGAACTGCTTTCCAGTCGGCTTTGCTAAGTGAGTCTGTGTTTGGGAGGCTAGTTGGAGTTGTACAATGACCCACTTCAGTTTTACCACACATTTTGGAACGTGTTTTAGCGCACACACTGAAGAAAAAACAATAAGTTGTCGCACATTACGCCTGGTGCCTGGTTAGCTAAGGAGCATAGCTCATTTATGTACCGAATTTAATTCATCAAACACTTACCTAATATAAATATTAGTATTCGGAGGTTGATTATCGAATTCCACCTTTTTAGGTTGACCAACGCGAACGGATTTCCGTAATGGTCCGATTTCTTCTTCAGCAGGACGACCCCTTTCATCCACATATGACGCATTTCCACGTAATGTCGCCACATACTCGATAATCCTTCCTTTCGAGCTTTCAGGCTCGTCCCATGTTGCTTCAATTAAGGATGCATGCGATTTGGGGTCAAAATGGCACTTCACAACAATATTACGAGGTGCACTGGCCATCCCATCCAAGGTTGTCCCGTTAATTGGAATTGAAGGTTCGTCACATAGTTTGGTAAAGCTTGAACAAGCTCTCACCTGTCAAGATTTTGCTTTGAATTAATCGGGCCAGCAAAACGGTGTAAACGACATTGTTATGCCAAAGAACTTACCACAAATAAGTAATCTGTCCCAGGTTTCAAATCCATGACCATAAAAGGATTTTCTGAGGCCACGTAAAAATTTCGTTCACGAGTTCTTACTGTTTCCACGGATACGTTGTAAAAATTGTAGTAATCAGAAACATTTTTGTGCATGTTGTCCCATCGCAAAGTGGCAGTATTAGAAGTCAGTCCATTCAACAACACAGTAGGAACAAATTCCGGATCTAACAAGATAACACATTAACAATTTTTGAAATCTTTGATTTGTATCGGTATCGTGAATATGTGATTACTATCAAACTTTCTATTGAATTTATAAATCATTATTTTGATATGCATAAATTAAAAGCAAGGGTACCATTTTTCAGTGTTTTCGCCGTAATCATCAACGTGTCTTCTCCTTCACCCATTTCGTTGACAGCTTTGATGCGAAAATTACTGTATTCAGTATTTGCTTCTAGATCTTTCAAAAGGACTTCGTTCCATCTTGTATCCACTTGCTTGAAAAACTCCTTGTCGTCATTTTCTTTGTACTACAGGTTGGATTCAAAGATAAAAAGAAATTAACATTATGAAATATACCTAGCCTATAATCACGGAGCTTCCCTTACCCTTCAACAACTAAGCCAATAAAATAAATTAAAATACGAATGAAAGACCATAAGATGCAACTCAGTAAAATATACCAAACCTTTTATGCATTTGAATGCACACCTATGTACATCTTTACATATGTACCACTTAAATCAAACTTACCCATAACTTGATTTCTTTCAAAGGAAGATTGCCGTCATCTAGAGTCCAATTTAAGTAAATTAGATGCTTCCCAACCGGTTTGATCAAATCCAGAGTCACATTTGGAGAGCCTAGTAACAACGAAAATAAAATGCATACATTGAAACCAATGAAGTAGATGTTACTAGGTTACCATCAGTAACCTATAATACATAATAATACAATGAGAAAATTCGGTGCAAAAGTTTAAAACTTACTTCTTACAACTACTTTGACTCCTTCCATGAGGTTAAAATGGCTAGCATCACAAATGAATTCTCCATTATGTTTCTTTGATGCACTGCGAATAGTGAGTGTTGACGTGAACTTTGTAAGACTAGTGTTATAAAACAGAACGAGGAATTCCGAAGAATTGGTCAGTCTCTCAGGGATCTCTCCACCAATTTTCCATTCCACATATGGCTTTACAGGGTACCCAATAATTTCACAAGTGAGGGTGACATTTTGTCCTGCATCCACCACTTCCTCTATAGGGAGATCCAACTTCGGATTGACTGCGCAAACAAAAGTGATTTGTCATGCTAATACCCTTTAGATCTTTGAGCCAACTTATTTGATATAACCCGCTTACCATCGAAAAATAGGCCATGACTAATATTGAGCACATTTCCAGATGAAAGTTTTGAAAAACAAGTGTAGTAACCAAAATCATTTAATGTCAAATTGGTGAAAACTAGGGTTTCAGTCGGAGATTCCTTAAATTTTCCAGGAATACTGGAAATATTTTTTCCATCTTTACTCCACCACACAGTTTCCGTGTCATTAATTCCCCTGCACGTTATATTTTTATGACCGCCAATATAACTAGAATCACTTTGCTTGATTCTAAGAAATTCTTTGCAATCTGGAATGAAACGAAAAAACAGATGATTGATATCTTAAACACTGTGATAGATCTTCACAACTTGAAGTTAAAAGTATACTTTCATACATGAGCTTTGGAGGAATGTTGCAAAGATCAGGACTGAGACGAGCAGGTAGATTGGGTGTGACAACCGCAGAGATGAGTTATTACTAGGAAACTTGAGCATTGTTACAAAAAAAGAGTTGCCTGCTAGAGACAAAGTGATTTCCCTGAAGCAGAAAATCGAACAGAGATTGAGCCGGAAGTGCACCTCATTTGAAAAGAGTGATGGGATGTCAACATCAAGTTGTGTCAATGTAGAAAACAAAACGACCCACTGATGATGTAAACAAAATCATGTGCAAAAAAAAGAGTTGAAGCTTCGAGTTGGTAGACAAGGAAACCGAACCGCCTCAGTCGGATGGAGATAGTTGTGTGGTCACAGCTGTAATAATTCTTGTCCACTATAACTTCTGTAAAATACACAATAAAAGAAGGAAAAATAATATTATATTAAGACTGTTGCATAACGTTTTCTTTAACGATGTGCATAAATCAATCGAGCCAATAACATCCTTAAAAGTCCATGGTTAGGGTATGGTATAGTTAAGTAACATAGTAATAGTAGTTAAGTTAATCAGCAACGAAGGCAACGATGTTATTATTAAACTGGACGTTGAGCGACAGTGAACCGCAATTGATGGTTCAAGTTAATGTACCTATCCGTTCATCTTTTATGGGTTAGTTAGTTAGTCAGTAGTCAGTGTACATTATTTTGCCAGCACTAATCTGGTAAATACTTACTGCATGTCTTAATAATGAATAAAAAACAAGCCCAATCGCTATCTGAAATGTAACATTGGTCTCTCAGCAAAATAAATTTTCAAATGTTAATTGGATTATTCGTATTCGCTGTTAGCAACAAATGAAAAAAAATCAATGTGTTCTTGTATTTTTCAGGCTGACTGGAACTGTTGGCACTACTAAAGTTTTCGAAGATTTTTAAAGCGGCCAGCATAGCTTCTTTTCAAGTTATGTTAGTTTGTTCAGCCATGAACGTAAAATTTACACCCCTAAGTGGTGCCAATAGTTCCAGTCCTCCTTGATCCTCATCCTTATCATAGACGTCAAGGAGGGGGAGAAAATGGGAATGGAAAGGTGTTTTCTGCATGACAATGACAAGGAGGAAACGGGGCTGTTGAAATAAAAAGTCAGCCGGCATATAACTGTGAGGTTAACCCAGCTAGCCTTGCAAAACCTTAAAGCTATCTGTAAATCGAAATCCGTGTGGTTATAAATAAAGCTGAATGCAATTAATCATTATCATACAATTACATTTGCACTCTTAAAATAACTTGAAAGAAAAACTATCCAATTGCACCGGGCTATAAATCACACACACTTTAACAGGGTGGACGCCGATGATACGACATCAATGAATTTACTTCTTGAATGACGCCGTCATTCCTACCCGTCCACCTATAAACTGCCTGAAAACTTTCAGCCGTGAAATCTCTCCTGAAAAATACAAACGCGAACAATGTAACTAACGTTGGTAATGAGATTTACGGTGATTGACATCCTTGACCACTGTTGCAGCAAAACCACCTCTACACAAGTGCAAAATAACTAACCAAGTTTTAATGTCTAAAGACTAACTAACCAGCAAATAAAAAACCAACCTAAATGGGAAAATGAGTCAGTCAGCTAAACGTGAATTCTCGTAGGTTTCACAAACAAGTGATTAATCAATGATGCAAAACAAATCTTCTACTTAGCCTTTCAACAAAATGCTGTCACAGCAGAATTTCATAAACGCAAAAACTGCCGGTTCAAACAAGTCAATGGAACTTCAGTCAGCACCATACATCATTTGACATTGACATTGACTTGCTTGGTATGGTATACGAATGAACTGCTGCCTTCTTAACCACAACAATCGCTTAACAATGTAAAATTACACCATAATCGAGTGAATTCAACTTAATCCTAAAAATCAGCCCAGACAAATCTTCTCTTTTTGATTACTCATACTCACCACCTTCGTGTTATGAACTAATGAACATACAGATCACTGTGAGTTTGAACTTCACAAATAAACAATCAGTGTTTCAATTCAAGGCAAATGTTAATAATGTTATGCATATCCTCCCTCCATTTGTGTCATTGCGTCTCTTCTTGACTCACAACTATCCTCCCTGAACAGTACAAGCTATAAAATACTAGACTTCTTGTACCTATTCTTTTTACCAATGGTTTTTGTATTTAAAAAAGCTTCTTGACTGACACCTCAATCCTATAATACACATGTATTTTTTCTGTAGTGCTTTACTTGGTTTAGTTCTTCTTGCCCACTATCCACACATACAACTAAACACACTCACAGAGCATTTAAGTTTTTGCAGACACTTTTTTCGTGCACACTGCACAGTAAGCAAGCTGCATGGTTAAGTGCTTCAAATGTAAACAAATATCATATCATGTTTATTACGTGCTCATCTATTTCCATGCTGCAGAACGTGACAGTAATATATACAATTCGAGCTGCAGTTAAGTTGCTAGTCAGAAACAGATGCCATACCACTGGTTATGTAAAGTTACAGGATATGTGTATTGTTATAGCTTGTACTCACAGTCAGATTTTTTCATTCAGTAATTATCCGTAGGTGATAATTTTGAACTAAATGGTTTCAGGATTCTGAATAATTAATAATGAAACAATGTACGTTCAGTTCCAAAAGATATACACGTGTGATTTTGGACGGTCAAAGGATATTTTGGTAGTATTCTAGATTGCAACGGAACAGTATTCCGTTGCATGCTTTGAAATAATATACTGATAGTGATCGGTTATTTCCAACAAATAAATTATTAATGAAATGTCAATTGTCAGTGTATAGACGGATATTTGGCATGTTCTCAATAGCACTGTGATGGAGTAACTAATTTGTATGCATGCAAAATATTCCAAAAACAGCTTACTGTCTATAAAAAACTTGTTTTCTGCAGCTAACAAGCAGAAAAACAAACTGTCACTTGAAACTTCAAAACTCACCGGTTCTAATAATGTATACTGTATGGTAAAAAACGGCAGTTCACTGTTCACTGTATACATAGGAAATCAATGTTTTTATTATTTGGGGTAACCCATGTTTGTCAATACTGAATGCGACTTGACCAGAAGGACTCACAAATACAAAAAATGTCTCCATAAACTGACAGAGACGTAATATGTTCATGAAATAATCAAAATACAAGACATGAAGTCACGAATTTTGCGGGTATTATTAAAGTTGATAAGAGATGATACGGAAAGTCTCACAGTCCCACCCGCAACAAGAGAACTAAAAGTGAAAAGTAAGCAGCAAAAACTCGAGTCGAGCAAGGGTGAATGTGAGAATATACACAGAGTGTGGGTTCAATAGCACTTTTCGTTCCATATATATCTAGGCCCCTAAAAGTAAGCAATAATAACGCTTCCGATGCACATACATACATATAACATATCTACGAGCAAGAGGGAAGTGGAAGGAAGAAATGCATGTGAGAGTCCTTATATAACTAATAATGTCCAAGTGGTTACTCTTTTCAGTTCCAGCTGCTACTGCTTTAAGGTTGTGACTCTTGCAGTAAAATACATAAATGTAAGTTACATACTAACTAACTATAAATGCTGAAATGACTAGCTAGATCCTCCTTTGGGTTCTAAATCAAAAGCTTACTGTGAATGCATGTAACTAACTAACTAATACTTGTAATACACAGCTCTTGTTCTTAGTGTTCCTAATATCTATGTCAAACTGTACATTACAAACAATGGGAAATGCTTGGTATAGTTAAATATATTCTCCTAGAACTACTTCCTCTCCCATCCGTTTTCCATTTTCGCTAGTTACTACAACCCACAAAAATATAATGAATAGGGCGTAATGGGCAGTAGCGGTGGGTTGTAGCAGTTAGTCAGTGCAGGCAGATCTCGACATAAAGGATCTACTTACTGAATGATTGTCTGAAAGTCTGAATAAGTGTTTTAAATTATGAGAGAAAATAGCAATGGTTTTTTCAAGTCTCCAATCTTTGCAATTTTTAGAGCATATGCTGCATTGACTAAAAGAAGAAATCTAATTAGTAATCCAATTAGTTTTTAGCTAATCATCTATCTTATACTCAAGTATAAAAAATTGAGTTTGCCTAATTGACTTGTTAAATTAGTAAACATGGCTGCCACTAGCTCCAGATTCCTGTCAATTGTTCCATACATAATGTAAAGAGGCATTACAACCGGAGGGAATTCTAATGGGGCCTTGCTATTCGCTGCACTCGGAACGCGTCTCTTTGTGTATGTATTAGTCAGAAGGGTTTAGTTAGAAAACTCCCTTACTAAAATTTTTACACCGGCCGCTAGCTGGCTTTTGTATTCTTGCCTTTAAACGTACACACAGGAAAAAGCTATGTGTATGTTGGCTAGGTAAGTGCTGTAGTTGACGGTGAAAATAAAGCCTTGCGCAAAACTCACATCCTCTCACAAAAAATCCTCTGCATCTCCAATCCAACAACAACTAGAAGCTAAATAGCATACCACAAGCGTGCATTAAGAACCGTGTGTATACGCCATACGTATATA
>Ga0210040_10011400_pt1 | contig 10063 bp, 9 predicted proteins | sample CryGeyCG12114_NA_FD_185462 | JGI IMG/M metagenome (GOLD analysis project Ga0210040, IMG submission 185462) | Groundwater microbial communities from aquifer - Crystal Geyser CG19_WC_8/21/14_NA (SPAdes) (version 2) | ecosystem: Environmental > Aquatic > Deep subsurface > Groundwater | place: USA...
GGCCGGTCATCCTGGTGCTGCTGGCGCTGATGATCGCCGTGCTCTACTACTCGACCCCGAACGTGAAGCTGCGCGGGTTCAAGTGGGTCAGCGCCGGCGCCGCCGTCGCCATCCTGGTCGCCGTCGTGGCCTCGGCCGCCTTCGCCTTCTACGTGGGCAACTTCGGCAGCTACAACAAGACCTACGGCGCCCTGGCCGGCGTGGTCATCTTCCTGATCTGGTTCTGGCTGATCAACCTGGCGCTGCTGTTCGGCATCGAGCTCGACGCCGAGGTCGAGCGCACCAAGGAGCTGAAGGCCGGTGTGCCGCGCGCGGACAAGGAGATCCAGCTCGACGCCCGCGCCACCCCGAAGGACAAGCAGACGACCTGATCGCACCGCACCGACAGCACGGGCCCGGCTCCGCGGAGGAGCCGGGCCCGCGCTGCGTCAGCCGGTGCTCGACCGGCGCATCGACCACATCTGCGCAGGCCGCTCGAACTGGGTGGCGACCTCCCAGCTGACGTGCGGCGGGCCGGTCTCCTTGCGGAAGCTGCCCACCGCGAGCCGGGCCAGCGCCGGGTCCTTCGCCACCCGGGCGGCGAGCTCCAGGGCGCGGTCCTCGACGGCGGCCTCGTCCAGGGCCTCCCAGGCCAGCCCGAGCGCGGCCGCCCGCTCGCCGTCGATCTCCTCCCCGAACAGCGCCATCGCCGCGGCCGCCTCCCGGCCGATCAGCCGGGACAGGATCACGAAGTGCCCCCCACCGGGGTGCAGGCCGCGCTTGAGGAAACCGCAGATCAGCCGGGCGTCCCGGGCGACGATCCGCAGGTCCGCGGCGAGCAGCATGTTCATCCCCGCACCCACGGCGGACCCGCGCACGGCGGCGATGGTCGGTGCCTTCACCTGGCCGAGCCGGTAGAAGGAGTCGTAGATCGCCCCCATGCCGGCGTAGGCGTCCTCGGCGGCCGGATCCCTGCCCGCGTCGGTCAGGGTCTGCACGTCCCCGCCGGCGCAGAAGGACTTCCCGACGGCGCGGACCACCAGGGCGCCCACGTCGTCCCGGGCGTCGACCTCGTCGAAGGTGGCGATCAGCTCGGTGGCCATCGCCGGGGTGAGCGCGTTGCGCCGCTGCGGTGCGTCCAGGGTGACCACGGCGACCCCGCCGTCCACCTCGAGCCGGACCTCGCCTGAGCTGCCGGACATGTGGCTCCCTCGCCTCGGCGGCCGGCTGCGGTGCCGACCGTGTCCCTGCGATCAGACCACGGCGCCGCCACCCGGTCCCCCCGGCCGGTGCCGACCGACCTCCTCGTCGGACCCGTCGGCGAGACTGCGGGGGTGAACCGCGTCGTCCTCGTGCGCCGGCCCGAGGCCGTCGTGGAGGCCCGGGAGGTCGACGACGACGGGACCGTGGGCACGGCGACCCGGCTGCCCGCCGACTCCCTCGCCGAGTTCGTGCGGACCCGGGAGGCCACCCGCTGGGTCTGGGACGACACCACCCGCTGGTACCCGGCCCTGCTGGACGCCGGTGTCCGGGTCGAGCGCTGCGCCGACCTGCGGCTGCGGCACGCCGTCCTGCGCGGCTCCCCGTTCGTGGACCAGGCCCTGCTGCGCGGACCGGACGCCGGGGCGTGGCGGGCGCTGGAGCCGGTCACCCCCGCCGATCCGGGGCTGTTCCCGCCGGCCGACCCCGCCGACCGGCTCGACCCGATCGCCGAGCACCTGCGGCAGCAGGCGGCGCTCGCGGCCTCGCCGGAGCGCCGGCGGCTGGGGCTGCTGCTGGCCGCGGAGTCCTCCGGGGCGCTGGTCGCCGCGGAGATGACGCACGCCGGGTTGCCGTGGCGGGCCGACGTGCACGACCGGCTGCTGACCGAGCTGCTGGGTCCCCGGCCTGCGCCGGGCCAGCGGCCGGCGGTGCTGGAGCGGCTGCTGGGCGAGCTGCGCACCGCCTTCGGCACCCCCGGTCTCAACCCGGACTCCCCCGGCGCGCTGCTCAGCGCGCTGCACGGCGCGGGGCTGCCGGTGGCCGACACCCGTTCCTGGACCCTCGAGCAGCTCGACCACCCCGGCATCCCCCCGCTGCTGGAGTACAAGAAGCTGTCCCGGTTGCTGCAGGCCAACGGCTGGAACTGGCTGGACACCTGGGCACGGGACGGGCGCTTCCGCTCCTGGTTCCTGCCCGGGGGCGTGGTCACCGGCCGGTGGGCGTCCAACGGCGGCGGGGCGCTGTCGGTTCCGCTGCAGGTGCGCCCGGCCGCCGTCGCCGACGAGGGCTGGCGGTTCGTGGTGGCCGACGTGGCCCAGCTGGAACCGCGGGTGCTCGCCGGGATGAGCGGCGACTCGGCGATGGCCGAGGCGGCCCGGGCCAGCGACCTGTACCAGGGCATGGTCGACAGCGGGGCGGTCGCCAGCCGGGCGGAGGCGAAGGTCGGCATGCTCGGCGCCATGTACGGCGGCACCCGCGGTGAGAGCGGCCGGATGATGCCCCGGCTGACCCGCCGCTACCCGCGGGCGATCGGGCTGGTCGAGGAGGCCGCGCGGGCCGGCGAGCGCGGCGAGGTGGTGCACACGCTGCTGGGCCGCGGCTCCCCCGCGCCCTCCGGTGCGTGGACCGACCGTCCGGTCGAGCTCGGGGAGCCGCCGGAGGCGGGCGGGTCCCGCGAGGACCGGGACCGGCACCGCCGCGCCTGGGGCCGCTTCACCCGCAACTTCGTCGTCCAGGGCACCGGCGCGGAGTGGGCGCTGTGCTGGCTGGCCCACCTGCGCAACCGGCTGTGGCGGCTGGGCTCCGGACCACTGGCCGACCGACCCCACCTGGTCTTCTTCCTGCACGACGAGGTGGTGGTGCACACCCCCGCCGGGCTGGCCGACGCCGTGACCGAGGAGGTCCGCCGGGCTGCCGCGGAGGCCGGTCGGCTGCTGTTCGGCACCTTCCCGGTCGACTTCCCGCTCGACGTCTCCGTGGTCGGCTCCTGGGCCGACGCCGGCTGATCCGACGCCGACCGCGACCTGCTCAGCCGCTGCGCCCCGGCCTCACCGCCAGCTGGGGGCGACGGTGACCAGCGAGCAGCCGGTCTCGCCGAAGGGCTGGACGTCGAAGCCCAGCTGACGCAGGCACTCGGCGGTGGCGGCGTTCATCGAGCGCTGCACCGCCGCGTGCGCGGCCGCCCCGCGCACCTGGTCGTGGCTCATGCGGACGTGCTGGTGCCAGCTGACCAGCACACCGGGGCGGCCGGGCTCCGGGGTCAGGCAGACACCCCCGGCCGTGCCCTCCCCCGCGCAGTCGTGCAGCGGCAGCCCGGCCTCGACCAGCGCGGAGGCCACCTCGACGACCAGGGTGACCAGCTCGTCCTCCTCGGCCAGCGGACCGTCCCAGTCCTCGGGGAGCCGGTCCAGCTGGGTGCCGAGCTCGCTCAGCCAGGCCCGCTCCTGCGCCTGCTGCCGACGCACCAGCCGACCGTCGGCCCGCAGCACCCCGTGCACCGCGCGTCCGAGGGCCTCGCCCCCACCGGCGAGGGCGGCCCAGTCGGCCTCGATCCGGTCGGGGAACGGGCCGGCCACGACCTGCTCCACCGCCCGGTCGGCCGACTCCTCGACCAGCCACCAGGCCGGCGTCCCCTGGGTCAGGCCCTTGCCGGCCGGGTGGACGGCGATGCTGGCGGTCTCGGCCTCGCCGCGCCGCCCGACCGGCGCCGGCCGCTCCGCCGCGGGGGCCGCGCTGCCGGAGACGGCCGCGCCGACGACGGCGGGGACGGCGACGGCCCGGCGCTGACCCTGCACCCGGTTGCGCTCGAACTCGTACTGCGCGGTGGAGCTGGTCGCCAGCGCGATCACCAGCGCGGCCAGGACGACGAAGCCCACCACGGCCACCACCGGCCAGAGCAGCACCATCACTGCGCCACCCCTGCCACGTGGCCCCAGCGGGCGGCCCGACGCGACATGCTCCGCACCCAGCCGGCCAGCGCGGCCGCGGAGGCCCGGAGCGAGCGGCGTGCCGGCGTCCTCCCGGTCCCGTCCACGGCGAGGAGCTCCAGCAGTGCCGTCAGGTCCATCTCCGCGGTCGGCGGGGACGACGGGCGGGGCGCCAGTTCCAGGGTGCTGTTCACGCGAGCTCCTCGGTGCTTCCGTCGCGGCTGGGGAAGTGCCGCGGACGTGTCGAAAAGGTAGGGCTCGGACGGGTCGGATCGGGCCGCCCGGACGCGCCTCGGCGGCCCCCGTCACCCAATCGTTGCGCGGGCCCTCCACGCGGTCGACGACCCACCTCCCAGCAGCCGTCTTGTCGACATCCGGGCGGCTCCGAACCGGGTTTCCGCAGGTGGCGGCCCCGATGGCCGGCGGTCACCCGCATGTCACGCCGCGGGGGCGGCGCGCCGTCGGCGTCAGCAGCCGACGTAGCCGGCGAGGTGCTCGCCCGTCGGGGTGGCGCGGCCGGCGACGAGCTCGGCGGGGGTGCCCTCGAAGACGACCCGGCCGCCGTCCGAGCCGGCCCCGGGGCCGAGGTCGATGATCCAGTCGGCGTGCGCCATCACCGCCTGGTGGTGCTCGATGACGATCACCGACGTGCCGGCGTCGACCAGCCGGTCGAGCAGGGCCAGCAGGTTCGCGACGTCGGCCAGGTGCAGGCCGGTGGTCGGCTCGTCGAGCACGTACACCCCGCCCGGTTCGGCCATCCGGGTGGCCAGCTTCAGCCGCTGCCGCTCGCCACCGGACAGCGTGGGGAGCGGCTGCCCCAGGCCGAGGTAACCCAGCCCCACGTCGGCCAGCCGGGCGAGGACCCGGTGCGCCGCCGGCGTCCGCGCCTCCCCGGCGCCGAAGAACTCCCCGGCCTCGGCCACCGACATCGCCAGCACCTGGCTGATGTCCCTGCCGCCCAGGGTGTGCTCGAGCACGTCGGCGGAGAACCGCTTCCCCTCGCACACCTCGCAGACGGTGGCCACCCCGGCCAGCACCGCCAGGTCGGTGTAGACGACGCCGGCCCCGGCGCAGTTCGGGCAGGCGCCCGCGGAGTTGGCGCTGAACAACGCGGGCTTGACCCCGTTGGCCCTCGCGAAGGCCTTGCGGACCGGGTCGAGCAGCCCGGTGTACGTCGCCGGGTTGCTGCGCCGCGAGCCGCGGATGGCGCCCTGGTCGACGGTCACCACGCCGTCCCGGCCGGCCACCGAGCCGTGCACCAGGGAGCTCTTCCCGGACCCGGCCACGCCGGTCAGCACCACCAGCACGCCCAGCGGGATGTCCACGTCGACGTCCCGCAGGTTGTGCGTGCGCGCCGCACGCACCTCCAGCACCCCGGACGGCGTCCGGACGGCGGGCTTGACCGACGTCCGGTCGTCCAGGTGCCGACCGGTGAGCGTGCCGCTGGACCGCAGGCCCTCCACGGTGCCCTGGAACACCACCTCGCCGCCCCCCGCGCCGGCCAGCGGCCCCAGGTCGACGACGTGGTCGGCGATCGCGACGACCTCCGGCTTGTGCTCCACCACGAGCACGGTGTTGCCCTTGTCCCGCAGCTGGAGCAGCAGCTGGTTCATCCGCTCGATGTCGTGCGGGTGCAGCCCGATCGTCGGCTCGTCGAACACGTAGGTGACGTCGGTGAGCGAGGAGCCGAGGTGCCGGATCATCTTGGTGCGCTGCGCCTCGCCGCCGGACAGCGTGCCCGCCGGGCGGTCCAGGCTGAGGTAGCCCAGCCCGATCTGCACGAACGCGTCCAGGGTCTCCCCCAGCGCCTCCAGCAGCGGCGCGACCGGGGGCTCGTCGAGGCCGCGGACCCAGCCGGCCAGGTCGCTGATCTGCATGGCGCAGGCGTCGGCGATGCTCACGCCGCCGATCGTCGAGGCCCGGGCCGCCTGCGACAGCCGGGTGCCCGCGCACTCCGGGCAGGTGGCGAAGGTGACGGCGCGCTCCACGAAGGCGCGGATGTGCGGCTGCAGCGCGTCGACGTCCTTGGCCAGCGCCGACTTCTGCAGCTTCGGGATCAGCCCCTCGTAGGTCAGGTTGACCCCGTCGACCTTGATCCTGGTCGGCTCCTTGTGCAGCAGGTCGCGCAGCTGCTCCGCGGTGAACTCCCTGATCGGCTCGTCCACCGGGAAGAAGCCGCAGCCGCGGAAGATGCGGCCGTACCAACCGTCCATCGTGTAGCCGGGCACCGTCAGCGCGCCCTCGTCCAGCGACAGGGTGTCGTCGTACAGCGCGGTCAGGTCGATGTCGGTGACCGAGCCGCGGCCCTCGCAGCGCGGGCACATGCCGCCGGTGACGCTGAACCCGCGCCGCTCCGTCACCTTCTCCCCGCCGCGCTCGACGGGAACCGCGCCCGCCCCGCTGATCGAGGCGACGTTGAACGAGTACGCCTGCGCCGAGCCCAGCTGCGGCTGCCCGAGCCGGCTGAACAGGATGCGCAGCATCGCGTTGGCATCGGTGGCGGTGCCCACCGTGGAGCGCGGGTTGGCGCCCATCCGCTCCTGGTCGACGATGATCGCGGTGGTCAGCCCGTCGAGGACGTCGACGTCCGGGCGGGCCAGCGTCGGCATGAAGCCCTGCACGAAGCTGCTGTAGGTCTCGTTGACCATCCGCTGGGACTCCGCGGCGATCGTGCCGAACACCAGGGAGCTCTTGCCCGAACCGGAGACGCCGGTGAACACCGTCAGCCGGCGCTTGGGCAGCTCGACGCTGACGTCGCGGAGGTTGTTGACCCGGGCGCCGTGCACCCGGATCAGGTCGTGGGCGTCCGCCGGGTGGATCGGCTGGCTCATCGGGTCTCCTCCTGCTGGCCCGTCAGCGCAGCTGCTGGATGCGCACCAGGTTGCCCGCCGGGTCGCGGAACGCGCAGTCCCGGACACCGTAGGGCTGCTCGGTCGGCTCCTGGACCACCTCGGCGTCCCCGGCCTGCAGCTTCGCGAAGGCGCCGTCCAGGTCGTCGGTGGCCAGCATGATCCAGCCGTAGGTACCCTTGGCCATCAGCTCGGCGATGGTGCGGCGCTCCTCGGCGGTGATGCCGGGGTCGGCGGCCGGTGGGGCCAGCAGGATGGAGGTGCCGGGCTGGTCGACCGGGCCCACGGTGATCCAGCGCATCGTGCCGGTGCCGACGTCCTGGCGGACCTCGAAGCCGACGACGTCCCGGTAGAAGGCCAGCGAGGCGTCCGGATCGGTGTGCGGGAGGACGCTGGTGGAGATGGTGATGGCCATGCCGCTCACGCTAGGGACGCCGCCCGGTCCGGCGCCTCTCGATTCCTGACCGGTCTGCTGACCTGCTTGGCCACGCAGGAGGGCAGGCCCTCGGTGGTCCCGGCGGCCTGACGCCGGTAAACGCCGGGCGGCATCCCGACCAGCTCGGTGAACCGGGTGCTGAACGTGCCCAGCGACGAGCAACCGACGGCTTCGCAGACCTCGGTGACGTTCAGGTCGCCGCGCCGCAGCAGGGCCATGGCGCGCTCGATGCGCCGGGTCATCAGGTAGCTGTAGGGCGACTCACCGTAGGCCCGCCGGAACTCGCGGCTGAGGTGGCCGGCGGACATGTGCGCACCGCGGGCCAGCGCCTCGACGTCCAGCGGCTGGGCGTGCTCCCGGTCGATCCGGTCCCGGACGCGCCGCAGCCGCGCGAGGTCGCGCAGCCGCTGCTCCGCGGCCGGTGTGCTGGTCACCGCCGCATCGTGCCAGGACACGGCGGCGTCCGGCACCGTTCGCACGTGCGTGGGCCCCGTGGGGATCGAACCCACAACCCGCGGATTAAAAGCTCGAACGACGCACTGCCCTGACCTGCTCTTTTGCTGACCAATAAGGGCATTGACCAGCGGATTCAGCGTTGGAAGTACGTGATCGCGAACGAGCGTCAACGACCCTTTTGTGGGCGTCTTGTGGGCGCCATGTGGGCGCGGGTGTCGCTCAGCGCCTCGGTACGAGCGCAGCTCGCGCGCAAGGGGCGAACCTGGTCGAGCATCTTCCGCGTCAGCAACTCGCCTGCGGTTGGTGCGCGACAGCAGCGGCCTTGAAGATTCTCCGTCGCACTCCTCGCACGCGCTCTTGCCCCAGCATCCCCAGGTCAGAGCACCTCTCGGACTCGCCGTCGTCGCCCCCTATTGACCTTCTCGTGCCCGTCCTGCGGGCACGTAGCGGGCACGGCCAGGGAGTTGATCGGTCCGTGTTGTTTCTGTATCTGAAACCGGGCGGTCGACGCTCCGCTCCGCTCCCCTCCCGGCAATCCGAGCCTGCGGGCGCGTCCGCTGACTTCTTCTTGCCGGGAGGGGGCCGGGGGTGGTTAGCCGCCTGGAAGTCCGGTGGTGCTGCTGGCTCGCGGCGGTGGCAGTCGGATAGTGGGGTGGTGTCAGCGCGCACTCCCAGTCCCACCTCGGCGCCTGCCCGTGCCCGAGCACCTTCTCGTCACCTCCTCCGACGACCTGGCGGCAGCCCTCGAGGACGCCGAGCGGGTGCTGGACCCACCGGTGCCGGTGCGGGTCCGGTGGAACGGGGAGTGGCATTCACCCGCGATGCTGCACGGCTGGCAGCCGAGCGAGGACCGCGGCGACGGGTGGCTCGGCTGCGTCGAGTACCACCGGGAGATCGCGCCCGGCTTCGGGTTCGCCGTCGGCCGGTGGACGCCTGCCTGGAACATCGAACGCGTGGACGCCGGCCTGGAACATCGAACGAGTGGAAACGCCTCACCGTTAGCCGACGAGGCAGCCCCGGTCGTGGTCACACTGTGGAGGGCAGCGGCCGCCCAGGGCTGACCCCGGCGCCCAGATCGGCGGTGCGCCCGGCGGTGGATCGGTCAGCCCGGCTGCGGGCCGGTCGGCGTCGAGTGGACAAACATGCTGCCCGCGCCACGACTCGAGGGGTCGCGAAGCGGTCTATCCCGACGTCGAACCCGGCGTGGACCCGGTGGGGAGAGCCGGGTCAGAAGGCCGGGCGGGCGGCACGAGGCGGACGACGAGGCGCGGGAGGAAGCGCTGGACGAGGGGCCCGATGGACAGCGCGTAAAGAATCGTGCCGAGCCCAACCGTGCCACCGAGAGCGAACCCGACGCCGACCACCGCGAGTTCCTGCACGGTGCGGACGAGCCGGATCGACAGTCCGCTACGACGGGAGATCCCTGTCATCAGGCCGTCGCGCGGGCCGGGACCGAGTTGCGCCCCGATGTACATGGCGCTGGCGAGGCCGTTGAGCACGATGCCGAGCACGAGGAGCAGCGCGCGCAGCCAGAGCTCGGAGGGGCGGGTCAACACCGAGAGGATGACGTCGGAGGTCACGCCGATGACCAGGACATTGGCGATTGTGCCAACCCCGGGGGCCTGCCGCAGCGGGATCCAGGCGAGCAGGACCACCAAGCTGACGATGGTCACGACGGCCCCGAAACTGAGCGGGAGGTGACCGGCGAGGCCGTAGTGGAAGACGTCCCACGGGTCGAGTCCCAGGGCGCTGCGGATCATCATGGCCATGGAGACGCCGTAGAGGACGAGACCGGCGAGCAGCTGGCTGAGCCGGCGTGGCAGCCGGCCGGCGCGCAGCTGGGCGCCTGGGCCGAGGTCGGCGAGCACTGTCGAAGTGGTCGGCATGCGCCCAACTCTGCCCCGGAGTGGCCTGGTGGATAAGAGCCAATCCTAGGACAGTGGCCTGCATGAACCGCACGTTGTCAGGGCCACGAACCGCCACCCTGCTCGGTGACTTCCTCACTTCCCCCGCCTACCGAGGTCTGGCCGACGGCCTCCGCCGGCTGATCGCTGACGGTCGGATCCCAGTCGGCACCCGGCTGCCGAGCGAGCGTGACCTCACGGCCGCCCTGGGAGTCAGCCGGACGACAGTGACCCGGGCCTATCAGCTGCTTCGGGAGGCCGGCTATGCCAGCGCACGGCAGGGCTCAGGAACACTCGCGGCGCTTCCGGTTGCTCGGGGTCACCGCGGCGACCACTTGCTCACGCCCGCTGAAGGTGGCGGTGACGACCTCGACCTGACGTGCGCGGCCACCGTCGCGCCGGCCGGGATGTCGGCGGCCTACGAGGCGGCCGTGGCCGAGCTGTCGTCCTACCTGGGTGGCAACGGCTACTTTCCTTCTGGACTGCCGGCGCTGCGGGAGGCGCTGGCCGCCCGCTTCACGGCCCGGGGGT
>Ga0210040_10011401_pt1 | contig 10063 bp, 6 predicted proteins | sample CryGeyCG12114_NA_FD_185462 | JGI IMG/M metagenome (GOLD analysis project Ga0210040, IMG submission 185462) | Groundwater microbial communities from aquifer - Crystal Geyser CG19_WC_8/21/14_NA (SPAdes) (version 2) | ecosystem: Environmental > Aquatic > Deep subsurface > Groundwater | place: USA...
GTCCCTATATAAAAGCGGGCGTGGAGCAGTGGCAGGAGGCTTTCGAGACAGCAGGCTTCAAAAACGCCATCATCGCCAAAGACCCGCCCACGGCGGAGGAAGACCCGGATTTCAGCCCCGAGGATGCGCGCTACTCTGTGATTCGCTACGTGGCCAGCACCACCCGTAACGCCGTGGGGCCGAGCGTGTCGGACCCGCGCTCCGGCGAGATCATCGAAAGCGACATCATCTGGTACCACAACCACCTGCGCTCGTACCGCAACCGTTACCTGCTCGAAACCGGTGCTGCCAACCCCAGCGCCCGCACCCTCGACACCCCAATAGAAGACCTGGGCGAGATGATGAAGGAGGTGATCACGCACGAGGTGGGCCACGCCTTGGGCTTGCCGCACAACATGAAAGCAAGCGCTGCTTACCCCACCGACTCCTTGCGCTCCGGTAAATTCACGCAGCAGTACGGCATCGCCGCCACCATCATGGATTACGCCCGCTACAACTACGTGGCGCAGCCCGGCGACAAAGGCATCCGGTTTGTGCGCCAGCTGGGGCCTTACGACCATTACGCCATCAACTGGGGTTACCGCTACCTGCCGGAGGCCAAGAGCGCGGAGGCTGAGGTGCCGACCCTCTCGAAGTGGATCAACGACAAAACCGGCAACGCCATATACCAGTTCGGCAGCGGCAGCGGCGGCTACGATCCCGAGAGCCAGACCGAGGGCATTGGTGCCGATGTGGTGCAGGCCAGCACCTACGGCCTCAAAAACCTGAAACTCGTCGCGCCGAAGCTATATGACTGGACAGCAGCTCAAACCAACGACTACGACGACCTGGACGAACTGTATGGCGAGCTGCTGGGTGTGTGGAGCCGCTACATCGGCCATGTGGTCACGAACGTGGGCGGGGTGCACGAAAACCGCCTGAAGCCAAACCAGGAGGGCTATGTATATACCCCGGTTTCTGCCAAAGCCCAAACTGCTTCCGTAGACTGGCTGCTGAAAAACGCCTTTACTTCGCCGGAGTGGCTGCATCAGTCTAAAATATCGCGCAACATTCACCACGCCAGCTACGTGGAGGGCATCCGCAGCCTGCAGGTGCGCCACCTGAACAACCTGCTTTCGGCAGACCGCATGGCGCGCCTGATGGAGAATGAGGTGAGTCATGTGCGCTACAATGCGCTGGATATGGTGCGCCAGCTACAGCGCGGCATCTGGAGCGAGGTATACAGCGGCGCGCAGATTGATATCTACCGCCGCAACCTGCAGAAAGCCTACCTCGACCGGATGAACTACCTGCTGAACGAGGAGCCCGCCCGCAGCAACCGCAGCAACGGAACGCCTGTCGAAATCAGCCAGTCCGATATCCGCTCCATTGTACGGGGTGAGCTGGTAAAGCTGCAGCAGCAGCTCAAAAGCGCCCAGACCCGCTACAGCAACGACCTCAGCCGATACCATATAGATGACGCACTTGTCAGGATCGACAGGATGCTGAACCCGGAAGGAAGTTAGCCATACAAAAGCCCCTCCAGCAAGAGGGGCTTTTGTATGGCTAAGCAGGGGCGGAAGGGATATAATCTATAATTTAGGTTTGGTTAAACCATTTTAAAGCAGAAAGCAACAGCCTCGCTTAACGCATGTGCTTGTAAAGCTTGATAGTTTGCACCTGAAATTTATGCTTTTAAGAGGCAGAGTGGGGCATCTTCAAAAAGCCTACAATATAGCAGCCGTACCGGCTGTTCAGATAGCCTGGTATATTGCTTTTGCCCAAAGCTTGCCCAATACAGCGGCTCCTGCCTCATTCGGGTGCAGGTAAAAAACTCCCTGCTTTCCGTTTTCATGCTGAAAATACTTCAGGTGATGCTTTTTGAAGTAGCCAAAGCCTTTTTTGTCTCCCATAAATACACGGCCCGGATCAGACTGCCCGTATGCCGCCACCAGCGCATCTATGTCCGGGAAGTAAAGCTGCAGCCGGTCAAGGCCCTCTGCCAGGTATTTTGCGCCTGCGTTTTGCGTGTTGGGGCTATACCACAGCGGGCGGTGTAACACAAGCCGGCTGTTGGGGTAATCGGCCAGCAACTTATCCGCAATCGCTTTCAGATTTTCCCTGTGCCGTTCGGCTTCACTGGCAAAAAACTACGGCTACTCAGGTCATATAGAGGCCACCGTCCACGTTAATGGTCTGTCCTGTGATGTAGCCGTTTCCTGCCAGCATCAGGGCTACCTGCGCAACCTCCTCCGGTTTCCCGAAGCGTTTCATTGGAATCAGGGCGGGGGATGCGTTCGGGTTGTTGCGGACCATGTCTGTCTCGATGAGGGCAGGCGCAATGGCGTTCACCGTGATGCCCTCTGTGCTGAGAAGGGAAGCGTAGGCGTGCGTGAGGCCTAATATACCCGCCTTGGACGCGGCGTAATGCGGCCCTACCACGCCGCCGGTATGCGCCGCCACAGACGATAGGTTGATGATGCGCCCCCACTTCCTGCTGCGCATGCCGGGGAGCAGGCGCTGTATCAGGTAAAACATTGAACTCAGGTTTGTTGTGAGCAGGGAGTTCCACTCCTCCGGCGAAATGGGGTGCAGCCCTTTCGGCTGTGCCACACCCGCATTGTTTACCAGCACATCAATGTGCCCGAAGGCTGTTTCAGCTTCCTGCGCCAGGCGCTCCACTTCGTTGTGTTGCCCCACATCCGCCTGCACGGCCTGTGACTTTCGCCCCAGTTGCGCAATTTGCCCGCAGACTTCCTTTGCCGCTTTTTCGTCCCGGTGATAGCTGACGACTATATCCGCACCGGCTTCTGCCAGGTACAATGAAATGCTCTTCCCAATCCCTTTGTTGCCTCCGGTGACAAGGGCCGTTTTACCGTTCAAATCTGTTTTCATATATAAGCTTCTGTGGTACAGGTTTTAGTTTTTAAAATGCAGGGCGAGAGTTTTGAGTTGCTTGGTTGCGGAAGCGCCCCGGTTCCCACTGAACATCTCAGGTTCTGGGAAACTGATCGAGAGTTCCTGGCTGTTTATTGCCTTAGCAGCGTTCGATCTCAACCGCAAGCTTTAAGTTGTTTTACCGGAAGCGCCCGACTTTGTTCCCTGGAATATCCCCGACGGCAAGCAAAACTTTGCTTAATTGCTACAGCCCGGTGCTCCTGCGCTAACCTTTTGCTCGCAGTCGGGTTTAAACAAGAAGTCATCAAAAAGAAAAACTGTGCTTATGAAAGCGATTATTTTACCTGAGCCGGGAGGCGTCGAGAACTTCCAGTTGAAAGACATTGAAAAACCGATTCCCCGGAAGGGCGAAGTACTGGTGAAAGTGAAGGCCATCAGCATTAATCCCGTTGATACGAAAACACGCGAGGGGAAAGCCTTTTACACGACGCTGAACGAGGAAAGCCCGGTTATAGTGGGGTGGGATATTTCGGGAGTGGTAGCGGCCGTGGGTAACGGGGTGCAATATTTTAAAGCAGGAGACGAGGTGTTCGGCATGGTGAACTTTCCCGGCAGCGGAAAAGCCTATGCCGAATACGTGGCCGCGCCGGAGGCTCACCTGGCGCATAAGCCTGCCAATATTTCGCACGCGGAAGCGGCTGCCGCTACCTTGGCTGCGCTCACCGCCTGGCAGGTGCTGGTGAAGGAGGCTAATATACAGCCGGGGCAACGGGTGCTGATCCACGCGGCGGCGGGTGGTGTCGGCCATTTTGCGGTGCAGATTGCCAAATATTTCAACGCCTACGTGATCGGGACAGCCTCTGCTGAAAACCATGACTTTCTGAGAGAGAGCGGGGTGGATGAACCGGTAGACTACAAAAGCCAGCGCGTGGAGGAGGTCGTGCAGGACGTGGACATCGTGCTTGACTCGCTGGGCGAGGAAAACACGCGGAGATCGTTACAGTGCCTCAAAGACGGCGGCAAGATCATCTCTATACTCGGAGGTGCCAAAGAGGGCGTGCAGGCAGCGGCCGGCAAGCGTAACATTGAGGCGAAGAATTACCTGGTGCACTCCAGCGGTGAGGACATGGCGAAGCTGGCCGATATGCTCCGGCAAGGTGACCTGAAACCGCATGTGGCGTACACCTTTACCCTCGAGGATATGGGGAAAGCGCATCAGCAGGTAGAAACGCATAAAACCAGGGGCAAGGTAATCGTGCTGGTAGCGTAGCAAAGCAGCGCGGCCGCTTCCACTAACCGGAGGCGGCCGCTGCCTTTATAGGTGCCGAGAAGTTAACGGCGTATATAAATGCTATAGGCTTGAAAACAGTACCCGGATAGCCGCTCTGTCAGAAACTGAACCCAACCAGCAGTTGGTAAGCGGCAAGCGTGCCGCAAGGGTTTACACTAGTCTGAAGGGTGGTTTTACTATACCTGCCTTCAAATTTAAGCTCTGATTTATTCGAAAAGGGCGAAAGTGCCACCCCGGCGCCCCCGGTGACGCCGTAAGACAGCGCAGCGAAATCAAGGGTATAGTCCATTTCAATGTTGCTGTAATTTCTCCTGCCGCTTTGGTTAAGCAACCTTTCCGCATGAGGACCCGCATTGGCGAAGAATTTGATCTTCCCGGCTGTAGCGTACCTGAGCAGGAGCGGGACCCTGACGTATTTCATCGTGATATAGATTTCATCCGGGTAAAAAGCCTCAGGGTCGAGGAACTGCCCTTCGTAGCTGTGGTATTGAAGTTCCAGCAGCGTTGAGAGGTGCCGGCCTATATGAAGCTCACCGTACACGCCCGCATTCAGGTTGCCATAGGTGCCGTACTCACCGGGCTTCGCCACCATGGACGTGAGCGATACGGCGGTGCTGGCAACCCCAACTGACACTCCCTTGGTAAAGTAAAGTGCAACTTTGTTTCTATGCTCGATGATAGGCGCGCCAGGGAAGGCGCAGCTGTTGTAGGCTATAAAGAATTTAGATAAGCCGGCGGCATGGTAGCCATATTTCCTCATGAAGTTAGGATCGTCGAAATCTGTTGTGGCGCATGCCATCAGGTTTACTTTCAGCAGGCCGCTATAAGTCTTGGGGTGCAGGAGCTTGAAATCCCCGGTTGCCGCTTTAAAGAAGAAATGCGTTTTGCCGGCGGCATCAACGGCTTTATATAAGCTTACCTCAGACTCGATCAGCTGTTTCAGGAATATCTCCTGGCTAAAAGGCTGATCTGAGATTTGGGCCGAAACGTATTTCTCGTTCCCGTAGATCACTGCTTTTACGTCGCCGGGCTTATACTCCCGGTGCCGGTTTCCGTTGGCGCTGCTTTTGTGCTTAAACCCAAACGTGTTCTTGTTGTCGCTAGCGTTAAGTATATCCGCCTGAAGCGTGTCTCCTTCCAGGGTGATCACATAAGCTGCTTTGGCCTCCTGTGCGTCGGCGCGTGAGAGAAATAACAGAAACAGCGGAAGTAGCGCCAATACAGTTCGTAATCGTGTCATCATATAAAATGCGGGTGAATGGTTACAGACGGACAGTAGTAGAAAGGAAATAAAAGCGGCAGCATAGCTTGCTGCTGGCTTTTTCCCTCCAGATTAACCGCTATACGTTAGTTATATACTATATAGTTATATTTAATATTAAAAATGATATGTATAAATTTGATCGAGAGGAAGTATGCAGGCATGGCATGCTTTTTTATATAACCCACTGAAGTGTATGAATCGAAAACTGGAGCAGAAACTGGCGAGCTGTAACAGCACTGCGGATGGTGTTTAGAAAGCAGCCGGGACAATAATGAGATGGCTTGAGCATATTGTGGTGCAATTGCTAATGCAGCAGTCAGCTTTGTTCAGAAAGCAAAACCCCCTGCCACTTTTCAGCAGCAGGGGGTTTTTGAGTTTATACCGGCGCTATATAGCTTAGTAGTCGTTGCGTTCTATGGCGGCTACACCAGGCAGCGTTTTGCCTTCCATATACTCTAGCAGCGCACCGCCGCCCGTGGATACATAAGACACGCGGTCGGCATAGCCCAACTGGTTAACGGCAGCAGCAGAGTCACCTCCGCCAATCAGGGAGTAAGCGCCGCGGCCGGTAGCCTCTACCACGGCTTCTGCCACTGTTTGCGTGCCTACCGCAAAGTTAGACATCTCAAACACGCCCATCGGGCCGTTCCACAGAATAGTTTTAGAGTTTGCGATAACGGCTGCATACTCTTCACGGGCATTCGGGCCTATGTCGAGTCCCATCCACATCGGCTTAATGTGGTGGCTCAGGCAAGTGTCTACGTTCGCGTCGTTGCTGAACTCATCCGCTATCACGGAGTCTACGGGTATCATCAGCTGCACGCCTTTTTCGCGGGCCATGGCAATCAGGCGGGCCGCCAGTTCCACCTTGTCTTCTTCCACCAGCGAGGAGCCGATGGTGCCGCCGTCCGCTTTAACGAAGGTATATGACATGCCGCCGCCAATCAGCAGGTTGTCCACCTTGTCCATCAGGCGCTCGATGATCAGGATTTTGTCTGAGATTTTGGCTCCTCCCATAATGGCTGTATAAGGCCGCTCGACGTTCTCCAGCACACGCCGGGCGTTGTCCAGTTCCGACTGCATCACATAGCCCATCATCTTGTCGTTGGGGAAGTAGCGCGCAACTACCGCTGTGGAAGCATGCTCGCGGTGTGCAGTTCCGAACGCGTCATTCACATACACATCCCCTAAAGCAGACAGCTCTTTCGCGAAATCAGGGTCGCCTTTTTCCTCGGCTTTGTGGAAGCGCAGGTTCTCCAGCAGCAGGATTTCGCCCGGCTTCAGGTTATGCGCCATCTGTGCCGCCTCCGGCCCAACGCAGTCGTTGGCAAACCATACTGTGGTGTTAAACTCCTCCTTCAGGCGGGGCACCAGGTGCACCAGCGAATATTTCTCATCTGGTCCGTTCTTCGGGCGGCCCAGGTGCGACATCAGGATAACAGCCCCGCCGTCGTTGAGGATTTTCTGAATAGTGGGCACTGCCGCACGGATGCGGTTATCGTCGGTGATGTTATATTTCTCGTCGAGGGGCACGTTGAAGTCTACGCGCACCAATGCCTTTTTGCCGGCAAAGTTATACTGGTCGATGGTTTTCATGAAATGATTTGGTTTCGTTATCCGATACTCGTTGTTCGTTATTCAGCGAATTTTGTTGCTGTGGCAAATATAGTAAAATGGGTATTAGTTGTGAGGGAGCGGGGAGGGTTTGTCGTCTGTTTAGCTGTTGCTGGCTGTGGGGGATATAACGGCCCCGGCCCAGGGAGGGAAACTTAGCCCACCTCGACGCGCTGATACAAGCTGTATGCCTCTTAGATGGATGCGCTTCACTTTGCCCGAACAACTTTAAAGTGATTATTTTAATCTTACTTTTACCCCCTGATTTGTTACCTTTGCAGGAATGAAAGTAGGAATAATTTTCGGTGGGCCGTCGCGGGAGCGTGAGATTTCGTTTGCCGGTGGCCGTACGGTTTACGACAACTTAGACAAGGCGCTGTTTGAGGCAGTTCCGGTATTTGTGGACAGCCTGGGCAACTTTATCTTGCTCGACTGGCAGTATATATACAAAGGCACCATCCGGGACTTTTACCCGCCGGTGGAGGCGCTGCCGGAAACAGAGCACGACCTGCAGATCTATATGGAGTCGCTGGGCGAGCTGAGCATAGCCCAGCAGGATGCTATTATCGCGAAAGCCGGTAAGCGCCTGTTGCCCCATGAGTTCAAAAGATACTTCGATTTCGCGTTTCTGGCGCTGCACGGCCCTTACGGCGAAGACGGCAGCATCCAGGGCCTGCTGGAGTGGTACCACATCCCGTATTCCGGCTCCGGCATTCTGCCCTCCGCCATCGGCATCGACAAGGCCGCGCAGAAGGAAATGCTCCGGCAGCACGGGTTCCCGACTCCCGATTACCGCATCATCCCGTACAGCGACTGGTCTGACCGTTCGCAGCGCGAAAGTATATATAAGCAACTGGTGGCAGAGCTTGGCTTGCCGCTGGTACTGAAGGCGCCGCACCAGGGCTCTTCCATCGGTGTTTCTATTATCAAGGAAGATGATTTTGCCCAGTTTGAGGCGGGCGTAGAGCGCAGTTTCTTCACCAAAACCATTCAGAAAACGCAGTGGCTCGGCATGAGCGAAGAGAAGCAGCTCGGCAGCATGAAGCAGCTCGTGGACATCCGCGAAGGGATCGGCATGCCGGTGCTGCTGCAGGATGGCACCATTATATACCACCCGGAGGAACTGCTGAAGCATATAAACGAGGCGTTTGCCGGCAACGCTACGGATAGCCTCACGCTCACGAACGTGGAGCACGAGCAGCAGATACTGGTAGAGGCTTTCATACAAGGCAAGGAGTTCTCGTGCATCGTGGTGCAGGACGAAACAGGAAAGCCGCTGGCGCTGCCGCCGACAGAGATCGTGAAAGGCAGCGAAGTGTTCGACTACCGCTCCAAGTACCTGCCCGGCCTGAGCCGCAAGATTACCCCGATCAACCTGCCAACCGAGCAGATACAGGAAATACGCCAGGCAACAAGCAAATTGTTTACCGCCTTCGGCTTTAACGTATATGCCCGCCTCGACGGCTTCATCACCGAAAGCGGCGAGATTTTCCTGAACGACCCGAACACAACGTCCGGCATGCTGCCGTCGTCCTTCTTCTTTCACCAGGCAGCCGAGATCGGGCTGAACCCGTCGCAGTTCCTGACTTATATCATCCGTACCTCGGTGGCCGAGCGCCTGAAATCAGGCAAAGACACCGTGAAACTGACGCGACTGCTGCAGCAACTGGACGGTGCCATACGGGACGAGCAGGCGCACCGGCAGGATAAAATACGGGTGGGTGTGATCATGGGCGGCTACTCTTCAGAGCGCCATATATCCGTGGAGAGCGGCCGCAACATATACGAGAAGCTTTCCTCGTCCACTAAGTACGAGCCGCTGCCCATTTTCCTGACGGGCAGCAACGAGGCACACCGCCTGTACACGATCCCGGTGAACATCATGCTGAAGGACAATGCAGACGATATAAAGGAGAAGATCCAGCATTTTGAGCACGGCGGCAAACCGCACCCGGTGCTGGCGCAGATCATAGGAGAGGCCGAAGGCATTACCCGCAAGTACACGGGCCGCAGCCTGCAGGAACCGCAGCGCATCAGCTATGCACAGCTGAAAAACCTGGTGGATGCCGTGTTCATAGCCCTGCACGGCCGGCCGGGCGAGGACGGCGCGATGCAGACGGAACTCGAAAAACTGCATATCCCGTACAACGGCTCCGGCATTCGCTCGTCCCGCATCACCATCAACAAGTACGACACCAACGAGATACTCGCCAAGCACGGTGTGCTGGTGGCCCAGCACAAAATGGCGCTGAAAGAAGACTGGCTGCAGGACAGAGAAGCTTTTTTCCAGGAGATAGAAGCGCAGTTTCCTTACCCTTTCATCGCGAAGCCCGCAGACGATGGCTGCAGCTCTGCTGTTAAGAAAATCAAGAACCGCCGCGAGCTGGAGGCATTCTCCACGCTGATGTTCCGGGAGATGGAGGAACTGGACACGGAGTGCGCCCGCACGCTGGCACTTGGTTTTAAAGAGGAATTCCCGAACAAAGGTGGCTTTCTGGTGGAGACGCTGATCTCCAAGAACGGCGCAAAGCATTTTCTGGAGGTAACCGGCGGCCTGCTGACCAAATACGGTCCGGATGGCGCGGTGGAATACGAAGTGTTTGAAGCCTCGGAGGCGCTGGCCGAAGGCGAGGTGCTTTCTTTGGAAGAGAAGTTTTTGGCCGGCGAAGGGCAGAACATCACGCCGGCCCGGTATGCCGCAGACCCGGTGCGCCGCCAGAAGATATCAAACAAGGTGAAAGAGGACCTGAGGCGGGTAGCGCAGATTCTGCAGATCGAAGGCTATGCCCGCATCGATGCGTTTGTGCGGGTGCTGGAAAACGATGAAGTGGAAACCATCATCATCGAGGTGAACTCACTGCCAGGCATGACGCCGGCTACCTGCATCTTCCACCAGACCGCCATCAACGGGTATAAACCCTACGATTTTATTCACCGGATTCTGCAGTTCGGCATCGAGCGCAACCGGATGAAAGTGATGCAATAGTATATAAACCTGCCCCGCCATATAGTGGCGG
>Ga0210040_10011402_pt1 | contig 10062 bp, 3 predicted proteins | sample CryGeyCG12114_NA_FD_185462 | JGI IMG/M metagenome (GOLD analysis project Ga0210040, IMG submission 185462) | Groundwater microbial communities from aquifer - Crystal Geyser CG19_WC_8/21/14_NA (SPAdes) (version 2) | ecosystem: Environmental > Aquatic > Deep subsurface > Groundwater | place: USA...
TATTTTTTTTGTTGCCACTAAGCTTTTAAAAAATTACCGTCAACTTTTTCCTTTATTGGTTCTGGTTTTTCCAGGGTTGGGAAATAGTATTTATCAGGAGATTTGATGGATCTCAAAAAAATACAAGAAAATTAAGGGGTATAACAGGAGTAACAATAAAAAGGGAGGCAAAATTTTAAACTTAAGGCTCCAAAGGTTGCCTAATCAACAACGAGTTTCCATAGACATTAAAATAAAATAAGGCTGTCTTGTATTATTAAGACAGCCTTATTAGAATTAAAAATAAGAAAAGTATCACCGACTTTAAGAAAACCTTTCGAATATGTTGGAACAACCTCTTAAAAAGAGGCTGATATTAGAATAAAATAGTGAAAATCAGCACTCATAGCTTTATTTGTACAAATAGAAAGGCTATTTGTAGCTACTAAGAGGCGATGCAATAAAATAAATCCTCATTAGAAGAATAGTAGGTTTGCTCTACCATCTGTTTTTGCGGGATTAAATGGCTCAATAAAATAAATGGAAGTAAAAGAAGAGATAAAACAAAAATCAGAGGTAAAGACATAATCATGATTAAAAATTTTGACATAATAAGAAATTGTTGAGAATATATTTTAAAAATTATGCCAGAAATTGCTGATACTTTTTTCTTCTTTCCTTTTTATTCTAACGCATAATAACAGTCAAAAGCTAATCTTCTCTCCGAATTTACCTTTCCTTTTAAACATGCTTTTTGTTCTGTTTACATTCACTCATGCTTTGCAACTATTTCCCTTTTTTTATCAACTTACAAAAATTGCATTATTTCATTAAATATAATAAATTAGAGCAATATCAATCTTAAACTACAAATGTACCGGTCACTTATTAATTAATCATATACTTACATTTTAAACGAAAATCCACTAAAAAAAATAAGTGTTAGCATTTAAAAGCTTTTTTCTTTAATTTTCGCCTTAACTTTTAACTAACATTTGTATGAGAAAAAATCTACGCAAAGTTTTTCTGCTATTATGTATTGTTTTACCGTCACTCGTCTTTGCACAAAGCAGGCAAATTACCGGGGTAATTACAAACGAAACCGGACAAGCTGTTTCGTCAGCATCAGTTCTCCAAAAGGGCACTTCAAATGGAGTCTCTGCAAATGAGCAAGGCCTTTTTTCCATTACTGTAACTGGTAACAATGCTATACTTGTAATAACATCTGCGGGTTATCGGCCACATGAGTTGACTCTCGGCTCTGCTACTAATTACACTGTTTCGCTTACCACTTCCGGGCAGTTAGATGAAGTTGTAGTAACAGCATTGGGTATAACCAGAAGGGAAAGGTCAATCGGATACTCAACTCAGGAAGTAAAAGGAGAAAACCTAACCCTTACAAAAGAGCAAAATGTTATTGGATCTCTCGCGGGCAAGATCGCGGGAGTACAGGTTACAGGTGCCTCAGGGGCAAGCCTGGGTGGAACACAAAAAATTAAAATTCGTGGAGTCAATTCGTTAGGAGGAAGCGATCAACCTTTGATGGTGGTTGACGGAACACCTATTTCAAACTTAAACTTTTCTGGTTCTGACCAGGCAGATTATGGAAACGTGGGACAGGATATTAACCCTGAAGATATTGAATCTGTAAACGTTTTAAAAGGACCCGCTGCATCAGCTCTTTATGGTATTCGTGGCCAATTTGGTGTACTTATTATAACGACTAAAAAAGGATCTAAAGGAGCCAAAAAAGTAACCGTACAACTTAACTCTTCTGCTTCAATTGAAAGAGCCGGCAATTTCCTTCCTCTTCAAAACCTGTATGGTGGCGGATCAAGCCAGACATGGAGAACGCTTCCAAACGGAGAAAAGTATGTAGATATGAGTGTAGATGAAAGCTGGGGGCCCAAAATGGATGGAACGCCGGTAAGGCAGGTATTTAGTTTTTATCCCCAAGATCCTGAATATGGAAAGCCAACTCCTTTTGTAGCTCATCCTGATAATATTGAAGACTATTATGAAACTGGTAGTAATATAAACAATGGCGTAACTGTAACCGGCGGCAATGAAAACTCTACTTACCGTTTAAGCTTTAATGATACCAGGATTCAAGGTATAGAACCCAATACATGGTTAAAAAGAAACAATCTTGGCCTTAGTGCCGGCCTGGATCTTACCAAAAAACTTAATGTTACTACCAATTTTAATTACGCGACCAACAATGCACAGCGGCCCTCTCAGGGATCGGAGTACGGAGCGAGATATATAGTACAATGGTTTGAAAGAAATATAGACATGAACCGGTTGAAAAATTATAAATATGCTGATGGAACTGTACTGCAATGGAACCTTAACAGGCCAAACAGCACAACCGGCGAAATTACCAACTTCAAAGGTCTTTACTGGAACAACCCTTATTTTGAAGCTTACGAAAATCCTACGAATGATAACAGGGACAGGTTTTTTGGGGATGTTGGTCTGACCTATCAATTATTAACCGGACTTAAGATAAGGGGTAATGTCAGAGCAGATATGTTTACACAAAATATCGAAAGCCGCGTAGGCTTTGGAGGACAGGAAACCTTTCCGGCTTACACCACCGGTAAATACCAGAATAAGGAAATGAATTATGAGTTTCTGGCTCAGTATAATAAGAACTGGGGCGATTTATCTTTAAACGCCAACCTTGGAGGAAATATATTTACAAGGAATTATACTTACTTATACCAGGCTACAGTAGGCGGCCTTATTGCACCGGGTTTTTTCAATATAGCCGCATCTAAAGACCGGCCTGCAAACGTATCGTCCCTCACAAGAAAAGAAATACGTAGTGGATATGGAATGGTTTCTCTTGGCTATAAGGACACTTACTTTATTGATGGGTCACTGAGGAACGATAATTCCTCGGCCTTACCCCCGCAGAACAACTCATATTGGTACCCTTCAGTATCAGGAAGTTTTGTATTCAGCCAATTAATGGGTTGGAAACCTCTTTCCTTTGGTAAAGTAAGATTAAGTTATGCGCAGGCAGGGTATGATTTAGATCCTTATCAGACCTCTCAATCTTATGGTATAGGCGCAGTTTATTCAGGTGCTACAACCTCAAATACACTAACAGTTCCTGATGTATTAAATAATCCAAACATCAAACCTTCTTTCTCCCATTCTTATGAAGCAGGTATTGATCTTCAGTTTTTTAGAAATCGCCTGGGAGTTGATTTCACTTATTATAAGCAAAAGAATATAAACCAAATAATCCAATTAGATGTTTCAGGTGCAAGTGGTTATGCATCTGCAACAATTAATGCAGGTCTTATTCAAAATAAAGGGATTGAACTTACTTTAACCGGAACACCTATACAAACAAAGAACTTTTCTTGGAACTCAACCATAAACATAAGCAGAAACAAGAATACGGTAGTGGAACTTTATCCTGGTATTGATGTTTATACTTATGGTTCTACCACATACTCAAGTGTTACCAGTTATTTAAATTCTTATGTAGGACAACCTTTTGGAAGTTTAGTCGGACAGGCTTATCAGAGAGATTCAGCAACAGGTCAGATACTTTTAGGCAGTAACAATATGCCTTTATATACAGCCGCTACTTATAATTTTGGTAGTGTGCTTCCTGATTATACAGGAGGTTTTCTTAACTCTTTTCAAGTAGGCAAATTTGAATTATCGGCGAATATTGATTTTCAGGTGGGCGGCCAGTTTTTTAGCCGTTCCAAGATGCTTGCAGTAAGAACCGGGCAGGACGAAATCACAGTAGCTATCAATGACAAAGGAAAAAATGTACGTGACCCTCTTGCTGAAGGTGGAGGTGTACGTGTTGATGGTATTTCTGCATCTACTAAACAACCGGTAACTGCATATGTGGACGCACAATCTTATTATAATACAATTGTTGGAAGGCGGGTTTACGAAGAATGGGTTTTTGATGCATCGTATGTAAAATTGAGAGAGATACGTTTGGGTTATTCTTTTGATAAAAAAGCGTTAGGTAGTTTGCCTTTTCAAAAAGTAAGTTTAGCGCTTATTGCACGTAACCCTGCCATGATCTGGCAAAAAGCACCAAAAGGATTAGATCCTTCAGAATTATCTTCCGGTTCTCAATCAATAGGTTGGTATGAGTCTGGTCAGACAAATACCGTTCGTTCATATGGAATAAACCTAAACGTCACTTTCTAAATTAATAAAATGAAGAAGATATATATAGCGTTATTGGCTTGCTCCCTTGCAGTAAGCTGCAATAAATTTGATGAAAACATTAACAGGAACACCAACCTGCCGGGCCAGGCATCGGGCACTCAGTTACTATCTAATGCTATGCTGACTCTGCCAACTTTAAGCTCTTCACCTACAGGAGAGTTTTTAGCGCAGTTTCTGGCAGAAACACAATATCCCGGAGCCTCACTTTACCCCGAAGGAGGTACCAGTTTTTACGGACTGTTCCAGGGACCGCTAATTAATATAGAAACTGCTCTAAATTCTAAAGATCTCACTGTATTGGAAGGCCCTGTCAATAACCAGCTTGCAGTTGCTAAAATTTTGAAAGCTTATTATTTCTGGCATATTACTGATCGTTGGGGTGATGTTCCTTATTCAGAAGCATTAAAAGGTATAGATAATTTTACGCCGGTTTATGACACACAGGAATCGATTTACAACAACCTGTTTCAACTATTAGACGAAGCAAATGCAATGATTGTTACAGGAAATATAAGTAACGATGTGATGTATGCAGGAGATGTAACAAAGTGGAAAAAGCTCGCAAACACTGTTCATATGCTAATGGCACTTCGTTTATCCGAGATTAATCCTGCCAAAGGAAAGGAAGAGTTCAATAAGGCTGTTACTGAAGGTATTATGACTTCAAATGCAGACAACTTCGTTTTTAAACATCTTGCCGATGCCAACAATCAGAATTATTGGTATGGTGAGGTAAGCAGAGGAAGAGAATGGTGGGCTTTAACTGAAACCCTTGTTGATAAATTAAAGCCTGTAGACGACCCAAGGCTAAAAGTTTATGGCAATACTACTAAAACCGGTGGTGAGTACATAGGACTCAAGTTCGGTACTACAACAGGTTTACCTAACACAACAAATTATTCCCTGCTTGGCTCCGCAATCACTGCACAAAATGCTCCTGTATATTTAGTCACTTACTCACAGGCACTTTTTGCAATGGCCGAAGCGGCTAAGCTGGGTTGGATAAATGGAGGCGATGCAGCAGCTAAAACTAATTATGATTTAGCTATTCAAAACTCTGTACTTCAATGGACAGGAAACACTACAGGCGTAGCTACTTTACTTGCCAGACCAGAGATACAATACGATGCTGCAAAAGGCATTGAGCAAATTGCAACGCAACGTTGGATACATCTGTTTATGCATGGCTACGAAGCCTGGGCAGAATGGAGAAGAACAAGTTACCCAAACAACTTAGTCGCCCCCGGTGGTCAGGCTATTCCTACCCGCCAAAGTTATGTTGCTACCGAATCGTTCAACAATACGGAAAATTACACCGAAGCAGTTCAACGGCAGTTTGGTGGAACAGATAACCAATATGGTAAAGTTTGGTGGGATAAATAATTTGCATCCATTTTCCTCTTTCGATTTACCAGGAAACATAAACTGATCAAGTGCCCAAAACATAAAACCCGAAAAGCTTAACTTTCGGGTCTTTTGTTTTGACTACAACTTTTAGCTCATTTATAAAATACGTTACCACTACCCTGCTTTACATTATAATCCATTATCTAATAAAAGGACTTTGTCGTTGTAGCATAACTATTACATTTAATAATAAGGGCTAAAGTTTCAGTTCTTTCCTGTTGCCTTTTTTAAGTCTAAGTTTTTTATCACACAGGACAAATATTCTTTTTTTATGTTTCTCCATGTAAACGTTTGTTCTTCAAGCGATGCCTTTAATCAAACCTGACGGTTTTCTTATCGCCATTATAGAATGAAACAGTAATGCTCTTCCCGTTACCTGTTGCATTTATTTTTTCAACAGGAACCAACTCTTTATCCGTCCACTTTTCACCTGTTTTTTTCCATAGCATTAGGGTTACATAAAGAGACTCTTTTTGCTTTGCGGGAGAAAATTTGTCTGTTACATTTATTACCATACTTTGATCACTTTCAGGATGTACTCCGCGGGTATTTATTGCTTCCATGCTATCCCATCCCATCATTGGTATCATAGCTAACTGGTAAACACCATTGTCTATAATTCTGACATCATATCCTTTTACTTTTCTTGTTTCTGTTTTTATGTTTCCATTGAGATTAGGTAAGGCATAATGTCCTAAACGAACCTCAAAAGAATCAGCACTATTATTTTTATCTACTCTTAGAATTCCGTTTGGCAAAGGCATGTCTGCCAGGTTAAATTGAACCTCATTATTAGTCTCTAAAACAACATCACGATAGTAAATACCCCCTTCAAACTTTTTGAAAGTAAATAGCCTGAAGGGTTCCCATTCCGCCTTTTTGTTCTTCACAATATAGTTCATTGCCACAACGCCTTCAACACTATCTGCCTGCCAGGGAAAAGCACTATTGTAGGATAAACGGTTATAATTTTCGCTGCTGCGAAAAGGTTCATTTGCGCCTATAGCTTTTACATGACACCAGGCTCTTATCTCAGATGCGCCAATGTTTGGATAATCGGTTATTAAAATATTAGAACTGTCCTGAAATTTGTTATAAACCTGACCTTTCTTAAATTCGCTTTTCCATGCGCCTTCATTTTCAGTAGCAGTCCAAAATGAGTTATTTTCTGGCACAAGCAGGCCGAGAAACGCCTTAGCCATCCAGAACACACTGCCCCGGGCACTGTATGGTTGCACAGCAGGTTCAAAGGCTCCATAAAAACCTAATGTTGGAATATTATCCTTCATCAGTTCCGGATTTTTCAAAAACTGGAGTAATACACCCGACGAGATTCGCCTCATCCAACCGTAATTAGTGGTGGAGTTATTTTCAAATCCCATCAATGGAAAAGGAACAATGGATGCGATACGGTAAGGCATGCTTCGTCCCCACATAATCATTTTACCATCACGGCTAAACAGGTAAGGATAGTTATGCTTTACATCGCTGAAGTTTGCCATAAACTTTTTGGCATATTCAGGGTAGTACTTATTTCCAAAGAAATGCGACCAGACGGGCCCATACATCTCAAAGGCCCACATACTATAATAATCATAAGCAGGAGCATCATTGTACCAGCTATTAAGCCTGTAATGTGCCAGGGATTTATCAAGGTATTCTACCAGCAATTTTTCATTAACCTTATATCCCTGGTCTTTAAAGAAGCTTAAGACAAATATGTTAAAGAACTTCCAGTTAGAACCAACGGTAGGACCATCACCATAACTAATCATGGTAGCAGCCAGGGCATCTTTATCCTTCTGCGAAAGTGGTTTCCAAAGGATATCAGGCGCTACAAAAAGTGAAACACCTAAGGCGCCAAACTCAACTAATATCTGGCTCGGTCCTCCATTTGTTGACCTGTGCTTTATAAAACTTGCACTTGTGCTATCTAATAAAAGAGTTAACTGATGACGGTAATAATCGGCAACGCGAATGTTATTAACAGTAAGGTTTGAGTCTTCACGTAACAGTGGCGCGGCGATAAACAAAGTGCGGCACAAACCCTCTAACTTTTCGGTAGGCACCTGTCCGGGATTTCTTGGATAACTCTTGCCCGGCTGTTTTGGAAACTGCATCGGATCATCTATATTATCTATATAACTGAATGCACCTGTTAATAAGTAAAGGGCAGCATCTTTCCAGTTTTGGCGGGTCATACCCGTATAGGGACTTAATTTAAAATCAGGATTATTAACGCCGAACAATGGCTGATTGGGCACATGTTTCTGCTGTGTGTATCCAGGTACAGGTTCTGTTCCTGTCTGCGCCTGCAACGCTATAGAAGTCACAAAAAACGAAAGAAATAATATTGCTTTAACTGAATGTATCATTTTTCCTGTTTACTTTTTACGGTACGCACTTTAATATTTGTCTATGCAAAATGCAACCCGGTTTGATTATTATTTTTGGTAGTTGTATATGAAGACAGGTAAACAGAATAAGGTTCATTGTACAAATTTTTTAAACCCGCAAAAGCTGTTTGCCGCAGCATTACCATCACAAGGCCTAATACAATTGGTATTTTAACATCCTAGTTTACTTAAATATTTTTAAACAATCGAATTCGACACATACATCAGTTAGCAGATTGCTTCGTCAAGATATCGCGAGGCTCGCAATGACGGTTGCCTGTCATCGTCTTTGCGGGGAGATACGACGAAGCAATTTGCTCCTTACAAAATAAAGCTTTAAGCATTTCTATTTACCTCTCTGCCCCTCTTAAAGCAAATTCGCTAACTATTAATCTACAGTCTACAAATTCAAACAGCAGATTGCTTCGCCAAGTCGCAAGGCCCGCAATGATGAATAAAAAGCTAACAGTATAAGTGTGCGACGCAACGATGAATCATCAAAGAACAAATGCCGGTAACCAAAGAAAAAAACTTCAATTACAAAAACCCTTACAATTTCACATCCATCCTTTTACCCTTATAAGTAACCACTTTATCCGCGTTTGTAGTTAAAACCGCTTCACTTCCATGACCTGGCTTCACTACTACCGCATTAAACTTTCTGCTGCTTAACATTTTAGGGAAACTTCCTTTCCTGTTGTCAATAGTTAGCGTATGGGTAGCATCATTCCAATGAAAACTGATTTCAGCGTAAGCGCCTTTTTCATAGTTGTAATTATCATTTTCATCTTCATACAAAGTGAAGTCAGCATCAGCACCAGGATAAATACGCAACTCAAGATTATCCCATCTTTTTTCTTCAGCATATTGCACTTTTGGTCCCCATGGAATGATAGAACCTGCTTTTACGTAAAGAGGCAGAATTTCTATTGGCGTCGCTCTGTCAACAGTTGTTCCACCCTGTAGAGTTTCACCTGTCCAGAAGTCGAACCATGTTGCTCCTGCAGGCAGGTAAACGGATTGGCTTTTCAAGCCTTTTTCTGTAACCGGAGAAACTAAAAATGATTTACCAAACATGTATTCGTTATCTATATCATACACCTTTTTATCGTTGATAAAATCCATCATAAGAGCACGAATGATAGAGCCGGCATTCTTAGTTACGTTCCAGGCTGCAGAATATTGATATGGCAGAAGGCTATAACGTAGATTAATGAATTTCTCCTGTACATCAAACGGCCATTCGCCACGCTTACCCCATTGGTAAATCTCACGGGGAAAATCTGTTCCATGTGAACGCATCATGGGGGTAAAGGTTGCAAACTGCATCCAGCGTGTATACAACTCCTGGAACTCAGGGTTTTTATTACCCCCACCTTTTCCGAAACCGCCTGCGAAGAAACCTCCAATGTCAGTATTCCAATAAGGAAGGCCGGTAAGAGAAAAGTTTAACCCTGCCGGAATTTGTTTCCTGAATGTTGGCCAGTTGGACACCACATCGCCACTCCATGAATTAGCGCCATAACGTTGCTGACCGGCAAAGGCGGAACGGGTAAGAATAGTGACACGTTTTTTTGAAGTTGTTTCCCGTTGATGCGTTGACACTCCTCCTACGTGCATCAACGGATATGCATTACGTACACTGCGGAATGTACCAAAGTAAGTAGACAGGTCGAAATCTTTTTCTTTTACGTTCATATGGTCAGGCTCTGACGAATCTAACCACCATGCATCCACATCTAATGAAAAAACCCCCTTGTTCAAATGCTCCCAATACATATCACAGGCTACGGGATTGTAAGGATCATAAGGCGTTACACCATCTTTAGGAGGCCATGTCTGAAAATTGAGTAACATCTTCTTATCCTTAAACTCTTTATACAACTCTGTTTTAGGACCGAAGCCCGGCCATGCAACTACAAAGATGTGCGCCTTCATATCATGCACGGTATCTATCATCCCTTTAGGATTTGGAAAAGTCTTTGGGTCAAAGCTCATAGCGTTCCAGTTGCTGTCTTTGCCCCAATATTGCCAATCCTGGATAATGCCGTCCAAAGGCACTTTT
>Ga0210040_10011404_pt1 | contig 10062 bp, 10 predicted proteins | sample CryGeyCG12114_NA_FD_185462 | JGI IMG/M metagenome (GOLD analysis project Ga0210040, IMG submission 185462) | Groundwater microbial communities from aquifer - Crystal Geyser CG19_WC_8/21/14_NA (SPAdes) (version 2) | ecosystem: Environmental > Aquatic > Deep subsurface > Groundwater | place: USA...
AGCCGCGCCGCAGCCGCCACGATCCGCGCCCGGTTGTCTTGGGCCTCGGGGCCCAGCGCTTCGTCATCCCGGCCGCGCGGAGCGTCGGGGCTAGTCGAGAGAAGGGTCGGAGTCTCGGATGGGTCGGCGTTCATGAGACGGATTGTAGCAGCAAGCGACATCGATGCCAGCATCCTCTTGCTATCATCGATAACGCAATTAGGATTGTCACAGTTATCTCTGATATCGCCTGATCGGAGCCTGCCCATGATCGTCGTTACCGGAGCCACCGGCCAGCTTGGCCGCGGCGTTGTCCAGGCACTCGCCGCCCGCAGGGGGGCGAGCCATGTCGTGGCGAGCGCTCGCGACCCCGGCAAGGCGCAAGACTTGGCCGCCCTGGGGGTCGAGGTGCGCCACGGCGACTACGAGGACCCCGACAGCTTGGAGGGCGCGTTCGCCGGGGCGTCGCAGATCCTCCTCGTCTCCTCGAATGCTCGCGCTACGGGTGGAGATCCCCTCGCGCAGCACCGCCGCGCCATCGAGGCCGCGCGCACGGTGGGCGTGGGCCGCGTCCTTTACACCAGTCACGTGTCGGCAAGCCCCGAGTCACAGTTCCCCCCGGCGCGCGACCATGCCGCGACCGAGGCAATGCTGGTGGAGTCGGGCCTCCGTTGGACGGCGCTGCGGCACGGCTTCTACGGCGCGAGCGGGCTGGCGATGATCCGCGAAGGGCTCGGCCGCGGCGTCGTCGAGTCCCCGGCCGACGGTGCGGTGGCCTGGACCTCCCATGACGACTTGGCCGAGGCCGATGCCGCGATCCTCGTGGAGGAGGGCCGCTTCGACGGGCCCACGCCGCCCCTGACCGGGCCAGAGGCACTCGACTTCGCGGCCCTGGCCGGGATCGCCTCGGACCTTCTTGGCTGTCCCGTTCAGCGAACGGTCTTTCCCGACGAGGACATGCCCGCGCGCATAGCCGCGCGTGGCCTGCCGCCACGCGCAGCCGAGATGGCCATGGGCTACTTTCGCGCGGCCCGCGCGGGCGAGTTCGCCATGGTGGACCCGACGCTGGAGGAACTCATCGGTCGCGAGCCCAAGCTGATGCGCGAGGTCATGCGCGGGGAACTCAGGTGAACACATGGCCAAGGTGGCGCACCTACCTGGCTCTCTGGCTCTCTTCCGAAGCATCCGGGCCGAACGAGGGCCGGCGCCATCCCTTGCCGCCCGCGCCTGCTGCGGCTCCTGCCGCCGCCGCACGGAGCGTTGCGGCCAGCTGAAGCTGCGGCCAGCCACCCGGGTCGCCCATGTTTGCGCCCCGCCGGTCGGCCACGTGCCTCCTCCCAGGCTCGCCGAGTTGACCACGAACCCTGCCTGGCGCAGCCCCTGAGCGAGCCTGAGGTCCGGCATGTCGAAGACAGGCGTTGGGGCGTAGCCGGCGAACAGTTCCCTGTTCTGGCGGTCGAGCTGCCTTCGACCGCAAGCGAGTTCACGAGATCGACGACCTGTGTGCAGCAGCGGTATCATGGCCTGTCCCACGAGCACTGAACCAAGGTATTTCGTCCCCATCGCTCCGCCGAGGGCAGCCGGCGAGGCAGTGGAAGGCTTGTTCGCCAGAGTCCAAATCCTTCCCCCGCAACCATCGTTTCTTGCGTTCGCAAACGCATCAGAGAGCCCGCCCCGCAAGGGGCGGGCTCTTCGTAGTTCGGGGACAGGGCTCCGTCGGCAAAGGCCGACTGGCCAGGCTCTGCACGAAGCCGCGCCGCGAATTCGACGCCCACGGCGGCGGCCCTGGCCCCCGCCGCGAGATGCAGCAGCCCCGCGAGAGCCCCTTCGAGATCGATGCGGACCTCGGAGAGCTTGCGGCTGGGACCGCCACAGGCGTGAGCACGATCCGGGAGACGAGCGCGCGGACCGCCTCGCGCGCCTCCAGGGAGCTCGGCCCATCGCCCGATGCTGACAAGCCGGTGACCAGCTCCCGCACGCGCAGGCGGTAGCTCTCGCCCATCGCCGGATGCAGGCGAACGGGGTCGCTCGGGGCGTTGGCCGCCAGCTCGGCCTCGAGCTGCTGACGCCGGGCGTCGAGCGCGATCATATGGTCTTCGACTTGCTCGCCCGGCACGCCGGCCAAGATGGCGTCCACCAGCTTGCCGTGGTCGCGCTTCACCTTCGCGAGCTCGGCCTCCTTGACGGCCCGAGTCGCCCCCGAGGTGGCGCGCAGACGGTTCATCTCGGCGGTGTACTCCTCGCAGAAGACGCGGACGAGCTCGGGATCCATCAGGTGCTCGCTCAGGGCGTTTGGGACCCGCGCCTCGACGCCGCTGCGGCTCGTGGTGCGCCGGTTGGTGCAGACCGCGTCGCCCTTGTTGCGGGCCGAGGAACAGCCCACGCGGTCGTCGGCGATCATCGACACGGCGCCGCCGCAGACGCCGCAGACCATGAGGCCGGAGAAGAGATGGACGGGCCGGCGCCGCGCCTCGGGGCGCACGTCTCTGTCTTTGAGGGAGGTCGCCTCCTGTCGGCCCTTCACGGCGTCCCAGAGCCCGTCGTCGACGATACGCATGTCCGGCGCCTCCTCGACCACCCACTCGGAAGGCGGGTTCAGCCGGGCCTGCCGCTTGCCCGTGGTGGGGTCCTTCTCGAAGCGCTCCCGGTTCCAGACCCGCCGCCCCACGTAAAGTTCGTTGTTGAGGGGGCCAATGCCGCGCTCGCGGTTGCCGTAGATGGTAGAGAACTGCCACGGCCGGCCCCGCGGACCAGGGACGCGCTTCTCGTTCAGCCGAGCCGCGATACGCTTGGGGGACAGGCCCGAGGCGTACATCGCGAAGACGCGCCGGATGACCTCGGCCTCCTCCTCGACGATGGCGAGGTCCTCCCGAAGCGGAGTGCCGTCGGCGGCGAGCCCGGGAGAGACTGGCCGGTAGCCGTAGGCGCGCCCGCCCGCGTTCTTGCCGTCCCGCACCCGGCCTTCCAGCCCGCGGTGCGTCTTCTCCCCCAGGTCCTTTAGGTAGAGCGCGTTCATCGTGCCTTTGAGCCCGATGTGGAGCTCGTTGATCTCGCCTTCCGCGACGGTGAGGATCCGCACGCCGAAGTAGCGCATCTGCTTGTGGAAGCTTGCGATGTGCTCCTGGTCGCGGCTGAAGCGGTCGAGGCTCTCCGCGAGGACGACCTCGAAGAGCTTGCGCCGCGCGCCCTCGATCAGGCACTGGAACTCGGGCCGGAGGAACTCCGAGCCCGAGACGGCACGGTCGGCGTAGGTCGCGACCACGTCGAGGTCGGCGGCACGCTTCCGAGTGCCGCGGTCTTGGTCCTCGATGAAGGCGTCCCGCTGTCGGTCCGACGAGTAGCGGGCGTAAGTGGCGGCGCGAAGGCGAGCCGGCATCAGAGGTCCTCCGGGAGGTGGTCGGGGGCGATCGTCGCACGAGGGATTCCGGTGCTGGCATGGTCGGCGCGGGCCGCGCCGCGGGCGAGGTGGCGCACGAGGTCGACGAGCAGCGGATGCGGGCCGCCCAAGGTCATGTCGAGTCGGGTGCCTGGCAGGCCCATGTGCAGGGCGAGAGCCGACTCCCGGGCGCCAGGAGCCGGGCAAGGGTTGGACTGCTCGCGGCCTGCCTGCGGTTCGGGAGCGTCGTCCACTTCCGGCCCGACAGGCCGGTGCGCGCTGGGGCATCTAGTCTTCATCGACCGCTTCGTCATCGTCTGCCTGCTCCCGCGACGCCATCCAATTCAAGACCGTGCCGCCGTTCATCCGCCGTGTGGTCAAAGGACCCCGGCCCGCGCCGCGTCGACGCCAGTCTACAGGCCGTTTGCCACAGGCAGATGGGGAAAACGGGTCCTGAGGTGGGTCGCTCGGCAGATTCATGTAGACGGCGTCCGCGATGGAGGACTCGAACCCCTCAGTGGTCCGGCGGGGCTCGGCGCAAAGTTCATCGGCATGGCAGGCGAGCGGACGGAGTCCCACTGCCGGGGCTCCGCTATGCCAGACGACAGAATGCGCTAGGCCGCGAGGCCGGGCGTGATGGCCTCGTCCTCATGATGGCCGTGGATAGGCAAGCGCAAGTTGACAGGGCTGAGGACGAACGGGCCGTGTCCGATCATATGGAGGAGGTGCTGGACCTCGTCGCGGGTGCCGACCCGCTCGTCGTTCGAGATCACGCGCGCCATCTCCTGCTGGCGCTCGACCTGCTCGGTCTCGCTCGCGTCGAGGATCGACTGGAGGAGGGCCGCGGCCAAGCGCTTCTCCCGGCCGAGCCAACCGACGGGCGAGACCGAGATGCAGGCGTCTGCCGAGATCCGCACCTGCATCCAGGCCACGTCCGCGGTGCCAGCAATCGCAAGCTTGTCGGTGCCGCCCTCTCTCACGTCGGACCAGAGAAGGCGCTCGAGGCGCTGCGCTTCCTCGATCTGCCGGACGAGCAGTCCCATCGGGTTGATGGAGCTCGACGACAAGGCGAAGCTGGAAGGAGAGGACGGGGCGATCATGGAGGCTCTTTCCGTCGTTGGACAACCTATGTATGTCACGGTGAATGTATGTTCGTCAAGTAAATTATACCACCGTGAAACTATTGGGGATGACGGATGACCACGCGACCTGGCCGCGAGGCCGACGCCTTCATGCTGCGCCTGCCAAATGGAATGCGCGAACGGATCAAGCGGGCTGCAGACGCTAATGGTCGCTCGATGAACGCGGAGATCGTGGCAGTGTTGAGCGAACGCTACCCGGAGCCCGCCGATCCCTTCGAGGTGCTCGTACGGGACGTGCTCGAGGTTCTGTCACAAGGAGCCGTCGAAAACTCGGCCGCGGATGGGACGACCAAGCGCTCCACTCAGAGTCGGGACGCTTTAGCCGATCTGCTCGATCTCCTGAAGGCAGAAGTCGAGCGCCGCGTCCGCGGCTGAGGTCTGCATCCTAGGCGCCGGCTGGCACTCAAGGCTTCCATCAGTGACGGTCCCACATTAACCTGGAGCCATCCAGGCACCTCGCCGCCGGCGCGTTGCCACAGTGTGGCGGAGGAGCTCGCGCGCCAGCGCGCAACGGTCCGGCAGGGCGTTCGCACTTCGCCTTGGCCGAGCCTGCGCCGGCCATAGTCCGTGTTGACGAGGTCCAGTTCGGCTGGCGATTTGCAGATTCCCAAATCGCAGCTCGACGATGTCAACGAACAACGAAACGTGCTCCTGCCAAGCGGCTTTTCGCTGCAGCGGCAGCCCGGTCCGCTGCTCAGGGTCGAAGAGGTGCTTTTTGCCAATGTTCAGTTTGCCGGGCCGTTTGCCGTATGGAAATGCGCAAACCGAGCGTGGCGCTGGACCAACAACGCGGGTTCGGGCTGGATCGAGGCTCGTGCGGAGGTGTTTCCCGCCACTGGACAACAGGTCCGCGTTTGCCGGCAAAGTGAACGCCGGGTGTTTCTCGTTCGACAATAGGGGGGTTGGAGTCTCAAACTGTGGGTCGGGCTCCCGCAAACGCCCCAATCGCCGCATTTGGACTCGGGTCATGAACCGGTAGCTGCAGGGTCGGCAGAAACCGAAGATGAGGCGCATACGGTCAGAACGTGCGGGGACCGTCTCGTTCGGGTCGACGACTCTGGCGACGAGGTTCGCACGAGGCTGGGTGGCCGGCCTCAAGGCAAGCATCGCACGTCTGGCGTAGGTCCGTTCGATGAGGCTGATCGCTCGCCCTTTTTCCGCAGTCGGCCGGCGTCGAAGCGCGTGGTCGTCGAGGGGCTTCATGCCCGGCCCTCATCTTCATGTTGGCTCCGGCACCGTCACCTCCCCGCGCCCTGAACAAACCTGTTGACGGCCAGAAGCCAGTGCTTTGGGCGGCACCCGCGGATCTTTATCCTTGGTCAGATTTTGGAGATCTTGCCATGCTGAACGATCAGAACGACCCGTCGAGCCCGACTCAGGTGCTGGAGCACCACGACTCGGACACGGGCTCGGCGCCGCATCCGCCGCGCCTCGCCGGACTGCCCGCCTGCCTTCTCGACTGGACCCTCGAGTCCCGGTGGGCGGCTTGGACCCGGAGCCCGAGTGACGGCCTTTGCGTGCCTTATCCGGTCGATCCCGATGATCCTTCGGGACCGGTCCGGACGGCCACTGCCCCCGAAGCGGCCGCTCAGGTCGCGCGTGCCGCGAACGGCGCGCCGCGGGCGGGGTTCCTTCTTCAGATCCAGGACCTCCCCGGCCTGGCGGTGATCGAATTGGCCTGGGTGCGCGACCCGCGGAGCGGGCAGATCCGGCCCTGGGCCGCGGCGCTGGCCAAGGGCTGCGGCTATGCGGAGGTGACGCCCTCGGGCACTGGTCTCCTCGTGCTCGGCCGCGTGGCCGAGGATCATCCGGCCCTCCACGACTGGTGGGACCACCCCGAGGGGGGCCGCATCGGCATGAGCGTCTGCCCCCCGTCGAGCCGCCTCGTTCCCCTCACGGGACAGCAGCTCGCGGGGGCGCAGGTTGCACTTTTCCCTCTCGATGGTCGCATTCGCCACCTCCGCACCAAAGGGGCGCGGCTTCTTGGGACGAAGGCGGACACGGCCAGCGGCGATCCCGACCCCTTGCCGCATCCGCCGCAGGGGCGTGGAGGCCGGGATGTCGCGGGCGGCGCTTCCCGGTCTGATCCCGTCCCGCCGTTCCCGCTGGCAGGTTTGCACGTGCGGGGCAGCGCGCGAGCTGACGACTGGTGCTCACTTCACGCCGGACCGGACCTCTCGCTGCTGCACTTGCCGCAGGCCACGGTCCCCGAGTTGGACAACGAGACGCGGCGCTGGCTGTGGGGTCCTTGGACTGGTTGGATTGCCGCGGCGGCCGAAGGGTGCGGCGCGCCCTTCGACTACGTAGCCATGGCGCTCCTAACAGTCGCTGGCGCGTGCCTGGGCAACACCCGCTGGGTGCAGCCGTCCACGATCTGGACGGAGCCGCCGATCCTCTGGTGCGTCCTGGTGGGGGCGCCCTCGGCTGCGAAGACCCCGGCGCTGCGCACGGTCCTTGCGGCCCTGAACGCGATAGAGAACCGGTGGGACCGCCAGCACCGGCGGCGGCTTGCGGAATGGGAGGCCCAGGTGGCCGCGGCAGAGGACCGGCAGGCGGAGTAGAAGGCCGAGGCAAAGGCGTTGCGGCGCCGGGGCGAGGCGCCGCCGCCCCGGCCCAATCCGATGGAGGTCCTGACCCGGCCCGTGCGCCAGCGCCTCCAAATCATGGACGCGACAATCGAGGCGGTGGTCCGCATCCACGACGAGAACCCGCGTGGCCTTCTCATGGTTCAGGACGAGTTGGCGGGGCTCCTCGGCAACATGAGCCGCTACAGCGGCGGCACGGACCGGCCCTTCTGGCTTACGGCTTGGAACGGGATACCCCACTTTGCGGACCGCCGCTCGAAGCGGGAGCCGGTCTGGATACCGCGCCTCTCGGTGGGAGTCCTCGGCGGCATCCAGCCCGCCCGCCTCGAGGCGATGCTCCGCAGCCCCGCTCAGGACGACGGGCTCCTGGCGCGGTGCCTCCTGGTCTGGCCCGAACCCGCCCCCATGACGCGGTTGCGGACGACCAGCGATCCCCAGCGCCTCCGGGAGACCCTCGAGCGGCTCCTTGCCCTCGAGCCCCAGGCGGCTCAGGACGGGGGCGCGGTGGGTCCCCTCGCGGACAAGGACGACCTCAATGATAATGCGGAGGAGGACGGCGCGGACCCCGTGCTCGTGCCGTTGACAGAGGCCGCAGCCGACCGGCTGCACGGCTTGCGCGAGGATTGCCGCCGCTGGGAAGAGGCCGAGGGCACCCCGCCCCTCCTGGTGTCCCACATCGGCAAGATGCCGGGCCTGGCCGCCCGCGTCGCGCTCATCCTCGCTCACCTCGACTGGGCCGCGGACGGGGAAGGACCGCCCCCTGAGGTGGTCGGGGAGGCGGCGATGGCCCGCGCCTGCCACCTCGTGGGGACCGTGCTGCGGGCGCATGCCGAGCGGGTCTACGGCGCGCGAGAAGCGCACGAGTCCCCCGAGGTCGCGGCCGCGCGCCGGGTGGCGCAACTGATCCGGACCGAGCGGCTAGAAGCGGTGGCGCCGCGGGATCTCCAGCGGCGCAACCTCAAGGGCCTGGGCGACGCCGCCCAGGTCGCACGCGCGCTGGCGGTGCTCGTGCAGGCCGGCTGGCTTGGGCCGGCGCTCCATGTGGGCACCGGCCGCAACCCGCGCCGGATCCATCTGGTCCTGCCCGGGGTGCATGAAGGTTGAGGCACGGCCGAAGCGCGGGCCTATCGACAGTTCGACGGGTCGACGGCCACCTCCGTGGCTACGCGTCCGAACTGTCGGACTGTCAAGCTGTCTCACGAGAACTGGGTACCGACCGAGCGCGCTGCCGTTCGCCCGTCAGGGTCAAGCCGGCGAACCGCACCCTGGCCCTCGGCCGCGAGACGGGTCGCCTTCAGGCGGTCATGCTGGATCAGCAGACCTGTCGAACTGTCGAAGTGTCGAGGCTGTCTGCGTCCGCCGACCCATCTTGAGCTCCTCGGTCAGCAAACATCAAGAAGAGCCGGACATCGGAAGAACGCTTGAGCTTTGCCAATCCACGTCAGGCTATGGGGCATGGCTGATCGTCCTCCTCCGCCATGCCCGGCGTCGGGATGTCGACATCCAAGCACCCGGGGGTCCCGTCGCGCGGGAGCGCCCCGCCGAGTTCGGTTGGTGGAGCCTCAGCGGAGATGGAGCGGAGGAGCTGGCCGAGCTCGCGCCCCTCCACGATGCCTTCTACGAGGAGCCGCTGGGCCAAGCGGTCGAGGGTCGCCACATGTCGGGTGAGGAGCATCGTGGCTTCCCTTTCGGCGGCGAGTAGACGAGCCCGCACCCGGTCCCGCAGGGCGCGGTCCGCGCGGAACGCGATGGCGGGCTCGAGCTCGCTGTGGGACCAGAGCGGTCCGTCCGCGCCGAGGCCGTAGGCCGTCTCCATGGCAAGCCAAGAAGCGTCAACTGTGACACCTCTGTCCGGGACTGTACACCTAGGACTTCAGCAAACGGCTCTTCGGTGCGGGAGAGGCCATAGCCCTAGGGCCGCAGCTGAAGCCACCACTTCCGCACCATGTTGTCGGTCGTGCCGAGCTCGGTGGCGATGCGGTCGAAGGTCCGGCTCTCGATGATCCTGGCTACCACCTCCTGCTGCAGTTCGAGCAACCACCAGTTTCCCCCCGCGCGTCCGTCTCGACGACGTGGCCCCATACTGTTCTCTTCGTCATGCCCCGCGGCTCCTGACTCTATCGAGAGCGTGTCTTCCGCAGTTGACCGATTCAGGAAAGCCTTTGGGGGCCAAATGCAACGCTTATGACCCAGCCACGCTTCAAGACGGAGGTTGGAATTGCAACTCGCCTGATTGGCGAAGGTCTCGGGTCGTTGGGTTCGAGCGACGGGAGGTCAGCTTCGGCGCGGGCGTCTCAGGCCAGCGAACCGGGAGGGGACGGCCGAGTTCAGCCTCCTTCCCGGCCAGAGGGGCCGCCCGCGGCTCCTCCCAAACCCTGGACGCATACGTCCTGCGGCCTCGTGAAGATGCGGACATAGTCTACGGCCATCTCCGCAGGGAACGCCGTTGCAGCGGCGACCTCTCCTCCCAGGTCGCCGCCTACGGCGAGGTTCAGTAGGAGGAAGAACGGATGGTCAAAGACCCACGAAGGTCCGAGATCCCGTGCCTCCACGCGGAAATACTTCGCCCCGTCTACGCTCCAAGTGATCGATTCCGGCCGCCAGTCCACGGCGAAGACCCGGAAGACACCGGCTTGAGGCACAGGGCCTACATAGTCGCCGCTCGGGCCGTCCTGGCCGAAACGCCCTGGGCAATGAACCGTGCCGAAGATGCGTCCAGGCTCCGCGCCAAGGTTCTCCATAAGGTCGATCTCGCCGCAGGCGGGCCAGCCCACCTTGTCGATGTCAGACCCGAGTGTCCAGACCGCCGACCAGAGGCGCGCGCCTCTCGGCAGGCGGAGACGGCATTCCAGGCGCCCGAACCGGAAGGCCACCCGTCCCTTAGTCACAAGGCGCGCCGAGCTGTAGCCCGCCCCCTCCCTTGCGGCCCGGATCACGAGGTTCCCAAAGCCGTCATGCGCGGCGTTGATCAGAGCGTCGG
>Ga0210040_10011405_pt1 | contig 10062 bp, 8 predicted proteins | sample CryGeyCG12114_NA_FD_185462 | JGI IMG/M metagenome (GOLD analysis project Ga0210040, IMG submission 185462) | Groundwater microbial communities from aquifer - Crystal Geyser CG19_WC_8/21/14_NA (SPAdes) (version 2) | ecosystem: Environmental > Aquatic > Deep subsurface > Groundwater | place: USA...
CACCGACGCCCCGTCGAAGACCAGCGCCTTGTACTTCTGCTCCGTCGGGGCGTCGGTGACCGCGGCGACACCGAGTTCGTCCAGGGTCGTCACCACCGCCTTGGCCAGCCGGCCGTCCCCGCCGACCGCCACGGTGCCGGACACCAGCGGGTCACCCTCGCTCCAGCGGTCCAGCCGCACCGGGTTGGGCAGCCCGAGGTTCTTCGCCAGCAGCTGGCCGACAGGGGTGTGGATCAGGGACTGGTAGCGGTCGCTCATGGGGTGCGGCTTCCTCGCTTCTGTGTGGCTGGACCGTGACCGGTCGGTGGGCAACAATGTACCCATCGGTAACCTGAGCCCACCACCGTCTGCGAGGAGCACCACATGCAGGACACCACCCGTCGCGTCGCCGTCATCGGCGGCAACCGGATCCCCTTCGCGCGGTCGAACACCGTCTACTCGACGGTCTCGAACCAGGTCATGCTGACCGCGGTGCTGGACGGGCTGGTGGCCCGGTTCGGCCTCGAGGGCGAGCGGCTCGGCGAGGTCGCCGCGGGCGCGGTGCTCAAGCACTCCCGCGACTTCAACCTCACCCGCGAGTCGGTGCTCGGCTCCCGGCTCGCGCCCGAGACCCCGGCCTACGACCTCCAGCAGGCCTGCGACACCGGGATCCAGGCGACCATCCAGGTCGCGAACAAGATCGCGCTCGGCCAGATCGAGGTCGGCATCGCCGGCGGCACCGACACCACCTCCGACGCCCCGATCGCGGTGGGGGAGGGGCTGCGCAAGATCCTGCTCGAGGCGAACCGCGCGAAGTCGCTGCAGGGCCGGCTCGCCGCGCTCGCCAAGGTCCGGCCCCAGCACCTGGTGCCGTCGATCCCGCAGAACGGCGAGCCCCGCACCGGGTTGTCGATGGGGGAGTCCGCGGCCCTGACCGCGGTGGAGTGGCAGATCGGTCGTGAGGAGCAGGACGAGCTCGCCGTCACCTCGCACCACCGGCTCGCCGCGGCCTACGACCGGGGCTTCCTCGAGGACCTGGTGACCCCGTTCCTCGGCCTCGAGCGGGACCAGAACCTCCGACCGGACTCCTCGGTCGAGAAGCTGTCCACCCTCAAGCCGGTGTTCGGCAAGGGCGGTGCGGCGACCATGACCGCGGCCAACTCCACGCCGCTGACCGACGGCGCCTCGGCGGTGCTGCTGTGCTCGGAGGAGTACGCCGCGGAGCGTGGCTGGGAGGTCCAGGCCTACCTGACGGCGTACGAGACGGCGGCCGTCGACTACGTGCACGGGGGCGAGGGGCTGCTGATGGCCCCCGCCTACGCGATGGCGCGGATGCTCGAGCGCGAGGGACGCACCCTGCAGGACTTCGACTTCTACGAGATCCACGAGGCGTTCGCCTCGCAGGTGCTCGCCACGCTCAAGGCGTGGGAGGACCCGATCTTCTGCAAGGAACGCCTCGGCGTGGACGCCCCGCTCGGCTCGATCGACCGCGACAAGCTCAACGTGGTCGGGTCCTCGCTCGCGGCGGGGCACCCGTTCGCCGCGACCGGCGGGCGCATCGTCGCCACGCTGGCCAAGCTGCTGGCCGAGAAGGGCTCCGGATCCGGGGTCGTCTCCATCTGCGCGGCCGGCGGCCAGGGAGTGACCGCCATCCTCGAGCGCTGAGGCGCGTTCCACGTCCGGGCTCACGTCCGGGCATAGACTGGGGCAGGTGACCTCGGAGATCGCCGTCCTTCCCCGCGACGGGCGCCGCAGCGCGGCGGCTGCACGTCGCCGCCGACGCGAGACGGAGATCCTCGCCGCCACCCGGAGCCTGTTCGATGCGCGCGGGGTCCGGGACGCCCAGATCGAGGACATCGCGCGGGCGGTCGGCATCAATCGGGCGATCATCTACCGGCACTTCTCCGGCAAGGAGGAGCTGTTCGCGCTCACCCTCGTGGGCTACCTGGAGGAGCTCGCCACGGCGTTGCAGGCGGTCGACGACGAGGGCGCGGCGCCCGAGGCGCGGCTGCGCGACATCACCGCGGCGTTCGTCGACTACGGCCTGGAGTACCCCGCCTTCGTCGACTGCGCCATGACCCTGATGCGCCGCCCCGGCCCCGAGCTGCTCGACGAGATCAGCGAGGGCTCGATGTACCGCCTCGGTCGCGGCATCTCCACCTGCCTGGCCATGGTCGCCTCGGCCGTCCGCGCCGGTGTGGCGACCGGTGTCTTCCACACCGAGGACGCCGACCTGCTCGCCAACACCCTCTACGCCAGCGGGCTCGGCGGCATGCAGCTGGCGCGGGTCGGCCTGCTCGTCAAGGAGGCGGCACCCGGCGTGCCCACCACGGCCCGGCTCTCGCCCGAGCTGGTCAAGGAGCACCTGATCGCCTCCAGCGTGGCGATGGCGGTCGGCGCTCCCTAGGCGAGCCGCCGCACGTCGTCGACGGTGTCCGCCTCGGCGGCGGTCTTGTCGTCGCGGTAGCGGATCACCCGGGCGAACCGCAGCGCCATCCCGCCGGGGTAGCGCGTGGAGGTCTGGATGCCGTCGAAGGCGATCTCGACCACCTGCTCGGGTCGCACGTGCACGACGTGCCCGGAGCGGTGGGTCTCCAGCGACAGGAACCGCTCCGTCTGCCAGGCGAGCACCTCGTCGGTCATCCCCTTGAACGTCTTGCCGAGCATCACGAACCTGCCCTCCGGGTCGCGGGCCGCCAGGTGGATGTTGGACAGCAGCCCGGACCGGCGGCCGCTGCCCCACTCGACGGCGAGCACGACGAGGTCGAGGGTGTGCCGTGGCTTGACCTTGACCCAGGCGGCGCCGCGACGCCCGGCCTCGTAGGGTGCGTCGAGGCCCTTGACCACCACGCCCTCGTGGCCGGCCGCGACGGCGTCGGCGAACAGCCGCTCGGCGTGCGTGACGTCGGCCGTCAGGGTGCGGGGCACCTGCAGGGACGGTGGCACCAGGGCGGCCAGCCGCTCGAGCCGCTGGCGGCCGGGGACGTCGACGAGGTCCTCCCCGTCGACGTGCAGCACGTCGAAGACGTACGTCGTCAGCGGCACCCGGGCGCGCAGCGTCGCCACGTCGAGGCGGCTCGCGGTGCGGGCACCGGTCTCCTGGAAGGGCCGCGGCCGGCCGTCCGGGGCGAGCGCGATCGCCTCGCCGTCGAGGACCAGCGTCCCGGCGGGCAGCGCCGCGACGGCCTCGACCACGTCCGGGACCCGTTCGGTGATGTCCTCGAGGCTCCGGGTGAACACCCGCACCTCGCCGGCGCGCTTGTGCAGCTGCACCCGAATCCCGTCGAGCTTGGTGTCCACGGCGACGGTCCCTCCACCTGCCCTGGCGACCGCCTCGGCGACCGTCGGCGCCGACGAGGCGAGCATCGGACGCACCGGCTGCCCGACGGTGAGCCGGAACCGGGCCAGCGCCTCCCGGCCGCCGACCAGGGCGGCCGCCGCGACCGGCGGGGTGGCCCCGGCGAACATCGAGGCCCGGCGCACCTCGGCCGGTGGGAGGCCGGCGGCGACCGCGACCGCCTCGAGCACCAGCCCGTCCAGCGCACCCTGCCGCAGCTCACCGGTGACCAGCCCGCGCAGGTAGGCCTGCTCGGGCTCGGTCGCGGCCGCGAACAGGGCGTCGGTCAGGGCCGCGCGCCTGGCCTGCGAGCCGGACCCGGCCACCTCGCTGATCTTCTGGAAGTCGGCGTCGACCGCGACCACGGTCAGGCTCGCCTCCACTGCCGGCTCGGGCACGCTGGTCAGGCTGCGCCAGCCGAGCCCGGTGCGCCGCTGCCGCAGCGACCCCGAGAGGTACGTCGTGGCGGTCTCGACCTCGTCGGCGGACGCCGCCCGCAGCGCCTCCGCGATGGCGGCCACCTTGGCGCGACGAGACCGGGTCGCGGTCACGGCCCGGGAGGCCTCGACGAGATCGGCGAGCAGCACGGGTCCCATCCTGCCGGGTGCCGCCGACATACCCTGTGCCGGTGATCGAGGTGGAGCGCCAGCGGGTGTGGACCCCGGCGTGGCCCTGCGCGGTCGGGCCGACCCTGTCGATCCTGCGTCGGGGGGCCGGTGACCCGACGTACCGCACCGACCCGGACGGCTCCGTCTGGCGCGGTTCGCGCACCCCGCAGGGTCCCGGCACCCTGCGGCTGCGTGCCCGGCCGGACCTCGGCGTCGTCGAGGCCTCGGCCTGGGGGCCGGGCGCGGACTGGCTGCTCGAGTCGGTCCCGGGCCTGCTCGGCGCGGGCGACGACCCCTCGACGTTCGCGCCGGACCACCGGGTGCTGGCCGACGCCCACCGCCGGCACCCGCACTGGCGGGTCTGCCGGACCGGCCTGGTCATGGACGCGCTGGTCCCCGCGGTCATCGAGCAGAAGGTCACCGGCCAGGAGGCGTTCGCGGGCTTCCGGCTGCTGGTGCTGCGGTTCGGGGAGCGGGCGCCGGGAGCGGGGGCCGCGCGCGGTGTCTGGGTGCAGCCGTCGGCCGAGAGCATCCGGCTGGTGCCGTCGTGGGAGTGGCTGCGGATGCACGTCGACCCGGCCCGCTCGCGCACGGTGGTGCGTGCCGCGCAGGTCGCGGCGGCGCTCGAGCGGACCCTCGACCTGTCGCACGAGGAGGCCGACCGGCGGCTGCGGTCGCTGCCCGGCATCGGGGTGTGGACCAGCGCCGAGGTCCGGTTCCGGGCGCACGGCGACGCCGACGCGGTCAGCTTCGGCGACTACCACGTCGCCAAGGACGTCGGCTGGGCGCTGACCGGGACACCGGTCGACGACGACGGGCTGGCCGGGCTGCTCGAGCCCTACCGTCCGCACCGGCACCGCGTGCAGCGGCTGGTCTCCCTGGCGGGGCTGCACCGCCCCCGGCACGGTCCGAGGATGGCGCCGCGGCGGCACCTGCCCGTGTGACGGTTCAGGCGCGCAGCGTGCGCGGCAGCAGGCCCGCCTCGAGCACCTGGCGGCGCAGCGGTGCGACCAGCTCGTGCAGCCGGGCGGTGGCCGCGGCGCCGACGTGCTCCCAGCCGGCGAGCGCGAGCCGGTCGGTGTCGTCCTCCACCTGCTGGCGACGGGTGCGGCCCTCGTCGGTGAGCGCGCCGTCGGCGTCCAGCCAGCCGCGGTCGTGCAGCCGGCCGCGCGCCGCGGCGTACTCCTCCTCGGTCCAGCCGCGGGTCTTGCGCAAGAACGACGTGGAGGAGGACCAGAGCCCGCCCAGGACCGTGGCCTCCACCGGGTCGATCCCGGCGACCTGGAGGACCGCGAGGTGCCCGTCGCCGCGGTGCTCGCGCACCAGGGTCGCGGCGTGCCAGAGCGCGAGCAGGTCGTCCTGCGGCCAGGGCAGGCCGGCGTGGGCGGCGTACAGGGGGCGACCCTGCGGGGAGAGCCCGTCGCACACGGCGCGGGCGATCTCCAGTGCCTCGCCCACGTCGGGGTTCCCGAGCACGCCGTGCAGCGTCGCCGTCATCCCGGTCCGCCGGGCGTCGACGAGCTGCTCCGGCGTGGCCACCTCCCACGCGGACGGGAGGGCCGCCTCGACGAGCCGGGGCGCGAAGACGTAGAAGGTGGCGAGCACGACGCCGGGGGAGGCCGCTCCGAGCGCGGCGGCCCGGCCGGCGAAGTAGGCCAGCGCGGGGTCCAGGCCGAGGTCGGCGTAGGCCTGGCGCACCTCGGGGGCGAAGTAGCCCGTCACGTGCAGGACCTCGAGGTCACCCCAGGCCGAGCGGGACGCTGTCAGGATGTCGTCGGTCACTCGCGCACCCTAGACGGCCGGCAAGGCGCGGGGCAGGATGCGCCCATGCGCAGCACCATGCAGGAGTTCCCGCTCACGATCGGCACCATCCTGCAGCACGGCACCCGGGTGCACGGCGACGCGGAGGTGGTCACCGCGACCGCGACCGGCTCGCGGTCCCGCTCCTACGCCGAGGTGGGCCGTCGCGCGGCGCGGCTGGCCGGCGCCCTGCGCCGCCTCGGCGTCGCAGGCGACCAGCGCGTCGGCACGTTCCAGTGGAACAACGCCGAGCACCTCGAGGCCTACCTCGCGGTGCCGGCGATGGGCGCGGTGCTGCACACGCTCAACATCCGGCTGTTCCCCGAGCAGCTGACCTACATCGCCAACCACGCCGAGGACCGGGTCGTCATCGTCGACGACTCGCTCGTCGGTCTCCTCGCGAAGCTGCTGCCCACCTTCGAGACGGTCCGGCACGTCCTGGTCGCCGGTCCCGAGGCGGCCGACGCCGACCTGGAGGCACTGCGGTCCAGCGGCAAGGACGTGCACCTGTACGACGAGCTGCTCGCCGCCGAGGACGAGGAGTTCGACTGGCCCGAGCTGGACGAGTTCGACGCGGCCGCCATGTGCTACACCTCCGGCACGACGGGCAACCCCAAGGGCGTGGTCTACAGCCACCGCTCGGCGTACCTCCACTCGATGGCCGTCAGCACGGGCGTCGTGGCCGGGCTGACCTGGACCGACCGGGTGCTGCCGATCGTGCCGATGTTCCACGCGAACTCGTGGGGCCTCGCCTACGCCGCGGTGATGTCGGGCGCCTCGCTGACGATGCCCGACCGGTGGCTCCAGGCCGAGCCGCTGTGCCGGTTCATGCAGGAGGCCCGCCCGACCGTCTCGGGTGCGGTGCCGACGGTGTGGAGCGACGTGCTGTCCCACCTCGACCAGCACCCGGAGGTCGACCTGTCCTCACACCTGCGGCTCGTGCTGTGCGGCGGCTCGGCGGTGCCGGTGTCGCTGCAGCAGGCGCTCGCCGAGCGGCACGGCATCCAGGTGGTCCAGGCCTGGGGGATGACCGAGACCTCGCCGGTGGCGTCCGTGGCCCGGCCGCCGATCGGCGTCTCGGGGGAGGACGTGTGGCGCTACCGCGGCGGGCAGGGCCGCCTGCTGCCCGGTGTCGTCGGCCGGATCATCGGGGATGCAGGCGACCCGCTGCCCGAGGACGGCGAGGCGGTCGGCGAGCTGGAGGTGCGCGGTGCCTGGGTGACCGGCGCCTACTACCGCGACGACGACCACGTGTCCGACTCCGGTGCGAAGTTCCGCGACGGTTGGCTGCGCACCGGTGACGTCGGCACCCTCGACGAGCTCGGCTACCTGACCCTGACCGACCGCTCCAAGGACGTCATCAAGTCCGGCGGGGAGTGGATCTCCTCGGTCCACCTGGAGAACGCGCTGATGGCGCACCCGGACGTCGCCGAGGCGGCGGTCGTCGGGATCCCCGACGAGAAGTGGCAGGAGCGCCCCCTCGCCTCCGTCGTGCTGCGCGAGGGCGCGAGCGTGACCCCGGTCGAGCTGCGCGCGTTCCTCGCCGAGTCGGTTGCGAAGTGGCAGCTGCCGGACGCGTGGAGCTTCATCGACGCGGTGCCGCGCACCTCGGTCGGCAAGTTCGACAAGAAGGTGATCCGCCGCTGGTACGCCGACGGCGAGCTCGACGTCAGCGGCCCCCGGGAGGGTTGAGCCGGTGGTCGCGGACACGTGGGGTACGGGTCGGTCATGTGGTTCGATTCCTGGAGCGACGTGCTCCGCATCCTGCTCGTGGGCATGTCCGGCTACGCGGCCCTCGTGGTGCTGCTGCGGCTCAGCGGCAAGCGCACCCTGGCCAAGCTGAACGCGTTCGACTTCGTGATCACGGTGGCGTTGGGATCCACGCTCGCCACGATCGTGCTGGACAGCTCGACCAGCCTGGTCGACGGCGTGGTCGCACTCGTGCTGCTCGTGCTGCTCCAGCTCGTGGTCGCCGTCGTGACCGCCCGGCTCCCCTGGCTGCGGACCGTGGTCACCTCCGGCCCGACCGTGGTGCTCCTGGACGGGGAGCCGCGCCCGGAGGTCATGCGGCGCCACCGCCTGACCCTGGACGAGCTGCACCAGGCGGTCCGGTCCACCGGCCGCGGCGACCTGAACTCCCTGGCCGCCGTGGTGCTGGAGACCGACGGCACGCTGAGCGTGATCGGTCGGGGCGAGGCGGGCAGCCGGTCCGCTCTCCCGCCGGAGGGCTGAGCAGGCTCAGAGCAGCGGTCGCAGCGGTGCCAGCACCAGCTCGGTGAACTTGCGGTGCACGCCGCGCCGGTCCCACTCCGCGGCGGTGAGCTCCACGCAGTTGGACAGGTCGGTCTCGTAGATCCGCTCCATCGCGTGGGCGAAGCCGGAGTCGATGAACTCGACGTTGATCTCGTAGTTCCCCGTCATCGACAGCCGGTCGATGTTGGCGGTGCCGACGGTCGACCACCGGCCGTCGATGGTGGAGGTCTTGGCGTGCACCATCGCCCCCTGGAACCGGAAGATCCGCACCCCGGCGTCCAGCATCTCGCCGTAGTAGCCGCGCGAGAGCCAGTCGGCGAGCACGTGGTTCGAGACCGCCGGCAGCAGCAGCCGCACGTCCACCCCGCGGCGGGCGGCTCGCTTGACGGTCTCGACGAGGTCGGAGTCGGGGATGAAGTAGGCGTGCGTCATCCACACGCTGTGCGACGCCCGGCTGATCGCCTCGAGGTACATCGACCGGATCGGGAACATCCACTGCCGCGGGATGTTGCGGTGCACCCGGATCCGCGGCTCCCAGTCCGCGGCCGTCTCCAGGAGCAGGGGGCGGTCCCCGTGCCGCGTGCGTCGGTTCAGGTTCCAGAAGTCGGCGAAGGCGCGCTTGAGGTCCCACACCCCCGGCCCGGTGATCCGGACGTGCGTGTCGCGCCACTCGGTGGCGTAGGCAGCCCCGATGTTGTAGCCGCCGACGAAGCCGATCCGGTCGTCGACGACGAGGATCTTGCGGTGGTCGCGGCCGTAGCGGCCGAGGTCGAAGAACCGCCAGCCGGCGTTGTAGAGCGGGTACTCCAACACCTTCAGTCGCGGTCCGAACCGCTTGAACCGCGGTGACACGACCAGGTTGGCGAACCCGTCGTAGACCGCGTAGACCTCGACGCCCCGGCCGGCGGCCCGGCTGAGCGCCTGCTTGAACCGCTCGCCGACCTCGTCGCCCTTCCAGATGTAGGACTCGAACAGGATCTGCGTGCGCGCCCCGTCGATGGCGGCCAGCATGTCGTCGTACAGGTCCTGGCCGAAGGTGTACGTCGTGACCGTGCCGTCCCCGATCGTCACCGACGCCGGCGGCGTGGTCGGGAACGGCTTGGGCTTCTTGCCACGACGGCGGTAGGAGTCGACGAGGCTCAGGCCCAGGCCGAGCAGCACCTGGACGCCGAGGAGCGTCAGGAACGCCTGTTTCGCGACCTTCATCCAGGCGGCGTCCGGGTGGGTGAGACGCCAGAGGATGCGGTGCGGGCTCACGCGCTGAATCTAGCCCCTCCCGAGCCCAACGGAACCTGTCGGCGGGTCGTCGTACGCTGGCGATCATGAGGCCAGTGACCGATCTCCAGCGCCGCGTCGCCCCGTTCACGGTGGAGTCGGACTACCAGCCGTCGGGTGACCAGCCGACGGCGATCAAGGACATCACGCGCCGGATCGAGGGCGGCGAGAAGGACGTGGTGCTGCTCGGCGCAACCGGCACCGGCAAGACCGCCACCGTCGCCTGGGCGGTCGAGCAGCTGCAGCGGCCGACGCTGGTGATGCAGCCCAACAAGACCCTGGCCGCGCAGTTCGCCAACGAGCTGCGCCAGCTGATGCCGAACAACGCGGTCGAGTACTTCGTGTCCTACTACGACTACTACCAGCCCGAGGCCTACGTCCCGCAGACCGACACCTACATCGAGAAGGACTCCTCGATCAACGAGGAGGTCGAGCGGCTGCGACACTCGGCCACCGCCTCGCTGCTCACCCGGCGCGACGTGATCGTGGTGTCCACGGTGTCGTGCATCTACGGCCTGGGCACCCCCCAGGAGTACGTCGACCGCATGGTCCGGCTCAAGGTCGGTCAGGAGCGCGACCGCGACGCGCTGCTGCGCCAGCTGGTCGAGATCCAGTACACCCGCAACGACATGGCGTTCACGCGCGGCACGTTCCGGGTCCGCGGCGACACCCTCGAGGTGTTCCCGGTCTACGAGGAGCTCGCGATCCGGATCGAGTTCTTCGGCGACGAGATCGAGCGGTTGATGACGCTGCACCCGCTGACCGGCGAGGTGGTCACCGAGGACACCGAGCTGCACATCTTCCCCCCCA
>Ga0210040_10011406_pt1 | contig 10062 bp, 5 predicted proteins | sample CryGeyCG12114_NA_FD_185462 | JGI IMG/M metagenome (GOLD analysis project Ga0210040, IMG submission 185462) | Groundwater microbial communities from aquifer - Crystal Geyser CG19_WC_8/21/14_NA (SPAdes) (version 2) | ecosystem: Environmental > Aquatic > Deep subsurface > Groundwater | place: USA...
CAATGGTCCAGGGCAGGGTAAAGAAATTCAGGTTTGGTATGGCCAGCTTTAAACCAAAATACTGCCGGTTGTGCTCATTACCCGATTCGTTTACGACCATCAGCAACACTTTGGCTTCGAGTTCCATTAGTAAATTATTACGTTTGTTTACAATCCGGAACATGAGTTGAGGAAAAGGTTGAGCCGGCGTAATAATAGCACTGCGGCTAAATAAAATGCGGGTTGAGGGCTTGGAGAACCGGCCAAACAACAAACCCGAAACCAAGGCAAAAAATAACCAGCCGCTCATGGCTTCTAAACTGGCAATAATGTTGGCCGGTAAACCCTGCGGCGAGATGACCCCGTACCCTACCGTGGTAAACGTTTGTACACTAAAAAAATAAGCATTCAGAAACTGATGATTTTTTGTTCCTTCTTCTACTCCTTTTAGATGCGCAATGCCTATCCAGTAATATAAACCCGTAAAGCCCAGATTAACTAAGGCATACACCAGCAATAGTAACAGCAAGAATTTAAACCAGGAAATATTAATCAGAAACAGGTACGCATCCCGTACACTATAGCCACCGCCTTTCCGGACAACATTAAAACTACCATCCTTATTGATAATCCGTTTGGTGCGGCGGGCGTATTCTTCACCAAAGCCTAAATCTTGATTCTGGGATTGTTCCGGCATATATGCCATATAGTTAACCTTGTTTAAATTTATAGTCTAGCGCAACTTAACTTTAAGCACGTTGCCGGGTTAGCAAAATCTGGGAAGCTTTCTGCCTGATAGCAAATACTTTATTCTGTTTTAAGCTACCGCGGTTATAGCAGCATTGTGGATAATAGGTTACCATACGTGGATAATTAAAATTGTTTCGCAAAGCCTCCGTTTGTACCTTTAAATATCATTTAAAACATAGGAATACCTTAATTTTTGAATAATGCAAAGTATCGGAAGAAATGTGCGGTTAGTATTCTTGTTTATCTTGTGGCTCAGCAGCAGCACCCTTTGGGCAGCCAATTACCCGGCATTACCGCCAGATTCGGTGCAGAAGCCAGTACCTAAACAAGCCGCCAAAGGGTATCATGTGGTGCAGGCGGGCGATACTTATTACGGTTTATCCCGCTTGTATAAAGTACCCGTAGATTCGCTTAAAAGCTGGAACGGGGAGCGTTTAACCTTAGGCAGTTCAATAAAAATAAACCGGACGGCAACACTAAAACCAACTGAAACGGGTAAAATAAATACCGCTGCTAAACAACCTAAAATTACGCCGCTGCCAGCAGCGCCGGCCAGCACCACTTTAGGTCAGCAAACCGTACCGGCTCAGTACAGTCCGGAGCACAAACAAGCCCAGCGTATTTTAGTTATTCCTTTCGATCCTTACCTGTATTTTTCCGATGCGGATGATGATATTGGTTTGTACTCCAAAATCCCGCGGCAAAACGTCCGCCACGTATTCCGGGGCCGATTGAATGCTTTTATGGATCCGAAGGGTTTTGAGAGCATTAATTTATTAGGCGGTTCGGTGCGGGATGGCGTAAACGAGTTAGATAAAATCTACAAATCAGTAACGTATAGCTATCAGGATATTGCTTACTCTAAATACAACCCGGCGCCCGTAGTAGAAAAACCTATTAACAGTGCTACTTCGTGGTTACAAAAACAAAAAGCAAAGATTTCCGCTCCTGCTGGCCCCGAAGTTGCCGGCAACACCAGTGTGGCCAAAGATCCGAATAAGTACTGGAGCGTTAAAGTGAAGGACCCGGATTTCTATTCTTATTTCAACCAGCATTACGCCGCCGATTATTACCTGTTTATTAATCAATTCGAAATTTTAACGGATTATTCTAATTGCCTCGATCGCACCAAAAACGATTTCGTGCGCGAATTTGTAGTGCACTATACCATTTACGATAACCAGGGCGGGTTAATTTCCGGTAATAAAGTGCGGGTACCGTATGTTTCGCACGTAAACGACATCGAGAAAATAATTAAAGATAATTTAAGCCGGATGTCCGAACGCATTTTGGCTGATTTACCGCGGCCGGGAAATATAAATACCCAAACCACTTCCGTCAAATAAAATAAAAAAGGCAGCTTTCGAGCTGCTTTTTTATTAACCAGTCTTTCACCCGGCTTTATCCGACCTGCTTCCTTTACTCAGCTCGAAAAATCTTCTTTCACCTCTATCTGATCGAAGCTTTTTAAACGATTGATTTGCTTTATTATTTATCTTAGCCGTTCCATTCGTTTGATCATTCTTTATGCAAACTCCTACTGTTGCTTTAAAAAAAGCTTACCTTTTCTTCGCTTTCTTTTTTCTTTCGCCATTTGCTTTACTTGCCCAAACGGCCCCAGCGGTTGATTTAAAACAACTGGATGCCTATTACTTAAAACAAATTAAAAGAGATTTACACCATTAAGTACTTGAAAATAAATGAATACCATAAGTACACAAAACTTTAAACATACTTTACGGGATGTGCACAAAAACACTGAGAGCCGTAAATTTTGTTTTGTAATTGGTGCCGGAGCTAGCAGAAAAAGCGGAATACCTACAGGAGGAGAATTAGCTGAAAGATGGTTTGATGAAAGCAGAAATAGGTTTGATGATGGCGAATTTCAGCAGTGGAGAGATGAACATAATATTGATGAAAAAGATTTAGCATCATCTTATGGCACAATATATCGCAAACGTTTTGAGTATGACAAAACCTCAGGCTACGAATTTTTAGTGCAAGCAATGAAAAATGCTAAGCCAAGCTTTGGACATATTGTATTAGCACAAATATTAAGTCGTACATCTAGACATTGTGTGCTTACTACTAATTTTGATAGTTTAGTTGAATCTTCAGTGTACCAGTTTACAAACAAAACCCCACTTGTTTGTGGACATGAATCATTAAGTGGTTACGCTCGTCCCTCTCAAACACATCCTCTTATTATAAAAATACACCGGGATTTATTACTTGCGCCTCAAAGTGACCCGGATGAAATTAATACATTGGCGCCTGGCTGGCAGGAACCACTTGATCATATTTTCAGCACACATATACCAATTATAATTGGCTACGGAGGTAATGATGGCAGCTTGATGAGTTATTTCGAATCCATGAAGAAGCCTAGTAATTTCTTTTGGTGCGGTTTGGACGAAAATTTTATTTCGGAAAGAGTAAAGCAATTAGTTATTAACACACAAGGTAGTTTTGTGAAAATTAATGGTTTTGATGAACTAATGCATGAACTCCTCTGGGTATTTGATGAAATTAAACCTATCAAAGAAGAATTGAATGAAATTACCAGCGAACGGATATTAATTGCTACTAAACAGTTAGACGAAATAAATAACTTATTAGATATAGCATCAATATTATTGAATGATACAAATGAAAAGAAGGAAATATCTGCTCTTGAGTATATTAATCTGACAGGCAAGGAACCTGACTTAGAGAAACGAAAACAAATGTATTTGGAAGCTCTAAAAAAATATCCAACTACCGGTTGGGTATGGTGGCATTTTACTTACTTCTTGCATTTTATAATCAAGGACTATCATAATCTTGATGAATATTATTTAAAGGCATTAGAATTTAATAAAGACATAAGTGGAGTTAAAGAAAATTATGCTTTCTTTTTAAATTACATAAAGAAAGATTATACGAAAGCAAATGAGTATTATTTAAAAGCTCTTGCTGTAGAACCTGAAAAAGCTAATTTTAATTATAATTATGCGCTTTTTTTAAAGGAGGTAAAAAAGACTACACCAAAGCAGAAGAGTATTTTTTAAAAGCTCTTTCTACTGAACCTGAAAACAGTAATTATAATGCTAATTATGCTGTTTTTTTACATGAAATTAAAAAGGATTATACCAAAGCAGAAGAACATTTTTTAAAAGCCCTTGCTGCTGAGCCTGAAGACAGTGATTATAATGCTAATTATGCCGACTTTTTACATGAAATTAAAAAGGATTACACTAAAGCGGAAGAGCATTATTTGAAAGCTCTTACTGCTGAACCTGATAATGCTTATACCAATAGTAATTATGCCGAATTTTTATATGAAATTAAGAAGGACTATATTAAAGCTGAAGAGTATTATTTGAAAGCTCTTGCAGCTGAACCAAATAATGCTAGTAACAATAGCAACTATGCCAACTTTTTAAGAGATATAAAAAAGGATTATACTAAAGCCGAAGAGCTTTATTTGATAGCTCTTACTTTGAAACCAGAAAACGGTAATTTCAATGCCAATTATGCCTACCTTTTGCATAATAAAATAAAAGACTATATTAAAGCTGAAGAATATTATTTAAGAGCCCTTACTGTTGAACCTGAAGATGCTAATACAAATGCTAACTATGCCGACTTCTTACATGAAATTAAAAAAGATTATACCAAAGCTGAAGAGTATTATCTAATAGCCCTTATTATTGAACCTGAAAACGCTACTACAAATGCTAACTATGCTAACTTCTTAAAAGATTTTAAAAAAGATTATATCATAGTTAAAGAGCATTATCTAAAAGCTCTAGTTATCGAACCTAATGACGCTTATTACAATTGTAATTACGCACAAGTTCTATTAGAAACAGGAGAGATAAAAGAAGCTCAAAAATATCTCCAAAAAGCATTTGATAATGGAGCAGAAAATGATTTATTAATAGAATTGTGGTTTTATCGTTATGCCCACTTCTCAGAGTTTCTGATAGAAGCGGAAAATAAAATTGAAGATTTGTTAACAAAAGGCATCCGAAGTATAGGTTGGGATTTTAATGGTAATATCAAGCAAGCAATAAAAGATGGTCATTCTAAACCTGAAAAATTGTTGGAATTTGCTAATAGGATTTCAACAGAATAGAAATTTAATGCTGCGGATTTTACAAAATTTCAGAATTTAGTTTGTTAATAATAATGTTAGAAAGTTCCCTAAACCGTTCCTTATAAATTAATATTTATCTAAGAGGATTGGTTATCAACAATATATATTATTAATGATTCCTCTGGCTGTAGTAAAGGTTATGGAAAAATTAACAAACAAATAGTTTTACAGGCCAGAGACCTGAGTAATGAAAAGATACGGGCGAGGATGCACGCGCCAGAAAAAAGCAAGAATAAAAAAGTATTAGCGCGTAAGTTCCTTCTAATAGTAACCAATTTATAAAAACAAAAAAGCCGTAACTTATAAGTTACGGCTTTTTTGTTTTACACTAATATTTCAATTTATTCGGCAGACGCATATACCACATCCACCAGAAAGCGGTTATCGAGAGCGGCTAATTTTTGTTGGGCTCTCCGGGACAGCTTTACAATTATTTTTTCGTTAGAGCCGGTATTAGGCAACGTGCCAATAACCCGGACACTTAATTGGCGTCCATTCATGCTGTTAGTAACGGTTATATAAGACCCAATAGGCGCAGTAGCATGCAACGCAAGATATTTATTCACGTTAGGCCCATTTATTACTTCCGCAAGGCCGCTTTCTTTTAGGTAAATAACCGGTTTGGGCTGAACCGCCAGGACGGAATCGCGGTCCTGGATATTATTTTTAGGAGTGCTTACCGCTGTAGTTGTTACAGGAGCAATGGGTTCCGTATGTTGCTGTTGCACCGCTACTGTTTTTTGTACCGCAACGGTTGGCTTCTTGGTAGCTGGCACGCCCACAATTAAATCCTGCCCTACTTTTACGTTATCCGAAGTTAAATTATTCCATTGTTTTAAGGTGCCGGTACTAACTTTAAACCGCTGGGCAATCGAAAACAAAGTTTCATTATCCATTATCCGGTATATTTTATTGCCTTGTTTGTCGGTGGTATACCCCGGGCGTTTAGCCGTAGATTGCGTTTTGGCGGCTCCGCGGGGAATATAAAGCAAACTGCCGGTTTGCAGACCGTTTTTTGCCTGCGGATTGGCACTTATTACTTGTTTTTCGGAAAGTTTATAACGGTGGGCAATGGTATATAATGTTTCTTTAGCGGCCACCTGGTGTATCACAAACCGATTGCCCTTTACTACTTGTACGCCCACTGAATCCGGTAATATGGTGGTAGCATTACTTACCCGGCAAAAACAAATAAAGGCGAAAAGAAAAAAGAAAAATCTGAAATTTATAACCCGGGCCAACATATTACCTTCTAATGAAAAACTAAATACTATCGTAACTATTACTCTAACTTGTTCTCTACAAAAAAAACAGTTGTGGGGCTTAATTGCAAGCCGAACGCCCAATATCTATCCACCAAAAAAGATTACTTATCCACCGCTGCCCTTACCGTGCAAACAAAGCCATTTTCAGTGACCTGAAAACAAGGAGCTAGCGGTAATACCATTCCGGCGGAAATAAAAAAGCAGCTCCGAGAAGCTGCTTTTTACTGCACCTTATTGTATAAGGCATTAAAAATCGTTAGTACCTTCTCGCATGCGGCCACCTTCCCGACGGTTTCCCCGGTTATCAAATTGCCGGTTCGGATCGCGTTCTCTTTCAGTAGGTTCGCTGCTGCCCTGACCAAACTTCCGGATGTTGTAGGTAAACGTAAGCATAAAATAACGTTGCAAAACTTGGCTTTGTACTTCTTCGAAATAATCAGCCGTAACTACTTGCCGGAAACCCTGGTTTTGCCCTAAAGCATCGAAAACGGACAGGCGGATATCACCGTTTTGTTTCTTAAATATTTTTTTACCTACACCTAGGTTCCACATTTTAAAACTGATATTATCTACGCCCGCTACGCCACTGGTATTGAGTTGGTGGGTAAAATCGGTCTGAAAAACAAAGCCTTTATAGAATATCCAGTTTAAACGGGCCCGGCTAGTCTGATTAAAATACCGGGTTCGAATGTTCGGATTCAAGGTATTATAGGCATTATTAAAGTAAGACCGGGAAGAAAGATTAAAATCCAGGTTTTGGCTAATGTTGCTGCTTAAGGTAACGCCGCCGCCGTAATTTTGCGAATAAGAGAAAGTATTTATCGATCTAATGGTAACGAAACCACTATCTATAGGAGTAGTAATACCGGGTGTCCGGTTTAAACTAGCTGATAAGTCGAAGTTGAGGTTTGATTTAATAGCCTTAAGTGGCAAACTGTAGCTCACGAAAGAACGAAGGTTGTAATTACCATTCAGGTTTTCGGCCCGGGTAAGCGTGGCCCTATCGCGTAACGTATCGCCCAGTATTAATAAAAGATCGCCGGTATTATTTGCAAAGCGGTTATTTACAATCTGGTTTTGCGTAAGCGATCCGCTTACGCTGGCCAAAAAGGTGGTAGATTTTTCGGTATTGGTAGCAGTATAACGGAAGTTTAAATTATGGCTGTAAGCTTGATCCAGATTGGGATTACCAACGCGGTGGGCCAAAGGATTCGTCTTATCAATTACATCCTGCAGTTGCTCTAACGATGGATTAACGGTATTGCCATTATAATATAGCCGCAGATTTTTAGATTGAGAAAAACGATACCGTAAACTGGCGTAAGGGATAATCCGGGTGAAGCCTTTATTTAATTGGGTCGGATTTGGCAACTGGCGCTCATTGTTTAACTCCGAATATTGGTAAGAAGCCCGGGAACTAAAGTTTATTTTTTCATTAAAATAATTATATCCTAAACCAAGCTGGTGCGCAAAACTATTATTGTTAAAAACATTGGAAACAGTTTCGTTAAATAAAGTATAGTCCTGATCAGATTCGGAATAATCGTAAGTACGGCTATCGGAATTATTCTGGCTTAGGGAATACGAATAGTTTAAAGATAACTGGCTCGTTTTGCTTAATGGTTCGGTATAAGTAAGGTTGGTGTTTGCATTAAAGCCACTGTTTAGCTGGTCCCGGAAACGATTGGTAAGCAGGTATTCGGGCAAACCGGTGCGGGTATTATAAGTAGTATTATCAGAATCCGTAAAATTCTCACTGTCGTTTTTACTGGCTCCTATATTTACCCCAACAGAGGCACTACGTCCCCGCTTGGCAAACTGGTGCCGGAAAATCATTTCGGTACCCAGGTTATAGCCAGCCAAATCGTTATTGGTTTTATTGATAGAATTACTTACGGGATCTTCGTAATAATTAACCTGTTGGTTGTAATTAGAAAAGCCGTTATTCAGCTGAAAGCTTAACCGGGGCTGAATAAATAAGGTATTGGCCGAATCTATTTTATATTCAAAACGAGCATTAAGCCGGTGGTTGGTATTACGCCGGGCATAGTCTTCCTGCTCCGCTTCATCGCTGCGCTTCAGGGTATCGGGCTGAAAATAGTCCCGGTACGAAACGTTATACCCGCTGTTATCGGTGTAATTCCCAAAATAAGAACCGCTTAAAGTTATTTTTTTGCCCCACTCCTGCGAATAATTAATGCCTGCATTATGAGTAATGGTCATACCGCTCCGGCCTCCCGCAAAGTTTTCGCCTCTGCCATTACGGCCGCCGCCGTAGCCGCCACCCAGGAAATCTTCCATGCCAAAGCCTTGCTGGTTTATATTATTAGTACCACCTAATAAAGTAATGCGGCGGGAAGGCTTAAATAAATTAACGGTTCCCCCCACTTGGTAGCGGCTATCGGTACCGGCGCCAGCGGCTACCCGGCCAAAAGTGCCGTTACGCCGGTCCGGGCGCGTCACAATATTCATGGTCATGCTGCGGTTACCATCATCCACCCCCGACAAGCGGGCTTGTTCGCTTTGTTCTTCTACTAGTTGTATTTTATCTACTACATCGGCGGGCAGGTTTTTAAGCGTAGCCATGGCATCATCTCCAAAAAACTCCCGGCCATCTACCCGCACCTTTTTTACATCTTGGCCCCTGGCCGTTACTTTACCGTCCTGAATAACTACGCCCGGCACTTTTTCTACCAGTTCGTCCGAGTTGGCATCCGGGTTCACCTTCATGGCTTTAGCATTAAATTCGGTAGTGTCGCCTTTTTGCACCGCTATGGGTACTTTTTCTGTTACTACCACTTCTCTCAGGGTTTTGGTATTTACTGTTAAGGTAAGCGTACCTAAAACGATGGGTTTATCCGCAACTAAGATTGGACGTTGCAAAGTTTCAAAACCCAGAAAAGAAGCTCGAAGTAAGTACTGTCCGGCCCGGGGCTGAAAAGAAAATCGCCCTTCATTATCCGTAATAGAAACGGCCCGGACCGAATCAGGTAAATGAATAAGCAAAACGGTAGCGCCCGGTAAAGCCGTATTATCTTTCGCATCGGCTATTATTCCGCTCACGGCAACAGTCTGCGCCGCCGCCTGGAAACAACTGAATAAAATTAAAATGGATAGTAAATATCTTAACGTCATGCCGTCAAAATTAGTAAGATAAAGTAATACAGGAATGCTTAGATAGTGCGGGAGCCAATAGGTTTAATCGGCAATAAAAATTAATCTAATTTTCACTGCTCTAAATATAAAATCTTTATTTTGTAACCGTACCGTGCAATTTATAAAAAATAATGCCAGTATCCGTAATAGTTTTCACTTGTTTATTCGTGCTGTTCAGAATATTAATGTGACCCAAATCGCGTAAGGCGGTAAAAGCTGCCAGGTAATTTGGTAACACATAATTTGTACCCGTACTATGCGCTTCGTACACTTGGCGGATGCTTTGGAAATGGTATTCTTTTTTATTTTGCGCTAATTCTTCTACTAAATTTTCCAGGCAAAACGGATGACTAAACCGGAAGAAACCAGGAATGGCCGGTGCTTCGTCCTGTAAATTAGCGCCAAACAAAGGTACGCCATCAACTTGTATATCGCTGTAAACTTGCAGCAACTCCTTCATTTTTAAGTATGCGGCTTTGCTGCGCGAGGCAAAAAGCAAATAATGGCTCGTGCGTTTTTTATCCGGTAAGTTTATTTTAAAAGCAAGCGGATAATACTGTTTATCCGTAAATGCGCTGCAAAACTGATCCAGGATAAACTTCTCGCGTTTTACCGCACTGGCGGTCGTCAGATAAAAGTCTTGTATTTGTGTAAGTCGAGCTCCCCAGAAATCATGCAAAGCACCCACCGGCTGATTTGGCTGCAATGCTTTTTGCATTTTTGCCGGATCAAATACCAAAAGTAAATCGCTATTGCCTTGCGGCCAGGAAG
>Ga0210040_10011407_pt1 | contig 10060 bp, 8 predicted proteins | sample CryGeyCG12114_NA_FD_185462 | JGI IMG/M metagenome (GOLD analysis project Ga0210040, IMG submission 185462) | Groundwater microbial communities from aquifer - Crystal Geyser CG19_WC_8/21/14_NA (SPAdes) (version 2) | ecosystem: Environmental > Aquatic > Deep subsurface > Groundwater | place: USA...
TCTGCCCCACTCGGAGGCCCTTCATCTCCGTAATCGTTTTCCGCGCGCGCTCGAGTTCCCGAAAGCTCTGCTCGACATAGAACAGCAGAACCTCGCCAGCGCTGGTGAGCTTCAGACCGCGAGGCAGCCGCTCGAACAGCGGCACGCCTAGCTCTTGTTCTAGGCTGGCGACCTGTCGGCTAAGAGCTGAAGGCGAGATGTTTAGGGCCTCGGCCGCGCGCCGCACGGAACCAGCGGTGGCTACCGCTCGAAAGTACTTCAAGGCCGTTGAATCGAGTTGGTTGGAAGCTTTTTGCATCGGCGTTCCGTAATCTCTGGACCTTGTTGCGAAAAGGGAAATGAACTGTCCAAAGGAAAGACGAGGGCCGGCCGTCGAAAGCTGATGACGCTCTGATGTGGTTGTATCCGAACATGTTAGACATGACTTCGTCGAGAGGAAGCCTCTTCAGCCATGCCGGCAGGCTCCCCTACCAGCGCTAAAGTCGCTTCCCGTGCAAGTCAGACCAACGCCGCATCGAGCAGGTCACGACACCTCAATGTCCACAGCTTTCGACGCCGGACCTGCGCCACTGACACGCAGAGATTATTTCCCGCCTTACGAATACAGGCTCGGCCCGCCGACCGGGTTGAGCGGCGATCCGTTGCGGAACTCGTGCCGTACGGGAAGAACGCCAGAACCCATTCCAAAGCGCAGATCGAGAAGATCGCGGCCTCGATCTCGGAGTGGGCTGGACCAATTCTGTGCTGGTTGATGAGACCGGGATGATCATCGCCGGCAATGGCCGGGTGCTGGCGGCCAAGCAGCTGGGATTCGTTGATGTTCCGGTGATGGTTGCGGGGGGCTGGGCGGAGCGCAGAAGCGGGCCTATGTGCTGGCCGACAACAGGCTGGCTCTCGATGCCGGTTCGGACGAAGATCTGCTGTCCAGCGAACTCGCCGACCTGGGCGGCCTTGGGTTCGACCTGCCGCTGATCGGGTTCTCGGCCGACGAGCTTGGGAAGCTGGCTCCGTCAGGTGCAGAGGGATTGGGTGCCCCGACCTGGTGCCCGAGGTTCCTGCCGAGCCCGTGTCCAGGCCCGGCGACATTTGGCTGCTCGGCAGCAATCGCCTGATCTGCGTTGACTGCACCGATGCTGAGGTCGTGTCGCAACTCCTTGCTGGGTGCTCAACCGCACCTGATGGTGACGGACCCGCCCTATGGGGTCGGATAGGATCCGGAGTGGCGCAACAGGCCAGGGGTGTCCACCACCGAACGGGTGGGAAAGCCGAGAACCACCACAGGGCCGATTGGCGCGAAGCTTGGGCTCTGTTCCCGGGCGAAGTGGCTTATGTCTAACACGCCGGCATCTACGCCACCACGGTTGCCGAAAGCTTGGTGGCAAGCGGCTTCTCGCTTCCCTCCCAGATCATCTAGGTCAAGCCGCGCCTGGTGCTGAGCCGCGGCCATAACCACTGGCAGCACGAGCCGTGCTGGTACGCGGTAGCAGCAAGCCGGGCGAGGGCATCCACGAACCGTTTTCGGGATCAGGCACCACGATCATTGCGACCGAGCTGGAGGAGAGGACCTGCTACGCTGCCGAACTCTCCCCGGCCTACGTCGATGTCGCAGTGGTGCGCTGGCAGGCGTTCACGGGCACGGAAGCGGTGCTGGAGGGAACAGGGCAGGGCTTCGTACAGGAGGGGTGTCGCCCCCATTGTCAACGCGGTGGCGGAGAGCAGGGGTGTGAGCCTCACCCAAGCGCAAGGATCCGCAATATGACTGGCCGCGGCCGCCCGGCATACGAGCCCAGCGACAAAGACCGGCGACCTGCTCAAGCCAAGGTCAGCACCAACGCGTGGGGTGATGGCCGGCATAGGCCAGGCCAAGAGCGGCTGATCTGTCCCCTACAAAAGGAAAGGAACAGTGATTCTGAACGCCCACGACCGCGACGAACAACTCGATAAGTTCAAGATGCGAATCTGTCATGCTGGCGGATCAGGGCGGGATGCGGCCCGACGAGATGATTGAGATCGCCATGACACTCTCGGCAGCCATCGCAAGTTCATACGCCGCTCTGACTGCTGATTGCGGCCGCAAGCAGCTGTTCTTCGGCGCGGTTGATGCGGTCGGTGACCAGGTTTTTCGCATCCTCGATCCGCCTCGCCTGCAGCAGCTCAACAAGTTGAACGTGGTCGGTTCGGAGCGCCTGCATGTTGTACGCATGAGAGCGGGCGACATCTGCCATTGCAAGCTGCAGCTTGGCGAGGAGGCCTTGGTAAAAGTCCACGAGATCGGATGCGCCGATCAAACCGACGATGGCGATGTGGCAGGCGATGTCTCGCTTGACCACATCCCGATGGTCGCCGGCATCAATGGCCGCGACCAGCTTCTCAGTCGCGGCGTGGAGCGGATCGAGTGCTGAATCGGGGCTGTCGGCATAGGCTGCGACCCCGCTTGCTTCCAGCAAGCGCCGGGCGCGATAAATCTCACGAATCCGGTCTGCACCGAGACGCGTCACACCAAGGCTGCGGGTCACGAGGTTTCGCGTCAGCAATCCCTCGACGGTAAGGGTGTTGAGCGCCTCCCTGACGGTTGCCCGTGACACGCCCATGTCGCGCGCCAGGGCGTCTTCCGTCACAGTTGCGCCAGGAAGCAGCCTGCGCTCGAAGATGTCGTCGCGCAGCAGCTGGACACATTGTTCAGCAACGGTTTCCCGCCTGACACGCATGCCTCCTGCATTGTTCATCCGCGCTGTAATCCAAAGGGTGGAAGCGTTTGATTATTGTTCGCCAGGCTTTCTTGGGGTGTAAGGCTGCCCGTATGTCCGGTCCGTGAGAAAGCGTTCGATCCTGAACTCGTCAAAGGCATCCTGCCGTTCACCGAAGAGTTCGGCAGCTATAGCCTCCCCCAGATAGGGCGCAAGCGTTATGCCCGAATGTGTGGCGACAACGTAGAGCCAGGGGAGATTGGGAGCCGGGCCGACGATCGTCCGTCCGTCCTCGGGCATGACGCGCTGCCCCACGACGATCTTCTCGATCTCTGCGCCTTCGGTGTTGCCCAGCAGGGACTGCAGGCGACGGAGAAATGTGTTTGCCAGCTCGGAGGTTGGCCCCGGAATCTCGCGGGGGTCAGCGGTCGTGTCCAAATCCAGAGCCTGCAGCATCAGCCGGCCGCCACCAGCTGGCCGTACGTTGAGCCATGGACTTGTGATCAACCGAGACAGGCGAACCGGAAGCGGATTGGTGACGGCGAGATAGCCGACGACGATGTCGCCGGGCTTGGAAAACTCGAGCACCGGAACCGAAGCGCCCGCGAGCGCGGCCAGAGCGCGGGTCCACCGTCCGGCTGCCGAGACGACCTTGTCGACCTCCAGGATAGAGCCATCGGAGAGGTGGACTTCAGCGCCTTGGCCGTTCGCGTTCAGCCCCGTTACCGCAACGCCCGTCCGGAGAACCGCACCGGCATCCCGCGCTTCACCAAGCATGTGGGCCAGGTACTTGGCTGGGTAGGCGTAGGCCTCGTGCGTATAGTGAACGATCAGTTGAACGTCGGCGGGAAGGGCGATATCGGGCAGCAGGGCGCGCGCCCGCTCTGCGGTGATCTCCTCTACCCCATAGTTCCAGGATTTGAGGCGCTTTATCCGCGCCTCGAGATTTTCGCGATGACGGTTATCCACCGCGAATTCCACATGTCCGCCAAGGCCCAGCCATCCCTGTTCACCAGGCGGCGACAGCCGTGTGTGTGCCTCAAGCCCGGCAAGGTTCAAGCGGTAATAAGCGGGAGGCTCTTTCCCGTTGGCATTCACCCACGCGTAGGATGTGCTCGTCGTACCGGAACCAGGACTGTTCTGATCGAGCAGCGTGACCTCTGCACCCCGTTGAGCGAGCCGGGCCGCCAAGGTGGCCCCGATCACGCCGGCTCCAATGATCGCGATTTTCATCGTTTTCGCTCCCTTTCGCGTGGTCGCCTGATTCCGCCCGACGATCCGACCATTAAAGTCAGACTGTCATACAGCCCAACATGCGACGGCCATTATCCTCACGTCAAGCGCTGCTCACTTGCTGTGCAATAGCGGGTTCTGCTTACGTATTGACCGCGCCTTCGCCCTATGTCTACCTTGTCAGACAAGCCGACTGTCCGCCAGCATCTCCCTGGTGAGCAGGGGAGTTCCCGGCCAGCAGGAGCGCAGGCCATGCAATATGTTCCGACGTCTACGCGTCCAGTGATCATGGGAAGCCGCTACATGGTATCGGCTGGCCATCATCTGGCCGCGCTGGCAGCGGCACGAATCCTCGATCGGGGCGGAAACGCTGCTGATGCAGGGATTGCGGCCGGGCTTTGCCTCAATGTGGTCCAGCCCGACCTGACGCAGATCGGCGGTGTTGCTCCGATCGTTTTCTATCAGGCTGACCGAAAGACGGCCTGGACTGTCGCGGGACTGGGCGGCTGGCCGAAAAACCTCGATCTCGACTGGCTGCGTGAGGAAGGCCGCATTCCGACCGGTATCCGGCGCAGCGTGGTCCCGTCAGCGATGGGCGCGTGGCTCACGGCGCTCGAGCGGTTCGGGACCATGTCGGTGGCCGACGTCTTCGAACCCGCAATCGAGCTCGCGGGCAACGGCTTTCGCGTCCATGCGCTGCTGCATTCCATGCTCGCCGATCCGGCGACCATGGAAGGGCTGAGGAAATGGCCGTCGCTGGGCCGCATCTTCCTGCGCGACGGCGAGCCATTGGCGATCGGAGAGCACCTCCTGCAGCCGGAGCTTGCCAACACCTTAGGCAAACTGGTCGATGCCGGGTCGGGAGCGTCCAGCCGCGAAGACGGGATTAGGCAGGCTTACGACCGCTTTTACCGGGGCGATATCGCCCGGGCGATGGTCGACTTCTCCGATGCGGAGGGCGGTTGGCTCTCGATGGAGGACCTCGATGCGTTCACGCCCGAAGTCGAGCCGGCCTGTTCGACCACCTACCGTGACGCGACCGTCTACGGTTGCGGCCCCTGGTGCCAGGGCCCCGTCGTTCTGCAGGCGCTCAACATTCTTGAAGGCTACGACATCGCCGGAATGGAACTCGGGAGTGTCGATTACTACCACGTCGTTCTTGAGGCGCTGAAAGCCGCCTTTGCCGACCGCGACCGCTATTATGGCGACCCGCGATTTATCGATGTGCCGATGCAGGGCCTTCTTTCCAAGGATTATGCCGCAAACTGGCGCGCCCGGATCGACATGGGCCAGGCGTTTCCCGGAATGCCAGCGCCAGGCGACGCCTGGGCGTTTCAGGGCGGCTCGTCCACGGGCGGATATAAGCAGCCTGAACCGGGGCAAGGGCCTTACGATGCCGATACGAGCTATCTTTGCGTGGTCGATTCCGAGGGGAACGCGTTCTCGGCGACGCCGAGTGATGGCGCCCGGGAGTCGCCCATCGTTCCCGAACTCGGGTTCATCATCTCAAGCCGGGGCGTGCAGTCCTGGCTCGATCCGGATCATCCTGCCAGCATCCGGCCCGGCAAGCGACCGCGGCTTACACCCAATCCCGGCATTGTGGTCAAGCAGGGCGAGTTCATTATGCCCTATGGAACGCCCGGTGCTGATGTCCAGCCGCAGGCGATGGTGCAGTTCCTGCTTGGCGTGCTGGACCATGGCCTCAACCTTCAAGAGGCAATCGAAACACCGCGCGTCTCGACCTACAGTTTTCCCAGCACTCACGATCCGCATGTGTATCGCCCCGGTCTGGTCAAGGCGGAGGGCAGGATAGACCCCCACGTCGCGTCCGCCCTGTCTGCCAGAGGACATAACGTGGAACTCTGGCCCGACTGGATTGGCGCAGCCGGTTCGATCGGTGCCGCCATGAGATCGGAAAGCGGCGCATTCACCGGCGGGGCGGACCCGCGGCGCGTCGCCTATGCCATAGGCTGGTAGAGCCTCGACTTCAAAACCAGTCCGGGCGGAAAGGGACCGTCCGGCACAACACGTAATGGAAGGAAAAGCAAATGATGAAGAGACGTCTTACGCGCCGCGGCTTTGCCGCACTTGGGTTTGCGGCCACCTTGTCGCTCCTTTCGCTCGGACAAGCAGGGCGCGCCCTCGCACAAGGCGGCTCCTATCCAACACGGGACATTACGCTGATCGTTCCCTATGCGCCCGGAGCGTCCGGCGACATTCTGGCCCGCCAATACGCCGCTCTGCTGGGCGAAATTCTCAAGGTGACCGTGGTCGTTTCAAACGCGCCCGGGGGATCGGGCACTATCGGAACGGTTGAAATTTTTGGGGCGGAACCCGACGGGTACACCATCGGCTATGGTCATAATTCCCCCTTGGCCATCCAAGCGCACAACACAGCCGGTCTGCCGTTCAAGAACGTCGAGGATTTTACGACGATCGGCGGGATCGGTCACCAGTCCGGGACCGTGTCGGTCAACAGCGCATCCGAGTGGCAAACCTTTGCCGACTTTGTTGCAGCCGCAAAGGCAAATCCCGGCGCAATCTCCATTGCTGTCGGGGCGGCCGGCAACGTCAAGGACATGCAGCTCCAGCAGTTTCAAAAGGCAGCGCAAGTTGAGTTCAACATCGTGCCTTTTGCTGGTGGCGGCGCGGAGGCGGTGACCGCCGTGCTCGGCCAGATCGTCGATGCTGTTTCGGTGAACGCGTCCAGCGTGCGCGGACAGATTGAGTCGGGAGACATCCGTCCTCTCGCGATCTTTGCCGACTCCGATGCCGACGAAATCGACGGCTTCGAGGTCATCACCTCAGAAGACTTTCCCGGCATGCAGTACCTGCAGGACTCGTCCGGCATCATCGCGCCCAAGGGGCTTCCCGCGGACATTCTCGCGACGCTTGAATCCGCGCACCAGACGATCATGAAGAACCCAGATTTCATCAAGGTTCTCGAAGCCGACAGCTACATCGTGGATGCAACCGATTCCGCGGGGTACCGGGCACAGCTTCTCGATGACTACGCCAATTTCGGTGCCATCCTTGGCAAGTGACGCGCCCGCGCAAATGACGCGCACCTGGCGTATCGGCCGCGCGGCGGCCGGTGCGCTGGGCTTGATCTTCGCCCTCCTTTACTTGTTCGAGGGGCGAAACCTCGCCCTTGGACGTTTGAGGGCGCCGGGGCCGGGAATTTTCCCCTTGGTTGTCGGAGTGATCTTTGCGCTGGTCAGCATCGGCGTCATCGCCGATGCCTTGCTGGCCAAAACAGCTGGGGCTGCAAGCTTTCCCAAGGGGGAAGACCTCAAGCGCCTGCTTGTCACTTTTGCGGCCTTCTTTGTTTACGTGCTGCTGATCAACGTTCTTGGTTTTCTGATCGCGACCCTTCTCCTGGTCATTTTCTACACACGCACAGTTGGCCGGATTTCCTGGCTGCAGGCTGGGGCCAGTGCGATCGGCATCACACTCGTGGTCTGGGCGGTCTTCGTCCTGGTGCTCGGTGTGAAGCTGCCCCTACCAATCTGGAGCTGAGATGGAAGCAATTTATGGGTTGCTCCAAGGCTTTGGAGTCGCATTCCTACCCGAGAACCTGCTTGCAGCGCTGATCGGCGTGGCACTGGGAACCGCCGTTGGCGTGTTGCCGGGACTCGGCCCGCTCGGTGGTGCGGCGCTCATTTTGCCTTTCACCTATGCGATGAGTCCAACGGCAGCCATCATCATGATCGCCGGTATTTACTATGGCGGCATGTATGGCGGTTCCACCACTTCGGTGCTGCTTAATGTTCCGGGGGAGACCGCTTCCGTCGTCACCACGCTCGACGGCTATCCCCTGACGCAGAAGGGCCGCGCCGGACCCACGCTCTTTATCATGGCGGTGGGCTCGGCCGTTGCATCATTTATTTCGTTGATTCTGGTGACCCTCTGGTCGCCGTGGCTTGCGCGGTTCGGTCTGAATTTCGGACCGGCAGAATTCTTTGCGGTGATGACATGCGGGCTTATCGTGCTGTCGCGCGTTTCGGGCGGCAACCTCGTCAGCAATCTGTTTCCCCTGATGATCGGCATTGCTGCCGGCACCATCGGCCAGGAGGCGGTCAGCTCGGTCGCCCGGTTCACCTTTGGGTACTTCCCGCTGATTGCAGGACTGGAGCTAACGCCTATCGCAATCGGGCTGTTTGGGGTGGCTGAAATCATGCGGCTGGTGGAAAACCCCGGCTCCACGCCGAAAGTGATGCGCATCCGCGTGCGCGACATGCTCCCGAGCCGGGAAGAATGGCGCCGCTCCTGGGGACCTTGGGGACGCGGTTCGCTGATCGGCTTTGTTTTTGGCCTGCTGCCCGGACCCTCGGCTGCCTTGTCCTCCTATGCGTCCTACCAGTTGGAAAAAAAGGTCGCGATCGGGCGGGCCGAGATGGGCAAGGGAGCCATCGAGGGGGTCGCGGGTCCTGAAGCGGCAAACAACGCCGCCGCGACATCCGGAATGATTCCGGTGCTGTCGCTCGGTCTGCCGTTCTCTGCGACACTTGCACTGATCCTTGCGGCGCTGATGATCCACGGCATTCAACCCGGGCCACTCCTGCCCACTCAGCACCCAGACATCTTCTGGGGCGTGATCGCCTCCATGTTCGTGGGCAACTTGATGCTGCTGGTCCTCAACATCCCGATGATTGGCATCTGGGTATCGATGCTGAGGGTCCCCTCATGGCTGCTCGGGGCGTTTGTTCTGGTGGTCGCCACCGTGGGAACATACAGCGCCCGCAACAACATGCTGGACGTTTACGTGCTCGCTGGTGCTGCCGTGATGGGGTATTTGTTTCACAAGCTCGGCTTTAGCCTTGCGCCCTTGATCCTGGGCTTTATCCTTGGGCCCGAGATCGAAAAACACCTCCGGCAGGGCCTCTTCCTGTCGCGTGGTGACCTGACCTACTTTGTCGAGCGCCCGATCGCGGCGGCACTGTGGGGCATAACGATCGCCGTTATTGTTGGCGTGTTGTTGTTGCGGGTGTTCAGGAGAGACGTATCGCAGCGTTTGGCGACGCTGGAGGCCGATCCGTAAGGAGATCGGATTTCCGGTGCACGTTGAGCAACTCAAAAATTCTTGAGCCCCATCAGCGCTCGGCGAGAAGGCGCTTGGGACTTTGCAGATGCTGGTACACCGACTCCAGGTGCTGGCGCATGGCATGTTCAGCAGCTTCCGGGTCTCGCCCGGTGATTGCCTGAACGATGTGATCGTGCTGGTTGCTCACCTCTGACCGGCGCGAGTGCGAGAACGTGCTTTGCCGAACGGCGCGCCAGTCTGCCTGCAGCAAGACGGTGCTGACGGCCTCGAACATTGCAAGAAAAAGACGATTATTTGCGCCTTCTGCAACCGCCCGGTGGAAAGCGAGGTCGTGGCCTTCAAACGCCGAAGCCGATTGACTTTCGGCCGAATGGACCGCGGCTTGCCGGATGCGATTGACCTGTTCGCGCGACCCCCGCAGGGCGCAAAGCCGCGCGAGGATCGGCTCGACCTCAAGCCGGACTTCCATGAGTTCGGCCGGGCTGGTTTCAGAAGCCGATCGGAGAAACGGGCTGTCTGCCCTGGGCCGGACCGCGGACACGAATGTGCCGTGCCCTTGCCGACGCCAGATCAGCCCTTCGTTTTCCAGCTCTTCCAAAGTCTGGCGCAGCGCTGTGCGACCGACGCCCAACACCTGGGCCAATTTACGCTCAGGCAACAAGCGGCCGGCTTCGACCACGGTGTCGTCCGAGAAAGCGGCTTTGAGGCGCAAAAGGAGCGACAGCTCAGATGTCTGAGCCGCGGATCGAGGTGCTGTGTTCAGGTCGGTCACGAGCGCGCCCTCCAGAAACCCGGTCGGGTACTATGGCAGCGCCGCACAAACAGGCAATCATACCAATTGCTGAAATGGTTTTCAGAAATGGTTCGTTTCTCGCTTGACGGCCGGCTCGTACGCCCGGTTTACTAACGAACATTGGTGCGCAGATTCAAACCAATCCGTCAATTGGTTCGCACCGGCCGGTACGTGACTGACTGAGAGAGTGCCGGATCAGGCTTTCGCTGGAACAACATGGAGCGGTGAAGTGATGAACAGAAAACTCGTGTTCGCATCGGCCCTGGTGGCCAGCCTTGCAGTGGGAACCAGCGCCTTCGGAGC
>Ga0210040_10011408_pt1 | contig 10060 bp, 10 predicted proteins | sample CryGeyCG12114_NA_FD_185462 | JGI IMG/M metagenome (GOLD analysis project Ga0210040, IMG submission 185462) | Groundwater microbial communities from aquifer - Crystal Geyser CG19_WC_8/21/14_NA (SPAdes) (version 2) | ecosystem: Environmental > Aquatic > Deep subsurface > Groundwater | place: USA...
GTAACGAACCGCAGAAGTGGACGATCGAAAAGTGATGAAAGCATATCGAATTATGATCTATCATACATCCCACAACCAAAAACCCTGATTCCTACAACCCCTTTGAACACCTATCCTTTTCCTGTTTACTCCGAGCTCGACAACTTGTTCGCCGGCAAATTGTTCTTCCACACGTCATAGTACGCACATCGCGTGTAACCAGTTGGTGCACTGACGCCCCTGACGGCGTCCGTCCTGAACAAAGTCTTGTGCTCACAGTGGGCTACATGGTCGTAGCTGATCAACTCTTCGATGATCGGACCTTGGTTTCGGAGCGCCCTGACCAGCTTCTCCCACGCAAAGACGCAGTGGTGTTTGTGGTAATCTTGTGCGACGAACACAACGTCGTGGTTGCCCAGTCTTATCTCCGTGTCCGAGTAGATGTTCTCGCCCGAGGTGTCGGCGTACCACGTCCAGTTGCCCGCGGCGAGGTAGCGTTCCGAGAGGGTGCCGTCGTAGCACTCGGGCGACATCCAGAGCTGCATCATCACGTCAAAGACGCAGCCTTTGGCGCGCGCGGACGCGGCATCGTAGCCGCAGTCTTTGATTGTGGTGAAGGGGAGGGACGAGAGGGTAGAGTTGGTGAGGTCCGTTACCGGGCTGGTCGCTTCTTTGGCTGCTGCAGGCTTTTCGAGAAGATCAGAAGACGTGGAAGTGTTTGTTGCGGATGCATCGGAGGTCGACGGTGCGCGTTTGTACTCGACGACCATAGAGCCGAGGGCGAAAACGACGGCGAACAGGACGCCAATAAGTATGTAGAGCGAGACAAGAAGCTTCTTGGACGTTCCCGCTGAGGGCTTCTGAAGGGACTTCAGCATTGGTTGGCCCTCCGGTGCATCGTCGTCTTCTCCGACTTTTTCATACTGATGCCGCGGGCTGGAGGCCATGTTGAAGCTGTTTGGATTGTTAGAGCTGCCTCCGTTACGGAGCGTGCTCAGTGAAGAGGTCCGTAGGCGAGACGTGGTGGGCGGTAGTACTCCTAGGTGGAGAGGGTAGGCAGAGCTTGGGCCGCAAGGTGAGGGGCGTGGAAAGACTGATGATAGGCAAGGAGGGTTACAGAGCAAGGATAAAAAGAGAGTAGATTTGTCGTCGACGTTGGAATAGTTACCGTGAAGAGAGAAATGTGTGTGATATCACAGCCAGAAACACGGTTTCATTTGAGACGTTCAAGGCGGAGTCTCCTATTCCTAACGTTGGGCGCAGGCAATTGATGTCGTGGCGTGGCTAAGGAGGCTGACAGCAGTGTCACAGTCACACCCATTTTGAAGTTGCGAGCTGCGGGCTGCGAACCTTGACCTTTCAGTAGTGGCTTCAGTGGCTTGTGACCTACTGGCAGAACTCGTCCCCCTGTCTCCACTTGCCTCGCTTAAGCCTTGCAGCTAAGCCACTATTGCCTTGGCGCTCAGGTCCGTCTATTGATATACGTTTAATGATTGGCAGGAGCATTGTTTGGCTTTCACCTTGCCAAGGGTTTTCAGTAATGGTCCCGAAAGAAAAAGGATCCCCGGATCAAAGTCACGTGGTGTACATGTGGGACTTCCAGCCGGCTTCCCCTTCCCCCTGCTGCAGTCATGCCACCTACCACTTGTACCGTACTTGCTGAGCCCAACCGTCAGACCACTTGCAACAAACTGCTTGTGGCATGATCATACCGACGTCGGAGTCCCAGCAATCGCGTGTCTCGAAGATTGCTCTTGGTGCTCTGGACTGCTCCTCAAGCATCAGCTTTAGTGACAGCGTGCCGTTAGGTAAGGCTGACTGTACATCTTGTCGCCATTCGGAATATACGGCAATAAAGAGGGCAGCGTACGATCGGATTCCGGGTACCATTTCCAAAACTCTATGACTTGCTGGCCATCCCTTGGTCTCCTTCCACGCCCTTCTTCTCGTCTACGGCATCCTTCTCATTGTGCCGTGAGGATTCGATGGATGCCTTCTTTGCACTGCTAGGCTCGCTTACCACAGGCTTTGCATTGACGACATTCACAATATGTTCGCCAAGGTCCCCGGCACCGTCAATCTTGCTGATTCGTGAGCTGAAGTAGTCTGCGTCCGCCAGCATCCTGTTCCAAGTCAGTATGCGGCTAACAACCATGGCAACAATCTACTTACCTCTCTTTGGCAGCCACAGACCTGACAGTGGTCTCTTGGTATGCCTTCGACCACTGTTCTCTGTAGCTGCTGAACACTGGAACCATTATGCTTGCAACGACTTCTTCTGGAAGATGTTTTGCTAGCACCTTCTGCAAAGTGGCTGTCTCCTTGGACAGGGTCTCTATGTACGGCGAAACATGCACAGCCTTATTCCTGGCTGCTTCTTCCCAGTCGATGCCTCTCATGGTCTTAACATGCATCGAGGCACGGCTGCTCATAATGTCCACGAATTTTTCATGGATGGAGTTTTGGTGCTCTTGAAACAGTCGCTTGACCTTGTCAAACTCGCCCATCACTTGTGCGGCAGAAGACGCAGGTATGTGTCGGCGGAAGAACTCGCGAACGTAGGGAATCAGCGCGACCATGAAGCTGAGCGCTTGCGAAGAAAGTGCCAAATGCTTCGTGGTGATGTTCTTTAAGCCGGCGCTTCGAGTTGCTCCAGCCCCGAGAATGAGCTGTTGCGCTCGAGAGTTGAACAACTTGAGACAGTCCAGCAGTGAGCTGGCTACTTCGTGACCCATGCCTGGTATGCTGGTGGCCAAGTGCTGGAAGTGTTCCATGCTGCGCAGCATAGATATAGCAGATTCTGGCAAGATGAATCTCTGCTCATCGATTGCCGCACTGCGAACTCTTTCCTTACCCGTGTTTGCAGCGCCATTTGTCGCTTCACCGTTACCCTTGGTTGAACTGTTCGCAGGGCTCTGCCATATTAGTGTATTATCAAGCCACGAGGCTGCATCGTTTGTGCTGCCTTCAAGGACTCTTCCGAGGTAACCGTTCTCCTGCTCACCAAAATCTTTGGCTTCCCACTTGTCAGAGTCCATGACTTCAACCAGAGCATGTCTTTGGTTGTTGCCATACTGCGATACAAAATCTTTGATCTGGTTGTCAACGACTGACTTCAGATTTGTCGCGCTACGGCCCGAGATGGCCTCGCATTCGTCAGCGAAGAGTCGATTGAGCGTGAAGAAGCGAAGGAAGTCCGGCAGTCCCATGTCCGCGTTTTGCTGAGAACGGACTTTGACGACCTTGGTGATCTGAGCCTGTGCGCTGTCGACAGCTTCGCCAAGTAGGCTGGAAAGATCAAGAGCTTGCTGCACTTCTGCTTGTACAGAAATGCTTGGAACAGGCCTGATCTGAGCCGAATCGGGACTCAAAGTTCGGTTGATATGTGCTGGATCGGGACTCCTTAGAGGTGATTTGAGACCCCCAAGTCCAGGCTGGCCAATGCTGCTTGTCACATCCAGTAATATTTTGACCTGGACACTGAGTCGGCGTAAGCTCTCGCTGATGCTTGTATATGTTTTCGTGAGCATTTGATACCAGTCCTCCGTGTCCAATGCCCTCAAGTTGCGGGCCAATATGCTAGATCGATCTTGCGCGCTCATTGATCTACCTCCCTGGGTCGAGCCTGACACTGTAGACACGGCATCGTCGTCGTTGGAACTTGGTAACTGCTTCCGGATTATGCTCTTTACCTCTCGTAAGACCAATGTACGGAAGGCTGTTGCGGCTGGCGTAGTATATCTTGCCCTTGACAAGCCCTTCATTGCGGCTTCCAGCTCGCCGCGAAATTCTGGTTGCATGTTCATGTAAGATGGAAACGCCGACGGAGTTCTTCTTTGTCCCGTCCTTGGCCGGTTGAAAGCGCTGCCCCATCGCTGTAACGTGATGGAGGGATCGACAGTGTCCACGTGTCGCCGGATGTCTCCAATGAGGCTCCCATGGAAACGAGCTTCGTAGCCTCGGCCTACTCTGTAACGCAATCGGTTGAAATCATCAAGGGCTCCAGCTAGAGCTTTGATCGAACGCAAATCCCGAGGCTGATAGAGCCTTGGGTGTACGATCTCCTGGGTCTTCACGACTCTCGTGTCGCGACCAGCAACAAGAGCTTCCACGCCGTCAAGACCATCCAAGACGCCTTCGAACTCGCCATGCTCGACCATGTCTTCGCAGTTCTGCACCGCGTGAACAATGTCTTCGAGTTGCATGATTGCTTCAGCCAGCTTACGGACGTTCTCTTTCCGCTGTCTCATATTTACAACCTTGAGACCATCCACCGCCATTTCCTTGTCGAGCTTGGCAAGGTCTTTTCGTAGCTTTTGGATGCGGCCTACCGAGTCTGCGGCTTCGGCATGAAGTTCGCGCAACGACCCAAGGGCAGAGAAGAAAGATTTCGAGGCGGTGGAAATGGAAGATATAAGATGGATCTCAACGGTGTCCATATACCAGGAAAGCTTCTCTTGTAATATCGCATTTGTAGCTAACGTCTTGCGCCCCGACGGCGTCGCGTTTGGATCCTGCACGATGTCCGATCGTTCTGACACGATATCGAAAGTCCTAGGGTTCTCGAGGTGAAAGTCTTCCTCGAAATATACGGGAGGAATCGTGGAAAGAGGTGTCACAGCATGGCGCTTCTGAGCACTTCCTCGACGCTTTGGCTGTGGCGGAACATCTAAGGGGGAGGTAATCGAAGAGCTAGTCGACGCTGCCCTTGAGTGTCCAGGTCTCTGAAGCTTCTTCGTCAGTGCAGCTTCCCAGTCGTCGGTCTTTGTAACTTTCTTGTCCCTATGAAATAGCGAAGCATCACCCTCACTTTCGTGTTTTGCTCTCTGAAACGCCTCATAAAGCGATCCAACCTGCACCAAATACGGGTGAAACGCTTTGGCATCAACATGCGGTATGTTCGTTAGAGTGACTGGTGGTATATCGCGCTGAGTGGGTGCTTTGTACCCACTTGTTGAGACGGCATTATGGGCCTGCAGGCCTGTTCGGACAATGGGTGGTTGTAGTAACGTTGATATCGCATTCTGACCAGTTTCTACTATTGTATCGCGACCTTGGGCGCCTGCGCTGAGAGTGCCTCCAATACTGGCAATTGAGCTGGCTGTCGAGCCACGTCTAAAACTCCCTCTCGGAGGAAATTGCCGTCTGTTTGGACTATCGAACTCGGGGAATGGGTATTGCGAGAGAGGCGATGCTATCGTAGGCGAAGCGAAGGTATCCTGAGACCCTCGACGGAGAGGTGAGGACATTGGAGTTTTAAGACTATACCATCTGACAGCATCAGGGAGGACGAGGGGAGGTAGGCTTGGTCTGTCGTGTTGCTCAGATGATCTAATCTCTCGGCTTCACTGAAGGAGTTTCGAGCTCATCGAAGTCTCCTCGAGAACACTATAGGAATCAGGAAGCCCCTTCCGAGCCTTGTACGTGTGAGAACGAGTGCACGATACAGTCAATATCCCATGCTATGGCCATACTGTACACTTCCTCGAATCTCCGGCGCGGCCTCGGCAGCAGGATCAACTTTGTTCCGGTGCTGCGGCCACTTTAGCACGCGACGCGAAGCGCGTCTCTGCACGAAACCCCCTAAGACAATTCCCTCCTTCATGCAACTCATACAGGCACAATTCCAACTTCAATAACCACGCGCGTTCTCTCCTAATTCTGCGTAATGGACACCAGGTCTGTGTACTCACTCAGCGTCCTGCCAACGGCGCCCGACGATCGAACCGAACCACGAACCGAAATCCAGGCGCGATTGAAGGAGTTTGTCCTTGCTTTCCAACTTGATGGGTCATATATCTATAGAGATCAGATAAGAGAAAATGTTCTGATCAAACAGTATTTCTGCGACATTGATATTGCACACCTTATCTCCTACAACGAAGAGTTAGCACACAGATTGACGAGTGACCCTGCCGACATTGTTCCACTTTTTGAGGCCGCTCTCAAGCAGTGTACACAACGCATAGTATTCCCTCACGATTCCAGAGTCGAACTGCCTCAACATCAGCTTCTCCTCCACTCCTCAGTAGCACAAACATCCATCCGAGACCTAAATGCAACCAATATCTCGCATTTGGTTCGTATACCAGGCATTGTCATAGGAGCATCCACACTGTCATCAAAAGCTACATTGCTACACATACAATGTCGGAATTGTGGTCATACGAATGATTTGCCGGTCGAGGGCGGATTCTCCGGCATTACGCTGCCTAGAACGTGTGGAAGACCGAGGATACCTGGACAAGAAGTAGGCGATGCTTGCCCAATGGATCCATATTACGTGGTACACGAACGTTGTCAATTTATCGATCAACAAATTCTCAAACTACAGGAAGCACCAGATCAGGTCCCAGTGGGAGAACTGCCGCGACATATCTTGATTTCCGCAGACCGTTATCTAACCAACCGAGTGGTTCCTGGCTCAAGGTGTACAGTAACAGGAGTCTTCTCCATCTATCAGGCCAACAAGGGCACTAAGAAGGACAGTACAATCGCCATAAGAAATCCTTACCTTCGAGCCGTCGGCATCATGACAGACATCGATCATACTGCCAAAGGCAACGCGACATTTACTGAGGAAGAGATCCTCGAGTTCGAAGAAATATCCCGGACACCAGACCTCTACGAACGCTTCGCACGGTGCATCGCACCATCAATCTATGGGAACGCCGATATCAAAAAGGCCATCGTATGTCTGCTTATGGGCGGCTCCAAGAAAATCCTTCCCGACGGTATGAAACTCCGTGGCGACATCAATGTTCTTTTACTAGGAGACCCTGGTACTGCAAAATCCCAACTACTCAAATTCGTGGAGAAAGTGTCTCCCATCGCCATCTACACCTCCGGCAAGGGATCTTCGGCAGCAGGTCTGACGGCGTCCGTGCAACGGGACACCCAGACACGAGAGTTCTATCTTGAGGGCGGTGCCATGGTGCTCGCAGACGGCGGTGTCGTCTGTATCGACGAGTTTGACAAGATGCGCGACGAAGACCGTGTTGCTATCCACGAAGCCATGGAGCAGCAAACCATCTCCATCGCAAAGGCGGGCATCACAACCATACTGAACGCCCGCACCTCAGTTCTAGCAGCAGCAAATCCCATCTTCGGTCGGTACGACGACCTCAAATCTCCCGGAGAGAACATCGATTTCCAAACCACAATCCTCTCACGATTTGACATGATCTTTATCGTCCGTGACGACCACGATCGGAACCGCGACGAAATGATTGCCAAGCACGTCATGGGCATCCACATGGGCAACCAAGGAGTCGAGGAGCAGAATGAAGCAGAGTTCAGTGTGGACAAACTGAAGCGTTACATCAGTTTCTGCAAGTCGTAAGTCATCATTCCAACTCCTCATCTTAACCCCCAAACACTGACAAGTATTTTCAGCCGGTGTGCACCGCGCCTCTCCGCCGCAGCTTCCGAGAAGCTCTCGTCGCACTTTGTCTCGATCCGCAATCGCGTCGCACAAGCCGAGCGCAACTCCAACGTCCGCTCCAGCATTCCAATCACCGTCCGCCAGCTCGAAGCCATCATCCGCATCACCGAGTCGCTGGCCAAACTTACCTTGTCGCCCGTGGCAGAAGAGTCGCACGTCGACGAAGCAATCCGTCTCTTCCTCGCATCGACCATGGACGCAGTGAGCCAGGGCGAGGGCGTCGGCGGCATGGGCGGGAACCGAGAATTGATGGAAGAGGTCGGCAAGGTTGAAGAGGAACTCCGCCGACGCCTGCCCATCGGCTGGAGCACGAGTCTGGGCACCTTGAGGAGAGAGTTCGTCACGGGCCGTGGGTACAGTGAGGCCGCGCTGGCTCGCGCCCTACACGTGCTGCAGCGGAGGGAGACCGTTCGGCTGAGGAGCGGTGGCAGTCAAGTGTATCGATGTGGTGTGTAGAGTAACGTGCGGTTGTAACGATGGAAGACATGCTACATACGAGGGGACATGAGTCGGAGTTCTTGGGGTGGCCATGTTTAGCCTCACGCAAGGCGTTCGGTGCTGCCAGCATGGCATTTCCACTGGCGGGAGCAGGTACAAGCTATCCATGATTTCTTAATTCAGGAATTGTCAACGTTACAACATCCTACATCAGCGCGTCTTTTCCGATCACGTCAGCAGTCTAGCAATTCTCTATGTGGTGCCTGCTCATGTACGTAAGTTCTGGATGTCGGACACAATACATGCGATGCGAACATGCACCGACGTCTTGCCTCGATGTGGGAACGTCTGATCTGGTCCGTTCCAGGACTCGGGATGTTGCCATGTCATGCTCAACAACGAAGACGACGTCTCGTAGTGAACGCAAACGTTGGAAGAATCACTCAGGGACGCCCACGAGGGCCTGCCGAATTGCCCACCGCCCTTTGAACGAGTCATAGGCCGGTCGTATATCTCGGCTCAGCGCCATGTAACGTGCTTGGGAGCTGCGCAAAGAAACGCCAGTGGAAGTGGATGTCCTCTTCTGCTCGGCACGTTCCGTAAGCGAGCGGGACTTCGCGGAAACGACAGACTGCCCGGAGACGCGACGACGATGAGGGCTGGAAATAGCCTGAAGCACACGCCAAGTCGGCCGAGGGAGCACTAGGATGTACGTGAAGAAGCATGCGGGACGGAGGTCTGATTCGACGACATATCATGTCAGTATTGAATGAACAGGATATCGCGTGCTCGGAGCCTTGGAAAGGAGCAGCGAAACAAGACAGAACGAGCACAGCAACCGAGGATTGCCCCGGCGTGGTTGAGAGCGTTGGCCTCGATGTTCCGAGACGAGTTGGCCAAGCTATGCCGTGATCGATGGTCGAATGTTTCTGCTGTGAAGACTGATCTGGCGAAGTGCATATCGATACGCGGGTGTGGGAGCGCATAAACCTCGGGTGACACATCTGGGGTGTCCCACGTAGTAGGATGTCGGCAAACACATTGGTCGACTGTGCTCGTATGTGGGTGACATAGCATGGCGTGCGCGGACTCGTACAGGTGGTGCTTGCATGGCCCGCCTAGCGAATCAAACCATGTACTTTGTTAATTGTATACTTGGACACGCATGCAGCATGTGCCATGGCATGCGCTTTGTGCAGAAGTCTTCACACGCGTGGCAGCTGATCTCCCGAGCGGACACTATGACCGTTTAGTGGTGCAGATATTGGTTGTTTATAGTATCCGAATGTGCAGCCTTTCTGCAGCTGTATGATCTCGCAGTCTCGATCAAAGGACAGGAACATGCAAGTGGTGCTATCGAGCCACCAACCATCCGCATGTCGCTGGTGCAATGTGCAGGGACAACCGGTCTCCAGAACCGAGTTTCGTATTGTGGCCGTCATAGCGAGCGCCGAACCCTAGCAGGATTACCTACCTGGGTAGTGACCATAGCATGAAGCGAGATCAGCACTTTGAGCAAGAACAAAATGCTGCCATACTGGGACGGAATTTTACTTCATGTCTATTGAGAATCGACTCGGGATTCAGTGTAGTGATAGTCCCCGAATGCTCTGCTTTTCAAATCATGGTGTTCATCATGTTGATCGGACAGGGGTTAGGCCGAGCTCGACCGGGATGAAGGCGCTAGTCGTGCGAGTGTACGAGACTGGACAGTCAGTAGCTTATGTACACGACTCGAAGCCAGCTAGACGCCTCACCTTGGGGAAGAATTATTGTCCACCACTAGGCACAGAATCAGTGCTGCAACACTGGCTTGTGGTTGTAGCGGAGGACAGCAAGACTGACGCCACAAGTTGGACGACAAACTCTGACGGATGATCTTGTGTCATCCGTCATTGCATGTTAGCAGGCATGGAGGTGCGACAAGGCAATGTAACCTTGGAGAATCTGAACCGCTCAAGATATCCATGAGCTGATTGTTATGATGTGAGTCAGCATTGTGAGCACGGAGAAATTCCGTGAGGGTGGACGAGGCAGTCGAAGCTTGGAATGGATGACGAAGAGGACAGAGGGAGGACATCATGATGGGATCTGGGTCAGGTACTTGGAGCTGTCAGAGATGGTAAGCTTTGAATCCGAGCTCATACAAGTACTGCATGCCGTCCTAGCTAAGCGAGGTTCCGGAAGCTGCCTATGGAA